>OJHC01000017.1_pt1 | contig 120153 bp, 104 predicted proteins | sample 1595091 | NCBI WGS metagenome assembly OJHC01 (sample SAMN05416829, study PRJEB24817) | seawater metagenome | isolation source: Sea water | place: Canada:Atlantic | collected 2013-07 | reverse complement strand
CAAAAACCGCTGGACGCATTCTGAGGCGGTCACTTATTAATGCGGATTGGTATTAGTATTACCGCTTCCACCATGCTATAGCGATCGGAGGTTGCTCAAGATTGAAAACTTGGCCAAACAGAGGGGTGCTCAAGGTAACCCTTTGTTTATCAGCGGCAGTTGTTACACGATTTAATGGCTCGTACCAGGCATGAAAGGCCAAATCGAACGTGCCATTGTGGATAGGTACCATCACCTTACCCGCCAAGTCGATGTGCGCTTGTACTGAGTCTTCTGGTGTCATGTGAATGTCAGCCCAGTCGCTGTCGTACGCGCCGGTTTCAATAAAGGTCAAATCAAACGGGCCATATTTATCGCCGATCGTTTTAAAACCTGAGAAGTAGCCCGAATCACCACTAAAATAAAACCTGCTTTGGGGCGTGTTGATCACCCATGAACCCCACAAGGTAGTGTTGCCATCACCAATACCACGCCCCGAGAAATGTTGAGTAGGGGTAAATGCGACGAGTCCGTGCTCTGTTTGATATTCTTGCCACCAATCAAATTGTTTGATTTTCTCGCTATTCACACCCCATTTTTGCAAATCCCCTTCTACTCCTAAAGGCACCAGAAACTCAGTTGTTTTGGCATTTAGTGATTTAATTGCGGCTTTGTCTAAATGGTCATAATGATTGTGTGATATCAATACTTTATCAATCGGTGGCAGCTCATCAATACTAATAGGAGTGGGCTCAAAGCGCTTCGGACCGATAAAAGAAAACGGTGATGCTCGCTTTGAGAAAACCGGGTCGATTAACCAATACTCACCGTACATTTTAAGCAAGATAGAGGAATGCCCTAGCTTAACAAAATGCACTGTATCAACACTTAGAGCATCAAGCTGGGCGCGGGTAACTTGTTGCATGGGCACATGCCCATCAGGCACGGCATCTATTTTTTTCTCGGTAAAATAACGCGCAAAAATTCCCACCGTTTTCCCAAAAGTTGGCGGTTCACTAGGAACTGAATTGCGAAACTTACCATTATGGAAATGTGCACTTTGCATTTCCCCTTCGGGTAAAGTGGCCACTAATTCTTTATTCAAGATCCACGCTCCTATAATACTGCCCATCACAATGATGACTATGCTGGAAATGAGAATTCTCATTCAGCCTCCAAAAAAGTAAACTACTGAGTGTAACTTATCACAGAAAAACAAAAAGTAAACTGTTAAGTTTACTTTTAATCAGGTAGTATTTATACCATTCCACGTTAATAACTGATCCCTTAATCAAAAACCGCTGGACGCATTCTGAGACCGGCACTTATTAATGCGGATTGGTATTAGCCATAAAGGAAGGGCAAAGATGAAGTTATCCGACAAAAAACGTATCAACATACTCGATGCAGCAGAACAGTTGTTCTTTGAAAGTGGCGTTGAACACACCACCATGGACCAAATTGCCAAAGCCGCACAGGCCTCGAAACGCACTGTATACAACCATTTTTCAACCAAAGAAGTGCTTTTTCACGCGATCATTGGGCGCATGGTTGAACACCTTGACCAAGCACAAGATGTAACCTTTGACTCCCAGGTGTCAATCAAGGCTCAGCTAACTGTTATCGCCCAACAAGAAGTTGCCTTATTGAACTCTCAACACTTTTTGCGCATCGCCAAAATTGCGTTTATACAAATGCTTCAGCAAGCAGAGCTGGCAAAAGATATCGCTAATAATCAGTTTGGTTGCATGCGTTATTTAGAGGTTTTTTTACAAGATGCCAATGCCGCCAGCACACTACAAATAGAGGATGTAGAGTTCGCTGCCAAACAGTTTGTTTACCAGCTAAAGTCATTTATTTTTTACCCTGTTTTATTCGGTTTTGAAATACCCGAATCCCTGCCCGTCGAGAAGATTATTGAGCAATCCGTCACCACTTTTCTGTCTCGCTATCAAGGTCAGCTAGATAGCGTTTGAGGGTAAAGGCAATGAAAAACGGAAAATAGAGCCGTCTCCGGACTCAGGCACTGAATATGAAAGATGGCCGCCAAGCAAGTCAGCACTTTTCTTAACCATGTATAAACCTAACCCCGTTCCAATCGAAGCTTTAGGGTGAAAACGTTCAAACATTTGAAATAGCTTATCTCTGTGTATAGAGGGTACGCCTAAACCGTTGTCCTGCACTTCTAATACAAATTCATGCTTGGTCTTGTAGGTTACCACCCGAATGAAAGAGTTCGCTTTGCTGGTATCTTGATATTTAATCGCATTGGAAATGAAATTATCCACAACCTGAGTGAATTTATTGGGTTTAGTTTGCAGTGTTCCTATGTATTCGAATTGGGTTTTGATATCCAACCGAGTAAAGTTTTCCATATGGCTCAGTGCATCTAATGTTTCATACACCACATCTGACACATCAACAGGGAGTGAGGCTTCATCTTGCAGCTTAATTTTACTCACATCAAGCACACCGCTGACTAACTCACTGAGTTTAGCGATACCATTTTGACTGGCTTGCAATGTCTTGAGCGCTTTAGGTAAATCACCTTTTTTAATATATTCGGCCACCATATTCATGACGTAATCCATTGAGCTAAGCGGGGAGCGCAAGTCATGAGTGACACGGTAAGCGAACTCTTCCATTTCTCGCTTCGCTGAAAGTAACGCTTCAGAACTTTTCTTCTGGGCGGTGATATCTTGAATTTGCGAAATGAAATAAAGTGGTTGATGGGCGTCATCTCTGACCAGAGAAACCGTTAGCTTGGCCCATATCAAGCTGCCCGATTTATGAAAATAGCGCTTCTCCATATTGTAGGTTTGAATATCATTGGCCAGCAGCTGTTTTACAAAGGTTAAATCAGCCTGTAAGTCATCTGGATGGGTAATCGTTTGAAAATCGATGGCTAGCAGCTCCCGCTCGCTGTAACCCACAATATTACAGACGGCTTTATTCACTTTCAGCCAAGTACCGTCTGGCGCAATCAAGGCCATACCTATCGCTGAATGCTCCATCGCAAGACGAAACATGTCCTTGTGGCCCAAATCAACCTGAGGAGCCGACAGTATTCTTTCCCTGAATTTACTGATTATTTTTTTTACCATGAAAAACCTACAGTATGTTACTTCGATGCAGTGGGTTCTTAATAAGAAAAATAAACTTTTGTATGCTAGTTAGCTAGCATAATGCGCTGTAAAACGGCAAACCTAGACTAAAGTTCAATGTTTGCCGTCAAGATACTTATAAACTGAATGAAGAAACACATTTGTAGGAATAAAGTAAAAAAGAGGGATAAAATATGACTCGTACCGCCACCTATTAACTAGGCAGCGGCTGAGTGTAAAAAAGGTGGAGTTGGCCGATAAGCCGGGTTCTGTCGTGGGCAACCATTCATCTAGGCCAGCAATCACTCGCTGGCTCAAGCAACACACCCGATCTCAACGTGGGCCACGCCATAAGAGATCCTATTTGGTCTTGCTCCGGGTGGAGTTTACCTTGCCACACACTGTTACCAGTGGTGCGGTGCGCTCTTACCGCACCCTTTCACCCTTACCGGCGCTTTCGCGCTTAGGCGGTTTCCTCTCTGCTGCACTTGTCGTCGGCTTTCGCCGCCCAGGCGTTACCTGGCACCCTGCCCTGTGGAGCCCGGACTTTCCTCCCCTTATTAACACAAGTGCACTAGGTACTAGCCCTAGAGACACTGCCCAATAAGCGGCGATTGCCTGGCCAACTCCGGAGGCGGATTCTACGCAGGTTATCCCTGAGTTACAATCTAGATTACGCTCCTTTAATCATCCAGGTTTCAGCTTTGAGTGCACAACTGCAAAAGTGCATAACTATAAAAGCACAGCTATAAAAAATCGCAGCTACAAAAACGCCGCAATGAATGCGGCGTTTCTCAGTCAATATTGACTATTTAATGACAATAATGGTGCTTGCTAGATACTGACTCGTTTATACGGGCGATATTCCGCTTGCCAGAAATTCCCTTCAATTCGTTCAGTGAGTATTTCATCGCTCACTTCTAGCGCTAAGCCTTGTTTCTGGGCAACCTTACCCACGTCAAACGCGATCTTTTTACTTAACTGTGCGATGCCTGTAAGCGGTGGCAACAACTCGTGCCCTGTACCGCTGGCCAGAGGTGACGCATTGGCTAATGCAGCACTGGTGGCCATTAGCATTTCATCACTAATAAGGCTGGCTTTAGCTGCTAGCACACCCAAGCCAATTCCTGGGAAGATATAACTGTTGTTACACTGGGCAATTGGGTAGGTTTTACCTTGGTATTCTACCGGCTTAAACGGGCTACCCGTGGCGATGATCACTTGACCATTAGTCCACTCGATAACATTCTCAGGACGTGCTTCCACCTGACGAGACGGGTTACTTAACGGGAAGATGATCGGCAAGTCACAATGGCGCTTCATTTCTTTAATCACTTGCTCAGTGAATAAACCGGCCTGCCCAGACACACCAATTAAAATACTGGGTTTTACTTGGCTGACGGTTTCAAGCAAAGTCGGATACTGAGCTGATTTTTGCCATGCCACTAGGTTCGCTAAAGGCTGTGCAAGGCGGTATTGGAAATCACGTAGGCCTTCCATGTCATCCGTTACCAAACCGAATCGGTCAATCATAAAGACTTGGCTGCGTGCCTGCGCGTCAGAAATACCTTCACTGGTCATCTGCTTGATGATTTGTTCTGCAATACCACAACCCGCTGAACCTGCTCCAACAAACACCACACGCTGGTTGCTTAGTTTTTCACCTTTGGTTTTACAGGCGGCTAAAATCGTGCCCACAGTTACAGCCGCAGTGCCCTGAATGTCATCATTAAAGCAACAGACTTTATCTCGATAGCGTTCAAGCAACGGCATGGCATTGGGCTGAGCAAAGTCTTCAAATTGCAGCATGACCTCAGGCCAGCGCTTTAATACGGCTTTGATAAACATATCGACAAATTCGTCGTACTCAGCTTGGCCGATACGTTTGTGACGTGCACCCATATACATGGGGTCGTTTAACAACTTTTCGTTGTTGGTACCTACATCTAACATAACAGGCAAGGTATACGCTGGGCTAATGCCCCCACACGCGGTATACAAAGATAACTTACCGATAGGGATGCCCATGCCGCCAATGCCCTGGTCGCCTAACCCAAGGATACGTTCACCGTCGGTCACCACGATAACTTTCACTTTACGCTTAGTGGCGTTACGTATGATGTCATCCATTTGATGACGCTCAGAGTAGGAAATAAACAAGCCCCTAGAGCTGCGATAAATATCGGAAAATTGCTCACATGCATCACCCACAGTCGGGGTATAGATGATCGGCATCATTTCATCAATATGCTGCTGGATAAGACGGTAATACAGGGTTTCGTTATTATCTTGGATGGCGCGCAAATAAATATGTTTATTGATCGGTTCGTTGAAACTCGAATACTGCATATAGGCTCGTTCAACTTGTTCTTCAATACTTTCATAACGCGGCGGAATCAAACCTGTAAGGTTGAACGCTACGCGTTCTTGGGCGGTAAATGCACTGCCTTTATTGAGCAAAGGGGTTTCAAGCAAAGATGGGCCTGAATGAGGAATATATAACGCACTTTTAGGCGTTGAGCTACTCATAAAAAGTGTCCTGTTTGGCGCGAAGACAAAGCCTTCGCATAAAATTTAAACGCGAAATATTAAAAAATGCCGCTAAGCGCAATCGAAAGTCCTAGTTTACATCGACCACCCTAACAGCATTTTGATTGAAAGTGCGAGAGTGTTATTTACGTTAAATAACGGCACTGACATTTGACTACTATGATGCCTTAAAAAATGTCTTCAAGTGGTTTGCTTTGTTCATCATTTTCGTCTGCTGGGTCAACAAACTCACTGTCGCTCACATAACTTGTCGGTGCGGTCCCTGGCATAAAATATTCAAACATGGATGTATGGTCAGTATGCTGAGTTAACTTACCCGAAGCGCGATCAATACGTGTTGTGACCAAGTCTGTGGGCATAGGGCGTTTCTTTTCAGGTACGCCATCTAATGCGCGCTGCATGAAGCGGATCCAAGCTGGCTCGGCAGCTTTTGCGCCATCTTCACCACCTATCATGGCATTGCCGATAAAGTTAAATTTTTGCGGGTTCTTATTCACTAGATTTTGGTTACGCGATGCCCGCCCTAAACTGCGGCTCATGTCGTCGAACCCAACCCAAACCGTGGCCACTAAATCGTTGGTAAAACCACTAAACCAGGTATCTTTCGAATCATTTGTGGTACCGGTTTTTCCGGCAATATCAGCTCGTTGCAGTAAGTTACTCGCTCGCCAGCCAGTCCCTTGCCAATAGGTTTTTTTATTCCAGTTACCATTGGTTTTCACTGCTGTACGCATCATTTCTGCGACTAAAAAGGCATTGTCTTCATCCAGCACTCTAGGTGCTGAGCGTATTGGTTCAGGTGTGTCGTTAGTGCTGCTTCCATTGTCGTCGTTTTGTGCAAATGGTTCTGCGTTTAATTCGGCCGCGAGCATGGCTTCTATGTCCATGGTATCTGTGGTGGTATCTTCAACCGTCTCTTGCTTTTGAGCATCACCACACGGATCGCATGCTTGTACTGGGTTAGCTTTCCAAAGTACCTTCCCATAATCATCTTCTATGCGCTCAACAAAATGCGGCTCAATTAAAAAGCCTCCGTTTGCGATGACCGACAAGGCCGTGGCGACTTCCAATGGGGTATGCGAGCCAGAACCCAATGACACCGTTTCATCATTGGGAATTTCAGATAAATCAAAGCCAAAGCGCGTTAAGTGTTGGCGCACTTTTTCAAGCCCAACAGCGCGCACCAAGCGCACCGACACCACGTTTTTCGATTTACCTAAGGCAACACGCAGGCGAATTGGCCCATCGTATTCCGGAGGTGAGTTTTCAGGTCGCCACGCGTTGCCCGTCCCCCGCTCCCACTGGTTAATAGGCGCATCGTTAATAATACTGGCTAAGGTAAATCCATTGGCTAACGCAGAGGAGTAAATAAACGGCTTGATGTTCGAGCCAACCTGACGCTTTGCCTGCGTGGCTCGGTTAAATTGACTTTGGTAGAAACTGTAGCCGCCAATAACCGCTTGAGCGGCACCGTTGTGAGGGTTAAGCGCGATAAAGGCACTGCTGGCGTCTGGGTACTGAGTAAGTTGCCAGTGCTTATCATCTTCACGCTGGCGAATAAGGATCAGCGACCCCTCAGTTAGAATATCACTGGCTGTTTCTGGTTTATTACCTTGTCTGGTGTCTGTTATGTATTTACGTGCCCAATCGAGCCCATCCCAGTCGATAACACTGTAGCGCCCTTCACGGGTAAAAACGGTAATGTCTTTTTCATTTACTTTGACCACGATCGCCGGTCGCATAGTTTCATAGGTTTTATAGTCTTCTAAGAAACTGTGCATACGCTCTTCATCCCAAGGCTCATTGGAAATAGCCGATGTCACTTCTATCTCTTTGTCGTCATCAGATGTTGCCGGTAAATCCTTAGGGATCCACAACTGTTGCTCCGGGCCGCGGTAACCGTGGCGCTCATCATAGTCATGTAAGTTACGCTGGATTGCTTTTTGGGCAGCTAATTGAGTAGAAGAAGGTACGGTGGCGTATACCTGATATCCGCCGGTTTCGGCCTCTTCTTTGCCATATAGCTCAACCATTTCATTCCAGATCAAATCTGCCAAGTAGGGCGCCGAAAATTCGATTTCAGCTCCGTGTTTCTTGGCAGTAATCGGAGCATTCACGGCCTCGTCGAATTGTGCTTGCGTAATGTATTTTTCATCTAACATACGTAGCAGAACAACGCGGCGGCGTGCTTTTGAGCGCTCAGGTCGACTAATAGGGTTAAGCACCGAAGGCGCTTGTGGCAAACCTGCTATCGTCGCCATTTGCGCTAGTGTCAGCTCATTTACCGTTTTGCCATAATAAACCTGCGCGGCGGCACCAAAGCCAAATGAGCGATGTCCTAATTCAACTTTGTTTAAGTACAATTCTAATATTTCTTGTTTAGTGAGCAGTTGCTCCATGTGCCAAGCAATAAATATTTCTTTAATTTTACGCACGTAGGTTTTGTCTCGGGTTAAAAAGAACCCTCGGGCCAACTGCATGGTTAAAGTACTACCGCCCTGTCCTTTCTCACCGGTCAAAATTAGGTTGACCACAGCCCGCGCCATGCCGATAGGGTCTACTCCTGGATGCTGATAAAAACGGCTATCTTCTGTGGCCAAAACGGCATTAATTAAGTCTTGCGGCACATCTTCAATGGTAAGCGGAATGCGGCGTTTAACGCCAAATTGTGAAATCAATTTGCCATCTTGGGTGTATACCCGCATAGGCGTTTGCAGGCGCACATCCTTGAGCATATCCACACTAGGTAGGTCAGGTTTCATGTAAAAATAAAGGGCAAAAGTCGTGACAACACCAACGACAAAAGCAAGGATAAGAATCAAAAATGCGGGCTTTAAAAACTTCACGAAAACAATATTACCAAGACAAGTTGCAATAAATGACTCATATTTTATACCTAAGTACCGTTATAAGAACCATAAATAATTAAAAATTAAGCAATAATACTAACATCCTGCTTAGTATATTTGCATCGGAACCTTACGTGTTTAACAAATTATTGGCTAAAAAAACGCAGCACCTTATTGGACTCGACATAGGCACCCGCTATGTTAAGGCCATATTGCTAGAAAAAACCAAGCAACACACAAATGTGTTGGCAATAGCGTGCGAGCCAATCAATGGAAATGCCTTTGCAGAGCGTGAAGTCAAAGATTACGAAGCCTTAAGCCAAGCGCTTAAAAAAGTGAAACTCAGTTTAAAGTCCAAAGTGAAGCAAGTGGTCATAGCCGTTTCAGGTACAGCGGTGATTAATAAGCTTGCCTATTTAGATAGCGATTTAACCGATGTAGAACTTGAAAGCCAAATTGAATTAGAAGCAGACAGCCTGCTCCCTTATCCTCTTGAAGAAATCTATTTAGATTTTGAACGACTTGCCCCCAGCACCAGTTACCCAGGAAAAGTCGAAGTGCTGCTTAGTGCAGTGCATAAAGACCTGCTCGATTCTCGCCTGACTTTATTAAATGAAGTGGGATTTGAGCCTAAAATTTCTGATGTTGAAATATATGCCCTTGCCAATGCGTTCATGCATTTTGCCCCAAACATCGTTCCAAAAATTGCCCCGCAAGTAGCCGGCGATAGTGAATCTAGCGAACAGCCAGAACAAAGCGCAGCAGATATTCGTTGCTGTATTAATATAGGCGCATCTCAACTGCAGTTCTGCGCGGTCAGCGCAGACAAAGTCGTATACACCAAAGAGCATAACTTCGGCTTAGACGTGCTCGCTCAAGATACGTGTTCAAACTACAATTTAACCCGAGTGGATTATGATCAGCAGTTAGCGAGTCACGCTTTGCCCGAAACTTGGCAGCTCGACTGCTTTATGCTTTTTCAAGCGAACTTGCAGCAACATATCACCCGCGCAATTCAGATGTACGTCAGTTCGTCTCACCAGGCATCACCACAACAATTGTATATTTGCGGAGCAATTGGGCCCTTTACCAACTTGGCCCAAGAGCTTGCCCAAGAACTGGGGATCGCAGTACAGGTTTTTAATCCATTATTGGCGATGCAAAGTGACGAAAAAAACACAGCACTGATTGCCACTCATGGTGCTAACTTTGCCATTGCCACTGGGTTGGCAATTAGGAGTTTTTCGCCGTGCCACATATAAACCTACTGCCTTGGCGTGAAGCCCAGCGCCAGCAACAGAAAAAGAATTATCTCACTTTGTTAGTGGGCATTGGCGTATCAATGGTGCTGTTGATGTTTGCCGTTAGCAAAGGCATGGACCAGGTCATTGCTACACAAGAACAGCGCAATCAGTTTCTAACCCAAGAAATGGCAAAAATAGACACACAAATTGGCGAAATAAAAAATATTAAACAGAGCAAAGAAGCCATTGAACAGCGTATGACGCTTATCGAGCAATTAGAAGTCAGTCGTAATGCGGCTCCTATTGTACTTGATGAACTAGCTCGAATTGTTCCCCCAGGCGTATCGTTTTCACGTTTCTCACGTACCATTAATCGAGTAGAAATTGACGGTGTCAGTGATTCAAACAATCGTTTGGCAAATTTCATGCGTAATTTAGCTGAATCAAACGTTTTTAATGACGCCGAACTGTCTTCCATTGTGGCGGATACCAGCGCAGCTGATGCGGTAAGCGAGTTTAAAATTAAATTTAATATAAGCCCTAGCGTTGCCCCTGATTTCAATCAGCACCAAGGGGAGCCAAAATAAATGCAGTTCGATTTTAATAAACTCAAAGAACTCAACGAATTAGATTTTGACCAAATCGCAATTTGGCCGTTTGAAGTAAAAACCGTTGTGGCGTTGTTTGTGGCTATTATCGCCCTTATCGGTGGCTATTACACTCTGGTCAAAGATAAGCTCCCCATGCTGGAAAAAGCCCAGCTACAAGAGGTTGATTTAAAACAGAGTTACCAAGGTAAATACAACATTGCGGTAAATCTACCAGCCTATCAGGATCAACTTGAGCGCTTAGAAAATGACTTCTCGTCTATGTTGAAGTCGCTGCCGACCAGTAACGAAACGCCTGGCTTACTTGACGATATTACTTTTGTGGGCACCTCTTCAGGCCTTACTTTTAAGCTGCTTAATTGGCAAAAAGAAGTGCCTAAAGAATTTTATACTGAGCTGCCCATACAGATTGAAGTCACGGGTAATTATCATGCATTTGGTCAGTTTGTGTCTGACATTGCCGCTTTACCGCGGATCGTTACCGTGCACGACTTTGAAGTCACTCAAGAGCTGTCCACTTTAAAACTTAAGCTTGCAGCCAAAACCTATCGCGCTGAACTGACGCAATCGCGCAAGGACTCTAGCCAATGAGGTTCCTAATGGTTTTTCCTATGCTCGCATTGCTGGTCGCTTGCTCAGAGCAAAAAGAAGATTTAACGGCTTACATCGATGATGTAAAAAGCACTACACCGATGAACATTGAACCCTACCCTGAATTTACCACATCGCCGGCCTTTGCTTACTCAGCAAATGAAATGCGTAGCCCGTTTCAACGATTAAAGAATGCTCCTCAGGTTGAAACAACACCCGCTACGCCCACTTGCCCACAACCGAATACAGCACATGTAAAGCAACCCCTAGAACATTATGGAATTGATGCCATGGCCTTTATCGGCACCATTAACAACAGTCAAAAAAAATGGGCGTTAATTCAAACCAATGAAGGGCGTTTATACCGTGCAACCATTGGTGATTATCTCGGACTTTTTTATGGTCGCATTACGGCCATCAAAGACGGAGAAATTACTTACACTGAAATGTTGCCTGATGGCACTGGGTGCTGGCAGAAAAAACAAGCCACCCTATCCATGCAAGACAACGCGGGAGAGAACAATGGCTAGTCGCCAATCACTACATTTTACTTCGTTACTCAAAACGCTAAGCGCGCTACTTTGTGCTGCATGGCTAGTGCCTGCTTTTGCACAATCAGACGCTGTGCTGGTGGACCCCGTTGCCGCGATAGACGAACTCACCAGTAATCAACTAACAGACATTCAGTTTACTCGCTCGGTTGAAGGGTATGGAGTCGCCACCCTCACCTTTGATAACAATCGCATCGTGCCGCAATTAATTGCATCAAAGCGCCAACTAACGCTTACCTTACCCGACACTAAGCTCGCCCCAGATCAGTTTTTCACCTTGAATGTAGCTGAATTCGCTACCCCAATAGCAGAGATAGACACCTTTTCTAGAAAAGGCGCCAGTGTTTTAGAGTTCAATCTACTGGAAGATGTGGTGTTCACCCACAGTAAGCAACAAAATCAATTGGTATTAACCGTCAAGCCCCAAGCATCTGAACAAGCACAAAGCGCCTCTGTATACAGCGGCGAGCCCATTTCTCTTGATTTTCAAGACGTGCCTGTACGTAATGTCTTGCAAATTATTGCCCAGGTGAACGGATTTAACCTTGTCACCACTGACACGGTGCGCGGTAATGTGACTGTAAGTTTAAGTGGCGTTCCTTGGGATCAAGCGCTAGACATGATCCTAAAAATTCGTGGCCTAGATAAACGATTAGAAGGCAATATATTACTTATCGCCCCCTCAGAAGAACTCGCTTCTCGCGAGACACAACAATTACAAAACCGCCAACAAGTCGCACAGCTAGCTCCCCTTATTTCAGCTAATTTGCAAATTAACTATGCAAAAGCCAAAGAAGTCGCCGGTATTCTTAAAAATACTGATAACAGCATTCTGAGCCCCAGAGGCAGCGTGGCCGTCGATGAACGCACCAATACCGTACTGCTCAGAGATACCCAAGCATCAATAGATGAAGCAAGGAAACTGATCAGCGCATTAGATATTCCCGTCAAACAGGTCTTGATTGAATCGCGCATGGTCACAGTTCGCGATAACGCGGGCGAGCAGCTAGGGGTGCGTTGGGGCTTTAGCAATAATTCCGGTGATACCGCTACCTCTGGCACCATCGAAGGTGCCGACACCCTAAGCAGTGGTGTCGTTCCTTCAATTGATAATCGCTTGAACGTAAATCTTCCTGTTACAAGCCCAGCTGGCAGTATCGGAATACAAGTCGCTCGCCTCGTCGATGGCACCATATTAGATTTAGAATTATCTGCGCTTGAATCAGAGAATAAAGGGGAAGTTATCGCCAGCCCGCGTATCACGGTGGCCAACCAGCGTGAGGCCTACATTGAACAAGGTACTGAAATCCCTTATGTGCAATCCACTTCAAGTGGCGCTACGTCTGTTGAGTTCAAAAAAGCGGTACTGAGCTTAAAGGTCACGCCACATATCACCCCTGATCATCGCATTATATTAGACTTGGTCGTTACCCAAGATACCCGAGGTGACACGGTCAACACTTCAACCGGCTTAGCCGTCGCGATCGATACCCAAGAGATCAGTACCCAAGTACTGGTTAATAATGGCGAAACCATCGTACTTGGCGGTATTTTTCAGCAAACCAGTACCGATGATGTTAGCCAAGTCCCCCTACTTGGAGACATTCCGGTCCTCGGTCACTTGTTTAAAAACACCCAAACCGTGAATGAAAAGCGTGAATTGCTGATTTTTGTAACACCGAAAATACTCCTCGACAGCTTGGCCGAACAATAGCAAACAGTGCTATTTATATGGCGTGCAAGGCCACATAGTCAGTACATTGATACACTTTGACAACGAGTGTCGCGTATTTAAATTTCACCAAGACTTAACAAAGCTTGCAAATTTCAGGGTAAAGCTGAGATAATCCCGCCCTCGAAATTTCAACGAGGTCAGGTTAATCCATTTAAGGGTAGCCGCGATATAGATTTCTACCCCCGAAATAACAGAATTGTGAACTAAGCAAAAATGGCTGAAAAACGTAATATTTTTTTAATAGGTCCGATGGGTGCTGGTAAAAGCACAATTGGAAGACACCTCGCAGACGAACTTCATTTAGAATTTTATGATTCAGATCAAGAGATAGAAAAGCGCACAGGCGCTGATATCGCTTGGATCTTTGATTTAGAGGGTGAAGAAGGCTTTCGCGCTCGTGAAGAAACCGTCATCAATGATCTAACCGACAAACAAGGTATTGTATTAGCAACAGGCGGTGGCTCTGTGGTTAGCAAAGCCGTACGTAATCGCTTATCAGCGCGAGGCATTGTCGTTTATCTACAAACCACAATTGACAAGCAAGTCGCTCGTACGCAACGTGATAAGCGTCGTCCTTTATTACAAAAAGACGATCCTGAAACGGTATTGCGTAAGCTTGCAGAAGAGCGTAACCCAATGTATGAAGATGCTGCTGATTACATTGTTGATACTGATGAGCAAAGCGCCCGCGCAGTTGCCAATCAGATCATAGAGAAAATCAATCAGTAATAGTTAGAAATACCTCCAAAGGGCTGCGCTTATGACAACATTAACAGTGAAGTTGGGTGAGCGTAGCTACCCCATTTTTATTCAGCCGAGTTTGCTATCCCAAGGCAACAAATTGGCAGATTACATCAAAACAGATAAAGCGGTACTGGTGACTAATGACCTAGTTGACCCGCTGTACAGTCAAACCATTATTGCGAGTTTGCCTGATATCAAGATTGACAAAATCGTCATCGCTGACGGCGAGCAACATAAAAATTTAGCGAGCTTCGAGCACGTTATCACCCAGCTACTCAATATGTCTGCTGCCCGTGATACCACGCTGATTGCCCTTGGCGGCGGCGTAATCGGTGATTTAACCGGATTTGTCGCGGCGAGTTTTCAGCGGGGAATGCCCTTTATTCAAATTCCCACCACGCTGTTGTCTCAAGTCGACTCATCTGTCGGGGGAAAAACCGCGGTTAATCATCCATTAGGGAAAAACATGATTGGTGCGTTTTATCAGCCTAAAGCGGTGTTTATTGATACCAAAACCTTACAAACACTGCCTGCAAAAGAGTTCTCAGCTGGCATGGCCGAGGTGATTAAGTACGGCATTATTTACGATAAAGCCTTTTTTGAATGGTTAGAGCAAAATACCGCTCAGCTTATTTCGCAAGACGTAGACGCACTACAATATGCCATTGCCCGTTGCTGTGAAATCAAAGCCGAGATTGTCGCCATTGACGAGCGTGAGTCTGGGCTTCGTGCTTTACTCAATCTTGGACATACCTTCGGTCATGCGATTGAAGCAGAGCAAGGTTATGGCAATTGGTTACACGGTGAAGCGGTCGCTGCTGGTATGGTTTTAGCAGCAAAAGCTGGACAAATGAAAGGCTGGATGCAAACTGAAGAAGTGCAACGTGTTATTGCCTTAATTGAAGCATTCGCTTTGCCTATCACGCCCCCTACTGATATGGGTTATGACACATTCATGCAGCACATGGTGCATGATAAAAAAGTACAAGCGGGTAAGCTCAACTACATCATTCCCAAGGCGATTGGTGAAGCTATTGTCACACCTGAGCTAGATGAAACGCTGCTGAAAAACTTGTTAAACTAGCACTATATTGCACTAGCACTTTAATAAAAATTTGAGTAGATACCCTTGCAAAGCGAATTGCACAAACGGCTTAGCCATTTAATTCAGTATTCTTCTGGGCTCATTTTTATAAAATCAGAGCCCGATTTTAGTGTATCTACCTGTGTGGATGCACTGCTGGCTGAACAAGATGACAGCGATGAAGTGGCGGTCATCACAGCTAAGCCCAGTATGCTACTGAACGATTTTCGTCAACAGCTTACCCAGCAACTCTCCAGTAAACTAGCTCCGCATTCAGGAGATGCACCGCTTGCCAAACTAATCGCCCCGAGTGTGGGTCACATTGAATCGACTGCCACTCAAGGGCTACTGATCTGTATTTCCAAAGGGGAAAACCTTTCCACAAGTATGCTTGAAGAACTTCAGCAGCTTGTTTTAACCTTACATGCTGGCAGTGAGCGCCAAGTAAATGTACTGGTATTTGCTCAGCGCCAATGGGTCAATCAAACCTATCAAGGGTTTGCCAATAAAAATAATGTGATCGTGGTTGATGCTGGTGCTAAAGTCGATCATGAGTCTGCTATATCCGGCAGTGAACTCGAGCAGTTAATCGCCAACAAACGTCAGGCGTTTGCTCAGCGAATTGAGCAGCGCAACCAATCTACACCGGCTGAAGCCCCAAGTATAATGCAGCGCCCATGGTTTATTCCTTTGGTCAGTCTGCTATTTATCGTGATTTTTTCCAGCATTTTACTCTCTCAGTATCCCGAGCTAATAAATGATAGCCAAGATGAGGGTATTGAGACAACAGCACCGGCTCCGGTGCCCGCACAGAATGACGCCGCAACGGATACTCAAACTGAGGAGCCTGGCAGCATTGCACCTACTAACGAATCCCCTTCATTGGGGCCATCAGAGCTGCAAAAGCCAACCGACGTGGCTCAACAGGACGCGCAAACTTCAGGTTTTGATAACAAGGAGCTGGCTCAGCCTAGCGAAGCTGAAACCGAGAAAAAGCCCGAAGGCGACGCGCTAATTTCAGATTGGAACCGTGAAAGTAAGCGCATTGATGCGAATAAAAAGAATATGCCTGATTTACCGTTAAAAGATGCAGACGTGGCTTCGCCCGAAGATAAATCAAGCACAGCGCCCACTCTGAACAACGATACTGTGCAAACTGGTGCATTACAAAAACCGTTCGCTGCGGATATTCCCCCTACTGAACAATCAGCAAGTGCTCCACAAGTAGAAGCCCAAGAGCCGGTTAACTCAGCAGCTGTGACTGAAGTTGATTTCCAATTTGATGAAGCCAAAATTCTGGCATTACCAAAAGATGGTTACGTATTACAAGTCATTGGGTTTAGTGTTCGTAACGCCATTCAAGCGTACTTAACCAACAATAACATTGAACAGCACGTGTGGGTGTATCAAACCAAACGATACAATAATGACTGGTACGTGCTTTTATACAATAAGCATTACCCTTCTCTTGCTGCGGCATTAGTCGGTGTTTCGTCTCTGCCACAAGGCTTACACGATGCAACGCCGTTCCCAAAAGCATTGCAAAAAGTACATCAAGAAATTGAATCCGCTAATTAAAGGCATATGCCAATTGTTGTTTGGGCACTGGCTCGCTACAATCTCTGCTTTGCTGATACTTCCTTACATTCAAGGCCTGACAAGACACATTAATGACGAATAAGAAAAACAGAGCCTTCTTGAAATGGGCTGGCGGAAAATACCGGCTAGTTGAACAAATAAACCAACATCTTCCTGAAGCAAAAAAATTGGTAGAGCCATTCGTCGGAGCAGGTTCGGTGTTTTTAAACACGGATTTCTCTGGCTATTTGTTAAGTGATATCAATCCAGATCTCATTAATCTGTACAAGATACTGCAGCAGCAGCCTGAGCGTTACATAGAAGACGCTCAAGGACTCTTTACCGCCCAGAACAATGACTCAGATGCCTATTATGCAATGCGGGCTTTATTTAACGCTAGCGAAGACATATACGAACGTTCAGTGCTTTTTCTTTACCTTAATCGGTTTGGTTACAACGGGTTGTGCCGTTATAACCTATCGGGCAAATTTAACGTGCCTTTTGGTAAATACAAAGCGCCTTACTTCCCCAAAGAAGAACTGTACTTTTTCGCTGAAAAAGCCAAAAAAGCGCAATTTGTGTGCGAGTCATATGAAAAAACCTTTAGCCGCGCTCGCAGTGGCAGTGTGGTCTATTGCGACCCACCGTATGCGCCCATCAGTAAAACCGCAAACTTTGCCAGTTATGCTAAAGGCGGATTTTCCATGGCGGAGCAGAGTAATTTGGCTTTGATTGCAGCAAAAACGGCTTTTGAGCGCGATATTCCAGTGCTCATCAGTAATCACGACACCGTAGATACGCGTCGTCTTTACGCACTTGCCCAGTTGTCTGAATTACAAGTTAGTCGATTTATAAGCCATAAAGGAAATGGCAGAAAGAAGGTCAGTGAACTTTTGGCTTTATATATCAAGCCAACATCACGTTAAGATGTAAGGAAAGGAATTAACTGGGTAAAACGGCTGAAACAATCAGCACTAACGACACAACCAAAGCAACAACAAAAACCACCCCAACCACTAAATAGGGTACAAATGATTGTTGCTGGAAATCTCGTTCACGGTTAGCACTACTTTGCACGCCAAACACACTGGCTGCTACGCTTTTAAATACATCCCATAAACCGGTCTTTGCATTGTCCATACTAATTACGCTCTTGGCTTTATTTCATCCGTTTCTTCAGCATAGCGCGAAAGCAGCTCAAGTAAATCAATAAAATGCATTTGATAAGATGTAGAGTTTCCACTTACCCAACTGGACCAACTAATGACGTCAGCTTGTTCTTTAGCGCATCGGTTAATAGGGTGACTCATCGGCAAACCATGATCAAAAGCAACTGCTTGGGGGCAACTGCAGAATAACGTCTCATTGTTTATCGACGTTTTGCCCACGGCCAACATAGCTACTAAAGCGAAAGCACCGAAGCCGATTAGTCGTTTAACATAAGTACTCATAATCTCTCCTTGTCGAAATATTTTGTTGCATTATACCTTATACTTTCGTCGTAAGAGTAAAGTTCACCTCAAATGTCAGGTCATTCATCGCTAAAATGGTAAATTTTTATCCTAATACCAACGCCAGTAAAAAATTGCTCTGCGAGGATTCATCCAGCAGGTTTTGAACAAGGCACCTGTGTGCAGTTATGGTTGTTCCCTATCATCGCTTAGCAGTAAACACAAAAAATCCGCTGACGGTTACGTCAGCGGATTGTTTAAAAACGCTATTTTTTTGTAGAAAGAAGACCTAGCTCAGAAATTTAAAGCTCGAAGTCGACACTATAAGAAACAGCAAATTTTACTGAATCGTTGTCGTATGGGTCTGTGCTAGGATCTTCAACTTCGTCTAAATCGGTGCCAGTTACAGCAAAGCTAAAGCCGTCTTTAGAAACAGAGATTCCCCAATCTGCATAACCGTCTGGTACTCCATTGAACGCTTCTGCGAAATCACCTTGGTGATAGCCCACATGAAAACCTAATTCAGCACCATTTAGTACCGGCATACCGTAGTCTACAGACACGTATGACGCTTCTGCGAAGCCAAAATCTTGACCTTCACCTTCGTCTGCTTCTGTGTGCGCCAACAAAGAAAGTGTCACACTAAGCGCGCCATAACCCACTGAACCATACACTTCGGCAAAGTCAAACTCAGCTTCACTGTCATAGTTGTAATAAAGGTAACCTACATCGTAAGAGATATCGCCAGACTCACCAGAAAAACCGAAGTACAAATCGTGCTCATAAGAGTAAATATCGTCTGCACCATAATTTACGTTAGAAACCCAGGTTCCTGCGTAAAAGCCACTTTCACTCGCGTAGTCAATACCGCCTTGTACAGCAGCATCATTGGTTGTTTGCGTTAAACCACGCCAAATGTAGTTACTAGTAACGCTTGCGTTAGCAGTAATTTCTGCAAGGGCGTTTTGACTAACGGCTGACCCAGCAAGAACGGCTGCGGCAAGTGCGGTGAGTTTTAATGCTTTCATGTGTGTGTGCTCCATGTGTTTTTAGCTAATTCAATTTTTGTTGAGATAACTTCGATTTTTCGTTAATTCTTGTTACAACTACGCAAGAGCAATGCCTAAATAATAATCACGAAATAATTTGCAGAAAAACACGATATCCTATTGATTTAATTATTATTTTATCAAAACCAAGAAAATTAGATAAAATGGCAAATGAGATAAGACTGTGCATTGATGCACCACAAAAAAGCGAAAGCCCCTTTTTGGGGCGCAGTTGATACTTTTGTCAAAGCAGGTTTTTCGGTACAGTTACATTTTTGTGCAAATTGAGACTTATATGCGTCCTTTTTTGATTGCTCCTTCTATACTTTCCGCCGATTTTGCTCGTCTTGGTGCTGAGGTTGACGCGGTATTAGCCGCTGGTGCTGATGTAATTCATTTTGATGTCATGGACAATCACTACGTACCGAATCTAACGATTGGCCCTATGATATGTAAGGCATTACGCGATTACGGTGTCACCGCAGAAATTGATGTGCATTTAATGGTTGAACCGGTTGACGAAATGATTGCTAGTTTTGCCAAAGCAGGCGCTAGCATGATTAGCTTTCATCCCGAGGCTTCTCGGCATGTCGATCGCAGTATCCAATTAATAACCGATTCAGGCTGTAAACCAGGATTAGTGATAAACCCCGGAACGTCATTAGACTGCCTAGATTACACGCTACATAAGCTACACCATGTTTTATTGATGTCTGTTAACCCCGGTTTTGGTGGGCAATCGTTTATTCCTGAAACCCTAGATAAACTGCAAATCGTTAAAGAACTGGTGAAAGCCAGTGGACGTGATATTCGAATAGAAATTGACGGTGGCGTAAAAGTCGATAATATTCGCGCCATAGCTGAGGCTGGTGCAGATATGTTCGTTGCCGGCTCAGCGATCTTTAATCAGCCTGATTACCGTCAAGTCATCGACGAGATGCGCGAAGAATTAGCTAAGGCTACCCCGTTATAATCAAGTTACACATACATTAAACACTAACAGTAGAATTCAAATCTTATGAGCAAACCAATTGTATTAAGCGGCTGCCAGCCTTCTGGACAACTTACTATCGGCAACTACATCGGCGCTCTACGTCAATGGGTTGATATGCAAGACGACAATGAATGCTTGTATATGTTGGTAGACATGCACGCCATCACCGTGCGTCAAGAGCCTAAGGCGCTGCATAACGCTTGTCTTGATGGTTTAGCCTTATATGTAGCCTGTGGTATTGATCCAAGCAAGAGCACTATTTTCATGCAGTCTCATGTGCCTCAGCACTCACAACTGGCGTGGATCATGAACTGCTACACCCAAATGGGTGAGCTTAATCGCATGACGCAATTTAAAGATAAATCTGCTAAAAACGTTACCAACATTAATTCAGGTTTATACACTTACCCTGCTTTAATGGCCGCTGACATATTGCTCTATCAAGCGAAACAGGTTCCGGTTGGCGAAGATCAAAAGCAACATCTAGAACTAACTCGCGACGTGGCGACGCGCTTTAACAATATATACGGCGACGTATTCACCATACCTGACCCTTACATACCAGAAGTCGGTGCACGGGTAATGAGCCTGCAAGATCCACTCAAGAAGATGTCTAAATCAGATGACAACCAAAATAACTTTGTTGGCCTGTTAGAAGATCCTAAAAAAATCAGCAAGAAAATAAAGCGCGCCGTGACCGATTCAGACGAACAAGCGCGTATTTACTTTGATACTGCTGAAAAGCCAGGCGTGTCGAATCTGTTGAGTTTGCTATCGTGCGCGACGGGTACCTCCATTGCCGATTTAGTGCCTGCTTATGAAGACAAGATGTATGGTCACCTAAAAACCGACGTTGCTGACGCCGTGGTTGCCATGCTTGAGCCGATTCAAGCTAAGTTCACTGAGTTACGCCAAGACCAAGCCGAATTAGACCGTATTATGGCTGTAGGGGCTGAGAAAGCTCAGATGCGAGCCCAGCAAACAATAGACAAGGTGTATGAAGCAATAGGTTTTGTGGCTAGCCCACTTAAGCGCTAACGTCGTTCTTTTATTGGCTTTTGTGGCCAAATAACCGAAAAAGCAGCTACGCGCTGCTTTTTTTGTGCCTAGCGATAGCACGTTATTACTTACAGCAATGCACCTTGGTATCGCTCGAAAGATTTCGTCACCGAGTGAGCTTTCAGGTTGGGTATTTGGGTGAATGTAATTAAGCTATTGAATTATATTGTTAAAACTTAGCTTTAACGATACTTCTTATCCAGAAATCAGGCTATGTAGTAATGGTAATAAATAACCGATACCTAAATTACGCAAAGTATTTTAGGTATCGGTTAGCACGCCAAGAACACCAAACTGAGAGGTTGGGGTAACAGCTCAGCATTCTATCTGTCATTCAAAATTACTGTCATCCAAATTCAGCAAATCGTTTTGAACCTTGTCAGTATGTTACAAGCTTGTGAAAAACTGTATGGCAGTTTAAGTCATTTACTAGGCGAAATAGGACATTCTTTGGCCCAGCCCCTACAGAGAATATCAGTGACTTTTTGATTTTCGATAAGTACTTGGGGCCACGCCAGTCCAGCTTTTGAATGCACGAGCAAAGGTAGCAGCTTCAGTAAACCCTAATAAACGCCCTACTTGAGATATAGGCATATCCGGCTGACTCAGATAATGAATGGCTTCATCACGCCGTACACTGTCTTTGAGTTCTTGGAAACTAGTGCCTTCTTCTAAAAGCTTGCGCCTAAGGGTACGAATAGTGGTGTGCAATTGCTCAGCGATATCAGCCATACTGATCAACGACATATCTTGCGCTGCTTCTAAATAATTGAGCACTTTTCGTGTGTACACAGGAAAATACGATTGACGTTTGAACCAGTCCAATGGGCACCGCTGCAGGTAATCGTTCAAACTTTGTTGGCTTTGCACCACAGGCGCGCTCAAAATTTCATGCTCAAATTCAAAGTAATTGCTTTGTTGCTCGTAAACCACTTCGCATGGGAACATTAATCGGTATTCTTCATGATGAGCAGGTTTACGATGCATGAAGCCTATTTTTCTCAATGGAATACGTTGACCAATCAGCCAGCTAGGAAAGCGGTGCCATAAAAGCAGCAAAAAATCGATTAGCACATGCTCAGGATCAAGCTCGGGTTTGTCTAAGGCGAGATAAAAACGTGCGTACTGTTCACGCTCTTCAAATTTAAGTTTGGTCGCACCAGCGACCAGATTATAAAAGCGTGTACCCCTTCGATACACTTGGCGCAAGCTTGCACTATGACTGACTTGCTTTGCCATCAAATTAAACACCCCGTGGCGCGAAGGCTGGCTACCAAAACACAAATACTCGTCATCGGCACTGCGCCACACAGACTGCATTAAACGGCTTAACTGCTCTGGGGTAATACGCACCTCATTATTACTCAATAAGGCGCGACTCAGACCCGATTCTGCGAGCAATTTCGTTTCATCTAAGCCAACTTCAATTGCTCTTTTCACTATAGATTGAGCGAAGTGAACCGAAATAGAATGGTGTTTATGGTGCATGTAAGTAGCGGGCTCTCGATATATCGCTGGGTCTTTATTTTCCAAAGTATATCGTTTCTCATCCTGGACGGATATTTATATGTTGAATGGGCTCAATCATTGCGTCGTCTACAAAAAAGCCCCCTTAGTTTCCTGCGGGGGCTTGAGAACGATATAACGTGCTAGTTATACAGAATAGTTGGTTTAAAACGCGTCTTCGGGCAAGGCCATGATGCTTTCACTACCGGCTGTAATCGATGCAAAACATGCTTGTGTACGCACCACCATATGCTCACAAAAGAACTGAGCAGAAATCAACTTGGCATTTAAAAACTCGCTATTGCCTTCACCTGCCTCCAACTTGGCTTTTGCTTGCATCGCACTTTTGGCCATTAACCAGCCACCACACAAATAACCAAACAGCATCATAAAGTTCACACTGGCGCTGCCAGCGGCATTTTTGTCGTCAGGAGCAGTATCAAGTAACCATTGACGCGCCGCCATTCCGCACTCAAGTGCTGCCTGACATTGCTTGGCCGCCAATGTAAATTGGCCTCCCACTGCACTAAATTTCGCTAAATCAGCGGTTATTTCATCTAGTAGCTCACCTAACGATTCACCTTGATTGACGAGTGTTTTACGCCCGACTAAATCCAGCGCTTGTACACCTGTCGTGCCTTCATAAATGGTCAGTATTCTAGCGTCACGATAAAACTGCGCTGAGCCGGTTTCTTCAACAAAGCCCATACCACCGTGAATTTGGGTGCCTAAGTAGGTCAACTCTTGAGATAGCTCGGTGCACCAACCTTTAACGATTGGCGTGAACAGTTCGCTGCGCGCGCTGTTACCACGATCTATTTCCGCTGCCGCCACTAAGCACAGCGCTCGCATCGCCTCTGTAGATGACTTCATTTGCATCAACATACGGCGCACGTCAGGAAACTTCATAATGGTAAAACGGCTGCCGTCTTTATTCGTACCTTGCAAGCGCTCTTTAGCATACGCTAACGCATGTTGATAAGACCCTTCAGATATCGCTAAGCCCTGTAAGCCCACACCTTGGCGGGCGTGATTCATCATAGTAAACATGTACGAGAGGCCTTTATGTGCCTCGCCAACCAAATAACCTTTGGCGCCACCGTTGTCGCCAAAGCTCATGACACATGTAGGGCTACCGTGAATACCGAGTTTGTGCTCTAACGAAACACAATAAGCATCGTTACGCTCACCAGGTTCACCGTTTTCGTCTAAGTTGAATTTAGGTACGATAAACAATGAAATGCCTTTTACACCGGCTGGTGCATCAGGCAAACGCGCCAATACCAAATGCACGATATTGTCGGTCATTTGGTGATCGCCCCAGGTTATAAAAATTTTCTGCCCGCTAATGAGGTAATGGTCGCCATTGGGTACGGCTTTGGTTTTCACTGCGGCTAAATCTGTGCCTGCATCAGGCTCGGTTAGATTCATGGTACCTGGCCACTCACCACTGAGCATTTTAGGTAAATAAGACTGCTGTAAATGTTCACTACCGTGATGAGAAATAGACTCTATCGCCCCTTGGCTCAACAACGGGCATAACGCAAATGCCATGTTGGCCGTATGCCATACTTCATTTACCGCGCTACCAAGTACGTTAGGTAAATTCTGACCACCAAATTCCTCAGCACCTGTCAGTGATGCCCAGCCACCTTCAACGTATTCTTGGTAAGCCTGTGCAAAACCAGCGGTTTCTTGCACACCTGAGCCGCCGTCTTTTTCTATCATTTTTGGGTGTTGTAAATCACCGACTTTGTTCAATGGCGCCCAAACACCACTGCCTAGCTTGCCAGCTTCAGACAAAATCACTGACGCTAGCTCGCTGTTGATATCTTCTTGCCCCATATCAGCACAAAGCGAATCGAAATCGACTAATTCACTCAGTACAAATTCAGCATCTGCTAAAGGGTGTGTGTATTCACTCATAATTCAACTCGCTTCGATTCTATACGTTGTCAGTCAGTTCAGGGATAACATCAAACAAGTCAGCCACCAATCCATAATCCGCAACTTGGAAAATAGGCGCTTCTTCATCTTTATTGATAGCCACTATCACTTTTGAGTCCTTCATACCCGCTAGGTGCTGTATGGCTCCTGAGATACCTACGGCAATATACAAATCGGGGGCAACCACTTTACCTGTTTGCCCCACCTGCATATCGTTTGGCACAAAGCCCGCATCAACCGCCGCACGAGAGGCCCCTACCGCTGCGCCAAGCTTGTCAGCCAAGCTATAAAGAATATCGAAGTTCTCACCATTGCCCATACCGCGACCACCGGATACCACAACAGAGGCAGCCGTTAGCTCAGGCCTATCAGATTTCGCCAACTCCTCGTTAATAAAACGTGAGGTTGCACCATTATATTCATCACCCAAGGCTTCTACACTCGCCGAACCACCTTCAGGGCTAATTGCATCAAACCCCGTACCACGAATAGTTAATAATTTGATGGTGTCATTAGAAGTAACAGTAGCAATAGCATTACCCGCATAAATAGGGCGTAAGAATGTCTGCTCAGAGACCACGCCTGTCACATCAGAAATTTGGTTAACGTCAAGCAAAGCAGCCACACGCGGCAAATAATTTTTACCATTCGTTGTTGCAGGGGCAAGTACATGGCTGTAACCAGTCGCAAGTCCTGTCACTAGCTTGGCGATATTCTCTGCCAGCTGATGTTCATAAGCCGCGTTATCAGCGTGAAGTACTTTATCGACACCTGATATAACCGACGCAGCATCCACTACACTTTGGCAGTTATGCCCTGCCACCAGTAATACTATGTCACCACCGATTTGCTGCGCTGCAGCTAGGGTATTTAAGGTAACAGGCTTAAGTTCTTGGTTATCATGTTCTGCAACGACCAAAATTGTCATATTCATTTCTCCTATTACGTACTACTTAAAGTACCTTCGCTTCGTTTTTTAATTTTTCCACTAGCTCAGCCACTGACTCAACCTTGATCCCTGCTTGGCGTTGTGCCGGAGCACTCACGCTATCTAGGGTGATGTTATTTCTCACTTCGACGCCTAGGTCAGCGGGCGTTTTCACCTCTAGCGGCTTGCGCTTAGCTTTCATAATATTGGGTAACGATGCATAGCGAGGCTCGTTAAGACGCAAATCTGTGGTGATGATCGCAGGCATACTTAGCTCTAACGTTTGTAAACCACCGTCTATTTCACGTGTGACCTGTACTTTGTCGCCGTCCACTTTAACCTCAGATGCGAATGTTGCTTGCGGTTGGTCAAGTAACGCCGCTAACATTTGACCTGTTTGGTTATTGTCAGAATCAATAGACTGCTTGCCTAGAATCACAAGCCCTGGCTGTTCTTCATCTACCACGGCTTTTAAAAGTTTGCTGATGCTAAGTGCGTCAGCTGCCGTATCAAGTTCAATCTGAATACCGCGATCAGCACCCAAAGCAAGCGCAGTTCTTATCTGCTCTTGGCATGCTTTAGCGCCTATAGACACCACAACCACTTCGCTAGCGACACCCGACTCTTTTAGGCGTACCGCTTCTTCAACAGCAATTTCACAAAACGGATTCATGGCCATTTTGACGTTCGTTAAATCCACATCGCTGTTATCCGCTTTAACGCGCACTTTAACGTTGTAATCAATGACTCGTTTTACCGCTACTAGTATCTTCATATTCGTCTCACTCTGTTTGTGACCAGTTAGGCTATGACTGGCGTGCATCACTCAGCACAATCTGAAATTAATATAGGGACCTTATGCTCTAAGTGTGGCGTGCATTAGCTTATTCAACAAGATCGAAAAAAGTCTAACAATTAGCATAAAAGGACAAAACAATGCCGTCATTGATCAAGATCTACTAGAGTTGAGAGAGCAAAAACCGCCTTACAAGACAAGTTAAATAGGCCGTTACCAGATAAATCAGTTCGTCTTGGCTAAACTATCGTTTAACTTTAAAGGTCTCTGCCAAACTGTGCATCAGCGTTCTTGGTGTATAGCTAGCGGTACAGACTTAAATAATCTCAGAGCACATAAAGCCACAGCAAAACACAATAAAATGTTTTACAATCCGCCAAATTTTCAACCTGAGCCTTTAATACATCGGCTCACGCTATGGGCTATCAATTGCTTTGCTGCTGATCATCGATAACTACGACTCATTTACCCATAACCTTGCCCGCTATTTTGTAACACTCGGCCAAGCGGTGAAGGTCGTGCGTAATGATCAAGTAACCTGTGTACAAATTGCCGAGTTGGCACCAGATTACTTGGTTTTTTCCCCCGGGCCCTGTACCCCAAATGAGTCGGGCGTGACACTTGACGCTATTAAGCAATTTGCCGGTGTTATCCCTATGCTTGGCGTTTGCTTAGGCCATCAAGCGATTGCACAAGTATTTGGCGCAAGCATTGTGCGCGCTCGTAATATAAAACACGGTAAAACCTCTCACGTAACGCATAATCACAGTGATTTATTTCACCGTATTTCGACCCCCTTTATAGCCACGCGCTATCATTCCCTACTTGTTGATGAACAAAGCTTGCCTGACACGTTACAGGTAACCGCTTGGTGTGAAGAATCCCCCTCAGAGCGTGAAATCATGGCGATTGAGCATCGCTCGTTAGCGATATACGGCGTGCAATTTCATCCCGAATCTTTGCTCAGTACTAGCGGTTTGCAAATATTGGCTAACTTTCTAACCGTTTCAGCAGATAAAATAATATTGGCCTAGAAAATTGGCGTAAAAGTAGGGCACAATCCACACTTAACCCTACATATAGATAATAAAATCAAGGTTTTCGAAACTGTTAATGACTTCACCAGCTACCAAAACGCCCATCGTTGAGGCGCGCTTTAAGCAATTGTTTATCGATTTAAAAGCCGCTAAACAACAATTGGCTGATGAAAATTCGCCCCGCGTCGCAAAAGAAGTGGTACCCACCCGTGAGTTGCTCGCTGTTGAAAAGCAGGCCAGAGAAGACAAAAAGTTATCTCAAGAAAAAGAAGATAACCGAGTCGAAAGTGTAGCGGCGAAATTGCATCAAGAGATTGAGTTAAAACTCAGCGAAGCCCTGAGCGATCCAGAGTTTCTCATCACCAAAGTGCTGGCCATTGACATGGCGATCCCTAAAATTCTTGATTTACTGGCGGTAAAAGCGTGTACGGTCTCGCGCCTTGAAGTATTAGCCACCGAGGTTCCGTGGTTATATAAAGACCTGTTAAAGATGATAAATTCCGCCAAATACCGGCGGCGTGACAGCAAAGGGAAAATCATCAGCGCGGACACACTGCGTGTTGCGTTAACCTTTTTCGGTATCGACAATTTAAAAATGGTGGTGCCGTTTTTGCTGATCCGTCGCCATTTACCGCAAATTACTGACCCGTATCCGCATATAAAAAGACGAATATGGGAGCAATCAATTGCAACCGCCATGTCTAGTAAACGACTAGCGCCTTTTTATCAACTAGACGAAAACCAAGCTTTTACCGCAGGCATGCTACAGAATTTAGGGCCGATCGCGGTGATTAAATTGTATTTTCGGTTGTTTGACCAAATTCAATTAAGTGCCCTTAAAGAGGCAGAAGATACGCTGAAGCATCAACGCCATAGTGCGTTAACAAAAGTTGAACCCTCCGGCGAGTTACTCCTTTCACTGCTTGATAAATACGCTACGAAAGCGACCGCGGACATTATTGACGGCCTAGGGTTCACTCGTTTGCCATTAAGTGGCGCCTTTGCGGAATTAGCACAAGCCGAGCCCCCAGCCTCTCCTCTTCCCTTAGTTAAAGTACTTAAGCAAAGTAACGCCTATGGGAAGTACCGTATATTGAAATTTCATGAGCTCGTGAGCAATGATGAAGCGAAGGATTATTTACGCCAATTCGCCTTTCCTGTGGGCTCATTAGAATCGTTAAAAACCACAGATATGCGCTCAATTGGCTTAGAAACCGATAATTCAGAATAAAAGACCAAAAAAATCTATAGATATTCATGCAATCCAACTTAGCCCCTAAGTTGGTTTAAAGGTCAATGTGTGTGGCGCAAAGTACATACACAAATAATAAAATTAGCCATCGGCTAGATTAAATACTTATTCACTATTCCTGCAAGTTCACTCAATCCCTTTAAAAATAAGGGGTTAGCTCAGTTGTCCATGCAGACAAGCTGCATTTAATCTGAAATAATAGTTGTCTATTTTATGCCCTAGGCGATTAAGTTTGGAGACAATCTACATGCAAGTGACCCGCGAATTATTTAACGAAGTAATGGTTCCTAATTACAATCCTGCCGAGATCATTCCGGTACGCGGTTTAGGTGCGCGAGTGTGGGATCAAGCAGGTAATGAATATATTGATTTCGCTGGCGGCATCGCAGTAAACGTTTTAGGACATTGTCATCCTGACTTAGTGGCCGTATTAAAAGAACAAGGCGAAAAGCTTTGGCATTTAAGTAACGTACTGACGAACGAACCGGTATTACGTTTAGCCAAAAAATTGACTGACGCCACCTTTGCTGAAAAAGTGTACTTTGCTAACTCAGGGGCTGAAGCAAATGAAGCCGCCTTGAAGCTAGCGCGTCGCTTCGCCCTTGATAATTACGGCCCTGAAAAAGACCAGATTATCTCGTTCAAGCAAGGCTTTCACGGACGTACATTCTTTACGGTTACCGTAGGTGGTCAAGCAGCTTACTCTGATGGTTTCGGCCCTAAACCAGGTGCCATTGAGCACGTTGATTACAACGATTTAAGTGCCCTTGAAGCGGTCATGTCTGAGCGTACGTGCGCTGTTATGATGGAGCCACTTCAAGGCGAAGGCGGTATCATCAGCCCGACGCAATCATTTGTGCAGGGCGTTCGTGACTTGTGCGATAAGCACAACGCTTTGCTTATTTTTGACGAAGTGCAATCAGGTGTTGGTCGTACCGGTGAACTATATGCCTATATGGGCTTAGGTGTTACACCTGACATTCTTACCTCTGCAAAAGCGCTAGGCGGTGGTTTCCCTATTGGCGCTATGCTTACTACAACGGCAATCGCAGCCCATTTGAAAGTAGGTACGCATGGCAGCACATACGGCGGTAACCCACTGGCGTGCGCCGTAGCTGAAAAAGTATTAGATATCGTCAATACCCCAGAAGTATTGAACGGTGTAAAACAAAAAGAGCAACAATTCCGCGAAGGCTTGAATGCCATTAACGCCAAATACAATGTGTTTGATGAAATTCGTGGCCAAGGTTTATTGTTGGGCTGTGCTTTGAATGAAAAATTCCAAGGCCGAGCGCGTGATTTCCTTGTGGCCAGTGCGAATGAAAAGCTCATGTGTTTGGTAGCCGGTGCAAACGTTGTGCGTTTCGCTCCTTCATTGATCCTGACCGATACCGATATTCAGGAAGGATTAGCCCGTTTCGAGCGTGCTGTGGCCGCTGTTGTAAACGCCTAACCCTATATTGAGATAGCGAACATGAATATTATTCGCCCTATTAAGCACAGCGATTATGCTGTGCTGCATGATATTGCCGTTGAATCTGGCATTGGTTTTACCTCATTGCCAGTGAATGAAACCTTATTGAAAAGTAAGATTTTAGATTCAGAAACGGCGTTTCAAGCAGACATCAGCCAACCTGGTAACGAAAGCTACTTGTTCGTAATGGAAGACACCAACACAGGGCAAGTGGTAGGCACCAGCGGTATCGCTTCAAGCGTCGGTCTTGATGATGCATTTTATCATTACCATTTAAGCAAAGTGGTTCATGCTTCTCGCGAGCTCGATATCTACAACACAGCTGAGATACTGACCTTGTGTAACGACTACACTGGCGTCTCGGAGATTTGCACCCTATTTTTGCGTGAATCAGCAAGGCAAGGCAATAACGGACGATTCCTGTCCAAGGTGCGCTTCTTGTTTATGATGGAACACAAAGAACGATTTGCTGAAACCGTGATTGCTGAAATGCGTGGCATTAGTGATGAATCGGGAAAATCCCCGTTCTGGCAGTGGCTAGAAGAGCATTTCTTCTCGATGGACTTCCCTACAGCGGACTATTTAACCGGTATTGGACAGAAGCAATTTATTGCCGAATTGATGCCTAAGTACCCTATTTATGTCAGCTTACTCAGCAAAGAGGCTCAAGCTGTCATAGGTAAAGTGCACGATAAAACCAAGCCTGCATTAAGATTGCTAGAAAGCGAAGGTTTCAGCTGCCGAGGGTATGTTGATATTTTCGATGCAGGCCCCACTGTAGAAGCGAATCTAACACATATTCGAACGGCTCAAGCAAGTCGAAAACTAGCGGTTAAAATTGATGACTCGCTAGCAGGCAAATATAACGAGCACGGTTCACACTCAGAAACTGAATATTTTGTGATTAATACCAAAATTACTGATTTTAGAGCGATTGCAGCATCAATACATATCGATGAAGCAAACGAGCGGGCCATTATTTCACAGGCCGATGCAGATCATCTTGGCATTCAAGATGGTGAGTTTATTCGCTTCGCTCCGACAACATTTAAGGTGTAACGTATGACACAACAAACCCATTTTATTGCAGGCCAATGGCATGCAGGCCAAGGCCACGCTATTGAATCTATCGACCCTGCGAAGAAAAACCAAATTTGGCAAGCCAAATCAGCGTCAACTGAGCAGGTAAATCAAGCCGTTGCCAGCGCACGTGAAGCAACGGTTGCTTGGGCAGCGTTATCGTTCGAAGAGCGTCTCGCTTATGTTAAGCGTTTCGGCGAGCTATTAGCTGAAAACAAAGATATGTTAGCCCTAACCATCGCGCAAGAAACGGGTAAACCGTTATGGGAAACCGCTACCGAAGTGGGTGCCATGATGGGAAAAATAGGCATTTCAGAGCGAGCTTATCAAGAGCGTACCGGTTTAGTTGAAAACCCTATGCCAGTAGGTAAAGCATTTATACGCCATAAACCACACGGCGTTGTGGCAGTGTTCGGCCCGTACAACTTCCCGGGCCATTTACCGAATGGTCATATTGTACCTGCGTTATTAGCGGGTAACTGCATTGTATTTAAACCTAGTGACCTAACACCATTAGTGGCTGAAAAAACAGTTCAGCTTTGGGAAAAGGCCGGCTTGCCAACAGGTGTATTAAACCTAGTGCAAGGTGAAGTCGAAACAGGCAAAGCACTAGCTGCTCACCCAGATCTAGATGGTTTGTTTTTCACCGGCAGTTCACGTACCGGTAAAATTCTGCATGAACAGTATGCTGGGCATCCTGGCAAGATTTTAGCCCTAGAAATGGGTGGCAATAACCCGCTAATCGTCAAAGACGTGAGCGATATTGATGCCGCCGTACACGATATTATTCAATCCGCTTTCGTAACCTCTGGCCAGCGCTGTACTTGCGCACGTAAACTCTTTTTAGAGAACAATAGCCAAGGAGATGCTATTTTAGCTCGCTTGATTGAAGTGACTAAAAACATCAAAGTGGGCGATTACGATGCCGACGAGCAACCGTTCATGGGGGCGATGATTTCTAAAAATGCCGCCAATTCGATGGTCAACGCTCAACGCCAGTTATTGGATTTAGGCGCAACCTCTTTGGTTGAACTTAAGCATCTTGATACTGAATCAGGCTTTGTAAGTCCTGGTATTATTGATGTCACGGCCATGGTGGAACAAATGCCTGACGAAGAGCATTTTGGCCCCTTGTTAAAAGTAGTACGCTTTGACGATTTCGATCGCGCAATCGCTCTAGGTAACAATACTAAATTCGGCCTATCTGCAGGTTTACTAAGCGATAGCGAAGACTTGTATCAACATTTTTACCAACGTATTCGTGCTGGAATAGTCAATTGGAACCGCCCTATCACTGGCGCCAGTGGCGCAGCCCCATTTGGTGGTGTAGGTGAAAGCGGTAACCACAGAGCAAGCGCGTATTATGCTGCTGATTACTGCGCTTACCCTGTTGCGTCAGTTGAGCTTGAAAAAGTCGCTTTACCGGGCACGTTGAACCCAGGATTGAAATTTTAATAGGTATTTAAGCCCGCTTATCCGTTTGTTTTATATATAAAATAGACATTTAAAAAGCCTGCATTGCAGGCTTTTTTGCATTCTAGGCTAACAAAATACCGATTTAGGGGTGACAGAACTCTGATTAGCACTTAAAATCCATTAGTAATATAATAGTATTAATTAACTGCTTATTAACATGGTGTGTCTAAATGTCTAAATTCGATCCCGTAGATCACTCTCATCGTCGCCGCAATCCACTGACTAACGATTGGGTGCTTGTGTCTCCGCACAGAGCTAAACGCCCTTGGCAAGGTCAGGTAGAAAAGCCACAACAAAATGACAGCGCAGCTCACGATCCTAGCTGTTATTTATGTGCTGGAAATACCCGCATAAACGGTGAAGTGAATCCACAGTACCAAGATACCTTTGTATTCACTAACGATTTCGCAGCACTAATGAATGACACACCCGCTTCTGAGCAAGAAAACGATGACTTGTTCACAGTTGAAGCTGCACGAGGCACCAGCCGCGTGATTTGTTTCTCACCGGCGCACAATAAATCACTACCAGAATTGTCGCTTCCTGCACTTGAGAATGTAGTACAAACCTGGCGCGACCAAGTCGCTGAGCTTTCGAAAGATTATGCTTGGGTTCAAGTGTTTGAAAACAAAGGCGCAGCCATGGGCTGTTCAAATCCACACCCTCACGGGCAAGTGTGGGCCAACGACTTTATTCCCAATGAAGTACGCAAGGCAGACGTAAACCAGCGTTCCTATTTCGATAAGCACGGCAGTTCATTGCTGCTCGACTACGCGCAAAAAGAAGCGGCCAGTGGCGAGCGAACCGTTGTCGAAACCGACCACTGGATTGCGGTAGTCCCTTATTGGGCGGCGTGGCCATTTGAAACCTTACTTATGCCTAAATTCAACTGCGCTCGTTTTGATGAAATGAATGACGCACAACAAGCCGATTTAGCCGTTGCCCTTAAAAAATTAACCAGTCGCTACGATAACTTGTTCCAGTGTTCTTTCCCCTACTCTATGGGTTGGCATGGTGCACCGCATAATACAGACGAAACAGCGCATTGGCAGTTGCATGCTCATTTCTACCCGCCACTATTACGTTCAGCGACGGTACGTAAATTTATGGTGGGATATGAAATGATGGCTGAACCGCAACGGGATTTAACGCCTGAGCAAGCTGCGCAAAAATTACAAGCGCTGAGCGACGTACATTACAACGAATCGAATGGAGCCTAGAGCAATGAAAATCATCTCTCAACAAGCCATTGACGATCTAAATGCCACCTATCAACAGGTTTTTAAAGCGGCTCCTGAACGCCACTTTCAAGCCCCTGGACGGGTAAATTTGATCGGTGAACACACAGACTACAACGATGGTTTCGTTTTGCCTTGTGCTATCAACTACCAAACCTTGGTTGCCGTTACCCCACGAGAAGACGACCTCGTGCGCGTTGTGGCCGCTGATTACAACAACGAGCAGGATGAGTTTTCACTAAGCGATACCATTGAGCCACACCCGACTCAGCTATGGAGTAACTATATTCGTGGCGTGATTAAACACCTACAAATGCGCGGCCTGCAGTTCAAAGGTGTTGATATGGTGGTAACGGGTAACGTACCTCAAGGCGCAGGTCTTAGTTCTTCTGCGTCACTTGAAGTCGCTATTGGTGAAACGTTCCGCCAATTGTTCGACCTACCACTAACATCAGCCGACGTGGCCCTAAACGGTCAAGAAGCCGAGAATCAATTCGTCGGCTGTAACTGCGGTATTATGGATCAAATGGTCAGTGCATGTGGTGCACAAAATAACGCACTACTGCTTGACTGTCGCTCTTTAGAAACCCAACTTATTTCTATGCCTACAGAGCTAGATGTGGTGATAATCAACTCTAACGTTAAGCGTGGGTTAGTTGACAGTGAGTACAACACGCGTCGTGAGCAATGCGAGGAAGCAGCAAGTATTTTAGGAATAAAAGCGCTACGCGATATTAGCCTAACAGACCTGCAAGCACAGAAAGACAAGTTACCGGAAGTGGTTTATCGCCGCGCTCATCATGTGGTGTCTGACAGCGAACGTACGTTACAAGCCGCCGATGCGTTACGTACCGGTGATGCAAAAACCCTATCAGCCTTAATGGCTGAATCTCATGCGTCTATGCGTGACGATTTTGAAATTACCGTTAAACCCATCGATTTTATCGTCGAAACCCTCGCTGACTATCTAGGCGAGCATGGTGGAGTACGCATGACTGGTGGCGGTTTCGGTGGCTGTATTGTGGCGCTTATGCCGCGTGAAATGGTCGCCGGTGCTCAGCAACTGATTGCCGATCGCTATCAATCAGAAACAGGTTATCAAGAAACGTTTTATGTGTGCTGCGCAAGTGACGGCGCGGGCGAAGTGCGCTTTTAAACATTAGGCGATTGGCGCTTTAGTCATTTGCCTATTGGTGAGTATTGAAAAGGTAGCGGTTATTTTGCATAGCTGACTACCTTTTTTTATGCCTAATATTACAGTGCATTAACCTTTGCGCTTTTTTCCCACAATGACCAACAACATGCCGCCTAAAATCGCGAACGAAGAAAACATCAGATGTGAGGTGATGGGCTCTGCGACTATGATCACCCCACCAAACGCCGCGATAATCGGTACGCTAAGCTGACATACCGCCGCTACGCTACTATCTAACTTGGGCAACACTTGATACCAAATCGCGTATCCCACCCCCGACGCCAACACGCCAGAGGCCAACGCATAAGCCACCCCTTCAAAGGTCAGATTTGCACTAGGCACAAACGCCAGCATTAAGAGTAGCCCGAAGGGCAAGCAGCGAATAAAGTTTGCCCCGGTCGTTTCAAGTGCATTGCTGCTCTTGGCGCCGGCCAAGCTGTACATGCCCCAGGCAACTCCAGCTAACGCCATGACCAATAAACCAATCACACTGGGTGAGGACAATTCAGGTAACACAAAATAGCCAAAACCAAACAGAGATATCACGACTCCAGCACTCGCTACCGCATTCATACGATGACCAGATAGTCTGGCCACCAGCAGCATAGTAAATTGTACGGCGGCAAATAAAATCAGCGCTCCCGTGGCCGTAGGCAAAGTCACATAGGCATAAGAAAACCCTGCCGCGTAAGCAAATAAATAGCCTGCTTGTCGCCAACTTCCATAACTATTTAAGGTTTTGATACTGGTTACACTAGCCGGTGATTTGACCAGCATAATCAGGCCGAGTACCAGAGCTGCCGATGCTAATCGAATTCCTGTGAAACTCATGGGATCCATATTCTGCTCGTCCAGTGCGAGACGACAAAACACAGAGTTAGCCGCAAAAGCCACCAAAGTGATAAACGTTAAAGATACGATAGAAAACACAGACATATTTTTATAATAACAACCAGGTTGCGGTACCTAAAAAGGCAAAAATTCCTACCACGTCGGTAATAGTGGTCAGAATCACACTACCAGCAAGCGCAGGGTCGATATTCATTTTTTTCATCAGTACCGGCAGCATAGCGCCAGCTAACCCCGCGGCTACCATGTTGACCATCATGGCAAAAGCAATCACTCCGCCGAGCATGACATCTTGTTTCCACATGGCAATCACGGATGCAATCAAAACGGCCCAAATCACCCCGTTGAAAAAGCCGATGGCCAATTCCTTGCCAATTAACCAGCGAGCATTACTGCCGCTCACATGACCTAGTGCCATACCCCGTATCACCAAGGTCAAGGTTTGGTTCCCTGCCGCGCCGCCCATACTAGGCACAATGGTATTTAAAATCGCTAACACGGCAAGCTGACTCAGCGTTGCTTCGAACATATCGCTCACTGCAGCTGCCATTAGTGCGGTAAGTAAATTCACACCCAACCATACAGACCGCTTCTTGGTACTTTTAATGACAGGCGCAAAGGTATCCTCTTCATCGTCTAGACCGGCCATGCTCATCATTGAGTGCTCAGCGCCTTCACGAATAATATCTACCACGTCATCTATGGTAATACGTCCTACCAGACGATTTCCCTTATCGACCACTGGGGCTGACAACCAATCATAACGCTCGAATAAGCTTGCTACTTCGTTCTCGTGCATATCTACAGGCACCGCGACTGAGTCTTGGGTCATCAACTTTTCGACTTTCACCGCCGGGCGAGCGGTCAGTAGCTCAGTTACCGGCACACTACCGATAAGCTCATCACTGCGATTTACCACATAAAAGGTATCTGTACCCTTAGGAATGTTACCTTTTAGACGCAAGTACCGCAGGATCACGTCAACGGTCACTTCTGGGCGCAGAGTGATGGTGTCGGTGTTCATAATGAAACCAGCAGTATCTTCACCATAGGAAAGGGCTTGCTCTGCACGCTGCCTATCCTGCTCATCCATAGAGCTAAGCGCATCTTGTGAAACGGCTTCAGGCAGGCCAGATAAGGTTTCCACCAAATCATCTGTGTCCATGTCTTCTAGGGCGTCAGCTAGAATTTCCGGGACCATTTGGCGGATAATACCGTTGCGTACATCTTCAGACAGATCTTCGAGAACATCACTGTACTGATCAGGTTCGATCAACTGCCATATTTCAGAGCGCGTGCGACTGCGACTAGACTCCAACAGTAATGCCACATCACAAGGAGGCATAGTGCTGAGCCTCTCTCGCACTTGCACAATCATGCCGTCGTTTAAAGCCTCGTTAATTTCTTCGAACTGATTGCTAAGTTTTTTTGCTTCTTGAGAATCAGGCATACAATTATTTACCTAGATAACGTGGGCTTAACATCTTGATTTAAGGCTTATATTCTAAAGGATGCGTAGCCTGATAGCAGTATTAAAATTGTCCTTTTTTGATTTAACTGCAAGACGCTTCAGTCACTAATCTTCCACACACCGTCAACAGTCTCTGTCGCGGTGCTGCAAAGTTACCGAAAGATCATCTATTCACAACTGAAATGTAAATTGGGGTTAGGGCTAAGATTAGGGCAAGGGGTAAGAACAGTAAGCCCCTTACAAGTGATAAATATTTAGAGGCGTGGTTACCTGCCACTGCCCTTTTCCTGCGCTGAACTTCACGACAACCGCTAGGCCATGATTTGGCTCATCAAGATGCTGATATGCCACTGCGGCTTTTGCTCGACAGCGCTGATATGCATATGAAAATGCGCGAAGCTCTAGTGAATGCACCAGAGCAAGGTAATTGGGTATTAGCCAAGCAAAAGAACCAATAAGCCAAGCGTCTTGGTTGAGTTTTTTATCGAGCCCGAGAGGATACTGGCCAGCAAGTTCACACTTACCATTGGATACCGTTAAGCTAAATTGTGCCGGCTGAGTATGACTAGCCATGCCCTCTATGCCCTCTATGCCCTCTATGAGCATTTCAAGATGCGTTTCAATGCGCGCCAGTAAGCGCTCTGTTTCTTCACGCATATAGTAATCTAAACCAGTAATCGCTTGGTATCGCTCGCTTGGCGTATTAACCGCTAGTTGCGGCAGTAGCTGTGCTAAGACTGCAGCCGTGCCCACCTTGGGTTTTGCCGAATACGTAACGCGCTGGCGATGCGTTTCAGTCAGTTGTATATGGGTAGAACCTATCATGTAGACACCTTGTACTTAATCGAACCGGGTTGGAATGAGATGAGAAAGCTCTTACCTCCACATCTCACCCACACCTCAGCAGACACTGTGCCAACAGTTTAAATAACTTAATAATCAATAGGTTAAAAGGCCGCTCGGCTGGAAAAAGTACAATAAATATAAAGCGTCATTTTTCTGACTGACGCACGGCAGTGCATTGCAATTAAGTTTGCTCACTACTTGAACTTACCAAACAAACGCTCAGCCATTCATAAGCGGCGTCATTTACACGCTACGGCATTTTCACCCTAGGCAATAAAAAAGCCGAGCTAGATAGAATCTAAACTCGGCTTTATAAGCCCCATCATGGTTGAGGCATTCGTGCTTAGCTACCTATGGACGCTCTATTACTAGTCGGAAATAGACCAAGTTGTCTAGGTCGTTGTCCCCCGACCAAATCCAGTTAGCACCGTTGGCGCCATTTAAACGATTCACTCGCCAGCGCCATGGCTGCGCACCGTACGCGCCATAAGCAGTAGCGTTGCCCCACGTACTGTCGTCGAAATCTTGGTTATTCCACCCCTCACTCGTTTGGGTTGAAATTTTCCAATTGCTGTCACTGACGATAATCCCCTGCTCAGTTTCAATCTTGGCAATGAGCGCTGCTACGCCGTCTACATCTTGCGCTTTTACCGCCAGCACATTGCGACCGGAAACCAACTCCACTGTATAAGATTTTGCGTACTGCCAATTGGTGGAAGAGCCTAAAAACACGCCGTTAAAGTAGGTATCTTCAAAATTATCAACCGAAATAGTAATAGTCGCTATTTCTGAAGTAACCGCAGCCGGCTCGATAGATAGCGTCAATACTTGTTGAGCGTGTGCTCCCGCGGAATCCTTGGCTTCAACAGTAAAGGAAAACTCCCCTGCTGTACTTGGCGTACCAGCTAATTGGCCGCTTTGCGCGTTAAGTTCAAGACCACTAGGTAAACTACCGCTTACAACTGTCCAAGTAAAAGACTCACTACCACCACTGGCGAATAGTGTTGCTGAATAAGCTTCATTTACCTGCCCCTGGGCAAGGTTCGCGGTATTAATAACGACAGGTTCAGAAGCAGGCGTATCAGCTGCTTTTATGTGATAGCGGAAGTAAACCGTATTGTCGTCATAGCGTTCATCTGACCAAAGCCATTGTGCTTGGCTGGTGCTTGGCCACCATTTTACGTTTTTATACCATGGCCATACTCCGTAATAACCATAGGTACTGGCTGCTTGCCACTGGCTGTCATCGAATTCAGTTTGTTGCCAGCCATCGACAAATTCAGTAGAGACTTTCCAATTTTCATCGCTATAAAATGCTTGTCCTTCTAGTTCAAGCTCGGCGATGAGCGCCGCTAACCCGTCAACGTCCATCGCTTTGACCGCCAAAACATTGTTTTTTTGGGTCACGTTGACGTTATATAGTTTGCTACTCTTCCAATTATCAGAACCACCCAAAAGTACGCCGTTAAAATACATCTCCTCTGCGTTATCAACGCTTATACGGATGCTCAGTTGTTGGTCTATTTCAGGCTCTGGCATTAAGTTTTCAGCAGCCGCCCCGAGGGCGATCCGGCCAAAAGTTAGCGAGCCAGAATCAATCGCTTTCGCTGTGTTTAATAGCGCGCTGAGGATTTGTGTTTTGTCAGGTGTATTTTCAAGAGAAGCCAGCGCAGCAAATGCACCCGCCACATGAGGGGCAGCCATAGATGTGCCCTGAGCTGATGAGTAGGTCCCGCCAGGAACAGAAGATTGAATACTGGTGCCAGGGGCAAGCAAGGTCAGAAAGTCCGCTTTATTGGTAAACCAAGCAACGCCATCATTGTCAGTTGTAGCTCCCACGCTAATGGCATGACTTACGCAACCAGGGGCACTGATTTTATTGCTGTAGCCATTGTTACCAGAGGCAATGACCACCGCAATACCAGCATCATTTAACTTACTCACAGCGCTGGCATAACTGCTATTAGCTGAATCACAAGCCTCATGGCTAAGGTATCCGCCGGAACCTAGGCTTAAATTGACTGAGGGAATAGAATAGGTGTTGCGTAAAGCGTAAACTCGCTCTAATCCTTGAATGACGTCCGAGTCATAGGCCCCTAAACAAGGTGGGCTGCCGCTACAGTAGTTGCTGTCTAAAATTTTTGAGAACACTTGAATAGCGATAATGTCGGCATCTTTAGCCACGCCATGCAGATTTTCGTTTTGGCCCGCAGCGATTCCCGCGACATGAGTTCCATGATAGCAACCACTGAAATCACAAGCCTTTGCTGCGCCCTCACCAATTTCATCATTGCTACCACTAGGACAAACGGATGCAGAAAACCCAGAGCTACGATTAGTTGAGAAGCACGCCTCGGACACCACCTTACCCGCTAAAAACGGATGAACTGACTCAACCCCTGAATCAAGCACAGCCAATGTTTGCCCAGCACCTGTCGCCCCTATGGCATAGGCCTCTTCAGTCCCGATAATATCTGTACTTTGCAGTAAAGATGGCTGACGAATTTCGTCAACCTGAATGCTTTTAACCAGCGAGGATTTCTCCATCACTGATAACGCACCTAAATCAATTTCATACACCACCATAGGCAAGTGGGTAAAGTTATGCTTAAGCACAGCACCTGATTGTTGCAAGCTTGAGTGTAAATCCGCTTGCGCGTTCGCAATTGCTTGAAGCGTGCTTTGCGACGCGGTTGCTGATCCATCGGCCGCCGCACCATCATCAGACTGCGCCACCGAAGCAAGGCTATTAATATTCGTTTTTAATTCAACAATGACACGCAACGAGTTATTTTTTTGTAGTTGCTCTACCAACAACTGTCGTTGCTTGCTACTGAGCACTGTGTTCTGTGAGGCTACCTCGGTTAGTTCAATCGCTGCACTAACCACTGCACTATTGGCAGCGATGAGCATACATAAGCAACCCACAAGGTAACCTGTGAATCGATTCAAAAGATCATTTTTCATGATTTGTCTCGCAAAGCAGTAAACACTTATCTTACGCTATAGGTGTTGTTAAGATCGGGGATGTAAGGTATCGATATTCAGACTATCGAATAACATCCTATTGGGGCTGTCCATGGCACAATTCATATCTGACTTAAGTAATACACAGAGCAACGAATTCACAACTAGTCTTTAGTTTTAAACACAATGTTAAATATGCATGAGCTATGTGCTTTAGTTCTATATGTGGCATGCACACTTTTCATTACGCAGGGTATGATTCTGACACAGCAAGGCGTAGAGGGATATAATAGGCTGACTTTAACGAGCAAAAACACACTTAAAATAGCCGTTAAGGATAAAGAAACGCGTTTAAAATTTACCTTTATGTAACATTAACCGACACACAGAGATATAACACATGCAAGATGTCACAAGCGCCACCGAGCTATTGGTGCAAAGTTCAAATACGTATTTTTTACTCATTGGTGCAATCATGGTTTTTGCCATGCACGCAGGCTTTGCTTTTTTGGAAGTGGGTACGGTACGCCACAAAAATCAGGTTAACGCATTAGTTAAAATTATCACCGATTTCGGTGTTTCTTGTGTCGCTTACTTTTTTATTGGCTATTGGGTGGCTTACGATACGACTTTTTACAGTAGCGCCAGCGAACTGACCGCAAATAATGGCTATGACTTGGTTAAGTTCTTTTTCTTAATGACGTTTGCTGCCGCAATTCCTGCCATTATTTCAGGCGGTATTGCTGAACGCGCCAAGTTCAATCCCTTCTTGTTGGCTTCAGCGATCATCGTTGCCTTGGTATATCCCTTCTTCGAAGGCATAGTATGGAACGGCAATTACGGTATACAAGACTGGATAGAGCAAACCACTGGCGCGCCATTTCACGACTTTGCCGGCTCAGTGGTTGTGCACGGTGTTGGCGGCTGGCTGGCATTAGTAGCAGTCTTCTTCTTGGGCTTGCGTAATGGCAGAGTAAAAGACAAAAAGCTGATCGCATTTGCCCCGTCTAACATTCCCTTTTTAGCCTTGGGTACGTGGATCCTTTGCATAGGATGGTTTGGTTTCAATGTTATGTCTGCCCAAACCCTAGACGGCATCAGTGGCTTGGTTGCTATGAATTCTTTAATGGCGATGGCAGGGGGAATTATTTCCTCTTGGTTGTTCGGCAAGAATGACCCGGGTTTTGTTCACAATGGCCCTTTAGCTGGGCTTGTGGCTATTTGCGCAGGCTCAGACGTTGTGCATCCCATAGGTGCGCTAGTGATAGGTGTTGTCGCAGGCTGGTTGTTTGTTACTTTATTCACCTTTATTCAGCGCAGCAAAAAGCTCGATGATGTATTGGGCGTATGGCCATTACATGGCCTGTGCGGCGCATGGGGCGGTATTGCTGCTGGTATTTTCGGTAGCGAAAGCATGGGCGGCCTAGGGGGCGTCAATTTAGTCGCTCAGATCATTGGAACACTAGGCGGTATTTTAGTGGCTATTATCGGCGGCGTTATTGTTTATGGCGCGATTCAAATGGTGGTGGGGTTACGCTTAACCGAAGAAGAAGAATACAACGGCGCTGACTTAACCATTCACCGTATCGGCTCAACTAACGACGATTAACCAGTACACAAAAGCAGCCTCGCCCTTATTAAATGGGCGAGGTATTTATTTTTACTGCCTATCCCACAAATATCCCGTCAAATAATGCTCTTAACCAAGTTAATGCTGAGTCTTGTTCGGTGTTTTTATGCCAATACATGTGAGTAGAAATGGGCGCGATACTAATGGGTAAATCAAAAAGTGCCACATCATCCTGACGTAAATGCTCTGCCAACCTGCGCGGAACCGTTAGTAGGTTATCGGAATTAGCCGCCATACTTTTTGCCGAATAGTAGTTTTGACAGCGGATCACCACCTTACGAGACAACCCTTGCTGCTGAAACAATAGGTCTTCTACCGATGCCCCACTCGAGCGGTTTGATACTCCAATGTGCCCAGCGGCAAAATAGGCTTCTTTACTCATGTTCTCAGTAAGCGGATGTTCGCTACGCATCAATACACAGAAGTCATCATCAATTAACTTTTGATGCAGCACAGGTGACTTTATCGGTAATGCCACATCTAACGCTAAATCCATGTGCCCGGCGCTTAAGTCTCGCGTCAAGGTCACTCGGTCTACTTTTACGCTGGAAAACGTCACGTTCGGTGCAAGCGATGCTAATCGAGTCGTTAACGCGGGCAAAATGCTCGGCTCTAGCGCGTAATGCATACCAATTCTGAAATGATGTTCACTGGTTAAGGGTTGAAACTCCCCCCAGTGCTGCATGATTTGCCGTAAGCGCGTGAGATTATCAATGATCAGAGGGGCCATTCTCTGGCAAGCGGGTGTGGGTAACATGCGATTGTTACTGCGCTGAAATAAAGGGTCGCCAAGGCACTCTCGCAGGCGCTTAATTGAGTGACTGACCGCTGATGGCGTGATGTGCAGGGCATCCGCTGTGCGTGTCATATTCTGCTCTACATATAAACTTTCAAACACTTTAAGCAAGTTTAAATCGAGTTTTTTAAGGGCGTGCATGTCTGCCATAGTGAGCCTCAACTACAATGAATATTATTCATAGTATACCTGTAGTATTTTTCATTTCATTCAATTTAAAAAGGGCGCTATGCTGGCTCTACATTAACGTAAAAATACTAACGTATAGCAGGGGAAAATCATGGATTTTGCACATAGCGAGAAAACACAAGATTACATCGCACGCGTCAAAGCATTTATGGATGAACACGTGTACCCAGTGGAAGAGCAAATCTATCGTGAAACCGAGGAGCTAAACCCAACTGGCGACTGGACCAAGTGGCAAATGCATCCCATGATTGAACCGCTAAAGAAGAAAGCTCAAGAAGCAGGATTGTGGAACCTGTTCCTACCGGACGACAAATTGGGCAAAGGCTTAACGACACTAGAATACGCCCCCCTTGCCGAGGAAATGGGTCGTGTTTTATTTGCGTCTGAGATATTTAACTGTAATGCCCCAGATACCGGCAACATGGAAGTGCTTTATCATTTCGGTAACCAGCAACAGCAAGACAAATGGCTAAAACCTTTACTGGCTGGCGAAATACGCTCTGTATTCGGTATGACCGAGCCCGATGTGGCTTCATCAGATGCCACTAACATGCAAGCTACCGTTGAAGTCGACGGCGATGAGCTAGTACTTAATGGCAAAAAGTGGTGGTCAACCGGATTAGGTCACCCAAATGCCAAAGTCACGATTTTCATGGCGTTATCAAATCCTGAAAATGACAAGCATAGCCAACACAGCATGGTCATTGTGCCCCTTGATACCCCAGGTATTGAGATCAAGCGCATGCTTAGTGCTTACGGTGATTTCGACGCGCCATCAGGCCATGGTGAAATGCATTTTACTAACGTACGTGTTCCCAAAGAAAACCTACTGGTAGGTTTGGGTAAGGGCTTTGCTATCGCTCAGGGCCGCTTAGGGCCAGGACGTATTCATCACTGCATGCGCTCAATTGGCGGTGCAGAAAAAGCATTAGAACTCGCTATGAAACGCAGCTTAAGCCGCACCGCATTTGGTAAACCGTTAATCAAACTTGGTGGCAATGGCGAGCGTATAGCCCAAGCGCGTATCGCAATTCATCAGGCCCGCTTAATGACGTTACACGCAGCATGGAAAATTGACGAAGTTGGGGTGAAGAATGCCATGACTGAAATTTCTGCTATTAAAGTCGCTGTTCCCAAAATGCTGCAAGACGTAGTGGATATGGCAGTGCAACTTCATGGTGGTGCGGGCATGAGCAGTGATTTCCCATTAGCACGCTTTGCTGCAGGCGCCAGAGCCCTGCGCTTGGCTGATGGCCCAGATGAAGTGCATATGGGAATGGTGACCCGCTTAGAACTGAAGAAATACAGTTAATATGAGCACAACTGCAAGCGCACAGGGCGCAATCGATCAGGCCGGCTCAGTGCGCCAAGGGGAGGAGCTCAATCTTGAGACGCTCAATCCTTGGCTTACCAAGCACATCAGCGGGTTGACTGGCCAGCCGAAGGTCACCCAGTATGCTGGAGGTGCGTCTAATTGGACGTACTGCTTGGCTTACAGTAACCCTAATGGAATCGATACTGAAGTTATCTTACGCAGAGGGCCTGCAGGAACAAAAGCCAAAGGTGCTCACGATATGGGGCGCGAATATCGCCTGCAAGCAGCCCTGAAGCCGGTCTACCATTACGTTCCTGAAATGCTCGCCCATTGTGAGGATGAATCGATTATTGGTGCTGAATTTTACGTCATGCAGAAATTCAATGGCATCATACCGCGCAAGAATCTGCCGCGAAATTTTTCGTTAAATGTGGCTGATACCCGCCAATTGTGTGAAAACGCCCTTGATAGCCTTATTGAGTTGCACAAAGTCGATTATCAAGCAGCGCAACTCTCACATATTGCCAAAGGTAGCGGTTACACCAAGCGGCAAATAGATGGCTGGATAGGCCGCTATCAAAAAGCCCGTACCTGGAATGTCCCTAAAGCAAATTATGTGAGTGACTGGCTTAGAGATAACATGCCGGCGGATGAACATATTTGTTTGACCCACAACGATTTTCGTTTTGATAATCTGGTGTTAGATGCCCAGTCTCCTACCGAAATTATTGGTGTACTGGACTGGGAACTTGCTACGTTAGGCGACCCACTCATGGATCTGGGAAATAGTTTAGCCTACTGGGTACAAGCAGATGATGACAAACTCGCTAAGTCGACTCGTCGCCAACCGACCCATTTACCGGGCATGTTTACCCGCCGTGAAGTGATCGATTATTACCTCGATAAAACCGGCTTTAACGTCGATAACTTTGCGTTTTATGAAGTGTATGGCTTGTATAGGCTCGCCGCGATCGCTCAGCAAATTTATTATCGCTATCATCACAAGCAAACGAATAACCCTGCGTTTAAAAATATTTGGTTCTTTGTGCATTATCTCATGTGGCAATGCCGCAAAGCGATAAAAGGAAAACGCTAGCATGACCTGTATTTATCTTATTCGCCACGGGCAAGCGTCATTTGGCAAAGACGATTACGATTGTTTATCTTCCTTAGGTGAGCAGCAAGCCACTCACTTGGGTGCCGATTTAAAGCGCAGAGGCGTCAGATTCGACAAAGTATTTCGTGGCAGTATGTTACGCCACCAGCAAACCGCTAAAGGCTGTTTGCACGCTATGGGTGCTGATGAGTCGATTATCGAAAACACAATCGTTGACGCCAACTGGAACGAGTATGACCACCAAGATATTTTAGCCCAGCTCAACCCCGCCTTTGCAACGCCTGCGGGTGTAAAGCAGCATTTGATGCAGCATAAAAATCCTAACATGGCACTGCAAAATGTGATTGAAGAAGCCTTTTCTCGCTGGATGAGCAACGACTTTGCCCAGCAATACACAGAATCGTGGATGGCGTACCAAAATCGTATTGAGCTGGCGATTCAAAATGTTATTGATCACAATGAAGATGCTAAACATATAGCCGTATTTAGCTCAGGAGGACCGATTGCAGTACTGAGTCAGACGCTGTTAAACATACCTGCGAGCAATTTAATGAAGGTTAACTGGACTTTGGTAAACGCCAGCATCACAAAAATTATTCACTCAAAAAAAGGCCTAGTGTTATCTAGCCTTAATGATCATTCTGCATTTGAAGGTAATCACAGCCATCTCATTACATACAAATAATGAGCCCAAGCAGAAAGCTAAAACAAACCAGTACATAAAGAGAGACGCCACCATGACAAGAAAAAACATCGTAATCACTGGCGCAAGCTCAGGTTTAGGAAAAGGCATGGCTATTGAGTTTGCCAAGATGGGCCGTAACTTGGGGTTATGCGCCAGACGGGTCGAGCGCTTAGAAGAGTTAAAAGCTGAATTACTCGCTATCAATCCGAATATTGAGGTATTTATTCGCCCGTTAGACGTGGACGACCACCCACAGGTGTTTGAGGTAATCAAAGCCTTTGCCGCAGATATGGGCGGGCTTGACCGCGTTATCGTTAATGCCGGCATGGGTAAAGGCGCGTCGGTAGGCACAGGGTATTTTCACGCCAACAAACAAACCGCCGTGACCAATTTTGTGTCAGCTCTGGCGCAATGTGAAGCCAGTATGGAAATTTTCCGCGAACAAAATGCTGGGCATCTGGTGACCATCTCTTCAGTTAGTGCGGTGCGCGGCGCGCGACGGGCAATGACCGTATATGCGGCCACCAAAGCAGCGCTGACTTCGATGACAGAAGGTATCCGTATTGATGTGATGAAGACCCCTATTAAGGTGACCACCATTCACCCAGGCTTCATTCAAAGCGAAATCAACGAAAAGGTAAAAACAGTGCCGTTTATTGTTGATACCGAAACAGGATGCAAGGCTATGGTTAAGGCCATTGAAAAAGAGGTAGATAGTAGCTTTGTACCCACATGGCCTTGGGCTTTATTCCGCTATATTGCGCGAATTGCCCCCCTTAGTGTACTGGCTAAAATGAGTTAGCTTGGCGTGCCACCTAGTGCTGGTGAGAATAGCATTTGTGGCAATTTCCACGAAATGGCTATTTTCAACTATGCTAAAACACATCATGAATTTGCAGTAGAGTGATATTAAGCATGCACAATACCCGCTGGTGGTTGATTTGGTTATCTGTTTTAGGAATAAGTTGGGCGAATGCCAGCCCGCAAAAAACCTTTGTTGTAGGCTGCCAAGACATTGATTATTTCCCCCATTACAATTTCAGTCTAAAAGAAGACAAAGGTTATGCGTGGGCTGTACTAGAGGCGTTTTCACAGGCTAGTGGGCATCAGTTCGAGTATCGCTCTTATCCTATCAAACGTTTACAGCGAGCACTGGCTCAGGATTCTATTGATTTTGCTTACCCCGATAACGCAGATTGGCGTTCCATTCACGACAAAATTGATTCTCGTAAAACCCTAAGTAAGCCGTTAATCAGCACCATTAGCGCGACCATGGTTTTGACAGAGCGCGAATATTACAGCATGAAGCAGTTCCGGTCTTTAGGCGTGCCCCACGGGTTTACCCCTGTTCATTGGCTTGAGCGCATCGCCAAGAATCGCTTAAATGTGCTTGAGGTGAACTCTCCGAATGCTGCCATCAATTTAGTGCTTAAAAACAGAGTTGACGGTGCAGACGTTGAATATAACGTTGCACAATACCTATTAGCGACACCTGAAAAAAAACAAAAAGTGACGATAGCTAAAAATATACCTCACGGGCCAGTGACCTTTCATTTGTCCACCATAGAGCAGAAAGACATTATTCATCAATTGAACGAATTCATCGTAGCGAACCAAGCGCTGCTTACTCGGCTGCGTCACTATTATCAATTATTAGAACCACAAGACTTACGAGACCTCCCATGACAAATACACTGTAATCTACCTACCACTGCAAGCCTGAAGGCAGAGGATATGCCTTCCACCTTATGTTATATCCCTAACTGGCAATTAATGCCTATTAACCTAGTGAACAATAATAATAATGACCGAATCATTCTTAACCCAGTACATAGCACCATTTGTTCTAGCCCTCATCATGTTTGGTATGGGACTGAGCTTAACCAAAAATGACTTTCAGCAGCTATGGCGTGCGCCCTTACCTATTTTGGTTGGGCTGTTTGGGCAACTTCTATTACTGCCAATATTGGCTTATTGCTTGGCCATTGCGTTCGATTTAGCCCCAAATCTAGCCATAGGGATCATGATACTCGCGGCTTGTCCTGGTGGCACAAGCTCTAACATTATCAGCCAGCTCGCGAAAGCAAACTTGGCGCTTTCGGTTAGCCTAACGGCCATTAGTTCGCTGATCTGCGTGATTACTACACCTTTGATTATCCAATTTGCCATTAGTCAGTTTGGTCAACACGAAGCTCAGTCATTCTCTTTGCTTAGCACCACACTCGGGCTAATTTTTATTACCTTAATTCCTGTGCTCATCGGTATTATTATTCGGCATTATTTTGCTGAGAAAGCTATTCGTTGCGAACCCTTTTTCCGCCATCTAGCGACGGCATTTCTGGTGCTGATGATAGTGGCTATTACGATCCAGGAAAAAGACACACTTGCTTCATCTTTCTCTGCTGTGTTCTCAAGTGCATTAACCTTAAACCTGTTGGCCATTATGCTAGGCATCGGCCTCGGTGCGTTATTCAGGTTTTCAGCCAGAGATAACATCACCTTGGGAATAGAAGTAGGCGTGCAAAATTCAGCTATGGCCATACTAATTGCAGTCACCTTTTTACAACGAGCCGACTTTGCTGTAGCGCCTGGGGTGTATGGGGTCACTATGTATATTGGGGCCTTCATGCTTGTACTGTTAGCGAAAAAGTTTCGCTCATCAGCCAGCGCTAACGCTTAACATGCGTTCTGGCGCTGACGCTGTGCGCTGCGTCGGCGCTACTTATGCACTATTTGTCATAAATCATCCGCGATAAACCTGACCTTACATTCGCCTTTGTTTGCATTTATACCGCGCTAATGGTTTACATCTCTCGATGGTGAGTGTTAATTTGTATACAAATTTTATAACGTATACAAAATGAAAAAGCTTATTCAGGATATGAGTCTTTCCGCCATCAGTGCCGGATTTATCGCCGTATTGGTCGGGTTCGCCAGCGCCGTGGCTATTGTATTTCAAGCGGCTCAAGCTGCTGGAGCAAGCCATGAGATGATTGTCAGCTGGGTTTGGGCGTTGGGGATTGGTATGGGCGCAGGGTGCTTAGGGTTGTCTTGGTATTACCGGCGTCCCATTATCATTGTTTGGTCGACACCAGGCGCTGCCTTACTGGCCACCAGCTTAGCCGGTGTTAACATTGAACAGGCCATCGGTATATTTTTATTTGTCGCTGTTTTAACCTTGATCACGGGTATCTCAGGTTGGTTCGATACTTTAACAAAACGTATTCCATTGCCATTAGCCAGTGCGATGCTAGCGGGAATTTTACTGCAATTCGGACTCTCTATTTTCGAATCGTTTGCTATTGCGCCTATGCTCGTCGGTGTTATGTTGCTGAGTTATTTTATCAGCAAACGACTCATTCCTCGTTTCTGTATATTATTGGTATTAATCACCGGCACAACTTACGCGTGGCTTACAGGTATGTTTGACTTAACCGCCATTGAAATAACCACCGCGACGCCTGTTTGGGTATCACCAACGTTTGATTTATCGTTACTGATTGGCGTAGGTTTACCCTTATTTATCGTGACAATGACATCGCAAAACTTACCAGGTATGGCGGTGCTTAAATCCAGTGGTTATGCGCAACAACCTATATCACCAATTATTACCACCAGCGGTGCATTAAATTTAATACTTGCCCCTTTTGGTGGGTTTAGCTTCAATTTAGCCGCAATCACCGCAGCCATATGCACCAGTGACGAGGCCCATAGCGATCCTGCTAAGCGCTATATCGCTGGCGTATCTGCAGGGGTATTCAATATTATTGCCGGACTTGGTGCGACCGTGGTGGTCAGTTTATTTGCGGCGTTTCCCGCTGCATTAATTGCCACACTTGCTGGCCTGGCGCTGCTAGGTACCATAGGGGCTAGCCTATTTAGCTCAGTGCACGACCCACAATATCGAGACGCTGCCATTGTTACATTTTTAGTGACTGCATCGGGTGTATCCTTATTTGATGTTTCTTCAGCGTTTTGGGGGTTAATTATAGGTATGCTGACACTGCTGTTTAGTGCCAAACGCCAACCCATGCCTAACGCTAATCAACAATAACGGACTGTACAAAGCGAGCGCCCATGCATAACCGAAAAACTCACACGCTTTATCAACAGCTTAAACAGGACATAGTGCAAGGTAAATTGCCGGAAAAACAGGCTCTGAAACAAGCTCAGCTCGCAGAGCGCTATGGCGTGAGCCGTATCCCCATTCGCGATGCCCTACAACGGCTCAAGAATGAAGGCTGGCTGGTAGAGCATGGAAAATCCAGCGTGATGTTGCGCCCGTTAAACGCAGATGACGCTCAAGATTTATATTTAATGCGCATGCATCTTGAACCTATGTTGTTAGCTCACGCGGCACCGAATATCAATTTTGAAACACTGGGCAAAGCCCGTGACATACTGCTTCAGCTGAAAGCTATTTCCCCTGACGATATACTGTTAAACGGTGAACTCAATTGGCAATTTCATCGCTGTTTGTACGTACCAGCGAACCGTGCAGCTCTATTTGACACCGTCGCTCACTTGCATTTGTTATGTGCCAGATATATCGGTTTTCATGAAACGGAACTCGCTTACTTTGACCGCAGCCAAGATGAGCATGATGCTTTGCTCAACGCATTATCTGCGAACCAACACGAAAAAGCTGGGGCTATACTCAGTCAGCATATTCAAGTCGCGGGTGAACAGTTGGTCAAATATCTTATACAAAGGTATTAAACCAGCTGTTACTTTTTTCATCAATTTACGGTAAATTGTTCGTCAAATAGCAATAAATTTACGTTGAGGTTTGCTTCTTACGGTGCGTTAGGCAGACTAAAAACAAAAAATTAATTCACCGATCTAGGATGAGAGTGACGAATACTTCGGCCGATTTACGTGCACTAAATAGTCAGGATGCTGCTAAATTACTTTACAGTAATATAGGTGCAGCCTGTTTGATAACTCTCGCTTCAAGTAGTGTGCTAGCGTTTGGCTTTGCTAATCCCGAGATTCATTTGATTAAGCAAGCATGGTGGTTGTGCATGCTAGTGGTGTCAACGCTGCGCTTTGTAGACGGACTTTATTGGCGAAGAGTAATAAAACCCCAGCAAGATTTTGACGGTGATGCAGCACAAGTACGCTTCGGTATCGGCTGTATTGCTACTGCAATTTTATGGACCGCCCTACCTATACTCACTTTTTCCTATGTTAACTTGCTTGAGTTCTCTGTCATGATCATCGTTTTATCTTCGATGGCCGCTGGAGGACAATCTGTTTTAGCGGCCAATGCGCGGATCTCAATCTCGTATGCACTGATACTCCTAGTGCCTATTTCTATCTTGGGCGTTATATCTGAAGAAGACTATCGAGTTATGCTCGGGGGCTTAGGTTTAGTCTTCAGTATTGGGTTGGTGTTTACCTATTCTAAAGCCGTCCAGTTCACTCTTGACTCCATCAATACAAGAAATATGAACATGGCGATGAGTGAGCAACTTCGTCAGGAAAAACAACAATTAGACAAGGTCAATCAAGAGCTCAGTGATGCTTACGACAAGCTCAATGTTGTGAACAATACCCTTGAAGAACAAGTCAGCAAGCGAACTGAAAAAATAGCCCAACTGTCTTATCTAGACCCTCTGACCCAGTTAATGAACCGCAAAGCGTTTACCCAATCCTTAAGTAAATTAGCCGCAAGAGCAGAACAAAGTAACAGCGAATTAGCCTTGCTGTTTATCGATCTCGATGGCTTTAAAAAAATCAATGACACCATGGGCCACCAAGTCGGTGACAGTGTTTTACAAGAAGTAACGCGCCGGATCAGTGCGTTCTCTGACGACAACAAAATCGGGCGCTGGACGGGGGATGAATTTTTAGTCGCCCTGCCCTACAGTGACGCACCAACCGCTAAAGCGATTGCTAGTGCCATCATAACCAGTATTTCCCAAGCAATTTCAGTGAACAACAATAGCGTGCATTTAGGGGCAACCGTGGGCATTGCGATGTGCCCAGAGCACAGCACAGAAGCTACCGAGTTAATTCAGTTTGCCGACTTGGTTATGAGTGAGCAAAAGGTCACGCCAGATCGCACGCCTGTGATATTCAGCAATGAATTACAACAAAGAGTAATTGACACGCAAACCATACTAGAAGGGTTGCAACAAGCCACCGTGCGGCGTCAACTTTACTTATGTTACCAACCCATCGTTTCAGCGAAAGACACTTCATCTTGCGCGTTTGAGGCGCTGTTACGCTGGGATTTCGATGGTCGTTTTATCGGCCCCGACCAATTTATCCCGTTGGCTGAAAAATCAGGCTTAATTAAAGAAATGGGGGCTTGGGTGCTCAACAGAGCCTGCATGGACGCCAGTCAGTGGCAATATGCCCATGACGCAGCAGTATCAGTGAATGTATCTATTATTCAGCTAATGGATGACAGCTTTATTCGAGCGCTAGACAATGCGCTGCGCAGTAGCGGGCTAGCCCCAGAACGACTGCATCTTGAGATCACTGAATCTATTTTTGTCGATAACAAAATTAAAATCAAACAACAGCTAGAAGCAATTCAGGCCCGCAAAGTTCATGTGTCTATTGATGACTTTGGTACGGGTTATTCATCTCTTTCTCAATTACAGACATTGTCTGTTAATCAGGTCAAAATCGATAAATCTTTTATCGACAATATGCACAACAACGGCGAAGCCATTATCCGCGCAACCTTGTTCATTGCCAGTGAGCTTAACTGTAAAACCGTCGCCGAAGGGGTTGAAACCCTCGAGCAAGCCCTGGCCCTAAAAGCCATGGGAGTGGATTACCTGCAAGGTTTTTATTTTGCAAAACCAATGCGCAATGAACAGCTAATCGAATGGCAAAACCCAATAACCGATACCACAGCGTCATCTGCACAAGCAAAATAGCTTTTCAGTAGCTTACATTAACCTTGATATCCGCTAACATAGCCTGACAATAATAACGTACAGCAAGCACACTGCTTATCAGGATCCCTCGTTTCATGGCCCAGCTCTACTTTTACTACTCTGCAATGAATGCAGGTAAATCCACATCTTTGCTTCAATCGGCTTATAACTACAAAGAGCGTGGCATGCGCGCTGCAATTTTTACCGCCGCCTTAGACGACCGCTTCGGTATTGGCAAAGTGGCTTCGCGCATTGGTTTAGAAGCCAGTGCCCACCTTTTTAACGGCACCAGCGACTTGCATGAGCAAATATCGACTTTACACAAGGACAAGAAATTAGATTGTGTTTTTATCGACGAAGCCCAATTTTTAAATAAACAGCAAGTACAGCAACTCGTATCTGTGGTCGATGATTTGGATATTCCCGTATTGGCTTATGGTCTGAGAACTGACTTTGTAGGAGAAACCTTTGAAGGTAGCCGCTATTTAATGGCTTGGGCCGACAAACTCATTGAGCTAAAAACGATTTGTCATTGCGGGCGCAAGGCGACCTTTGTGGTGCGCTTGGATGAGCACGGCAATGCAGCGAAAGAAGGCGCACAGGTAGAGGTAGGCGGGAACGACAGATATGAATCTATGTGTCGCAAGCACTTCAAAGAACTGGTGTGGGATCAAGCATAAGTCTGTTAAACAACAACCCTAGGTTCAAAAACAAAAAAAGGCTCATATTTGAGCCTTTTTGCATTCTATCATTCCACTTATGGGCGCAGTGCTTTATCACCGCGAGCTAAACCACATATACCCGTGCGAGACGCCTCGATGATTTCAGTACTCTGTGCAAGTACATTAGCAAAGGCATCTAGCTTGTCACTCGTACCTGTAACTTGAATGGTATAGTTGTTTAAGTCGACATCAATGATCTGCGCGCGGAAAATATCCACATTGCGGTTTACTTCTGCACGCACGAGTTCACTGCGGGTAGCGACCTTTATCAACATAAGTTCCCGCTCAACATGACTCCCATTAGTGAGGTCAGTTACTTTAAGCACATCAATCAGCTTATTCACCTGCTTAGTGATCTGCTCAATCACTTTGTCATCTGCTTGCGTCGTGATGGTCAGTCGAGACAAACTTTTGTCATCGGTTGCTGCAACGCACAAGGAGTCAACATTATAACCACGCTGTGAAAACACACCCACAATACGTGATAAAGCACCTGGGGCGTTTTCCATTAAAACTGAAATAATACGTTTCATTATGTACGCTCCGTTTTGCTTAATCTCATATCATCCATAGCGCCAAATTTAATCTGCATTGGATATACATGTTCGTTTTGATCAATGGCGATATCCATAAAGACCAAACGATCTTTCTCTGCAAAACAACGCTCCATAGCAGCATCTAATTCATCAGGGTGCTCAACACGAATACCGATATGACCGTATGCTTCGGCAAGTTTAACGAAGTCAGGCATTGAATCCATGTAAGAGCTTGAGTAGCGGCTCTTATAGTTCATGTCTTGCCATTGGCGAACCATGCCGAGTGCGCGGTTATTCAATGAAATAATTTTAATCGGTAACTTATATTGCAAGCACGTCGACAACTCTTGGATATTCATCTGAATACTGCCGTCTCCAGTAATAACCACTGAAGTCGCATCACGGTGAGCCATTTGTACACCCATAGCAGCAGGCAAGCCAAAGCCCATGGTGCCCAAGCCGCCTGAGTTGATCCAGCGACGAGGTTTGGCAAACGGATAATACAAGGCCGCAAACATCTGGTGTTGACCTACATCTGAGCTCAAGTAAGCGTCACCATTGGTGTGCTTGTAAACCGATTGGATCACTTCTTGTGGCTTGATGAGTTTGTCGTCTTTCTTGAAATCTAAACAGCTGCGTCCACGCCACTGTTCAATTTGCTCCCACCAATCAGCCAGTTTCTCTTTTTGCTTAGCGGTATCAATATCGCCCATTTGCGCAAGTAATTGCTTGGCGACTTGATCGACACTGCCCACAACAGGCACATGAACTGCAACTGTTTTAGAGATAGAAGCAGGGTCAATATCCACATGAATAATGGTCGCGTGAGGACAAAATTTCTCAACATTATTGGTAACACGGTCATCGAAACGTGCTCCTAACGCCAAAATACAATCCGCGTTATGCATCGCTTTATTTGATTCTAATGTACCGTGCATACCCAACATGCCTAGGCTTTGCTCATGCACACCAGAAAACGCGCCTAGCCCCATCAAAGTAGAGGTAACAGGTAGGTTTAGTTTCTCAGCTATTTCAGTGACCAACTCACTCGCTTGTGCAGCAATGGCACCGCCGCCTACATATAAAATAGGACGCTTAGCTTCGAGCAATACTTTAGATGCTTTTTTAATTTGTTTACTGTGCCCTTTCAACGTTGGGTTGTAAGAGCGCATAGTCACATCTTCTGGGAACTGATAAGGGTGCTCTTCAAGCACATTGACTATGTCTTTTGGTAAGTCCACCACCACAGGACCAGGACGTCCTGTGTTAGCAATGTAATAGGCTTTAGCAATAGCTTCAGGAATATCAACAGCGCGCTTAACGAGGAAACTGTGTTTGACCACAGGGCGCGAACAACCGACCATATCGGTTTCTTGGAAAGCGTCTTCGCCAATGTGCATTGAAGGCACCTGACCAGACAAAATAACCATTGGAATAGAATCCATATACGCAGTGGCAATACCCGTTAGCGTATTGGTAGCACCAGGGCCAGACGTGACCAGCACAGTGCCTGTAATACCTGTAGAACGAGCATAACCATCCGCCATGTGCGCAGCACCCTGTTCGTGACGAACCAATACGTGTTCTACATCTTCTTGCGCGTACAATGCATCATATATATCTAAAACGGCTCCACCGGGATAACCGAATACGTGCTTAACCCCAAGGTCTTTTAGGGTTCGCACAACCATTGCGGCGCCTGACATCATTTCCATCGGCTACTCTCCTAAAAAGTTGTTAAAAAAAAGGTTTCGGCACAATATCGCTACCAAACGAACGAAAACTATACTTGAGCGAAGAGGAAGATTAAACAGGAAATGCAATAAAAGTGAGATATATATCCCAATATAGCAATATATTAGGATATATCTTTCGATTTACAGAGTGTGTCTCATAGAAATAGGATGATTTTACGAATTTCAGACTGAAATAAGGTTAATCATCCAGTTCAATTTCTAAGTCACTATCTTCAGACATGTCATCGTCATTGCTCTGAGATGACGGCCTACTACCGTAAATATTACCAAGTTTAGGCCGATGTATGCGCTTATCATACTTAGACCATGCTTTTTCAGCGGTCGTACTGGGGTCTTTCTCACCCTTAGCCACGGCTAAAAATGAGATATCTTCTTCACATTCAGGTTCAATTCGGCCATCAAGCAAGGCAGTAATTAAACAACCATATTGGCTCAGTGCTTTACTTTCAGAAATTGAAAAGTCACCTGAACGTGAAAAACCATAAGGATAGTTTTTAGGATCGCTAAAAACACGTTGAAACATCGATGCTCTTGAAAGTTGTGCCATGATGGCATCCCCAATTTAAATTAAGTGAAAGACTAAATTGTTTGGCTAGTGCCAACCTGCTTTATAATTTAAATCCGAAATCTGTCAATATTTTTCCCAAGTTTTTATATACGATTTTTTTCCGAAAAATAACCTTTCAAATACTATTGTTTCTATGGAATTTTTATGACAATAAATTAAGCATAACCGGCGGGGTAAATTTACGCCCTTTTCGGTACCCATGCCCAGATCATTTCACACACAACAGGTTCAATGCCGGTTTCATCTGTCACCTTAACTTGCACATTGATTTCCCCTTTCTCTTGTTCGCAAAGTAACTTAATTTGCTCGTCTGTTAGCGCAGCGACGGCCTTCATGTCTCCCGTGGCGCGCTTGACGTAATTTAGGTTCATACACTTAATCAGCGGGAGTTTATCCCCAGGCAAATTAATCCCCACAATAAAGCCAGTGGCTGACTCTGCTAATAAGGCCATCGCCGCCGCATGCACACTGCCGATGTGGTTTTGGACTTTCTTGCGATTCTTCATTCGGTATTCGACCTGTTGGCCATTCGTTGCCACAACATCGATACTGGTGGTGCCAGCAAGTTTCACCTTGTGACGAAAGACTTTTGTCATTAAGAATGCGCTGATCGGCGCGGGGTACTGATTTACTTTTTCAACGAACTTTTTAAGGGGATTAGAAGCTGACATGTTGTCACCTATTATCTGGTTAGACCAGATGACAGTGTGCCAACAAGATTTACAAGTTACAAACAATTAATAAATGTAGTGGCTAACGTACAACGTGTTTAATGCGTGCGCTGATGACGACTTAATGAGTACTTTAATAGGCGCTTTAACAAGGATAAGCAAAAATAGTTGGGGCGAGACAGCAACACGCTGCCTAAGCAATGCTTAGGCAGCGGTCGCGCTAGTCGGCTATTTAGCCGCAGGGATTCTGACGTTTTTCAAATGCCTCTAGCTGTTCAGGTGTGGCGGGTGTTTGATACTTTTCTTTCCATTCAGCGAACGGCATGCCGTAAATGGCTTCTCTTGCTTGGTCGTAATCTATCTCAACGCCTTGCTCTTTTGCACCGGCCATATACCATTTCGACAGACAATTACGGCAAAAATCAGCCAAGATCATCAAGTCGATATTTTGTACGTCTTTGTTCTCATCCAAATGCTTTACAAGTTGACGAAATGCGGCGGCTTGCGCTTGTGTTTGCTGTTCTGGTGTCATGGTTTACCTTTATTATTCATCGCATAATTTAAGACTACATTCTGGGGTCAGTTGCCGTGACTTCAATGCGTTGGATGTTTTCTTGATGAAAATTAAGCAACGCGCTTAAGCCTTTTAAATTGTGCAGATTTCTAAACTCTATCCAATCGATCAAGCTGAATAAGCAGATAGCCGGGTAGTGCCAACTATCAAACAACCCCTCCTGTACTTGTGCATCCAATTCAGCAAGAACGTTATTCACACGCTCTTTTTGTAGTTTAAAAAATAATTTATCGGTGTCGGCAACCACATCTGACTGAGACAACTGGAACATTTGCACTAAGCTGTCGTTCACCGCATCAATAAGTGTAAGTTGGTTTTCCTGAGGCCAACTTAGCGTAGGAAAGTCATGCTGTTGACAAAGATAACGGTATATCACGCGTGAATCATAGATAAAGGCACTTTTACCTTGGTCTATATACTCTAACGCCGGTACTTTCATCGCCGGGTTTTTGCTAATTAAGATTTCACGACCAGCCTGCTCATATATGTTCATATTCACAAATTCATGTTCAATGTTTGCCAGCCAGATACGTAAACGGCGCACATAAGGAGAAGTAGTGGAGCCATATAGCTTGTACATATAAATACCCTTACAGAATAAATTGATGACTAAATAATAGCGGAAAAGAAGATTGAACTTTAGTCTAATGCGAAAGTAAAAAGTTCCTAGCTGGCCACGCTTCGAAATTAAAGCATGGCCTTTAGCAATTAATTGTATTTAACGCCAGTCAATGTATCAACTGTCTGCTTAGACGGCGCTTTGCGCAGCTCTCTACCGGCTTTCAACGCTAATAAACTCGGTGTTAATACCAAGGTTAACAAGGTAGCAAATGCCAAGCCCCCCGCAACGGCGGTGGCCAATTGTGACCACCATTGGGTTGATGGCCCGCCGATATCCACATTGCGGCCAATAAAATCGATATTGATCTCAGCAACCATCGGCAGTAACCCTAATATAGTGGTTACCGTGGTCATCAGTACAGGACGTAGACGTTGGGCGCCGGTACGTAAAATAGCATCGCTTGCGCTATACCCCTCTTTGCGTAAAATGTTGTAGGTGTCAATTAACACGATATTGTTGTTAACCACTATCCCCGCTAACGCGATAACCCCAATGCCTGACATAACAACCCCAAACGGCTTTTGGAAAATTGCCAAACCTAAAAATACCCCTACGGTAGAAAACAGCACGGCACTTAAAATTAGAAATGCCTGATAGAAGCTATTAAATTGCGTGACGAGAATAATTGCCATCACAAATAACGCCACCATAAATGCGTTCATCAAAAACCCTTGGGATTCTGCTTGTTCTTCATTTTGACCTTTTACCGACAGAGTCACTCTGGGATCTAGATTTAACTCAGGTAACTGCGCTTGTAGTTTGGGTAACTCGATGCTTAACAACTCACCCGGTGCCATATTGGCTTCAACGGTTATCACCCGCTCGCTATCAACATGACGAATTAAGTCAGTTTTGGGCTGGGCTTTTCGCTCTACAAAATTGCCAATCGGCACCATGCCGGTTGCGGTTTTCATGCGCAGCTCATCAAGTTTACCGATAAAGCGAGAATCAATGGGATAACGTACTCGAATATCAAGCTCATCGTCCACATCATCAGGACGGTATTCACCAATCTTTAAACCGTTCGTCACGAATTGTACTGTACTACCAACTAATGTGGCATCTGCTCCAAAACGAGCGGCATCACTACGATCAACGCGCAATTGCCATTCGATACCAGGCTGGGACGCCGTATCACTGATAGAAGTAAATTTCTCATTTTCATCTAGGGCGTGGCGTACTGTTAGTGCAGCTTCATTAAGTAACTCTGGATAACGAGACGATAACTGAATCTGTAAGTCTTTACCTGATTGTGGCCCATTTTGATCAGGGGTTATTTCAATGTCTAAGCCCGGCATATCAGCTAAACGTTCTTGGGTTTCTTTGAGCACCTCATCTGAATGAGGGCGTAAGTGCCAATCGACTAAATTTAAACGTAAGTAACCGATTTGATCTTGCCCACCCGTGCGCGCATAAAGCGTTTCGATGGCGTCCATATCAATAAGCTTTTCTTCCACTTCTTGAACAATGGCGTCTTTTTCGTAAATCGACATCTCACCCGATGAGCGTACCGTCACGTTAACGCCACTGCTGTCGACTTTAGGGAAAAACTCCAATCCCAGCCCAGAGGAAAAGTACGCAAAAAATGACAGCCCAGCGACCACAAAAGCAATCATTAGTACCTTCCAAGGATTGCTGATCGCTTTGGCTAAAACGCGTACATAACGTCCTGTAAATCCACTTAATTTGGTTAAATCACCATTTTCAGCGATCAGCATTTGCTCTTTTGCCTTTGCTGAAATGGTTTGTGGTTTACCAAATACAGCTCCAAGGGTTGGCACAAATACTAAGGCCATTAATAATGATGCTGACAGCACAGCAATAAGGGTGAAAGGTAAATACTTCATGAACTCGCCCATCATGCCAGGCCAGAACATCAAAGGGGCAAACGCTGCAAGAGTGGTAGCCGTTGATGCGATAATGGGCCAAGCCATGCGCTGCGCTGCTTTTAAATAAGCCTCTTGCTTGGTTGCGCCCTCGCCCATACACCTGTCAGCGTATTCAGTGACCACAATGGCTCCGTCTACCAACATACCCACGGCCATGATTAAGGAGAACAAGACAACCGTATTCAGGGTATAGCCAAACATGGCGATAATAAGAATACCTGTCAGAAAAGAGCCTGGGATCGACACCCCAACTAAAATGGCGGTACGCAGGCCTAAAATCGCCACAATCACCACGGCGACTAAAATAACCGCACTCGACACGTTATTTTGCAAATCGCCTAGCATCATATTGACATCAACACTTTGATCGCCTGTGTAACTTACATACACGCTACTGGGCCACATCGCGGTTTGCTGAGCGCCTTCAATCAGCTCTTTTACATGAGCAACGGTTTCAAGCAGGTTTTCACCTGGGCGTTTTTTCACTTCCAATGAAACAGAATTATCACCATTTAAGCGGGCAAAACTTGATGGGTCTTTATAAGAACGACGAACCTGCGCCACATCCTGAAAGGTAATAACGCGCTCACCTTCTACTTTTACCGGTTGTTCCATTACGTCTTTAACTGATTCAAATACCGAAGGTACCTTAACCGCAAAACTCCCCTTGCCGTTGTCCATAGTGCCTGCTGGTACAAGGCGGTTATTGCGCGATAGCAAGTTAAGAATATCGTTTTGGTCAAGCCCGTAGGATTCCATTAATAAGGGGTCGACAACAATTTCAACTATGTCTTCACGATCGCCACCAATATCCACTTCCAGCACTTCGCTTAGACTCTCTAACCGATTTTGCAATTCTCTGGCGACGGTCACTAACGCACGCACAGCCACAGGACCAGACAACACCACGGTGATCGCCGCTTGCTGCCCAGCCATGGTCACTTCATGAATAGTCGGTTCTTCAGTTTCTGAGGGTAACTTTGCCCGCGCTACCGTTACTTTATCCCGCACGTCGGCTAACGCATCTTTCGAATTAAGGCCGGCTATAAACTCAAGCGTGATGCTCGCAAAGCCTTCTCCGGCGGTGGCTTTCATTTCTTTTAAGCCATCAATAGAGCGAAGCTCTCGCTCCATCGGCTTAACCAACATGCGCTCAGCATCTTCTGGAGAAATCCCATCGTGCACTATCGATACGTAAATAAAGGGGATCGGGACGTCAGGGTTGGCTTCTTTAGGAATAGTGGCATAGGTCACTGCACCGGCGACAATGAGCAACACAAACATCATCAGTACGGTGCGGCTATGAGTCAGCGCCGCAGCAATAATATTATTCATTATTTTGCCTGCTCAATGAGGTCGTTTTCGATGTAGGTTACTTTGACTTTGTCACCGTCACGCACAAAACCGTGGCCTAGGGTGATCACATCGGTGACTTCCCCCATGCCACCAAGCCACACTCCTTGACTGTCGCTTTTTACAATATCAATAGGGACAAATTTAACATGTTCATTGACAACGGTTTTTACCCCCAAGTTACCCGCTTCATCAAGCGCCATCACCGAAGGTGTAATACGCACAGCCAAAGTGGTTTTAAGGGGAATAGACAGCTCAGTGCTCATACCCGCAAGAAAAACATTCTGTGGATTTTCAAGAGCAACCTCTACATTGAAGGTATTTGTGCCCATGTCGGATACACTGGAAATGTAACGTATGGTACCTGTGACTGTATCTCCAGAGACCATACGAGCTGATGCTTGCTGACCTAAAGTGAGTGCACGCACATCGCTTTCGGTAACATCCGCGCTAATGATCAGTGGGTTTAGATCCACCAGCATAGCCACTTCATCGCCGTCTTTTAGCAAATCACCCAGCTCAACAAAGCGCTCATTGACTATGCCGTCAAAAGGCGCTCTCAAAGTCGATTTTGACAAAGCCAATTCCAACGTACTGACCTCAGATGCAGCAGTTTCTAAATTAGCTTGGGCTTGAGCCAGATTGACTTTCGACTGATAGCCTTTTTGCCCAAGTGACTTAGCACCTTCTAACTCGATTTTACGCTGAGACAAGGTCGACTTCGCAGATTTCAGACGATTGAGCAGATCACTGGTTTCGATATCGACTAAAGGCTCACCTTGTTTAATGGACTGACCTTCTTGCACATAGATTTTTTCGACTAAGCCGTTTACTTCACTGCGCAACGTTACTTCTCGGTTCGGTTCGGTGCGGCCGTACAAGTTAATTTCTCTGGCTACCGACTGAGCGTTTACTCGCTCAGCTCGCACACTGACTAAACTTGGCGCCCTGTGCTTCGCTTCTTTACGCGCTTGAGCATTGTCTGTTTGTTCTGCGAACAGCATGCCGGATGCAACCCAAAGCGTGAGTAATATAAGAATAACAAGCGCTATCCAATAAGGTTGTAAACGAAGGGTTTGCATCAACTTTGACATGAAATTTCCTATACGACGAACGCTTGAGTTGTGTGTTTTTGCATTAGCATACAACTACGGGGTTATTAGTGAAGCAGATAAATGTTACCAAAATGTAAATATGTAGTTTTTGTGGCCAATTCAGTAACAAGTTATGTCTTTTTTATGATTTTACACTCATATTATCGACAAATCGTACATTTACGCCACACAAAAGGTAAAAAATAGCACTGCGCTGAATCGCCACAGACAAAGACATGGTTTAACAACATAATGCGAGTGAATTACTTTGCTAAGATTTTTCTTACTATGGTTTTAACTGCCAAGTAACGGTTTTTTTCGCACAGCGCATATCCCCTTACCTGTCGTATTTTTAGGCGTGTGAATAAAGGCATTGTCATGCCCGTTAGAAAACGGCAGTAGGTGTCTTCACCAAGTTGATACTCAACTTTTTCCACGATGTGCGCGGCTAACGCTTGCATCGCTTCGGCCACCGCAAGTTCATCTATATCAGTAACCTCTTTGGTGACCTGAAAATGCGCTACTTGCCCACGGCATACGCTACAGTGCCCACATTGTATTGGTGCATTTTGATCATCGAAATAGCGCGACAAACTGTGACTCAGGCATTTATCTAGCTGAAAAAAGCGCACTAACATCGCGATACGCTGCAACTCTTTTTGTTCCTTTTCGCTGAAATAACCATGTAGTGTTTCGGCTAAATCAGATTGATCTATCGCCGTACTATTGACCTGATATACCTCGGTCATTTGCTTGGTTTGTAGCTCAATAAGTTGATGCTGTTCAAGGTATTCTAATGCCGCAACCACGCGAGAGCGCTCAGCCCCTGTTTGCTCAAATAAGGTGTCGAAGTTCAAACTGCCCCACACCTTCTTAAAGTCGGTGTGGTCGAATACGCTGTTTAAAAAAGCTTGACGCTTTTCATCAAAGCGCCCCAATACATCGGCTTTATCTTGTAAGAACTTGAAGCGTACGTCAGCAAAGTAAGTATATTGCGGGCGAACAATCCCCATAAGTTCTAGCTGAACTAAAAGCGTTTTTAGCGGTAATTGTCGAATATTACTTTGGGTTGAAAGGCCGTGAATTTGTACTTCCCATTGGCCGTCAAAGCTAATATCAGCAGCGGTCTTACTCAAAGGTTGTGTGTTACGGCTTTGAATACCTTGGCGAATGTCGTCTAATACAATTTGGATCCCTTGTAATTCAGGGGTGTCGCCATAAACAAAATTCTCTACTGTGTTCAGGCCATCCAAATTGCCCAGTGTGATGCAACGCGAAGGTTGACCATCTCGACCTGCTCGACCAATTTCTTGGCTGTAATTCTCGATTGATTTAGGTAAATCATAATGCACCACAAAACGAATATCTGACTTGTCGATCCCCATACCAAATGCAATCGTAGCCACCACCACTTGGGTGTGACCGAGCATAAAATCTTGCTGTACCTGCTGACGAACCTCATCGCCTAACCCGGCATGATACGCTTTAGCCAACACACCAGCGGCCGCCAAGCCCACCGCTACTTGCTCTGCAGTATGTTGCAAGGTGACATAAACAATACCGCAACCTTGTTGCTGTTCAATGAGCTGTAAAAGGGTTGAGGCTTTTTGCTGTTCTTGAGTAGGGATAACGTTGAGATCTAAGTTTTCTCGATAAAAGCCTGTTTGCACTATGTGCTCGGGTGCGATGGCAAAGCGCTTGGCCATATCAAGTTTGACTTTTTTCGTCGCCGTGGCGGTTAACAGCAAGACCAAAGGGATATTCAGTTGCGCTTTATAATCCGGTAGTTTTAAGTAATCGGGTCGAAAATTATGCCCCCATTCAGAAATACAGTGCGCTTCATCAATGACCAGCATCGATACTGAGACGCTGTCGATAAACTGGCGAAAACGCTCATTCTTAAAGCGCTCCACCGATACCATTAAAATCTTGATTTCACCGCTTTTTACCCGCTCCATGGTATTGCGTTGCTCATCTGGACTTAACGTTGAATCAATACTACCGGCTGGGATCCCTTTGGTTTGCAGAAACGCTAACTGGTCTTTCATAAGGGCCAATAATGGCGATACCACTAACGTCAAATGAGGTAAGTGTACCGCGCAAAATTGGTAACATAAGGATTTACCTGAGCCGGTGGGAAATATTGCAAGAGATGAATGGCCACTCAGTAGCTGCGAAACAACCTGTTGCTGGCCTGTGCGAAACTGATTAAAGCCAAATATACTGGCAAGGCTATCGTGCTGTGCTTGCGTATTATCCGCGATATGCTGAGGGCTATTTGACATGGCGTATTCCTTTTGCCTTCGAAAACTCCAATGCAGTATGAACGTGAGTCTGATTTCTTTGACCTAGTTGGAAAAGAAACCCATGACGTCTACAAACCATAAAAAGGAAACGAGCGACAGTATAATTGTGATAACAGCCGCTCAGTATAGGTAAAGATTGGGTAGATTTCAGCTCAGTTTCTGCAAAGCCTCGTTCGTCTACCCCTAGGGGGATCAGTCAATCCACTGTTGCATGTTTCCTAATGAGGCCAGTTGTTGCTTCATCACCCGTGTCGCCACATCTTGATACAGGTTATCTACCTGCTCAGGAGACATAAACTGCTCACTAAACCCAGGAAATACGGGGTCGATGTGCAATCGCGCGCTGTTAATCAAATGACCGATTAATGCTTTCACGTTATCTGTCCCCATAGCAACTCGCATGGTGGTCAGATAAATTCCGCCTTTTTCTTGCGTATCCGTATCTAGCTCTGAATGAGACGTCAGCGCAGGGCATAAAATTATCGTGTTGCTTTGACCAATACTGACTTGATGGCTAAATGCAGGCTCAAGGGCGTCGAAAAAACGTACGAAGGTATCTCGGTCAATATCCGCTCGCTGCATATCCATAGTAAACAGCGGGCAACACCAACCGTTGCGCATTTGACTAGCACGTAGCTCACTATTGGCGTGCCCCTCAACCGCATGACAATTTACGTTCAAAGCTGGGTGTGAAGCCATAAAATGACTGAAAACAGAGGTGTTAATCACTTTTTGCAGCATGCGCATTTCTAAGGTTTTCATACCATTTAATACATCAAACGCTTTTTCAGAATCTAAAAATGCGCCCTTTATGTAGTACACGTCCCAAAACATGGTTTTTGACCAGTGATAACCATTCACGTTATCGCCCTTTGCTTGAAACATGCGATATCCCTGCCCTATTACCACCCCAGCCGTGGTTGCCCCACTGCCGCAAATATCCTTGGTATAGCTGTGAACAACATAGTCCGGTCGCTCTTGCTCATCTTCTCTTTGCAATGGTTGGTGTAAAACAGGGGTGGCAAGGGTCGAGTCAAGCATCACTAAGTGCCCCTCACGGTGACTGACTTTACTAATACCGGCGATATCAAGTACATAGCCATGAGGGTTACACGGAGATTCGAGATAAACATGCAACGATTGACTCGCTAAACGTTCGGCATGCTTGCTTTTCACCTGTGCTAGAAATGCAGTAAATTCTGCCGTTGAGTAACCATCGAACCATTCCAATTGAATATCGAGTCTATTTTCACGGGCAAAATAATCATGCAGTAATTGGTAAACGCCGCCATACACATTACGCGATACAATCAGCACATCTTGATGGCTCAATACATTTGATAGCAAAGCATCAATGGCGGCCATGCCTGAATTAAAGTTCCAGGCTAAGTAATCTTGAGCGTAAGGGCCAGCCTCTAGATCAACTATGGCATTCGCCAGGGAAATATTAGTCGGGTTAAGTAAACGCGAATAGATTTGATGGGTAGACTCTTTTCCTTGAAAGGCATCATCAACCCATTCTGTGCAGGCGTATACATAAGTTGCTGTGCGCACCACCACAGGCGTAGCAGAAAACAGTGCGGTGACATTATCAAATAAGGGGTAATGATGTTTCGATAACCCAGCGCCCACTTGATTGCTCATGCTCTGATAGGTCGCTCTGAATGGATTTTGCAGCGTATCGAGGATTTTGGCTATTTGGAAAGAGAGGAATTTTTTAGCATTGAAATATGCCACTTTATCCTGGTGTTTTAGCCCTGCTAATGTGTCGTTTGTGACCTTCCAAAGCTGATTAACATCAGCTTGAGCATGATACAAATGACGCGTCACCTGAAATAGCGCTTTTCCATATTCACTTTGTATATCGATACCAAAATGGCTTAGCTGCTCTTGGCTTAGTTCATCGATACTGCTCGCAGTGGTGCTATTACGTTTCGGTGAAAGGAATTTCGCATCGTCGATCATTTGGTTGTTTTGCATGGCTAAGTCGTATCCTTATTTAGTGATATAAAACAAAGATAAACCAAATATAAAAAGATAATAACAACCATAAACCAAATTATATTTTGAATTATCATTAATTTTGGAACGAAAACGTTACTAATTGGTGAGTCGCCCGAATTAGTTTGTTTTTCCACCAGTAAAAAAATGCCGCATTACGTCGTCTAGCACTAGCATTACCATCGAAGCTCATTAGTATAGGGATATGGCGATAAAACAGTTTAATCGTTTAAAAGGAAGTTAGAGCGCGATGAAATACCAGAAACGCTCCTCAGAAGAACAGATAGTGATGTCAATCAGTGCCGCCGGGGCACTGTGTATCCTGCCCTTCTTGATTATTCGGATTTATAATCAAGATTGGTATATAGCCTTATTAAATTTTACCACCATTGCGATTACCAGCGGATTATTCGCCTATGTCTATCTGACTAAACGTACTCTGTTGGCTCGTTGGCTGTTGTCGATAACTTGCATGTTCATTGCTTCAGGTACCATTTGGTTAAAAGGCCCAGATCAAATCGTTTGGACCTACCCAGCGATTATCTGCCTGTTTTTTATTCTCCCTCCGAATATTGCTGCATTGTTGAGCGCTTTTACCGTTACCTTAATTGGTTTTCTGTTGTTTTCAGAGATAAGCCGGTTAGATAACGTACGCTTTTATTTCTCTAGCTTAATTACCTTTATATTTAGCTATGCGTTTTCAGATCGCATGCTGTACCAGCAGGCACAGCTATTGATTCTATCCTACAAAGATCCATTAACGGGTGCGGGAAACCGCAGAGCAATGGAAGAGCAATTAATTTCAACCGTACAATTGCAACGTCAGCAACCCCCGCAAAGTAAAGCCTGCCTATTGCTGATCGATTTAGATGAGTTCAAGAAGATTAACACCCAACAAGGCCATGCCTGCGGCGATAACATTTTGGTTCAAACCGCAGCCTTGATAGAGCACCTATTGTCATCTGAGCAGCACCTTTTTCGCTTTGGCGGGGAAGAATTTGTGGTGTTAGCGAATAATGATTTGGAACAGACAATTAACCTTGCAGAAAATATTCGCGAAACCATAAACGATTTTCAATTCGAGAAGGGCATTCACCTTACCGTATCGATAGGTTTAGCCGAATATCAATTTGATGAAACCAGTTTTGAATGGTTAGGCCGAGCAGACACCGCTATGCACCAAGCAAAGGCGGCAGGGCGAGACTTATGCTGTTTGGCGGCTTCATAAACTATTGCGAGCACTTCTGGTTTTAAGGCGCCCGTTGAAAGCCATTGGTATAGTACCCACCTTCAGTTAAGATCAGCCATTATTATGTATAAAAGGTATCTCTTATGAGTCTTAGTCAAGATAACATCGCCAAAATTGAACGTTACACCCCAGAAGAGCGCCTGCGCTATTTAGTAAAAGAAGTCGTTAGTCACAAACAAATCTGGATCCTCACCGATGAAGACGGCTGCGTCATGCTTAACAGCGAAGATGAAGACTGTGCACCAGTTTGGCCAAATCAAGAATTCGCTCAATCTTGGGCAACGGGCGAGTGGCAAGACTGTAAGCCTAAAGCGATCTCTCTTGAAAAGTGGTACGCAAGCTGGACACAAGGGCTGGAAGAGGATGATGTCTTTATTGCGGTATTTCCGAATCAAGATGAAGAAGGTTTAATCATTTCCCCACAGGAACTCGATTACGAGCTAAAGCAGCAAGCTAAAAAATAAGCCTATTTGCGGGGCTGGCTGAAGGTTTCAAACTGATTTGGCAAGTACTCCACCAACTTACCCGACAGTCCGACATAGGTTTTCAAAGCTGGCTGTAAAGACAAAAACACAGTGGGGAGTAATAATACAAATTGCTCTTCATTTTGACGCTTTTTGGCTTGCTCATAGGCTAAAGGCAAATCCGCAAACGTACTTAGCATGGTTAAACAGTGGGTCAAATCTTTAGCCGCTGCTTGCATAGCATCCGGGCTCTTTTTCTGCATTTTTTGCCAAGCGTTATTCCACACGCTTTCAAGCTGGCTATGTCCTGCTAGTACACCACTGCACCATCTCGATAGCGCCAAGTCACTGCTTTGCACACATTGTGCATTTTCCGGCAATACATATGCGCTATCTAACGTCACCTGCTCGTCGCGCATTAAACGTAACTGATGTTGTAGCAAGCTCATAAGCAAATCCGTAAGCTTATCCGCGGTCTGGGTATCCGGCACCTGCCCGTGCTGGCGAAAAATCCATGGCAACCACACTTCAGGCATGGGTATTTCAGGGGCCGATGCCACGGCAAAAACTAATCCTTTTAAATAATCCACCGAAAACAAAGCATGAGATAACGCTTCGCTTTGGCAAAGTGATTTTAGTTCTTGTTCTCTGATAAAAGGAATGGTCATAGATGCATTGCCACTTGATTCGTTAACTAGATTATCCGGATTTAGCCAGCACGGCGCAACGCCGTTATTTGCGCCCGAAAACGAGCAAGAAAGCTTGTCACAGGAAAATACAAAGTATCTGTACTTGTACCCGCCTGCCTCAACGCTTTTTCGTAGTAGCGTTAATAGTCCATAAACGCAAAGCCCCACGCTAAGCAGGGCTAACTAGTATGAGAGCGCCTTTAATTGACAAGCATTCCCGCTGTTTTAATGTAGAGTTGCCGAATAAAGCTTTATTGTAGTGCTTGCGTTAACACCGCTTTAAAACGATCAAAGTCTTCAACTTGCGGTAAATGCCCTAGACCAGATAATTGGTATAGCTTGGCGTCCTGTAAGGTGTGCACCACGCGTTCGCCGAGCTTATCATAACGGCCCAATTCATAGGTATTTCCCGCTTTTTGCCAATTGCGCCCTGGGGCGGTTCGATCACGAGTGCCCAGAATCAACCGTGTGGGCACTTTTATATGACTAAACTCATCAATGACAGGCTGAGTAAATATCATGTCATAGGTTAGCGCGTTTACTTGAGCAATGGTGTCTTTGTCAGGTCCTTGTACTTGCCCAATCATAAAGTACGTTAGCTCTGCATACCTTTGATTCCATTGACCGGCATAGTAGTTTTTCTGCTGATACGCTTGAATTGATTTGGCGGTTTTCTTTAATTCTTGCTGATAAAAGAAATCAACATCCTTATATTGGCTGTAGAGTAAATAGTTCTCTAAACCAATGGGATTAACCAACAACAGCTTTGAGGTACTTTCTGGATAAAGTAATGCGAAGCGACTGGCTAACATGCCGCCCATTGAATGCCCTAATATGATGCTCTTTTTAATATCCAGCGAGGACATCAATGCTTTTGTATGACTGGCCAGTGCCGCAAACGAGTATTGATACTCGGTGGGCTTGGCTGATTTACCAAAACCTATCTGGTCAGGTATCAACACACCATAACCTTGCTGATGCAAATAGCTTGCGGTTTGTTGCCAATAGGCGCCATTAAAGTTTTTACCATGGAGCAATACCACTACGGGTTTAGCATCTGTGCTGGGTAAATACATATAGGCCATATCGAGTGACTGACCTTGAGATTCAACGGTGAAATATTCAACGCCAAAGGGATAGCTAAAGTCACTTAACGTGGCGTCGTATTTCAAAGAGGCAGTATCCGCCCCATTCACAACGCTTGATTCTGCTACCTGACTGTCATTGGGTGCAGCTGACACTGATATACTCATGACTAGCGCAGTTAAAAGTCCTAGCAATCTCATTCTACCTCCTTAAATAAAGTATGTTTAACGGGGCTAAAACATAAATGCTAGCACAGGCAAGTCCCAGGGCAGCTGATGAATAGGTAAAAGAGTGTGTATCAGGCGTTATGCGGTCACTTGATATTTCCCCTCTGCACTTAGCATACGCAGGCTTTCTTCTGCCAAGCCAGCGCCTGCTTCGGTGAACATGTTAAACACATAATCGGTTCCCGTTGACATCAGCTTTTCTACTTCATCGTCATAACGGGCGATAGCAGCTATTTTACCTTGATATTGGGCAACACGAAGCTGTTGCGTGATATGAGCTGTGTCATCAACAGACGGCAATGCCAGCAAAATCAGTTTGATATCTGTAGTATCAACATTCTCCCACATGTCGGCATCTTCCCCGTCACCCACAATCACCTTTAAACCATCTTCTTGTAGCTTGCGTACACGTTGTGGGTCTGCATCTACACCGCACAGCTCATCACCTAGAGAGGGTAGTAAAGCACCAAAGGCACCTCTTCCAACCCGCCCCATACCGATTAGCAGAACGCTTGCACCGTCGGGTTGCTGATATATGTCTTCTTTCAAACGCACATTACTTTCATACTGACGTAACGATTCTTTAAGTTTCAAATATTGGCTATGTGCAGTCTTGTAACGCAAGCTGGTGAATACAAAAGAAAACGATACCGCAAGCGCAACAATCACTAACCATTGCGCACTCAGCCAACCAGAGCCTACTGCCAAGGCTGCCACAATTAGCCCAAACTCACTGAAGTTACTTAGCACCAAACCGGACAAATAAGCGGTTCGGGCGCGCAATTTGAATTGCACAAAGGTGGCAAAAAACAGCAGGAACTTTAATGGCACTAACACACATAGCAGTAACGCTATCATCACCATTTCCATATCTGGCAATGCGATTAGTCCAATAGATAAGAAAAAGCCCACTAAGAATAAGTCTTTAAAACTCAAAAGTGATTTATTCAATTCAGCGGCTTTTGCATGAGGTGCGATAAGCATGCCTAAAATAAGCGCGCCTAAATCCCCCTTAACACCAACAAGATCAAAGACATAATAGCCCCCTAACGCGAACAGAAACCCAGTTAGCGGTAGCAATTCGCCGTGGCCGGCGCTGTTGATGATTCGATAGAGTATGGGCCGGGCGAACCACAAGGCAAATAAGGCAAGCGCCCACAGGGTTGGCGTTTTTCCTGCGGCGATGACCAAAAACAATACCGCGAAGATATCCTGCATAACCAGCACACCTATGGCTATTTTGCCATGGCGGGTTTTCATTTCTCCGCTTTCTTCGAGGATTTTTACCACGCATACCGTGCTGGAAAAGCTCAAAGCAAACGCCAGCAACGCTGCCTGCTGTAATGTCATGTCAGCAAAGTACGATAAACCGAGATACGTTAAACCATAAATTACGCCTGTAACCAATAATACCCAAATCAGCATATGTTGGGCACTAGCGACCCACACCTCAGGCTTAAGTAAATCCCGTACATTGAGCTTTAGACCTATGGTAAACAACATCAAGGTGATACCAAGATCAGCAAGTGCTTGCAGGTTGTCAGAATTTTCAAAACCGAAATAGTTTAGCGAAAAGCCTGCGCCAAGAAAGCCAATCAGCGGCGGTAGCCCCAACTGCTTCATACTTAAGCCGCCGACAAAGGCGAATAAAAGCCACATTATTTCCATATACGATACTACGATTGCTGTATTTTGCCCGTAGCATGGCAACTTTGAATGATTAATCAAGAGGCAAATTAAACGCGCGAAACAGAAATTGCATTTGAGAAAAGCAAAATGAACCTTATATGTACAAAAAACAATCAACCACTAAAATGAGATCTATTCTTTTTATGATGAAATAATATACAAAACTAAGCTGCAACCCTCTTGATTGCTCACTTTAGCGCCTTTCACTGTCAAAAAAACTTCACCAAACGTTAATATAAAGTTAAGAAATGTATTCTATTTTACTCCTGCCTATGGTAAATATTATTTGAGTTTTTCACTTAACCAATAATGGAAAGCTCAACGATTTCAATGCTATACAATAAGTAATAATGGAGATCTCAATGGATACATCTGAATTATTAACTGTAATTGATACCGAATCCCGCCCAACTAAAACGAAAACAACAAAAAGAAAGTGGAGAGAGATTGAAGCCATTCACGATCGCTATAAGTTGCGACAAGAATTGCGTGAGCTAGGAATGACCCAAGCCGATGAATTAGAGATGTTTTAAACGCTTATAAAAAAACCGCTGAAGCCATCTTCAGCGGTTTTTTCGTTTTACGCTAGAAATCTACTGCCTGGGTTAACCCAGTTTGTCTGTAGCAATTTTATAGCGCGGATCTTCATTCAGATTCATTTCAACATAACCCTGAGCTTTGTTCATCAATGCTCGGCATTCTGCTGATATATGCCTGATATGTAACTTCTTACCCTGTTGCTGGTATTTGTCTGCTAAAGAATCAATAGCATCTACACCTGATGAGTCCCATACACGCGATTCATTAAAATCAATCACCACGTCTTGAGGATCATTTTGTGGGTCGAATAAGTCTTTGAAGTAAGAAACAGAACCAAAAAACAGCGGTCCTTGCAGTTCGTATACTTTCCAGCCATCATCATCAGTATGGGTTTTAGCCGAAATATGCTTGGCGTGTTTCCAAGCGAATACTAATGCTGACACGATAACCCCGACGACGACTGCAATGGCCAAATCAGCGATAACGGTTACCGCAGTTACGAGAAACAGTACGAATGCATCCTCTTTATTGACACCGCGAATAATGCGGAACGAAGCCCACTCAAAGGTACCAATAACAACGATAAACATCACACCAACCAACGCTGCCAATGGGATCATTTCAATTAATGGAGCGGCAAACAGGATAAAGCCAAGCAATACCAATGCCGCTGTTATACCAGACAAACGCCCACGACCACCTGAGTTAATGTTGATCATGCTTTGTCCAATCATGGCGCAACCGCCCATACCACCAAATACACCGTTCACGGTATTGGCAACGCCTTGACCTACGCATTCACGATTACCACTACCACGGGTATCGGTCATTTCATCAATAAGTGACAAGGTTAATAGTGATTCAATTAGACCAACTAAAGCCAGAATGACTGAGGTAGGTAAAATGATATATAGGGTTTGAAGATTAAATGGCACCATTGGAATAGCAAAGGACGGTAGTTCACCTGCAAGGGTCGCACTGGCTTTTTGCTCTTCAGGTAACATGCCACGTACGAAATCGATAACCGTGCGTGCTTCTAAATCTAAGCCATGTACTAAAAGCGTCACGGTGACTATAGCCACTAATGAGGCAGGCACTGCTTTGGTCAATTTAGGCAATAAGAAGATAATAGCCATAGTCAGTCCTACAAGGCCCAACATGTAATACAGTGCACTACCCTGCATCCATTCTAGTTCACCTAGGCTGTTGGTTATTTTGAACTGTCCGAGCTGAGCAAGGAAAATAACGATCGCTAACCCGTTTACAAAACCGAGCATAACGGGATACGGTACCAAACGAATGAATTTTCCTAGCTTAAATACCCCTGCTAGAATTTGCAGTAAACCTGCTAACAACACAGCAGCAAATAAATATTGCACACCATGTTGTGCTACCAATGCCACCATGACAACAGCCATAGCGCCAGTGGCACCTGAAATCATACCGGGACGCCCGCCTATTGCAGACGTTATCAAGCCCATCATAAAGGCCGCATACAAGCCAACCATCGGCTCTACACCCGCGACGAATGCAAACGCGACCGCTTCAGGCACAAGTGCTAACGCAACCGTGATACCAGATAGCACATCGTTTTTGACATTGCTGCCACGATCGCCAGTTATATCAATCATTCATTTTCCTCAATTATCAAAGAACACTTCTAATATTCGATTATTTTACCAGCAAAAAGCCGCTAGGTGTTTTAACAGTTTGTTAAACACGCAAATTTTCATGCCATTTTGACTAGGTTGTGATAATCAGACACAAAAAAAGCCGGCGAACCGGCTTTTTAAATCGTCAAACATGACGTTATGCGATGATATCAAGTAACTCGACATCGAAAACAAGCGTACTAAATGGAGCGATTGCGCCGCCAGCACCTTGTTCACCATAAGCCAGGTCATGTGGAACAAATAAACGTAACTTAGCACCAACTTGCATAAGCTGAAGTGCTTCAGTCCAACCTTTGATGACACCACCAACAGGGAATTCAGCTGGCTGACCACGATCATAAGAGCTGTCGAAAACAGTTCCGTCTAGTAAAGTGCCGTGATAATGAACACGTACAGTAGACGCAGCAGTCGGCGTTTCACCGTTACCCGCGTTAATCACTTCGTACTGTAAACCACTTTCAGTTACCGTCACTTCGTCACGCTTAGCGTTGTCTGACAAGAATGCTTCGCCCGCTTCTTGTGCTTCAGCGAACTGCGCGTTTTTAGCAGCTTGCATGCGCTGATGAATTTCATTGAACGCTTCGCGAAGTGCATCATTCGTAACTTGAGCTGGTTGCAAGTTAAAGGCATCTGCTAGGCCTTCTTGAACGGCTGAGATGTCCAAGCCGTCGAATGGATTTGAACGAAGTTGCTCACCCATTTGCAGACCAATACCGTAGCTGGCTTGTAACTCAATCGTTGAAAATTTATCTGACACAATGACTCCTAGAAATTTGAATAACAGCGTAAAATCACACTGCTTCATAAAAATTGGTCGACAGGGTATCACAAAGCACACGCTGATTTAAAAAAGCGTCTGTAGTTAGTTTTATTCGTAAGCAATAATGAAAACTTTCAAGTGCAAATACACCTACCACTGCCGCTAACTTTAAGGTAAAAGTATGCATCTTGTTGCTAAGTTACCACTTTTGGTTTTTAGACAATTCACCATTTTAACAGTATGGTAACGGGCTGTTCTTAGCATTAATCATTAATCTTCTATAATTCCAGCGGAGGCACCAGTGCCAAAAATTCTAGACTCACAACTCAAAGAAACGGTACGTAACCTAGGTTCAACGTTAGGGGACATGATCAGAGCCCAGTTAGGGGATGAGTGGCTGCAGCGAATAGAAGCCATCAGATTAGACGGTCGTGAATCATACAAAGGTGATACAGACTGTTCAGATAAACTGAAAGCCCTTTTCAGCGAACTTGAAGACGAACAACTACTTGTTGTTGGCCGTGCATTCTCTCAGTTTTTAAATTTAGCCAATATTGCAGAGCAAGAGTTTAATAGTGCTAATCACGATCAAGATTCCATTCAAGAATTGTTCAATCATTTGGACAAAGACAATGTATCGGCTGAAACCTTCGAAAAAGCAGTTAATCAACTTAGCATCGAATTGGTATTAACGGCTCACCCTACCGAAGTGACACGTCGTACCTTGATCCATAAACACAGTGAATTAGCGCAGTGTTTGCGTCAAATACACCAAACTAGCTTAACTGACATCGAGCGAGATAAAATTCGCACACGTATTTCTGACTTAGTGGCCCAAGCTTGGCACACTGAAGAAATCCGTACCGTACGCCCGACTCCCGTTGATGAAGCGCGCTGGGGCTTCTCAGTGATTGAAAACTCACTGTGGGAAGCCGTACCTGATTTCGTACGCGAGTTAAGCACTAAATTCGAAGCAAAATATGACCTTGCCCTACCGCTAGATGCAGCGCCAGTAAAGTTAAGCTCCTGGATGGGTGGAGACCGAGACGGTAACCCTTTTGTTACGTCAAAAGTTACCCAGCAAGTATTGCTGTTAGCTCGTAAACGCGCAGCTAAACTTTTCGCCCAAGACGTGGATATGCTGCAAGTTGAGCTGTCTATGAGCGATTGTGATGACACAATTCGCGCTAAGGTCGGTGACGAACTTGAACCGTATCGCGCGTTGCTACGCCCACTTTTGAATAAACTCACTAACACTAAAAACGGTATTGCTGAGTTTCTAAACGGTGAAGCCGTTGACGACAGCGAATGGATTAGCAGCAAAGACGAATTACTTACGCCCTTGATGCTGTGCTACAACTCGTTGCAAGCCTGTGGCATGAGCGTCATCGCCGATGGCCGTTTATTAGACACCATTCGCCGAGTACATTGTTTTGGTGTACATCTGCTTAAATTAGATATTCGCCAAGACTCTGAACGTCATGCTGATGTATTCAGCGAGCTAACGCGTCACTTAGGCATGGGTGACTACGCCAATTGGAGTGAAGAAGACAAACAAGCTTTCTTATTGAAAGAGCTAAGCTCGAAGCGCCCATTGTTCCCGTCGAAATGGCAGCCTTCTGCTGACGTACAAGAAGTCATTGATACATGTAAAGTGGTCGCGCAACATAGCGAAGAAGGCTTTGGGATTTATATCATCTCCATGGCAAGTTTGCCCTCTGACGTGCTCAGCGTACATTTATTATTGCGTGAATTTGGCGTAACCTGGCCTATGCCGGTGGCACCTCTGTTCGAAACGTTAGACGACTTGAACGCTGCTTCAAGCGTTATTGATGCCCTAATGAACATCGACTGGTATCGTGGATATATTCAAGGCCACCAATACGTGATGATCGGTTATTCTGATTCAGCAAAGGATGCTGGGGCCATGGCAGCTGGTTGGGCTCAATACGAGTCGCAAGAAGCCCTTGTTGCAATTGCTGAGAAATTCGGTGTTGAATTAACCTTGTTCCATGGCCGTGGCGGTACGATTGGTCGCGGTGGCTTACCTGCTCATGCTGCGATTCTTTCTCAGCCTCCGGGGTCACTATCAGGTGGTTTCCGCGTAACAGAGCAAGGCGAAACCATTCGCTACAAATTCGGTATGCCGCAACTTGCACAGCGCAGCCTGTCTTTGTATGCAAGTGCAATATTAGAAGCGTTAATTTCTCCGCCGCCGGCACCAAAACAAGAATGGCGTGACTTGATCACTGAAGTAGCAGCTAACGCCCGTGATAATTACCGCAACACGGTAAGACACGATGAAAGTTTTGTGCCTTATTTTAGGGTTGCGACCCCTGAGCAAGAGTTAGGTAAACTGCCACTAGGTAGTCGCCCAGCTAAACGTAAGCCCAGTGGTGGCATTGAAAGTTTACGTGCGATCCCATGGATTTTTGCTTGGGCGCAAACACGCTTAGTATTACCTTCATGGTTAGGCGCAATGAAAGCAGTACAAACGGCTATCGATGCCGGTCATCGCCCTCTTATCGACGACATGCTAGCAAATTGGCCTTTCTTCCATTCACGCTTTTCGATGTTAGACATGGTATTTGGCAAAGCGGATCCTCGTATCAGTGCTGAATACGACAAACGTTTGGTACCAGAAGAATTGCGTCATTTAGGTGATGCTCTACGTGATGAACTGAATATGAGCATGAGCCTGTTGCTGGATGTACTTCAACAAAAAGAAGTCATGGAGTCAGATCCTAAAGGCAATGAGTCAATGAACATCCGTGCGGGTTACTTACAACCACTGCACTTCTTACAAATAGAATTGCTAGAGCGGATTCGTGCCAAAGGTGATGAAGCCGACCCGACCCTAGAACGTGCCATGATGGTCACCATTGCAGGTATCGCTGTGGGTATGAGGAATACCGGGTAGTACTCTACCGGGTAGCGCCTACTCACTAGATTAAAGCTCCTTTGTTCAAATAAAAAACTGTCTCAGGCAAACACCTGAGACAGTTTTTTGCATTTTACGTATAATTTTCATTAGTTCATTTTTCTGCCAAACGATAGAGTTTATGCCTATTACTCCCCCGTATTTAATTCCTAGTGCCACAGTTACCTTTGAAGAGGAAATAAAACGTAGCCGCTTTATAACCTGCTTAGCACATACGCCTAGTGCTGAAAAAGCCAAAGCCTTTGTTCAGCAAATGAAAGACACCCACTCACAAGCACGTCATCACTGCTGGGGATTTGTTGCTGGCGCACCAAGTGATTCTATGCAACTGGGCTTTAGTGATGATGGCGAGCCAAGTGGAACCGCAGGCAAACCTATTCTCGCCCAGTTACAGGGCAGTAATATCGGTGAGATTTGTGCCGTGGTAGTGCGCTATTCAGGCGGCATCAAGCTGGGAACAGGAGGATTAGTTAAAGCCTATGGCGGTGGCGTTAAACAAGCTCTGCCCCTTGTGAAGACTAAAACTCGCGTCGCCATAGACAAAGTCAGCCTTGAGTACAATTATGCCTTACAGGGCGTTGTAGACGATTTAACCCGCGCGTTTTCGCTTCAAGTAGAGGCGTCTGATTTTGGTGAAAAAGCCAAGATAACCGCATCAATCGAAGCGATTCACCTGGCCTCTTTATTACACAAAGCCAGTTTGTACGATGCAGATAAATTAACTGTTCAACGTATCCCCCTAGGCGACTAGCCTTACCCATCGCTTAGGGGAAACATTATCTTTTGTCTTTATTAAACTGATGGGTCAGCGCATCAAGTTGTTGTGCAAGCGCGTTCAGCCCACCAGACTCATCGGCCATCTGAGCAATTTTATGCATGTTTTGTTGGGAACGATTTCGAATATCTTGCATATTACGATTAATCAATTCGATACTGACAGACTGTTCTTCTGTTGCTGCGGCCACTGAACGATTCGCGTGAGTAATATCGTTAAAGTGAGCGCTATTAGCCTCAAGCACTTGATGTGCAGTGCCAATAGAACTCGCTGTGATTTGCGACTGTTCAATGATAGATGAAATTTCTTTGGTTGCAGATGCCGAGGTTACCTTGAGCTCTTGCATAATGGCCTGCACTTCATGGGTAGAATCCGCAGTACGCTTAGCTAAAGTACGAACCTCATCAGCAACAACGGCAAAACCCCTGCCTTGCTCACCAGCTCTGGCCGCTTCAATAGCCGCATTAAGTGCTAACAAGTTTGTTTGATCAGAAATTGCCTGAATATTTTCCAGTACGTTGGCAATTGTATCTGTGTTATTGCTAAGAGAGCGAATGACCTCAGCCACATCATTAATTTTACTCACCAAGCCATTAATATCTTGCTGAGTGTTGGTAATCACCTGAGATATTTGCGCACCCTCTGAATTGATTTGCACGGCTACCAAGGTCGCTGACTCCGCGCTTTTTGCTACTTCGCTGACAGCACTGCTTACTTGGCTCAAATTCATAGAGATATCTTGGGTATGCTCATCGCTATGTTGGGCACTTTCTAGGGTCTCTCCCGCTATATTTTGTAACGAACGAGCAACGTCCTTGAGTGCCACACTATTTTGCACCACCTCAGTAAAGGTTTGATCTAATTGATTTACAAACTGATTGTAACCTTTAGCGACATCTGCCACTTCCTTTTGACCATGCTCTGGCAACCGATAAGTAAGATCAGCATTCCCAGAACCCAAGCGCATAAACACTTGTGCCAAACGACTTATAGGTTGAGTAATACTGCTAGCAACAAACCAAGCTGCAACGCAGGCCAAAACGGCGATCAACAAAGCCCAAAGTGTAATGTGCCAAGTAGCACTGTGCAACGAAGCGAACATTTCATCATAGGGCACTTGGGCAACAACAAACCAATTCATACTAGGTATAAAACTCGAGGCCACAATAAAGTCGGAATCGTCTTTATTAATAACTGCTAAATTAAAGTCGTTTTCATTCAGTAAATTAGTAACGTTATTGACACCATAAAGGCTTGCTAGATCCGCTTGGTTAATTAAGCCTGCATCTGTGTGTAAACGTACTTTACCCTGACCATCAACCAAATACACAAAACCAGATTGCTCTAACTGAAAACTCGCCAGCAAATCCACCACGTCCTTGAACGATTTTGCCGTTCCTGACAGTCCGCGTCCATTGCGTTGCTGATAGTTAACAAAAAGATCCGTTTTACCTGTATTTGGATCTCTGTAAACACTGACCATAGTGGGTTGCTTACTTTGGGTATAATCAAAAAACCAACCATCGGCTGCATCGTCTTTTAAGGTTCGCAGAAAGCCATCTTGGTTCCAGTAGCGATTCGTTTGCTTATCGGCAAAAGAAGCAGCACTTAGGCCGTGTTTGCTAACGGCATTTTTCAACACTTGAATAAGTGTTTTCTCACCTTGCTCAGACTGACCTTGGGCACTCCATTGCAAAATAAATGGATCAGTAGCGATTTGCGTGGCGATAAGCTGCATTGCGATAATTTTGCTGTCAATTTGATTACCGATACGCTTAACGACGTTTGGTAGTTCGGTACTTAGCACGCGTGATTCAACGGCGCTTCTCGCTGTCATCATGCTTATCCCACCGATAAGCACCGAAGTTAATAGCACGAAGAGAGTAAGCGTGAGCATTATTTTTTGTTTAATAGATAACTGTTTCATTTGTGTTCTTACGAGAGTGGGAAAGTTAAGCAAAGCTAATTTTGTATCGGCAAGGGAGCCAAATGCATGACGTCATTCTACACTATTGAACTAAATTAACCGGAATTCAGGTGAAATTTATCGGCAAGTAATTGACCATTTGGTGCAACAGTAAAAAGACTAAAAAAAGATGAAACCGGAATCTTTCTAGCGCTCGGCGCCAGCCGGTTGAACGACCGACAGGCGACCACCATGGATGGTGGAAGGTAGAATAACGCAGGAGCAGTTATCGAGATGTCGGGCTGGACTCCATCACCATGGACGGGTTAAACCCCGTTTTGTATAGACATAAAAAAAAGGCCACCGAAGTGACCTTTCTTTCAAATCAATTTGCTAGCAATTAAGCAATGATTTTTGCAACAACACCAGCACCTACTGTGCGGCCACCTTCACGGATTGCGAAGCGTAAACCTTCGTCCATCGCGATAGGAGCAATCAATTCAACTACGAATTTCAAGTTGTCACCAGGCATTACCATTTCTACGCCTTCAGGAAGCTCTACAGCACCTGTTACGTCAGTTGTACGGAAGTAGAACTGTGGACGGTAGCCTTTGAAGAACGGAGTATGACGGCCGCCTTCGTCTTTGCTTAGTACGTATACTTCAGCTTCGAATTGAGTGTGTGGGTTGATTGAACCAGGCTTAGCTAGTACTTGACCACGCTCAACGTCTTCACGCTTAGTACCACGAAGCAATGCACCGATGTTTTCACCTGCACGACCTTCGTCAAGCAATTTACGGAACATTTCAACACCAGTTACCGTTGAAGTCGTTGTATCTTTCATACCAACGATTTCTACTGCGTCACCTGTGTTTACGATACCACGCTCAACACGACCTGTTACAACCGTACCACGACCTGAAATTGAGAATACATCTTCAATTGGAAGTAGGAAAGGCTTGTCGATGTCACGCTCTGGCTCTGGGATGTAGCTATCAAGTGCTTCTGCAAGCTCAATGATTTTCGCTTCCCACTTCTCGTCGCCTTCTAGGGCTTTAAGAGCTGAACCTTGGATTACTGGCAAGTCATCGCCTGGGAATTCGTATTCTGAAAGCAATTCACGTACTTCCATCTCTACCAATTCTAGCAATTCTTCGTCGTCAACCATGTCACATTTGTTCATGAAAACAACCATGAAAGGTACGCCAACTTGACGGCCTAGCAAGATGTGCTCACGAGTTTGTGGCATAGGACCATCGGTCGCTGCTACTACTAAGATTGCGCCATCCATTTGAGCAGCACCAGTGATCATGTTTTTTACATAATCGGCGTGTCCAGGACAGTCAACGTGTGCGTAGTGACGAGTAGGAGTATCGTATTCAACGTGAGACGTTGAAATAGTGATACCACGCTCGCGCTCTTCAGGAGCGTTATCGATTTGATCGAATGCAGATGCAGCACCGCCGTATACTTTTGCAAGTACGGTAGTGATTGCTGCTGTTAGAGTGGTTTTACCGTGGTCAACGTGGCCGATTGTACCGACGTTTACATGCGGTTTAGTGCGTTCAAACTTTGCTTTTGCCATTGTCTATTCCCCAGCAAATTGTGATAAGAAATTGTGTTTACTTTTTGAACTGGGGAGAGAAAGTGGTGCTGATAGGCAGATTCGAACTGCCGACCTCACCCTTACCAAGGGTGCGCTCTACCAACTGAGCCATATCAGCACTGATTGGAGCGGACAGAGGGAATCGAACCCTCATCATCAGCTTGGAAGGCTGAGGTAATAGCCTTTATACGATGTCCGCACATCACATTCTCTCTAGCCACTTCGCTTTTGAAAAAGTGGTGGAGGGGGCAGGATTCGAACCTGCGAAGGCTGAGCCGTCAGATTTACAGTCTGATCCCGTTGACCGCTTGGGTACCCCTCCAGATTGATGGTGCCGACTACCGGAGTCGAACTGGTGACCTACTGATTACAAGTCAGTTGCTCTACCAACTGAGCTAAGTCGGCACGTCATCAAGTGGGTGCGGATATTAGAGCAACATTTCCCAACACGCAAGAGGCAATTATTAAAAAAATACATTTTTTGTATCGTTTGGCTAAAATTGCAGCTAATTTGCTTTTCAAATGCCTATTTGGGTGTTTTTTCCACAATAAAACAGGGTGAATTTAGTGAAATAAATATTCGAGCAGTCCAAATAAAACTAGGTTTTCATAAAAATAGTAATGTTTCGGGGCATTTTTTTTAATCATGTCTTGTCCACCACCGGTAATGATCACGCAATAATCTTCATCTTGTTGCGCTATTTTCTGTTCTGCGGCAAAAATAAATCCATTTACGGCAGCAGCACAACCCATATTCACGCAATCTACGGTTTGCTCACCTAAGGTCAAATCCGTTGGAAACTCGTCATTGGCGAAAACTAATTCAGTATTTTTAATTAAACTGTCGCGCATCAAGCTAAAGCCTGGTGCAATCCACCCCCCTAAGTGCTGATTTGCAAAGACCAAATCGCAGGTGTTCGCTGTGCCCAAATCAATCACGCAATACGCTTTGGTGGAGCTGACGCGTCTACCTGCCAAAATAGCTAACCAGCGATCAACACCTAAAGTTGCAAAATTGCGATATGCGCAGCGCATACCAAATGCACTGGCTTGGGTTTTGATGAGCGTTAAAGGCACTTTAGATTCATTGCACAATGACTGTAACAGAGCAACTTGTTGCCCTTGCCCCACCGCAGCAACGATAACTCGCTGACTGGTTTTGATTTGCTCAGTAAGTTGGGCCATGTCAGTGCAACGAGAAATGTTCAGTGGTTGCTCGAACACCTGCTCATTTATGTTGACCTGAGCATGTTTGATATAGCTATTACCTACATCTAATAGCAGCGCTTTAGTTTGCTCTGACACTGATCTCTCCGCCGCTGTACGCTTGAACCCCATTTTCGTGCGCTAATAGCAGCGCGCCGTTGTTGTCTATACCCTTACATATACCCTGAACAGTTTTATTGCCGATAATTAACCGAACCGGCTTATCCTTGAATACGTTTTTCTCACGCCAAGACTCGATAAACGGCTCAAGCCCAGATTGGCTGAACACCTGAGCACAGTGGGTTAGTTCATCTAATAACAACGCGCTTACTCGATTACGGTCGACGTGCTCAGGATCTAAGGTGGTTAAATCTATCCATGGCTGATCTATTTGTTCACTGCCTATATCAAGCGCCATATTTAGCCCAACGCCAATAATACAATCACACGCACTGCCCATTTGGCCTTCAACCTCTATAAGTACGCCCGCCAACTTCTTACCTCGGGCGTATATATCGTTCGGCCACTTTAATTCTATATCTTGATAGCCGGCTTTCTCTAAAGCACGGGTAATAGCAACACCCACGGCAAGACTCAAACCACCTATTGATTGATAGCCACCAGCAAATTGCCAATACTGCGACAAATATAAACTCGCACCATAAGGAGAAACCCAAGTACGCCCGCGCCTTCCCCGCCCTGCGGTTTGTGCTTCAGCCAGGCACACATCGCCATTATGTAAAGTACTAATACGATCTTTGAGATACTGATTGGTGGAGTCTATGACATTGAGTAACGTCAGTTGCTTGCAATCAAATTGGGCGCAGTGCCCAGCAATTAATTCACTATCCAGTAATTGAATCGGCTCTGCAAGACGATATCCTTTTCCAGTAACACTGAAAATATTAAGCCCTAGCTCGCCTAAAACTTTTATATATTTAGACACAGCCGCTCTGGATATCCCCAACTGCTCACCTAATACCTCGCCTGAGCAAAATTGCCCGCAGGCAAGGGCTCGAACGATATGATTGCGATTGGTATCTGAGGTCTTACTTGTACCCTGCTTCATAAAACAACCTTCCCTTTGGCCCCAATAAGCTGCACTTCATGTTCTAAAAATACATTAAACTGTTCTGCTACTGCACTTTTAATGCGCCGCGCCAGTGCTAGAAGTTGCTCCCCCGTTCCTTGCTCGGCATTCGTTAATACCAACGCCTGATTTGGGTGACAACGTATTCCCCCTTCAAATTGCCCTTTAAAGCCAAGTTGGTCAATTAACCATGCAGCCGGTATTTTTATCTCTCCGGTCTCTAAAGGGTAAGATGGCACCTTGGGCCATTGCTTTTGCAGTGCAGCAAAGGCGGCGGCACTAATAATGGGATTTTTAAAAAAGCTCCCCGCATTGCCTAGAACCCGAGGATCAGGCAATTTTGCTTGGCGCACTTCTACCACCTTGTTGAAGATGTCATGTGCACTAGGGCTATGTAATGCGGCTAATTCACCATAGGTAACAACAGGCTGCCAGTCTTTCGGTATTGAAAACGTGACCCCAACAATGAGCGCCTTTTGCCAAAGTTCGCCTTTAAAAATACTGTCACGATAGCCAAATTGACAATCGTTACAGGCAATACGCTGCAATTGATTGCTGGCTAAATCGATGTACTGAACACTCTCAATAAAGCGCGCTACTTCAACGCCATAGGCACCGATGTTTTGAATAGGCGCAGCACCCACCGTGCCGGGGATTAACGCTAAGTTCTCAAGCCCTTTAATATCACGAGCAAGACACCAAACCACAAAGCCATGCCAGCTCTCGCCAGCGGCGACCTCAAGGGTAAAGGCCTGAGGACTTTCATTTACTGAGATCCCCTTTAAAGCGATTTCGACCACTGTGCCTTGATAATCTGCCACGAAAGCGGTGTTGCTTCCCTGCCCCAGCAAATAGTATGGCGTATCATGGTACTGGGCGATAAAGTCGTGGGCGTCCTGAACAGTTTTAATACTGACGGTGTCAGCACAGTGTGCGGGCAATCCAAAAGTGTGAAGGTGTTGCAGAGATTTCAATATAACAACCGATTGGCAATTTTGCGTTATTCTAGCCAAGGGTGAGCGGAAAACAAAGACGTGATTCACCTTCCTTCATTTGTGCGCCTCAACCAAGCCCCATAGCGCGCTTAACCCGCGTGACCATACTTTGTCTCTTATGCATACTAGAGCGCAAATCTTTCACTCGATTAAATACCACTCCCAATACGGGCAATTCTGCCTCGTGCACTCGCTGAAGCGCCAGTAATAAGTCTGCGCTTTCGTTCTTCTCTACATCACATACAATTATCACCCCATCAACGAATTTGCCCACGGCGATAGCGTCACTCACCGTATTGATAGGGGGTGTTTCTATCACAACGCGTTCGTAGTAATTTCTCAGCTTATGTAAGAAAGCGGCAAAACGCGGTTTCGATATATACGCTAATGGGTCTGTGGGGATCGGGCCACTGGGCATCAGCATAAGGGGGCTACTGTGCACAGAGTGAATGCATTGAGTAAAGCTACTCTTTTTACCCAAAAAACTGGTTAAACCCGGCAGCTTAGGATCAATATCAAACATAGGGCCAATTGCAGGTTGGCGCAGGTCGACATCAATCAACAAGGTTTTTTCCATTCTGCTGAATGAGTCTGCCAGACTGCTAGAAATTTCACTTTTTCCATCTTGTTCGCCGATACTTGTCACTGCAATCACAGCGTTTTTCCGCTGGTTATTTTTTACCAACACACCAGTTCGCAAAGAACGGATTGCCTCAAAATACTGAAAGTTTCGCTCCCCCTCAGATTGCAACGACAAAGCCAAGGGCTTATTTTTAAGCCCTTTCTTGCGTTTTATTCTCGGTACCAAGCTCAAAATTGGCACGTCCACATTCGATAGTATGCTTTTGAAACGTGTATATTTATCGCTTATTAAATGCAAAATTAGCCAAAATCCAAAACTAAACACGCTCGAAAATATAATCGCAAGGGCAATCCCCATCACCACCCTAGGCTTAGCCGGAAAGGTTGGCTCTGACGCTGAATCAACTATGGCGAAATCGTTTCTATCATCTAGATCTTTAAGAATTTCTGTTTCTTGTAAGCGAGATAAAAACATCTCATACAAATGCTGAGTTGATTCAATTTCTCGCTGCATGCGAGATATTTGCATAGAGTGCTTACCCAAATTGGCATGGCGTACTTTGGTCTGTTGAATTTGTTCGAGAATTTCATGCTGACGCGTTTTGAGGGTCTGATTGTTACTACGCAAGCCATTCACTAGCTGGTTTATCAGCATCGTAAACTCGCTATCAATAGCCTCTAGCCCTGCTTTGGCAGCAATATATTTGGGGTGTTTATGTAAATAACGCTTCGCGATGCCATCCATTAATAATTGCTGCTGACCGCGACGAATACGCAGGTCTCGAATTAACGGATTGCTTTGAATAGCCGGTATCTGTAAATAATCTTGCAAGCCGCCTGAGATCGTTGCTAATTGCAACATACTGCCGTTTGATTCAGCAACGGCCCGATCAAGCTGAATTTTCTGTTCAATTAAACCTGCGATTTCACTTTTGGCTAAATCTACCTGGCTCGCCACGTCAACTAGCTCGTTGTTGCGCAAAAAGGCAAGTAATCTCTCCTCGGATTCACTAAGGCTGGTTTTAAGTTCGTTTAGCTGATTGTTCAACCACTGAGATTTGGAGTCCGCTTTTTGCCTATTCATTAAAGCGTAATAGGCAAAAAATGCAGGGCCTATATGATTGGCTATTTCCGCTGCACTGCTGGGTGTTGAAGACTCCACCGTGATTTTAAGCATATCGGTGTTACTTAATTTGGTCACACTGAACCGTTTCAGCAGCTTGTCAGTTGCGTAATCCTTTTCTGACACGAAGTGGCCTTCGCCCACTTGCTGGTATTCATGCAAATTGTATAAGGCTAAATCTTCTACCACAGTTTGCACGAATTGCCGGGAACGCATGAACTCTATGTAAGTGTCTTGACGAGAATCTTCTCCACTGGTGATAGAAGACAAGCTTGTAGGCAATGTTAGTCCGCTGTCTTTAGCGCTTAACAGCAGAATGCTACTGGCTACGTACATTTTTGGCAGATGCAATACATAATAAGCACCTAAAGATGCCATCAGCGCTGCGGTAATAATAATGCGATATTTCTTGCGCCAAAAAAATGTCAAGATATCGAAGATATCCAAAGACCGTTCTTGCTTTATAGTAAATTCCCGGTTGTTTTCCATGGTCAAAAAAGGCTTTCTTCAATAACAATGATGTCACCGGGGTGGACCATTTGTTCAGCCCGAGCCGCGATACGTTTTTTTTCAGCCCCGCGGATAATAAACCAGTCGCTTTTAGAGGCGCGTTCTTTTAAACCACCCGCGACGGCGATAGCCTCATCAACGCTCAGATCAAACTGAAAATCATAGGCCCCTACATTTTTTACTGCCCCTTTGATGAAGAATGGCCGAAAACGTTCTATCACCACATTCACATTCGGCTCAACAAGATAACCGTCTAAATAGGCGGTCTCGATCTCTGCTGCAAGTTGACTGGCTGTTTTATCTAAGGCATTGACTGCTTTGATAAGCGGCATACGAATATCACCGCTTTTATCAATCCGTACACGCTGGTTTAGATCCGGCTCACCGTACACATTAATTACAATGACATCCCCAGTCCCCATAAAAAACGTCATATCCTGCCCCTGTGAAACAGCACAAAACAGCAAGGTGATTAACGGTAAAATACGGGTTAGCAACACTTTATACCTTGGGAGCAAAATAATGGGCACTTCCTATTTGTATCGACCACATACTACATTTCATTATGTTTAATGCGTCGCTGGGGCATAAGCTAATGGTGCATCGACTAAAATCTCTTTTGCCTTTGACTCGTTTTGCTGAGTCAGCTCATAATTCAGTTCATCCAGTAGCATAACCACATCCTCAAACGGCAATTTGCTTTCATCGGCCCCCATAATTCTTGGGTGTTGAGTGGTGGTATCAGCGTCATCAATTAGCAGCTCTTCATACAGTTTTTCACCTGGGCGTAATCCAGAAAATTTAAGCTCAATGTTGCCATCAGGTTGGGTTTCTGTTTTGAGGGTATGACCCATTAGATGCGCCATCTTCTGGGCTAAATCGACAATTTTTACGGGGTCTCCCATATCCAGCACAAACACTTCGCCTTTTTTACCCATTGCGCCAGCTTGTATCACCAGTTGCGCCGCCTCAGGAATGGTCATAAAAAAACGAATAATATCTGGGTGGGTAACCGTAATAGGCCCACCTGCTTGGATTTGACGGGTAAAAAGCGGTACGACTGAGCCCGAGGAGCCCAGCACATTGCCAAATCGTACAATTGCGAACTGCGTAGTAGATTCAAGCTCAGCTATGCCCTGCACGATTAACTCGGCAAAGCGTTTTGTTGCTCCCATTACATTTGTCGGGCGTACCGCTTTATCAGTGGAAATCAGAACAAATTTTTGCACATCGAATTCGAGTGCCGCTAAGGCCACATTCGCGGTACCAAAAACATTATTACGTAACCCGGCCAAGGGGTTCGATTCGACCATGGGCACATGCTTATACGCAGCTGCATGGTATATAGTCTGGATGTTATGACTTTGAATGGCAGAGCGCAGTATTTCGTTGTCTTGAATACTGGCCAATATCGGTACAATTTTTATATCGGGATAAAGCTTACTCAGCTCCCCTTCTATTTGATATAAATTGAACTCGGATAACTCAAACAGTACCAGAGACTCAGGGCATGACTTAGCAATTTGACGACACAGCTCACTGCCAATTGAACCACCAGCGCCGGTCACCATCACGCGTTTACGACGAATGTTAATATCCAGTAGTTCAGCAATAGGTGGAACAGGTTCACGCCCAAGCAACTCTTCTATTTTGATTTCGCTCAGTTCATCAATTTTACGCTTGCCAGATAAAATATCTTGAATATTGGGGATACTCAAAAGCTCAATAGCGAAGGGTTCAAGCTCAGCTATCAGCTCTTTTCGACGCTCGTGGGACGAGTTATTTACCGCGAGTAGCATCTTGTTCACGCCGTACTTTTTGACTAATTCAGGTATATCTTCACGACAATAGACCTGCAAGCCCATCACTTGCTTGCCCTGAAAGAGTTGTTTGTCGTCTACAAAAGCAACCGGCAGCAGATCGTTACCTGTACGTAAGGTTTGCGCTAGTGAGCGCCCCGCTTGAGAAGCGCCGAATATAATGCATTTTTCACGAATTTTATAATTTTGCGTTTGCACCGTGGTTTGTATTAATAGACGGGGTGCGACAACTAAAAACATCGCTAGGGTTAAATAAATAAACGGCACTGTAGTAGGCACAAATGCTTGAAAGGCATATCGCGCAGCAAACAAGTACAAAGCAGATAAACTTAACGCAATAAAAATAAGGTAAATCGCGCGTATATCAATGTAGCGAACAATGAGTTGATAATGACCAAAAAACGTCATCAAGCTAACCGCAAACACACAGTTTAAAAGAATAACCAGCCACTCGCTGACAGCAAAATGCCACTCTTCAATCCCAATTCGCAACCAATAGGCCACTAAAATACTGGTGAAAATCGCACTTATATCCCACCCCATCGACAACAAAAGTTTTGCCCGGGGGCTAAAAGTAAATAATCGATCTAATTTCATGAGATTGATGCCTGCAGCATGACGCCTTTAAGCGCTTCACATGTGCGTGAGATCTCATCTTCGCTTAGGGTAGGATGCACTAAGAACATCAAGGAGCGTTCACCTAAACTCACTGCATTTGCTAGAGGGCGTGCAGGACGAAAACCTGAGTTATCAAACGCTTTTTCTAAATAAACTTCGGAACAGGAACCTGAAAAACATGGCACGTTACACTGGTTCACTGCCTCGATAATACGGTCACGATCCCAATCAGGCTTCAGTTTTTCAGGTTTAACGTACACGTAGCATTTATAAAAAGCATGCTCAACATAATCGGGTATTTCAGGCACGAGTAAGGCATTGCTCTCGTTTGCGGTAGCAAAAATTTGCTGAGCGTAGTCTTGCCGCTGCTTGATCCAATTGGGCATTTTTTTCAGTTGTTGTAAGCCCACAGTCCCTTGAATTTCAGTCATACGCCAGTTGGTTCCGAAACTTTCATGCAGCCAGCGAAAACCAGGGGGATGTTCTTTTTCATATACCGCTGACCACGATTTACCGTGATCTTTAAACGCCCATACCTTCTCCCAAAGGGATTTATTATTAGTCGTCACCATGCCACCTTCGCCGGCCGTGGTCATGATTTTGTCTTGGCAGAATGACCAAGCGGCAATATCGCCAATACTACCCACCGGCTTTCCTTTATAGGTTGCACCGTGTGCTTGGGCGCAATCTTCCACAACATACAAGTTGTGCTTATCCGCTAAGGTTTGAATGTCGTCCATCTCGCAAGGCCATCCTGCGAGGTGAACACAGAGTATGGCTTTGGTTTTCGAGCTAATTTTCTCACGGACTGTTTCAGCACTAATGTTCTGACTATCCAACTCGATGTCGGCAAAAACAGGGACTAAACCGGCCAAAACAATTGAAGAAATAGATGCTATAAAAGTACGAGAGGTCACAATGACTTCGCTCCCTTTTGGCATATCCAGTGCTTGCCAAGCTAAATCTAAAGCAACCGTTCCGTTTGCCACCGCGACTGCATACTCACAGTGAGTATACTGGGCAAATGCCTTTTCAAACTCTCGGCACTGTTGCCCAGTCCAGTAGTTCACACGGTTGGAGTCTAACACTGTCAATACCGCCGCTTTTTCAGCTTCATCGTAATTTGGCCAGGGCGAAAAAGGTCCATTTAACATTGAGTTACCTCACATCATCTAAGATGTTTAATTATTATTATTAATTTTTTTAGCTGGGCTACCGGCCACTACCGTGTGCGGAGCAATATTCGACAGCACAGTAGAGCCTGCACCGACTACGCTATGACGACCCACAATACAACCTTGAATAATTGCGCTACCAATGCCGATAAAACTTTGCTCGTCGACCGTAACATTACCCGCCAGATGTGATCCTGGAGCGATATGCACAAAGTCACCTATCTCACAGTCGTGATCCACGCTGGACGCCGTATTAATAATGCTACCTTGGCCTATTTTGCTGGCGATATTGACCGTTGCATTTGCGCAAATGAGTGAGCCAACGCCGACTTCACTATACTTACTAACCTGCGCACTGGGGTGTATCAAAGTCGCGAATGAGCAATGTAGTGCGTGTAATTCAGCACTAACCCTAGCGCGAATAGCATTATTGCCAATGCCAACGAAGAATAATGTGTCGCTTGCAATATAGTTCGCCACATCGTCAGCGTGACCTACTACCTCCCAATGGGCATTGTGTTTTTGCTGCGGATAGGCTTGGTCTAAAAAGTGAATATCGCTAAAGCGGCGGCTCGCTTGGGCGCAGTCAGCAGCGACCTTTCCATGACCGCTGGCCCCGATAATGATTAATTTATTGATCATTTCTTTCTCCCTCGGCATTGCCAGTGCCGGTAAATTTTCGCATGGTGACATGGCCTACCTGCTCTACATCAGCACGCTGAATCACTTTAATAACCGTCATACATAAAATTTTAATATCTAACATCAGACTGCGGTTATCCACGTACCATACGTCTAGTTTGAATTTGTCTTCCCAGCATAAATTATTGCGTCCATTAACCTGTGCCCATCCTGTTATTCCCGGGCGTACCTCATGGCGACGCAGTTGTTGGGCATTGTACAGGGGTAAATACTCTACGAGCAGTGGTCTTGGCCCGACCAAACTCATATCACCGCGAAGTACATTAAATAACCCAGGCAGTTCATCTAGACTGCTGCGACGTAAGAATCTACCGAAAGAGGTGAGCCTGACTTCATCAGATAACAACTGACCATTTTCGTCTGTTTCATTGGTCATGCTGCGAAATTTCATCATGTTAAACACGCGACTATCACGCCCGGGGCGAGCTTGTTTAAAGAGCACAGGACCACCTAACAACAAACGTACAAACAACGCAGTTACCAAAATGATCGGCCACAGTAGCAATAAAGCTATACATACCAATAGGATATCTAATAATCGTTTAAGCATTTCGGTTTCTCTGTTGTGACGAAACCGTACGTTTTGTTCGTTGAGACAAAACCTGTTGGTAAAAATCGGTTATTTGCTTAGCGTTATGCTGCACATTCATAATATTCGCAACGCGGATACTGGCACTGGCAACCAATTTTTTTCGTTGCTGTGGCTGCTCGATCGCTTGTATTATTTTTTTCGCCAGAAGCTCAGGGGCTTTCGCCGGGGCCATATAACCGGTGACACCATCTTCAACCAAATCAGGAAACCCGCCAACATTAGAGGTTAATGTCGCCACTCCAGCATACATTGACTCCACGGCGCCTCCAACATTCTCTGAATGAGAGGGGTGTACAGCCAAATCAAACTGAGGATAGAGCGTGGGAACGTCATTTCTTAAGCCTAAAAATACGCAGCTATCGGGCGCGTGCTGCTGAGCATAATCCTGAACTTGAGCAAAATAGTTATCAGCGCCCGCCCATGGCCCTCCCACAAAGACGCATTTAACATTAGGATGGTGCTGACGCACAATCGCAATGGCGTCAATTAAATCCTCATGCCCTTTTAGACCACGCTTTTGTCCCAAATAGGCCTTAGGAGAGTAGAAATACGCCACCATACCGATTAAAAAGGTATCTTGCGGAAGGTCCAATTGTGCTCGCAGGTTTTCGTCGTTAGCCGGTTTAAACGAAAAATCATCTTCATTCACCCCATAGTAAGCTAAGCCAACTCGTTCAGCGTTAATCCCGTAGGTTTGATAGGCGTTTTTTGTCCATAAACAGGAAGCCAACCAATAATCGTCTCGATTTGCACTGGCCAATTCCGCCCGGCGGAAGCCCCAATGCTCTAGATGTAATGGGCCGGGAACATGAAAAATTCGTGGAATTTCGTGGCTGCGAAGCGCTAAACGCATAAGTAAGGTGGTTGCAACAAAGTGACTATGAATGATATCAGGTTTAATTTCGTCGACTAAGCTGCGCAACTGCTTTACCTTTGCAATATTATTCCAAGGGCGTTTTAGCACTATGGATGGATCAAATATATGCACCACTACCCCGGCGGCTTTATAACGAGCGACCATGGGCCCATCTGGCAATGCTAGGTGTACTTCTACCCCCAGTTTTACCAATTCGGTAGTTTGGCGCAGCGCCCAACTTGCACCAACCGCTGTTTTCAATAAATGCAGCACTTTTAACATGAATTGGCCTCTAGCACGGCTTGATACATCATATCTCGGCGTGTCTGTAATTTTTGGTCGTGATAATTTCGTGCGATTTCTAGATTACGTTTTGATTCAACGAGCCGCTCACTTTGTGTCATCTTCGCCACTAGGGTAACTCGATTGATTAAAGCGTCTATATCATCACGGGGCAGTATGAATTCTCGAGCAAGTAACTCATCAACCCCGCCCACATCAGTAGCAACGCAAATCAATGAACGAGCCATAGCTTCGATTAATACCCTAGGCAAGCCTTCTTGGCGTGAACAAAGCACAAACAAGTCGGCACTATCTAGCACCTGTCGAATCTCTTTTCTGGATGCAACATTGCCTAGAAATGTCACCTTGGCAGCAATACCGAGCGCTTCAGCTAGAGCCTTCATGTTTGGTAACAGACTACCGCCTCCTACCCATGTTAAAGAGACATTAATCCCTTGCGCATTCAGCCTAGCAATGCCTTGTAACATAAAGTCACAACCCTTATAAGGTTGCGCTAAATTACCCACGCAAACGATCCTTAGAGGCTCGTGAAATGGATACATTTGGCGCTGCGTATAATCCACATCTGTTAACTGAATTGAAGAATAATGAGTGTGTACGGCAGTTAGATTCGGCGGATAGCGCTGTTGTAACTTGTGCTCTGTCACATAGGCGGTCGATATGGCTTGCTGGCATTGGCGTTTAAGCATGGCGCTAAATAGCGATTTAAAAACGACCCGCAAAGGACTTTTACTGGCTCCTTTTGCGAAAACATCAGCAGGGTCGCCCACCACTTCAGCCCCGAATTTAGCGCCCTTAGGTAATGCTAACAGTTGGTAAATAGCTGCCAAAATACCGGGAATGCGAAAAATAACACTGCGCGGTGCATGTTTGCGTTTACGTAATACCGACACCAAACGTGGTAATGTTTTAACAAACCCTACAGGGCCGATATAGCTAGGAAGCTCAACAAACCCTACCTTGCTGCCATCCACCCTGTGCCACGAAGGCTCAGCTTTATTTACATGAGCAACTCTGGCCACAATATTGACTCGAGAAAATACCCTTAAGTAACGCAACCAAAAGGCATAAGGGAACATATTTTCCGTCCAATACTGTCCCTTTAGGCAGCGATAAAAACGCTGTTCAATCACAATATCAACCTGCATCGCTAATTCACCAACTCTGTAGACATTAGTGTTGCTTTGTCTTTTTTGAACGCGATGTACATCACAAAAGTCGAAATCATCATGCCCAGTACAATCTGTACCGGAACATGAATAAAGCTATTGCGCACAGTGACAAACATAGGCAACAACCCAACGCCAATGTATATGTTGTTACGTATCGTCGAGCTCGATGAGTCCAACTTGGCCATAAAAGCAGCCAGCCCGAAAAACAGCAAGATAACCCCCTTTTCGCCAAAGTTTATGTACGCCTCTGCAATCGCAGAAAAACCGATCGGGCCAGCTTTATTCTGAACAACGATATTCAATAGCCGCCCATCTTCCTGTACATCTACTCGCTCCAATTGCGGTATAAATAATGCAAACTGACGTTCAAACGGTGCCCAATAACTGCCCCCTAATAATAAATTAAAGTTTTCATGCTTACGCCATTTCACGGTTTCTTGTACAGCACGCAAACTGGAACCCATTTCTGCCACTGCGTTTAACGGATTAATTGTCAGCTCGCCTGAGTAATCACCAGACACCCTAGCGTTTTTAACAATGCCGGTAAGAACTAAAAAGCCGATAACGGCAATAAGTAACACAGAACTTTTAATCGGTGCGCCTTTACGGCCTAACATGCACGCGGCTACCGCACTTGGGAACATTACCTCTCCTCGCAGCCCCACTTTAAACGCAACCAATGCCCAAACGGCAAATAATGCAAAATACCAATAGCCGTATCCAGGTCGATAAACAACGCATAGTAAAACGAGCGATATACCGATGAAAAAATACAAATAGGAAAATATCAGCGAATAAAGAGGGGAATTGCTCATTACCTCCAGATAGGCACCATACGAATTAAGCGCCCCTGTGATTACGGTCAACATGAAGAATAGCCCAACAAAAAATGCTAAAGACAGGCCACCGATATGGAACAGACGCTTTTGATATGCGCTGTTTTCCCTTTGCGCCTCAGTACTGGCGGTTGGTTCTTTGGAAAAGCAAATAGCGCCCAAAGCAAAACCTATCATCGCCAAGTTAACAATGTGGATAGCATTATCGGTTTCAACGTTATGATACCAGCGGCTAATTTGATATAGCGTGTCTTCATCTGTGATGCCATTTAACGCGCTCGCAAACACCAAACCGACGTGAAAGACCCCTAGCACAGTCATAAAAATAAAACAGATAGACCACATTCCTCTGGGCAAGCTGAAATATAAAATCGCTGATAATGCCACCCAGTGAATTGCGGTAATTGACTCGAGCACGTTGCGAGGCGCCTCGAACACATTAAAGTAAGCAGCTAAAACCAGTATGCCGGTCAATGAAATAACCCACACACCAATCACTTTTTGCATGGCTGAATTATTCACTGTAGATAGCATACAAAGCCTCTACATTTGCGGATAACTGAAAATCACTGACGGTAAACTGCTCTACTCGTGCAGATTTTTCATCACTGCGATTGAGCTGTTTTATCAATTGCTCGGCCCAAGTTTTATCACTGGCCTTCAGTGACAAAGCATTTACTACAGGTAGCTGGCGAGCAATTTCGATTACACCTGGTAAGTCAGAGGCTACAACAGGTACACCGACGCTCGCAGCTTCAATCACGGCGCCCGGTAGCCCCTCCCATAATGATGGAAATAACATCACATCTGCATGACTAAGCCAGCGCATTACGTCTGACTTGAGGCCTAAAAATGAGACTTTGTCTGAGATACCTACACGTGCCAAATATTGAATTAATTGCGCTTTCGTATCTGCGTTTTCTAGGCCTACCATTACCATGTGAACATGAGGGTCAAGTAGCGTAACTTGATAAAAAATCTGTAGCTGACGTAGATGATTTTTCTGCACGTCCATTCTAGCGACGTTAATAACGACCTTTTTCCCTGAATAATTGGGAATTAGCTCTTGCCAAAAATCCAGCTGATGCACTATTTGAGCGGCCGGAAAACCATTATATATAACTTTACATTGGGACGATTCTCGCCAGCTTTCACCGATAAAGCCGCTTAACGCTCCTTCACAAACGCCAAGAATGTGCGTGGCATTGTGTCTAATAAGGAAACGCAATAACCCATTACGCATTGAGCGAAGCCAAGAAGAACGACCATCACTGGTATTTCTAAAATGACACACTCGCTTTTTAATGCCCGCTAAACGCGCTATCAACAAGATAAAACCCGATACAAATGCCACATGTGAATGAACAACTTCGTACCTTTCGCGGCGCAACATAAGGAAAAACTGCCATACAAACCCCCATGACAATTTGATGTAATGAATGCGCCCGCCAAGGTCAGTAATGGTTTCATCCATTACACCTTGATTACCACTTAACACGCAAAAATCAAACTGCACCTTTCGCTCTGTCATTGCAGGCATTAGGCTTATGGTCCGCAGTTCTGCTCCGCCTCGATTCATAGCGCCGAATATATGCAACACCCTCATGCCACTACCTTCGTAGTAACAGAAAAAGCCTTGCTAACGTGTGGACGAATAGAGAGCGCAAACAATAAGCACTCCAGCAAAGTCGCTATGAACATGGCATACGCCGCCCCGTACAAGCCATATTCAGGGATCAGCAAATAGCAAGATAGCGCCATTGCGCTCAGACCACAGGCATATATTTTAGTCTGTACAGCAAAGCTTTGTATGGATGCTAGCGCAGTACCGACAAATATATATATGTAGCGAACACCGGCAGCCAACATCAATAGGGTTAACACCCCGTGGAATTTCGCTATATAAGGGGTGTAAAATAACTCGAGAAAAAAGCCGCCGAGGATCCAAGCAATGCCCACACCGAACAGACCAAGTAGCAAACCAATCAGGCATAGCTGTCTAAGTAAGCGGGAAAATGCTTTTTGCTCTCTGCGCTGGTAATAAATCGCCAATTTAGGCGTGAGCACTTGCGATAGACTATTAACAATAATGCCACCTGCTACCAAGAAATAACTGATAGACGCAAAATAACCCGCGCTTTCAACGCCCATTTGCTGATTTAAAAAGAAATTAGGCAGATAAACGAATAGTGAACTAATGACCAATGCACAGGCGACGGTGAAATACTGCTTATATAGCGCCAAGGCACGAACAAGAGAACCGTAACTGATGAACTTTGCAATCGACAGCGCTTGGGATTCATTCTCACCGCTAGAACTACGTAAAAGCCAAAGATCAAATAAGCAAAAAACGCTTGCCGTAAGCGCCCAGGATGCCAATAAGTTTATAAACGTTCCGCCATTTATCGCAACAACGGTCACGGCAAGCATGGTTGTCAAAGACCGAGCAGCCATAAGCACCGCAATGCGATTAAAATACTGTAAGCGGCGCTGGTAACTATGGGCGAATTCGGTCAGCGAGTCGCACCAACGATAAAGTAAAACAATAGTGACGACCTGCATTAGCTCTTTCCATTGGTAGACTACAAATAATATGCAGCCCAAGGTCACGATAGCGTTGGCAAGCAAGCGAGCAGAAAAGTATTCATTGAGTGAGAACTGCCATTGCCTGTCTACCACGATCAACGTACGTAGTTTGAAGCTGGCAAACAAAAAAGCGGGAGAGATAAACGATAACGCAAGCACGAACTGTCCGAGCTCAAGGCCCGAATAAAATTTAGCAATGATAACGAACAGCAACCAATGACTTGATGCTAATAAAACATTAGCCAACAGAGTATAAGCTGAGCTTTTCGCAACAGATGAATTCACGTTTTATTATTCTTATTATGTGAAACGAAGCGTTTACACTTGTATTTTTATTTATTGTAAGGCAACTGCGGACAAATTCGCCTTAGTCTTTAGTCTAATAATAACCAAAGGTATTTAGTACCCTGTTATGCCCAAGTTGGCAAGTATAAATTTTAAGCAAAAAAAGCCGCCTAAGATAAGGCGGCTAAATCATGTTAATTAACAATAGGTTGGGAACTTCCTGTTGTATTTCCATCGGAATCGCTATCGATAACCTTAACTGCTTTTTGCAAAGCTTCAATTAAAGTCTCGCTTTCGAAGTGAGCGAGCTCGCCACCGTTTATGGCTAGCAGAACATCTTTCACTGCCTGATTTGCACCACATATATAGAGAAGCTTACCAGCCGCCTTGGTGTCAGACGCGATAGTATCTACTGCCATCGCTGCAGATACATCCATCGCTGGCACGCGGGAGAAGTCTAAAATCAGTACTTCTGACCCGGGCTTTACTTGCTGCCTAACGTGATGTCCAAGATCAGCTGCCGCACCAAAACTTAAAGGACCTGCAAAGTTAAATACATTCACTTTCCCATGTCCCTTTTCGAGCAGAGCCTGCTCTTCAGGGTCATTAGATAGCCTAGGAATTGCGCGTAACTCTTCGATTTGTATCTGTGCAATTTGACGTACATAAGCAAGTGCAGCCAAAACAACACCCACGCCTACGGCAGTAATCAAGTCAACAAATACAGTTAAACCAAGTACCAACAGCATGAGAGCAAAATCCCAACGAGGACCATTATGCGCGCGCTTGATATAACGCCAATCGATAATATCTAGACCTACTTTAACCAAGATACCTGCCAATACAGCGTGCGGGATGTTTGCTGCCAGTGGGCTCAAGCCCAACACAACTGCCAGCAATACTAACGCGTGTACCATACCGGATATTTTGGTTTTACCACCTGAGCGAATATTTACTACTGTACGCATCGTTGCGCCAGCACCAGCGATACCGCCAATCAAGCCTGCGACCGTATTACCAATACCTTGACCGATTAATTCTCTGTTACTTTCATGACGCGTACGAGTCATGTTGTCAGCGACGAGCGAGGTTAATAAGCTATCGATCGCGCCCAGTACAGCAAGAATAAACGCGGCTTCAAGAACCAACCAGAACTGACTTTGTTCAAAAACAGGTAAGTGAAGGCTAGGCAAACCACTAGGAATTTCGCCTAAGACAGGAACATTCGTCAATGCAAGGCTAATCAAGGTACCAATAATCAATGCCGCCAGAGCGCCAGGTACATATTTGCCGAGTTTCGCTGGCCATTTATAGGCGATAACCAACGTTAACACCCCAAGCCCTAAGGTCATGAAATTGATATTCGCTATCGCGTGAGGCAGATAAGATAAAGCCCCTAATGTTCCACCAGGAGGCTCATGCCCAAGCAACCGACCAAGCTGCAAAATAATAATAATAGCGCCAATGCCTGTCATAAACCCAGATATCACTGGATATGGCACCAAGCGGATGTACTGGCCAACGCCAAGAAAGCCAAATAAGATTTGCAAAATACCGGCTAAAATAACAGCGGTAAATATTAGCTCAACGTTGCCTGATAAACTGGCAAACAAGCCAGCGAGAACAACGATCATAGGGCCTGTTGGGCCAGATATCTGTGACGGGGTACCACCAAATAGGGCAGCAAAGAAGCCTACCGCAATCGCGCCATATAAGCCTGCTAACGGACCGACGCCCGACGCTACACCTAAAGCCAACGCCAGAGGCAAGGCAACTATGCCGGCGGTAAGACCGCCGGTTAAATCACCTCTTAAATTAGAAAAATCGAATTTCATTTATTTGAATATCCTGCTTTTTATAGGCCAAGAGCCGATTTAAATTCCGAATCACTGGCATAACATTCTTGCATAGGTTTGAAGCTCTCACTTGACGGCTCGTAACACAAAACATCACCTGTTTCGATGTTATATACCCAGCCGTGGATCTGTACTTCTTTGCACGCTAAGCGCCCAGCAACAGAAGGATGCGTTTTAAGATGCTGAATTTGCAGCAAAACGTTTTCCTTCGTCACTTCATCTAAATGTTCTGTACCCACACTTCCGTGCTTGTGTTTAACAACCTCTGTAGCACCGCGGCAATGACCGAGCCACTCTTTCACGTGGGGTAATTCAGTCAACGCTTCTGGGGCTAGGGCACCTTTCATAGCACCGCAATCTGTGTGTCCACAAATAACGATGTGTGCCACACCTAAAGCGGCAACTGCAAATTCAATAGAAGCTGTCATTCCGCCGGTTTGATTGCTATGTGGTGGAACAACGTTGCCTGCGTTACGGCAAATAAATAGATCGCCCGGCCCTGTTTGCGTGACCATGTTTGGGTCAATACGTGAATCAGAGCACGTAATGAATAATACTTCTGGATTCTGACTCGTCGCTAGCTTTTGAAAGACTTCTTTATTTTTTGGAAAAACATCTCGTTGAAACTTTGCTACACCTGAAATCACATGATCCATGACATACTCCTAAAGTTAAAAAACGGTCTTACCCGTCGCCACGTTAAACTAACCTCATGTTGCCTGATAGCTTTATAGAAAAATACAGTGGTTCGTGATAGCCTATTAATATCAACGACACATTTAGCCAGTCATTATGCCCCAGTCTCATATTCAGCCATCTCTGAAGCAATTAAAATACTTTGTTGCTGTCGCTCACACTCTTAATTTTAGACGAGCATCATATCAATTGCACATCAGCCAACCGACCTTAACGAATCAAATCATTAAATTAGAAGAAGGGTTAGGTCTTAAACTATTTGAGAGAACGCGAAATGGCACCATGCTTTCCCCTGACGGTCGGGAGTTGTTAACGCATGCAGAGCATATACTCCAGACTATGACAGAGTTTCAAAGTGTCGCCAGAGAGTTAGCTCAGGGCCCCAGGACAACGTTTAAATTAGGCATACCGCCTACATTAGGCCCTTATCTACTTCCCTTTGTATTGCCACAATTACATCAGTTATACGACAAGCTAAAATTCTATGTGCGTGAATCAGCGCCTAGTGAGCTTCACACTGGTTTGTACAAAGGTGAATACGACCTAATAATCTCACCACTGGCAGGTCTTCCCAACGATTTTATTGTGGAACCCCTGTTTACCGAACCACTTAAATTAGTGCTTTCAAGTGAGCACCCTATGAGTAAAGACTTATTGATTCAACCTAAAGACTTAAAAGGCCAACGGATATTAACCTTGGAAGACAAACACCACTTCCACCATCAAGTCTTGGATATATGTAACGAGTTAGGAGCAGAACTACAACGAGATTATGAAGGCACCAGCTTAGATACACTAAGACAAATGGTGGTGATGGGCATGGGAGCGGCGTTTTTGCCAGGATTATATGTGCATTCAGAAATGCATAACCCCGAGTCCCTACATGTGTGTGAGATAAAAAATAAACCTATTTTGCGACAACACGCCCTAGCGTGGCGAAACACATCACCATCAAGAGTATTCTTTCGAGAACTCGCCGATCGTTTCAGACGAATTATAAAAGCACGTTTGAGTCATGTGGTAGATGTAAGTACACCTTAATTACAGCACCTATTGTTTTTAATAAGGAGGGGCTAAGCTTGCATAACGACTATACGAGAAAAGTGTTCGTCGGTTAGATCCGTTTGTTGCCACCCGCCGTTGTTCAGTAGAGGCCAAATTTGTATCTCTGACAAAACTGTCGAAAGTTGGTTTTCGCCAGAAAGCGCTTTAAAGTATGCTTCTTTTGCACTCCAAGTACGATAAAAGTACAAGACTTCTTCTGGTGTACCTAGACAATTCAACTCATTAACGTGCATAAACTGCTGGGCCAATTCACGCAGGTTTTTTCTGGACTTTATAACTTCTATATCGATTCCGATTGCTTTTTGCGCCATCACAAAACTAATTTCACCATCACTATGAGACAAGCTGTAAAAAACTGGAGTAGGCAAATTATTAATACGAAATCGAGCCCCATTACACTCGATGATATCCCAATGATTAAAAGGAAGCGCGAAAACCTGCTTTAGGGCATATCGAATAAGGGTTCTACTGAGCAAATACTCTCGCTTTCTTCTAGGACTAGAAATATCACTCAGGCGCTTTACTTCTGAGTTACTCAAAAAAGGGAGCACCATTGAGTCAGACTCTTGCGAATCATTTCCAACTTTTATCTGCCAAAGTTGGAAATGCGTAAACCGACGATACTTAATCGGCAAGAGTCACCACTTCACCCATAAGCGCAACACCAGCGATGAAGGTACCGGTGTGACACTCATATTGCGTATCACTCACGACAGTATTCTTTTTGTAGTAACTAGCAATATTGACCACCGCATTTCCACCTTCTTTTCGCGCGCGCTCTTGCAAGGTCAATAAAGCTGATAACAACACCCACTCACAGGCTTCAATATCGGTTTTATTAAATGCGTTAGTCTTCTTGTTGGTAGGGAAGCTTCCGAAACTTTTAAGCACTGAGCCATGAGGTTGCTCACCAAAATAAAGTGAGATATTTGGATCTAATCTATTTTGATACACTTCGGACTGCATAGCATCTTCAATTGAAGGCATATGCTTTATATCTTTCGCTAAGGTCGGTAAGGACAAAAATAAAAGCCCTACGCTCATTAAAACTGCTGCTAATTTCATTCTTCCTACTACTCCGTTTTGATTTTAATCGACCGAATATTCCGTGCAAAGCGTCCTGATCTAGACGCGAAAGAAGAGTAAGTACAAAGAAATTATCCGTCAACCGTTTAATATTGATAATAATTTCTACCTTTATTGCAATAATAAGTAACTGACGTAAAATGCAGACGCATTTTTAATATTAAGCGGTTATTATCGTAGCGGAGTTGTTTTGGTAGCATTCAAGTTGGAGGCATGGACTGCAGTAGCACCATCTCTTGAAAGCAAATCTGATTGGCAGGAGTGGATTTCTGATCCGTCCCCAATAATAGATAATACGCTAAACGTAAACCTTAAACACATTCCTATGATGCTGCGTAGACGATTTAATGCCTTAGGCAAGTCCGCTATGGGCGCAATAGGGCAGCTTAGTTTAGAAGATCAGAGTATTCCCTGCATTTTTGCGTCGCAACATGGCGACACTCGTTTAACTCTATCACTGCTTGAAGGGATCGGCAGACAAGAGGATATGTCCCCGACAGGCTTTAGCCTAGCAGTACACAATGCAATCAGTGGTTTATATACCATAGCGACCAAAAATGAGTCTTCCGTCACCGCTATATCCGCGATGCAGGGACATATTGCGAGCGCATTGTTTGAGACCCTGAGCCAATTGCAGGTATCTGAGCGCGTTTTATGTGTTATCTATGATACTCAATTGCCTGAGCTTTACCGCCCGTACAGTCAGTCAACGAACTTCCCATACGCAATTGCAATCGTGTTTAGTCGTGAGCACGGCGATTCACTTAGCCTCGAATATACAGCCCCATTGAATAATATCGACGAGCTCAGTACTTACGAATCAGAATTAAAGGCATTTATCGCCTTCCTACTTAACGATTCAAATGTATTTACCTGCAGTAATAATGGAACAAATTGGACATTAAAAAGGCAGCCACAGCATGTTTGCTAAAATAGCATTCGCCTGGCGCTGGTTTGCCACTGCATTTAGCTTCTTTGTTTTTGGCGTAGGAGGAATAATTATCCCTATTATCGTCGTGCCCATTTTAGCTTGCTTGCCAGGCAATGCCTTAACCAGAGAAGCTCGAGGACAGAAATTCATCCACTTTTCGTTTGCTACCTTCATTAAGTTGATGCGCGTTATGGGGGTGTTGACCTATGAAGTGCATGGTATGAAGCAACTTAAAGAAGCGAAACTAGTGTTAGCCAATCACCCTACATTATTGGATGTTGTCTTTCTTATTGCGCTTATACCTAACGCTAACTGCGTGGTAAAAGGGGCTCTTACCAGAAACCCGTTTATGCGCGGGGCGATCAGCGCTGCAGGCTACACCATCAACAACGGTCCAGCTGATGAAGTGATACTGGAAGCGCAAAAAGTATTTCACAAAGGTCAAGTGATGATAGTGTTTCCAGAGGGCACGCGAAGTATTCCAGGCCAGCCACATAAATTAAAAAGAGGGGCCGCGAATATAGCCGTTCGCGCAGATGTTGATATAACACCTGTCATCATCAACTGCGAGCCAATTTCATTGACCAAGCAGCACAAGTGGTATCATATTCCGTCTCGCAAAATGCACTTTACGATCACTGCGAATTCAAAAATAGATATACAAAACTTTAAACAAGAAACGAGCAGCATCTTAGGTGCGCGAACATTAACTGAGTATTTAACTACGTATTTTCATACTGAGGTTGGGATAAGTGACAGCGTTACAAAATGAACTAAAAGAAATGATTATCGAATGTCTTGATTTAGAAGATATTGATGCCGATGAAATTGACAACGAAGCACCACTATTTGTGGATGGTTTAGGTTTAGACTCTATCGATGCTCTAGAGATCGGTTTAGCGCTACAAAAACAGTATGGCATTAAGCTTGATTCAAACTCAGAAGAAACCAGAGCCCATTTTGCCAATGTAAATGCATTGACTAAATTAGTGCAAAACCATAGAACTATATAAAGTAAGTATTTAATTATGAACAAGACGGACGAAACATATCAAAAAGTTGTCAACCTTTTTGAAGAGCTATTTGAAATAGACCCAGCAACCATCAAGCCAGAATCAAAGTTATATGAAGACTTGGACATCGATAGTATTGATGCCGTTGATTTAGTTGTAGAGCTTAGAAAAATGACTGGGATTAAAATTAAACCAGAAGATTTCAAGACCGTAAGAACCGTTAACGATGTGGTCGTTCAGGTAGATAATTTGCTCGCTGAATAAGCATGAAAAAAAATTTTACACTGCTCGTCATTCTGTTGAGTATTAGTTACCCATTTATGGTTTATTGGGGATTACAGCAGGTTGAAGCCAAGTGGATTCTACCTCTCGTATTGATTATTTTGTCGTTACGCTGGTTTTCCAAGAAGCAAGAATCAGAACGAAAACTGGTGATTTTCAGTGTATTGAGTTTATTCGCTATTATCGTATTTACCGATCAGCAGACAGGGCTCAAATTTTATCCTGTTGTAATGAATGCTGGCTTTTTCATTCTATTCGCCAGCAGCCTATTTACAAATGAAAGCTTGGTCGAAAAGCTAGCAAGAATAAAAGAACCCGATCTGTCCCAAAGTGCTATTCGATACACACGAAAAGTCACTTTAGCTTGGAGCGTATTTTTTATCATCAATGGCACAATAGCCTGCCTAACCGCCTTGTTCGCAACCGATGAAATATGGATGCTGTACAATGGTTTAATTGCTTACGTGCTAATGGGGATGTTAGCGACTGGCGAGTGGTTAATTAGATTAAGAGTAAGAAAAGCCTAGTATGTCGTCTCCTTTATCTCTGTCAAACTGGATGGTTTCTCAACCTAACTGCATTGTTGCCATTAGTCGCAACGAGCCGTTAACATCGAGTATGTTTGTGGCCAAGGTAAGCAGTTGGCGGCGCACTTTGTCCCGACATTCAGGTCAACGCTGGGTTGTTTATCATTCTAACCCCTATGAGTTCTTAGCTATCATTTATGCCTTATGGTATGAGCACAAACTTCCCTGTATTCCAGGAGACGATAGACCCGCGACCTTAAAACGCTTAAGTCATCAAGTAGATGGCTTTATTGGTGAATTACCCAATGCCATTCAACTCGAAGGTAAGAGTCCATTTGCAACTGAGCTTCTTTATACTTGGCAAGAATTACCTCCTCAGCAAATAGCGATTGAATTGTATACCTCTGGCTCTAGTGGAACACCCAAAGCGATTATTAAAACACTCGCGCAGTTAGACAATGAAATTCTAAGCTTGCAGTCGCAATGGCCAGCACAAGTAGGTGCAGTCGTTCTATCGACCGTTAGCCACCAGCACCTGTACGGGTTAATATTTCGTTTATTGCGCCCGTTTTGTGCTGCGCAGCCAATCTATTGTGACATCAGCGAATACACAGAAGACGTATACAATGTAGCGAGCTCGCTAAAAAGTTTTGTACTCGTTTCAAGTCCGTCTCATATTAGCCGCATCAACACCTTGCTTGATTGGAAAATGATCGCTAAGCAATGCGTCAATATATTTTCAGCTGCTGCTCCTCTTGAGAAAGCTGATGCCATTCGCTTAAGCAGCTTGCTAAACGCGCCGTTATGGGAAATTTACGGCAGTTCAGAAACAGGCGTGATAGCGTGGCGCAATCAATCTGAAGATACAAACAGCGACCTGTGGCAATTATTTCCTAGCGTAGCCTTTTCCCATGATGAGAATGAGCAGGTTCAGATTACTTCTTCTTTTACCGAGGACGGAATGCCTTCTGTGCTAAGTGATCGAATCGACATACACTCCCAAGGGCGATTTGCTTTAAAGGGGCGCTTAGATTCGATTGTGAAAATTGAGGGAAAACGGGTTTCACTTACCGCAATAGAAGCATTACTAATGGCACATGCATGGATAAAAGCCTGCAAAGCCCTAGTTATAAAGCGAAAGCGTAGCGAAATAGCCATAGTTCTTGCGTTTAATGATCAGGGCGAGCAAGCCTTAATGCTAAAGGGTAGAAAATCGGTTATTAACGGCTTACGTGAATTTCTGTCATCAGATCTTGAAGGCATCGTCATGCCAAGGCGCTGGCGCTTTGTCGATGCGCTGCCCTTCAATCCACAAGGTAAATTACCGCTCGCATCGCTTCAACAAATTGTGGACAGGCCTCCAGTATTGAAATGGCCCACCATTAACTCTCTTGAGAGGGTTGAGAATACCTTAACGATACAGTGCCACATACCTCCTGAAATTCGATACTTTAATGGTCATTTTGACAGCACACCTATTCTGCCGGGTGTTGTGCAAGTGCATTGGGCGCATAAGTTAGCCATGGCTCATTTTTCAGAGTTAAATCACTTCTATCGTTTAGAAGTCATTAAATTTTCTCAGGTTATCCAGCCCAATGAAACTGTAGTAATACAGCTAACATTGAACACACCTAAGCAGCAGGTGTCATTTTCTTTCCAATCAGAAAAAGGCATTCACTCCAGCGGGAGAATTTGTTTTGAGTAGTGCTAATTTTAATCCTGCGATCCTGATCCCCGTGTACAATCACGAACACGCAATTCAGGACACCCTAGAAAGAGTTCTGAAATATGGCTTTCCTGTATTGCTAGTGGACGATGGTAGCGATGCTGCATGCGCTGAGGTGCTTCAAGTATTGACCCTAAATAATGCTGACAGAGTCACTCTGTTAAGACTGCCGAGTAATGGTGGTAAAGGAGCCGCAGTAAAAGCAGGATTGAGAAAATTATTTACAATGGGTACGAGCCACGGTCTACAAGTGGACGCAGATGGACAACATAACTTGGCTGACATACCCGAATTTATCGAAAAAGGACAAGCACAACCTAGAGCACTGATTGCGGGACACCCACAATACGATGAAACCATTTCTAATGGTCGCCTTTATGGACGCTATTTGACCCATGTGTGGGTGTGGATCAACACGCTCTCTTTTACCATTAAAGATAGCATGTGTGGTTTTCGGCTTTATCCTGTGTCTGACATGGTCTCGTTATTGGAAGCCGAAAGCTGTGGAGACCGAATGGATTTTGATCCTGAAGTCATTGTTCGTTGGCATTGGCGCAATGGCAAAATCATTAATATTCAAACCAAGGTAAATTATCCAACTGACGGTGTTTCTCATTTTAAATTACTCCATGACAATGTATTGATTAGTTGGATGCACACACGCCTATTCTTCGGCATGTTAGTGCGTCTTCCTCGTCTGCTATGGCAGAAGCTTTAAATGAATCATGAACAACCACATTGGAGTAAGATCCAAGAAAACAGCACTGTGTTTGGTATCAAAACGCTGCTATTTATTTACCAAGTCTTCGGCAGAACCGTATTCAACCTCATCCTTTTTCCAGTAATGGCTTATTACTACGTCAGTAACAGGACTGCTCGCGAGGCTTCAAAACAATATTTAACTTATATAAAGCCTTTTTTGGCCAACGAAAAACCATTAAGTTCGTTTAGACATTTTCTCCAATTCGGCGATATGTTACTTGATAAGCTATTGGTTTGGATGGGGAAAATTGATTTATCCAGTATTGAGTTTAAAACCCCTTCAGTAGTAGAAAACATCAGCTCTTCGAAGCGGGGCGCTCTGATCCTTGTATCTCATTTAGGCAATATTGAGGTGTGTAATGCACTGCGCCAAAGGCTTGCTGAAGTGAAACTAACAATTTTGGTCAATACTGAACATGCTCAAAAGTTCAATTCTCTGATGAGTCAGCTCGGCAGCAATACTCATGCAGAACTTGTCCAAGTGAATGAGCTATCGCCAGCAACAGCTATGATGCTGTCGGAACGTATCGCTAATGGGGAATTAGTTGTCATTGCAGGTGACAGAACACCCGAACAAACTGCACGAGTTTCGAATGTTTCATTTTTAGGGCACAGCGCGCCATTACCCCAAGGGGCGTTTATTCTCGCCAGTTTATTAAAGTGCCCCGTGTATTTATTGTTTTGCCTTAAACAGCAGAAAAAATACGAGATACATGTAGAACTATTCTCAGAGCGCTTAACGTTTTCTCGTAAAAAACGCCAGCAAGAATTGGATGTTAGTGTACAAAAATATGCTCAGCGGTTAGAGCACTACTGCGTTAAAGCCCCCTTTCAGTGGTATAATTTTTTCTCTTTTTGGCATAAAGATACAGATAGCACAGCAACTAAAGAGACGAAAACGTAACGCACTAAGTTAACAGGTAAGCAAATTTTGATGAGCTGTTCGTAGAGCCAACGGAAGAAACACATATGATAGAAGCAGAAACTAAAATCGTTGTACCGTTTCACGACATTGATGTCATGCGAATCGCTTGGCATGGACATTATGTGAAATACCTTGAAATCGCCCGTTGTGAGTTACTTGATAAAATCGAGTACAACTTCCCCGAAATGGAAGCTTCAGGTTACGCTTGGCCGGTAATAGATTTACATATTCGTTATGCATCACCGTTAAATTTCGGCCAACAAGTAACGGTAAAATCTAAGATTGTAGAATGGGAAAATCGCTTGAAAATTGCATATCAGATCGTAGATAAAGACTCTGGCAAGCGATTAACTAAGGCCACCACCACTCAAGTAGCCGTTGACATTCATAGCAAAGAAATGCTGTTTGAGTCGCCTCACGTGTTATTTGAGAAGCTAGGAATAAAGCCGTGAAACACATATGGCTTTTGTTATTTGTGCTTATTCAACCTTTGTCTCCTTCATTTGCTCAATCTTTCGTTCAATTTGATGTTGCTCAATTAAATCAGCTTACCCTGTCACCCGAGAAGTTATCAGGCCAGTTTACTCAACAAAAGTATTTAGCTGACTTTGATATGCAGCTAGCGTCATCAGGCGAATTTAACTATATAAAAAACCAGTCAGTTAACTGGCATACTCTTGCCCCAATAGAAAACAAAATAATCATGACGCCACACAGTATCACTAGTGTACAAGGCGACAAGCAGGTTATGCATTTACAGGCAGATTCGAATCCAGTAGTCAGTGTGTTGAGTGATATTTTCTTTTCGGTGTTAACGTCCCAATGGCAGCAATTAGAAGTGTACTTTACGTTAAGTGGCCACATTGTTGATGACCAATGGCAAGTAGTTTTGCTACCCAAAGATAGCGCGATTTCACAGGCTGTGAGTAAAATAGAGCTACAAGGAGATGAATACTTGCGTCACCTCAAGTTTATTGAACACAACGGCGACTATACCGACATCCGTTTTGTCAATTTGAGACCTGAACGGTGACAAGTTCCCTGAAAAAGTTAGCCTTACCGTTATGGTTACTACTACTCGCAACCTTGTACTTTTGTGCTTTTAACCAAGCCCCTAAATTTGACTCAAGCATTATGTCGCTGCTGCCTCATTCTCAGCAACAACCCATGGTGCAAACAGCAATAGATAAAACCTCGGCAAGTTTTTCAAATCAAATGCTGCTGTTAGTCACTGGTGACAATGACTCTAAAATCCAACAAACCTTACCTCACGTAGCTGAGGCATTCCAATCGCTAAATCAAGTCTATAGGGTTCAGTGGCGCGTAGATGACAATTTTTTAACTCGTTTTCACCAACAATTATTTCCCTACCGTTTTGCCCTACTCGATCCACAAAGCCGCCAAGCTCTGCAGAATAAACAGTTTGGCCAATTTGAACAGCGTACTTTAGCGAATTTGTTTAGCCCTCTATCGACAGACAAGCTCAACCTCATCGAAGATCCTTTTGGTTTTTTTTCACACTTGAGTCAGCAACAAAAGTCATCAGTGAATATTCAGTTCGTGCAATCCTTGTTGAAAGTCAAAGATACTGAGCAACCTACTTATTTGATACTGATAAAATTAAGGGGTGATCCTTATTCATTAGATGTGCAAAAATCGGTAATAGACACACTTAAAACCCAACAAAAACAACTTAAAGATATTGGGCTTACATTGCGCGCATCTGGAATGATATTGCATGCAGACGCGGGAGCGAAGCAAGCTAAACACGAAATTTCTAGTATAGGTTTTGGTTCACTATTGGGTATCGTCTTAGTATTGCTTTTGGTATTCCGTCAAGTCCCCCCCATTTTTCTGATGCTGTTACCGGTAGCCGTGGGTTGCATTACTGCAATTGCCGTCACTATTTTGCTGTTTGGTAGGATACATTTAATCACGTTGGCTTTTGGCGCTGGGTTAGTCGGTGTATCGATCGACTATGCTCTGCATTTTATATCTGAGAGACGATACAATTGCGCTCAGAGGAGCCTATCATCCATCCTACCTGGTTTAGCCTTGGGGTTAATATCCAGTGTACTGGCTTATTCGGTTCAATTTTTCGCACCTTTTCCTGGGTTGCAGCAAATGGCGGTATTTTCTGTCGTCGGGCTCATATCCTCATGGCTCACAGTAGTCTTACTATTACCTGTGCTGACCCGAAGAAGCATTGAAAGCCCTATTCCTATAGCGACTTCGCTGAGTGCTTGGCGTACCAAAGTACCTCGCTTTAAATTGAATAAAGCGACCTTAATGCTTTTACTTTCTTTCGTTTCTGGCACGATGATCGTCATCATCAACGGTAATGCTCAGGATGATGTGCGCTTACTGCAAACCTCTCCCCTTTCGCTGTTAAAACAAGAGAAGCAAATACAGCAGATGCTTGGTACCAGCAGCAGTACTCAATTTATTTTAATCACCTGTCATTCACTCGATGAGTGCATAGAAAGCGAAAAGTCACTAACTGAGCAGCTTGTCCCCCTAGTAAAGAACAATACGCTCCCTCCGTTTCAAGCATTATCAGAGCATTTAGCGTCAAAACAAGCACAGGTTGAGAATTATCAACTCGTGTCACAGCTTTACCGCGCAAAACTGCATTCTCTGTATACCAAATTAGGTCTAAACGAGTCTCAACAGCAAAAAGCAAAATTTGCTTTTGAAGAAACCAGAGCCAATCAGCTCAGTGCAAAAAAGTGGCAAGAGCTTGAAGTGAATGAAGGCTGGCGCGATCTCATCATCAGCCGTGAAGATAATAATAGTGCTACTGTGATCCGCTTTATGGGCTACCTAGATAGTAAGGCTAAGCACCAACTAGAAAATACTATTTCGGCTTTTCCTAATGCACAATTGGTTGATCAAGTTGCCAACATCTCAAACGTATTGCAAACCTATCGAGTTCAGATAACTCAGCTCGTTTTAGCTGCCTACTTGGCAGTATTACTGTTGCTCACTTGGCGATACAGAATGGGGGTGTGGCGAGTTGTTGCCCCCCCTATATTGGCATCATTGTTTGCGCTTTCCGCCGTTACCATAATCGAAGGAGGCGTGAATATCTTTCACTTGTTAGGGCTTATTCTCGTGCTAGGGATTGGTTTGGATATGGGAATTTTCATGACAGAGTCAACAAGTAACGAACAGACTTGGCTAGCGGTTTCTTTGTCCAGCTTAACCAGTTTACTTGCATTTGGCCTTTTAGCCTGGAGTCAAACACCGGTATTACACCATTTTGGTTTATCCGTTTTGATAGGCCTCTCAGTGGTGTGGCTACTAACTCCCACTATGTGTAGACACGATGAATAATAATAAAATTTTGGAGTTATGTATCATTGAATGATCCAATTGAGCAATTCGACGTTGTCGTGATAGGAGCAGGCCCAGCAGGTGCTGTTTCCTCTTCATTGTTGAATCAAAAAGGTTATCGTATATTGGTGTTAGAAAAGCAACACTTCCCTCGCTTCTCTATTGGGGAGAGTTTGCTTCCTCAATGTATGACCTATTTAGAACAAGCCAACATGCTAGAAGCCGTTGAAGCTTCGGCCTTTCAGTATAAAAACGGGGCGGCCTTTAGCCGGGGTGAAGAGTACGAGTATTTTGATTTCAGGGAAAAGTTTTCAGCCGGATGGGGAACTACGTTTCAGGTTCAACGGGATAATTTCGATAAGATACTCGCCGACGAGGCGCAGAAGCAAGGTGTGCAGATCCGTTTTGGACATACTGTTATTGCCTGCGACCCATTAACCGATAAGAGACAGTTATCAGTGCAAAGTGATAAAGGAGAGCGTTATCAAGTACACGCAAAGTTTGTGCTTGATGCCAGCGGTTTTGGTCGCGTTCTCCCCAAGATGTTAAACCTAGAACAAGCATCTACATTGACGCCGAGGCAATCAATTTTTACCCACATACAAGACAACATTGTCCTGCCAGAATATGATCGTGATAAGATTCTTATCACGGTTCACCCATTGCATCACGAGGTTTGGTATTGGTTGATCCCTTTTAGCAACGGGAGAGCCTCTTTAGGAGTTGTGGCCCCTACGGAACTGCTGGAGGCCATGCCAGGTAGCCCTCTCGACAACTTGCAGGAATTAGTTTCTCAAGGTGGCCAGCTAGCGCATATTCTAAAGAACGCGCAATATGATACTCAAGTACGAACCTTAGGTAGTTACTCCTGTAATGTGACAAGTTTGTACGGTGAGAATTATGCGCTACTGGGCAATGCAGGTGAGTTTTTAGATCCCATATTTTCTTCTGGTGTCACTATCGCTATGACTTCAGCAAGCCTTGCTGCAACCACAGTGCATAGACAATTATCAGGAGAACAGCCTGATTGGGAAAGCGAATACGCTGAGCCATTAAAAACAGGGGTCAAAACTTTTAAAGAGTTTGTAGAAGGTTGGTACGATCAGCGCTTTCAAAATGTGGTTTTTTCTAAGACAAAGAGTGATGACATTACGCGGATGATCAGTTCTATTCTTGCAGGCTATGCTTGGGATACCAAAAACCCGTATGTAAAAAATCCGTCTCGATTATCCACTTTGGCACAATTATGCCAAGGCGATTAGTATTGTGCACATTGCTATTGGCAGTGCTTAGTGCTTGCAGCCTAATCAAACCATGGCATCAGAACGGACCAGCTTTGCAATTACTTGCGCCCCAATATGGCCCAGTACCTGCGTTATATCAGCAGAAACTTAACTTTATTGCCACTGGCGTGGAAAGACAGGTATTAGTCGCACTTAAGATAGACACGTCCGGAATTAAACTCAGAGCATTGCTTCCCACAGGCCAGTCTCTTTACTCAATCGAATACGATGGGCAAACTCTGTCAAAGCAAAATCTAGCAAATGTGGAGCTACCGGCTGATGAAATACTAGCCATGTTACAGTTTGCGTTGTGGCCAAGTAGCATATTAGATGAAACATATAATGCTTCTGAGCATTGGCTGATCGAAGAAACAGAGAAGTACCGACTCTTGTCATACAATGGTAAACGCAAGTTACGCGTTGACTTTGTTTCTCAAAATACAATACATCTCACAAATTACTCTCATCAATATGAAGTTAACGTTGAGACCTTGGAGTATAAAAAATTGTGACTAAGAATCACTGTTATTTAAACGCGATGGGCATACTGTGCGCCGCAGGCAGCTCTGCGCAACAGGTGAAAGAGAACCTAAACTCAGGGATCAATAATTTAACCTATTCTGATGCTTATCATCCCAATAAAGAATTTCCTTTGGCCATGGTTAATGACGTTTTGCCTGAAATGCCACTCATTGATAAAAAATGGCATAGCCGGAACAATCGGATGGCACTTGCCGTATTGCAACAAATACGTCCACAGGTAAATGATGCAATAGAACGGCACGGCCCCCATCGTGTTGCTGTTATTATTGGCACCAGCACCTCTGGTATTTATGAAAGCGAGAAATCCATAGAAAAGTGGCTAGCGACTTCGGTTATACCTGAAGATTATGATTATGGGCTTCAAGAAATGGGGGCCCCTGCACAGTTTATTGCAAATGTGCTAGGGGTAACTGGACCAACCTACGGTATTTCAACAGCGTGCTCATCAGGTGCCAAAGCATTGGCAACAGCTCGAAGATTACTTCAATCAGGACTGTGTGACGCCGTAGTTGCGGGTGGCGTTGACACACTGTGCCGACTAACCGTGCAAGGCTTTGATTCTCTACAAGCAATTAGTACTGAGCGCTGCAATCCTTTTAGCAACAATCGCAATGGTATTAATATTGGTGAAGGTGCAGCATTATTTCTTGTTAGCCAGCACCGATCAGGAGCCGAGCTGTTGGGCAGTGGTGAAAGTAGCGATGCTCATCATATATCAGCACCAGAACCTAATGGTAAAGGTGCGATAAAATGCATGAAAGATGCGCTGAAAGACGCCAATATCAGTGCTGAGAATATCGATTATATCAACTTACACGGTACCGCTACTGAGTTAAACGACCAAATGGAATCACGAGCGGTAGCCCATGTGTTTGCTACAAATACTCTATGCAGTTCCACAAAACCCTTTACTGGACACACGTTAGGCGCCGCCGGTGCAATTGAGGCAGGAATTTGCTGGATGATGCTAGACAATACCGCATCATCGCAGTTCGTGCCGCAGCATGTATGGGACAAACAAGCAGACGAACAATTACCATCGTTAAATTTAGCCTCACCGCCTTGCGACTCCCACACTTCAATTAACACCGTACTGAGTAACTCCTTTGCGTTTGGTGGAAATAATATTTCACTTATCTTGGGGCGAATAGAATGAGCGAACACCTAACTCTAAGCGATTACGTGCCGCATACTGGTGATATGAGTCTACTAGACCACATTATCGATTATGGCCAAGGTTGGTTACACGCTAGTGTTTTAATTACCGAACACTCAATATTTATTGAAGATCAGGGAGTATCTGCAACTGTAGGCATTGAGTACTTGGCCCAAGCCGTTGCAGCTTATTCTGGTAGCAAACCCCGCGCCCTAGGCGAAAAACCAAAGCTGGGTTTTTTACTTGGTATTCGGCGGTATGAATCATCTATCGACTATTTTCCGATCGGTAGCCGAATTACTCTAAAGGTAGAGTTAGAAATGGAAGCGGATAACGGCCTGCACGTCTTTCAGGGACGATTAATTGGTAACGGTTTTGAAGCATCCGCTAGATTAAATGTTTTTCAGCCTGCTGATGCAGACGAATTTTTAAAAGGAGTACTGTAATGACACAGACCATTTTAGTCACTGGGTCAAGCCGAGGGATCGGCAAAGCGATAGCCCTTCGATTAGCCACTCAAGGGTTTGATATTGTGGTGCACTGTCGCGGAAATACCGCCCTAGCTGAACAAACGGTAGAGCAAATCAATGGGCTTGGCAGAGCCGCTAGACTCGTTTGTTTTGATATTGCCAATAGAGAGCAAACACGTGATATTTTAGAGCGCGACGTTGAAGAGCATGGTGCGTATTATGGTGTCGTTTGTAATGCAGCTATCGCCCGAGATAACGCCTTTCCTGCCATCACTGAAGAAGAGTGGGATTTAGTCGTACACACAAATTTAGATGGTTTCTATAACGTACTGCACCCAATTATTATGCCTATGATTCGCCGAAGAAAATCCGGCCGTATAGTGACCCTTTCATCCGTATCGGGAGAGATGGGCAACCGAGGGCAAGTTAATTACAGCGCATCAAAGGCCGGTATCATTGGTGCGACTAAAGCTCTAGCGATCGAGTTAGCGAAACGCAAAATTACCGTAAACTGTGTAGCTCCTGGTGTGATAGAAACAGATATGACTGAAGAGCTACCCATAGAGGACGCAATGAAAATGATCCCTATGCAACGAATGGGCAAAGTAGAAGAAGTCGCTGCAGCCGTGGGCTTTTTGATGTCTGAAGACGCTTCTTATATTACCCGACAAGTTATATCTGTAAATGGTGGAATGTACTAATGAAAAGAGTTGTAGTAACAGGCATAGCCGGTTTTTCACCTATAGGGAACGACTGGGATAGTATTTTAAGCCGCCTCCAGTCCGGAAAAACCGGTATTGTCTCTATGCCTGAATGGGATAAATATGATGGATTAAATACCCGTCTTGGCGCCCGAGTCGAGAGCTTTACCGTGCCAAAGCATTACTCGCGTAAAGATCTCAGAAGCATGGGACGAGTCGCGCAGCTCGCCGTCGTTAGTACAGAAAACGCATTAATTGACGCAGGCCTCTTGGGACATGACATCTTACAAAGCGGCATGACTGGTGTAGCCTATGGATCTTCTGCCGGAGACACTGACGCTATAGCTGACTTTGGAAATATGCTTCTGCATAATGATTGCGATGGACTAAACGCTAACACCTATATCAAAATGATGTCCCATACCTCACCGGTGAATATAGGGGTTTACTTCGGCCTTAGAGGTCGTGTTTATACAACATCTAGCGCTTGCACCTCAGCAAGCATGGGGATCGGGCAAGCATACGAAGCAATTAAATTTGGTCAGCAAACCGTTATGCTCGCAGGTGGCTGCGAACACTTATGCGCTACTGAAGCTGCCGTATTTGATACCTTATATGCAACAAGCACTATGAATGATACGCCTCAGTCTACGCCCAGACCTTTCGATAGCGAGCGCGACGGCCTTGTTATTGGCGAAGGTGCATGCACTCTCGTATTAGAAGAATATGAACATGCCATTGAGCGAGGTGCTAAAATTTACGCAGAGCTCATTGGCTTTGCTACAAACTCAGACGGTAGTCATATCACCCAACCATCGGCTCAAACAATGGAGAAGGTAATACGTGAGTCGCTGAAAGACGCAGGTGTAAGCCCCGAGCAAATTGGTTATGTCAGTGCTCATGGAACGGCTACAAGTCGAGGTGACATTGCGGAAAGCCAAGCAACAGCAGCAGTGTTTGGCAATAAAACCCCCATTAGTTCATTGAAGAGCTTTACAGGGCATACGCTAGGTGCTTGTGGCGCGTTAGAAGCATGGGTGGGAATTGAGATGATGCGTAACGACTGGTTTCATCCTACTGCGAATCTAACCACGGTAGATGAAAGCTGTGGCGACTTAGATTACATCAAAGAGGAAGGGCGACGTTTACATGTTGACTATATAATGAGTAATAATTTCGCATTCGGTGGACTTAACACATCACTGATCTTCAAACGTTGGAACGATTAACACTCAGACGCCATTATTAACGAAGCCCCGTCGAAACAAAGCAAACATCCGCATAAAGCTTAGCGTGATGTTTGCATCCTCTATTTTCTATAACAATTTTAGCAATACGCTACCTACACACTTCATTGCTAATGCTACAGCATCTGATAATACTACTCGATTGGAGCAACGCGGTTGTCGCAGCTCAAACTCCTCGCAGTGAAACTCTAGCAACGCAGTTGTCGCATCGGATGCCGTGCAGCGCGGCTGTCGCATGGGGGTGAAAGCGGGGCTCTCAGGAACGCAGTTCCTGCCGCTTGAACGGGCAGCATGGATGCTGCACTGGAGGTAGCCCCATGGAAGGGTGACACCTAACCGTTTATTACGTGAACCAGTATTGCATGGGATGCCCCGCATAGCACTCGATGGATTTGGTTTCTTCATGTGGGGGTAGCTTTGCGCGACAGCGCTTAGGATGAAGCCACCTTATCATGGTTGTTTAGATAGCCTTTGATTTTTTCTGTAGCGCAGAAACGAAAAAAGCCACCCGATTAAGGTGGCTTCATTCTAAATGGGAG
>OJHC01000004.1_pt1 | contig 259761 bp, 212 predicted proteins | sample 1595091 | NCBI WGS metagenome assembly OJHC01 (sample SAMN05416829, study PRJEB24817) | seawater metagenome | isolation source: Sea water | place: Canada:Atlantic | collected 2013-07 | reverse complement strand
GCACGACCTTGCCAAGGTCGGGGTCGCGAGTTCGAATCTCGTTTCCCGCTCCAAATAAAAAAGGGACCCAAACGGGTCCCTTTTTTTATTGGTGCTTGTGGTTGTGTCTTCATCGATTCCTTCTATGTAACCTGCGAGCTTCTTCGCTGACTTGCCCGTGTATTGCGAAATTCATTCTCATGGTTTGCTTTCGCTACGGCGCTCCGTACACTAAGGCTTCACCGAAAGTGAAGAGACTATGGCGCGCCTACACCCGCGATTGCTGGAAGCCCTCAACCTGTTGCCGCAGGACAAACCCGTTCATTTGCTGACGCGCCACTCCGTGCGTGAATTGGCCAAAAACGGTTTTGCGGACTATCGGTTGCCTCTGACGCCGGAAGGCATTGATATGGCGCGCGAATGGGGTGGGCGGTTGGCGCGCCCGGTGGATGCGTTCTTTTCGAGTCCGGTGGGGCGTTGTGTGAACACCGCTAAAGCCATGGCTGAAGGTGCTCGCAAAGCTGGGCTGCTTGAGGCGATTCCCGAGATCACCACAGATACCACTTTGGTGGAGCCGGGCTGCTATGTAGAAGACCTAAATCAGGTTGGCCCTACGTTCTTGAAAATGGGCGCGTTTAAATTCATTAATCGGCACCTGCAGCAACCCTTCGATGGCATGCTGTCGCCGGCAGAGGGACGCGCAAAGCTGGCGCGTTATCTAGGCGAGCGTGAACCGGCGCCCGGCCACCTTAATGTGCACGTGACCCATGACACCATTCTTGCTGTGCTGGTGGCGGAGCTGCACGGGCATCGGCGTATTACCGAAGACGACTGGCCCTGGATGATGGAAGGTCTGTGGCTGTGGTTCAGTGGAGGCCAACTTCACTGGGTGTGGCGTGGTGATCACGGACACCGTGCGTTGGGTAACTGACCACGCTGACAGCCTTTTTCTCCGTTTACCGATTTCTCATGAGGTGTGCCTTGTCCGCACTGACAATTCGCAATTTGACCAAAACCTATGCCAATGGCGTGCAAGCGCTTAAAGGGATTGATCTTGAGGTGAAGAAGGGCGATTTCTTTGCCTTGCTAGGCCCCAATGGCGCTGGTAAATCCACCACTATTGGCGTGATCAGCTCTCTGGTGAATAAGTCCGACGGCGATGTGAGTATTTTTGGCTACTCCCTGGATACTCAGCGCTCTCTGGCCAAGAAGCAGATCGGCGTAGTGCCTCAGGAATTCAATTTCAACCAGTTCGAGAAAGTGTTCGATATTGTGGTGACCCAGGCCGGGTTCTACGGTATTCCTGGCCCGTTGGCCCGGGAGCGGGCAGAAAAGTATTTGCGCCAACTGGGCTTGTGGGACAAGCGCGATAAGCAATCTCGTACTCTTTCGGGGGGCATGAAGCGCCGTTTAATGATTGCCCGTGCCCTGGTTCACGAGCCGGAGTTGTTGATTCTGGACGAACCCACCGCAGGTGTAGACATCGAACTGCGCCGATCTATGTGGGATTTTCTCACTAAGCTGAATGAGCAAGGTAAAACGATCATTCTGACCACGCATTACCTGGAAGAAGCGGAATCCTTGTGTCGGCATATCGCCATTATTGATCATGGTGTCATCGCCGAAAACACCGACATGAAATCTCTATTGGAACAATTGCAGGTAGAAACTTTTATTCTTGATCTGGCTCGGCCCGTTACGCAGGCCCCACAGTTGGACGGTTTTGAAGTGTCGCTGCGTGATGCCAAAACCCTGGAGGTGGCGGTGCCGAAAAGCGAAAGCCTGAATACGCTGTTTGCGGAATTGGCTAGGCAAAACTTTGAAGTAATGAGCATGCGTAATAAGGCGAACCGGTTGGAAGAATTGTTTGTTCGATTGGTTGAGCAGAACCTGCCAGGGGGGAGGGCGTCATGAATGCACGCGAGCAGTGGATTGCATTCCTCACACTGGTAACGAAAGAAATTCGTCGTTTTACCCGTATCTGGCCGCAGACTTTGTTGCCCCCTGCGATCACCATGACCCTATATTTTGTGATTTTTGGCAATCTCATCGGTAGCCGTATTGGTGACATGGGAGGCTTCGATTACATGCAATATATCGTGCCGGGCTTGATCATGATGAGTGTGATCCAGAATAGTTATGGCAATGTAGTGAGCTCGTTCTTTTCCACCAAGTTCCAGCATTCCATTGAGGAAATGTTGGTGTCGCCGATGCCGTCCCATGTGATCCTCAATGGCTATATTGTCGGCGGCATGGTGCGTGGCATGCTGGTAGGACTAATTGTCAGCGTGTTGAGCCTCTTTTTTACCCATCTTTCCATGCAGCACATGGCTATTACGGTGACGGTGGTGGTGCTCACTGCAGCGTTGTTTGCGCTGGGAGGTTTCATCAATGCGGTTTTTGCCACTAAGTTTGATGATATATCCATTGTCCCCACCTTTATCCTAACGCCTCTGACTTACCTGGGCGGGGTGTTTTATTCCATCGATCTATTGCCCGAGTTTTGGCGTACCGTGAGCCTGGCGAACCCGATCGTGTATATGGTTAATGCTTTTCGTTATGGCGTGTTGGGCGTGAGTGATGTGAATGTGTACGCTTCATTGGCAGCAATTCTGGTGTTCGTGATCGCTTTCTATCTATTCGCACTATGGTTATTGCATCGTGGTACCGGTATTCGGCACTAACCAATTGGCTTGAATCCGGTTATCTTTAACCATTGCCGACGACCCATGGTGGGGGCTACCAAGAGGTTATCATGAGTTATCTTAAAGAAACGCCGCTGGGTCGTTCCAGTGAGTATGTTGATCAATACATGCCTTCGCTGTTGTGTCCGGTGCCGCGCTGGGACGCGCGCGAGGGCCTGGAGCTGGAAAGTGCCACACTGCCTTTTCACGGCTCGGATATTTGGAATGCCTACGAATTGTCCTGGCTCAATGAAAAGGGCAAGCCCATTGTGGCCATGTGCGAGCTGCGTGTTCCGTGCACAACCCCGAACATTGTTGAGTCCAAGTCCTTAAAGCTGTATTTGAATTCGTTTGCCAATACTCGCTTTCAAAGCCGCGATGCGGTGCGTGCTGCTATTGAGAAAGATGTGGCACAAACAGCAGGGGGCAACATTGAGGTATTACTGTTTTCGCTGCAGGAGTCGGCGGGTTTCCCTGTGTGGGAAGATCGCGGCGATTGCGTGGACAATATAGATCTGAATTTCGAGCATTACGAGTACCGGCCTGATTTGCTGTTATGCGATCAGGGCCCCGAACAAACTGGCCAGTTGTATTCTCATTTGTTGCGCAGCCATTGTCCGGTTACCGATCAGCCAGACTGGGCGACAGTGGTCGTTCGTTACACCGGTCGTGCTATCAGCCCGGCCAGCTTTTTGCGCTATGTGGTATCGCTGCGAAATCATCAGGGCTTTCACGAGCAGATTATTGAACAAATGTTTGTCGATCTGATGACGCAATGTTCGCCTCGCCACCTGACCGTTTACGGTCGTTTTACCCGGCGTGGTGGAATTGATATCAATCCGTTCCGCTCAAACAGTGAGCAGCCATTACCGAACCGTCGCACTATTCGCCAGTAAGGGAAAGTAGCGGCGGGTTTGTGGTTTTGCTGTTTACCTTCGTGTCATTGGCGTTATCTTGTTGCCGCCTTCTGTCTAGTATGGCTGGAGGTACGGTTTCTTAACGTTCTAATTCGAGTAAGTTGCCACGCGTTTCAACCTTCACTTTTAACTCAAGGCCCCAAAGGCCAGCCAAACCCAATCCACACCCCCAATAATACCGACCATCCCAGTAGTAATGTCAGGCTGTAGGGCAGCATCAGTGCAATGAGGGTGCCGATGCCCGTCTCTGGCTGATAGCGGCGAGCGAAACCCAGCACCAGCACAAAATAGGGCATCAGTGGAGTGATGATATTGGTACTGGAGTCGCCCACTCGATAGGCCGCCTGGCTGGCCTCGGGAGAAATGCCCAGTAACATCAGCATGGGAATAAAGACCGGCGCAAGGATCGACCACTTGGCCGAGGCGCTGCCGATCATCAGATTGATCAGTGCGGTGAGCACCACAAACAGTAATAACAGAACCACCTTGGGCACGGTCAGTGCACCGAGCCAGGCGGCGCCTTTCACAGCTAATAGCAGGCCCAGCTGGCTGTAGTTAAACCAGGCAACAAATTGCGCGGCGAAGAACATCAATACCAGGTAGCCGGCCATGGACGCCATGGTCACTTCCATGGCAGTGATAACCGCTCCACTGTTGCGAAACTGTCCGCTGACCCTGCCATAAACCGCACCGCAGATGCCGGCAATCAACGCCACGATGACCACCAGACCATGAATAAACGGCGAGCCCAGCACGCTGCCGGTATCCGGGTGGCGCAGTGGTGCATTGTTTGGCAATACCAGTAGCGCTAGCCCTGCCAGTAGCATTGCCAGTGTCAGGCCGGTCCACTTCATGGCGCGGGAATGGATTTGCGGCGCGTCCACTGATGCGTCAGCCACGGTATTGGCGTGGGCCAGCCGGGGTTCGGTGAGCGTGCGAGTGATTAGAGTGACCAGCCCGGTCACCAGAAAGGTGGAGGCGATGATAAACCAGTAGTTGCCGGTGGCCGCCACCGTGCGGTCCGGGTCGATGATGTGTGCCGCTTCTGTCGAGAGCCCTGCGAGCGTGGCGTCCACCGGGCCGACCAGTAAGTTCGCGCTGAAGCCGCCAGAAACTGCGGCAAAGGCGGTGGCGATACCGGCGATGGGGGGGCGGCCGGCCAGCTGAAACACCAGTCCTGCCAGCGGTATCAGCACTACGTAACCGGCGTCCACGGTCAAACTGGAGAGTACCCCGGCAAAGGCAACGGTGAATACCAGAGCGCCGCCGGAAGAGCGTCGTACTAAGCTGGCCAGACTAACGGACAGTAGGCCGGACTGCTCTGCCACGCCTAGGCCTAGCATGGCGACCAGCACCACGCCAAGAGGGGCAAAGCCGGTAAAATTACCCACGAGGGTTGTGAACAGATAACGCAGGCCGTCTGCATCCAGCAAGGAATGGGCGGTAATGGTTTCATCGGTGAGCGGGTGGGTGGCGGTCACATCCAGTGCGCCCAGCACGGCAGTAAGAGGCAGCAGTAGCAAGCAAAACCAGACAAACAACAGCGTGGGGTGGGGCAATCGATTGCCCAGTTGCTCCAGTCGAGCCAGCCAGCCATGGGTGCGGGTCATGGATGTATTTCCTTGAAGTGTATCCTCTACTGTAGCGAGTGGGTCGAATGGCGGGCAAGTAATAGCAGGCCGCAAGTTCGATACCCACGTGCCTCACGTTATATTCGAAACATGCCTTTGGCGTTGATTGGCAGCATTTAAGCTGATTTTGTAGCGGGTTACGGGGAGCAGAGAGGAATAAAAAAAGCCCCACGTTTGCGGGGCTTTTTTATATTTGGCGGTGAGGGAGGGATTCGAACCCTCGATACCTTGCGGTATACACACTTTCCAGGCGTGCTCCTTCGGCCACTCGGACACCTCACCAGATTGTCGTCAAAAGTGCACTGGGCAGCAGTTGAGGGCGCGTAGAGTACCGGAGGGCGCGGCGGGAGGCAAGCATCCCGCCGCCGGTTGTTCACTGTTTGGCTAGCGAGAGTAACAAACAGGCTTGGTCTACGGCCAGCCAGCTCACTAAGGCCACCTGTACCAGGAAGAAACCGAAACGAATTTGCACCAGCCAGTGGTTCACACCTACTAGATGGATAATGCTTTGGGCTACCCGGGCAGCGACCAGCCAAGGCAGTAATGTGGCACTCAAGTCCGTGTTGCCGATCCATAGGGCGGTGGCTACCACCACAATGATGATGCCAAGCAACTCTAGTGTATTGAGGTAGGCCCGGTGTAATCGATTCAGCGGGCAGGCTGGGTTGTAATGATAAGGGGGGAAACCGTCGGCTTTGCTTTTGCCGCTTAGCACGGCAAGGGAGCGGGCGGAAATGAGCAAGATGAGCAAGAACAGTGCCCAGCCCGCATAGGCCAGCAGAAACAGGTGAGTGGTTGTTATTGTACTTTCAGTCATCATTGAGTCCAATCCTCGCAAGATAAAGACCCTGATATTCGCAGACTCGGGCACCATTAGCACTGGTGCCGTGGGCCAAAATGCGCAAAGTTGCCTTTCCCCGGCGTTCAAGGCGCTGTTCGAATTGGCTCCGCGCTTCGTTACTGACCGTGGCGGTGATATGGATGTCGCTGTGCAAGGGAAGCAGATACTCAAGGTCGGTTTTCACCGCCACCACGTCTGCGTTAGCGCCCGCCTGGCGGGCAAGCAATGTAGTAAGTGCCCAGCCGGAGAGTGTAAGCAGAGCTGACTGGCTACCGGCAAAAAAAGTGCCTTTGTCATTATGATTAAGCGCCAGGGGGGCGGTAACGGTGAGTGTCTGCCCGTCGAATGATGTCAGTTGGAAGTCCAGATGCCGGGTGAGGGGAATGGCATCGCGAACCTGTTCTGCTAGTGCTGCCAAGTCCATCATGGCAACTCACGAATAAAATCGGCAGGGCGCTCATCGGGCAAGGATTTGAGGCTGCTCGCCGCGGTACCCAGGTACAGGTAGGCCACCACTTGGTCCTTGGGGGCAAAGCCGAGCTTTTCCTTGGCAAGGTCTGAGTTGGCCAGTGCGCCAGTGCGCCACATAGCGCCGATACCTTGTTCATAGGCTGCCAGCATCATATTTTGAACGGATGCTCCCACCGCTAACACCTGCTCCCAGACGGGAATCTTGTGTCCTTCCGTGACTTCGGCCACGGCCACGATAATAGTGGGCGCGCGTAGGGCCTTGCTGTAGGCGTTATTCTGGGTGCGGCGGTCGGCGTTCGGTTGTTGTTCTAGCAAGTGCGCCACCATGATATCGCCCAGCCGTTCACGTTGGCGGCCCTGCAGCACAATAAAGCGCCAGGGGCGTAGCAGGCCATGGTCCGGAGCGCGAATGGCGGCACGCAGCAGCATGTCGATTTGCTCATCGTTGGGGCCTGGTTCTTGAAGGCGGGGGCTTGAGACACGGGTGGTCAGGGCGGTGAGGGTGTCCATTCAGGGCTCCTGTTATAACCGCGCCATGGTAGCCCGAATTGCAGATGAGTCCCAGTTGTAGAGTGCGGATGCTTCCCGGCAGCAAGGAATCCTCGACCTTTAGTCATCCCAGTCTTTTTTCTTATAAGGTAAACCGCTAAGCTCAGCAGAAATCGCGTGAAACCGATCACATGACCTTCATCACAAAAAAGAAATCTCGCCGTCCTCAGCTGGGGCCTATGGAGCGCGCGCGCCGCCAGGCAAATTATATTCGCCTTTTGGCTTTTCTGGTGGCCGCCATGATCCTTATTGCGGGGCTAAACCTGAACCTGTTTCCTGAGCTATATATGCTGGGGGTGGCGGGGCTGCTGATTTACCCCATGTCCGCCCAGGGCCTACTTTTTTTGTTCGACAAGCAGGATCGACCCACCAAAATGGTTCATCAGCTGCTGATGCAAGCGGATGCTATGGTGATTGGCCTTGTGTGTGCTTTGCTGCATTTCTCTCTGGTGCCCGCCATGGTGCTGTTGATCATTGTTCATGCCAACGCGGTAAGTAGCGGAGGCCTCAAACCCTGGCTGATGAATATCCTGATGACCGGCGTTGGCGCTCTGCTGATGGGCTGGGTTTTGGATTTCAAGGTGCTACCACCGCAACAGACACCGGTTTTGCTGTCGGTTATCTCCATGCTCGGTTTGGGCATTTATGTCGGGGCGTCATCTGCATTTGCTCGCCTGCAGGCTCGCTATTTGCAACAGGCACAGGAGCTGGTGCGCCATCAGCAGAAACAAGCGGTGGATATGTCTCGCAAGCTGGCCAAGTATTTACCGCCCCAGGTGTGGGGTTCCATTTTTTCCGGCAAGCGCGATGCCAAGCTGGGAACCCAGCGTAAGCGGCTCACGGTATTTTTTTCTGATATTAAAGGCTTTAGTGCCATTTCCGAAGAGCTGCCATTAGCGACTCTGACTAAGATGCTCAACACTTACCTGAGCGAAATGACCCGCATTGCACTGCGCCACGGTGGCACTATCGACAAGTTCATCGGTGATGCAGTGATGGTGTTTTTCGGTGACCCGAAAAGTGCCGGAGCCCAGGAAGATGCCTACCGATGTGTATTAATGGCCATCGAGATGCAGGAGCAAATGAAATTATTACGCCAGCGCTGGGCTCACGAAGGTATTGAGCACAAGCTGGAAATCCGTATTGGTATTAACACCGGGTATGCGACGGTGGGCAACTTTGGCACCGATTCTCGTATGGACTACACCATTTTGGGCACTGATGTGAACCTGGCCAGTCGCCTAGAATCGGCTTGCCGTCCAGGTGGCGTGCTGATTTCAGAGGCGACCCAAGAACTGGTGAAGGACCGAATTCAGTGCCGCAACATGGGTGACATCCAAGTAAAAGGATTTAACCGGCCGATTCCGGTGTTTGAAGCTCTGGGAGCCAAACGGGATAGCGGAGCAAAGAACCGTTATGTGTCGGCGCAAACGGCGGGTTTTGGTATGCATATCGACCTGGAGCGCATTCGTAACTTCGACAAGAATACTATCCTGCGCACCCTGGCCCATTGCGCCACAGATCTTAAACAGGACAAGCTAGTGGAAGTGGACTATGAGTCGGAAGGCTTCAGCTTGCATGTGGAAAGCCACACCTTGAAAAAACGGGATCGTGAGAAAGTGATCGAAATGATGGGGCGTGCCGCCAAGAAAGTGCAGACAGAAGTACGAGTGTAATTCGCTACCCGCTCCCTGAGACGCTGCTTTAGGTGGGCAGGCGTCCACCTAAAGCAGCTGACCGAATGTTACTGACCAAGAATGGCGTCAGCGGCTTTTTCGGCAATCATTACAGTGGGGGCATTGGTGTTGCCGCCAATCAGGGTCGGCATGATAGAGGCATCCACTACGCGCAAGCCTTCTAGGCCGTGGACACGCAGCTCGCTATCGACTACCGCCATTTCGTCGCTACCCATCTTGCAGGTACCCACCGGGTGGTAAATGTTGTCACACTTTTGGCGGAGGAAACCGCGAATTTCTTCATCGCTCTGTACCTCTTTGCCCGGGAAGATCTCTTCGCCGCGCCAGTCGGTGAGCGCCTGTTGTGCCATGATCTTGCGAATGGCCTTCACGCCGCGGACCATGCCTTCCATGTCGTCCGGATGCTCCAGAAAACGCGGGTCGATCAGGGCTGGGGAGCGGGGGTTGCCGTCACGCAGGGTGATGTTGCCGCGGCTTTTAGGTCGCAAAATGCAGACATGGCCGGAGTAGCCATAGCCCATGCTGAAGAGCATGTTGAGGCCGTGGTTATCCAGCTTGGCAGCAGTCAGGTGCAGCTGCAGGTCAGGAATGTTTTCTTCAGGACGCGATTTGATGAAGCCACCGGCTTCTGCCACGTTAGAGGTCAGCTGACCAGTGCGGCGATAAAAGAAATTGAAGATCCCTTTTAGCCCGGTGGTCATGAGTGCGCCGGGGGCTAGGCTCAGTGTGTCCTTACGCAGGCTTTTATGGACCACTAGCGCATCGGGGTGGTCCTGCAAGTTTTCGCCAACCCCAGGCAGATCATGAACCAGCGGAATGTTGTGTTCGGCCAGTTCCGCCGCCGGGCCTACCCCGGATAGCTTTAGCACCTGTGGCGAGTTGATGGCGCCCCCGGAGAGAACCACTTCGTTGTCTGCTTTTAGGGTGCGGATCTGACCGTCGTGCTCCACTTCTACGCCGATGGCCCGTTTGCCGTCGAACAAGATGCGATTGACCAGTGCATTGGTCATGATGGTCAGGTTAGGACGATCCATTACCGGGTGCAGGTAGGCTTTGGCAACACCGCAGCGCTCGCCATCCTTCTGGTTCACCTTGTACATGCCCATGCCTTCTTGTACTTCATTGTTGAAGTCGTCGGTGGCAGGGTGCCCGGCTTGCACGCCGGCTTTAACAAAGGCGCGGCTCACCGGGTGGGTGAATCGCAGGTCGGCAATGTTTAACTTGCCACCAGTGCCATGGTAGGTGCTTTCACCCGCTTCATAATGCTCAGAGCGTTTGAAAACAGGCAGGACATCATCGTATCCCCAGCCTTTATTGCCCAGTTCCGCCCAGTGGTCATAGTCCCACTTATGGCCACGGGTATAACACATGGCATTGACGGCGGAAGAGCCGCCCAAGGTTTTCCCTCGCGGAATATAAATCTGGCGGTTATTCAAGGCTTTCTGGGGCACGGTGTAATAGCGCCAGTTCCGTGCGTTGGAGCGCATCATCATGATGATGCCCGCAGGAATCCGAATAAATAGGCTGTTATCGGCGGGGCCGGCTTCAAGGAGGCACACGCGATTATTCGGGTTTTCGGAGAGGCGGTTGGCGAGTACGCAGCCGGCGGAACCGGCGCCAACAATGATGTAATCAAACTGCATGGTATCTGCCTTGTGCTAGTGACACAGTAAACAGAGCATTCTAGGAATTCGGCGTATGAAAACGAGGTTTGTTTGTGACCGGCGAGTCCAATGTATACCACGTTGGATGGCGCTGTTTTTGGCATTAATGCCTGCTTTGGCGGTTTCGGCAGCCCCTCCGGAGTGGCGAGAAGTGGTTTTTGCCGGGCATACAGCGTATCGACAAACCACTGAGTGCTGGCAGGCCCGTGCACAGGGAACGGCCTCAGGGCTGGTGCAGGAGAAAAGCGTCGACCTCGAAAAAACGCCTTGGCTGGTCTGGCAATGGCGGGCTGAGGCTGTGGCCGCCTGGCCGGATACCAACGAGCAGCATAAAGCCGGTGATGATTTTCAGGCACGGGTGTATGTAGTGAAAAAGGGGTGGTTGCCCTGGCAAACCCGGGCGATCAATTATGTTTGGTCGCGGCAATCTGCGCCTGGCGCTCATTGGCCAAACCCATTTGCGCACCAGGCAGAAATGGTGGTGGTGCAGGGGCCAGGCGGTGCCGGAGTGGCGCATATGTTTTCACGTAATGTCCAAGCGGACTTCCAGCGTTTCCATGGAATGGCGGTGACATCGGTGGATGCGGTGGCGATCATGACCGATGGCGACAATACTGGGGCCACGGTGACCAGCTGTTACCAGTTGCCGTCCTTTCGCTCCGAGATGCCTTGAATACAAATGCATTAAAGCGGAACGTCAGTTGATCATTGGCCAGGCTTGCGAACACAAACGCTAATCAGGAAACGCTCAATGGGAAAAGAGAGTTGCGGCTAGCGCGCTGCCCTGTTTATTATTTGTTCAGCTGGTTGTCTGTGATTAGGTTGTTGAGGCAAATTAATCAGAGATAATAAAGTAAAGGCGCCGCCACCGTGCTGACATACCCACACCGGCAATGCACGACCTTCCACGGGGTTTCCCGCAATAGCGTTCCTATCTCTTTTTGCCTTCTGTTGCAGAATCGTCATCACCTTACGTTTATATCTGATACAGCCACACTCAATTACATTGCTGAGGTTGCCCATGACTGAACGTATTTTGCGCTTGGACAAGGCGGGGGCCCCGGTCGAATGGTTGGACTGGCAGGTCGCCGCCGCCCTTTATGCTCGTGGTCTGGTCACTTGGACGCTGGGGGAAGAAATCTACCGGTTGCATGGTGGGACCAGCCGCACTACCGGTGCTCGATCACTCTTATCCCTCCACTCGATTATCGCCTGCGATGGCATTACCCACAGTTATAAGCGCCCGCCTCCACCGTTAACCAATCGGGCTCTTTTCCGTCGCGACAAGCATCTGTGCTTATATTGCGGTAAATCCTTTGCTGAAAATGCGCTTACCCGTGATCACATTGTGCCTACCTCACGTGGTGGTAAGGATCGCTGGTTGAATGTAGTGTCGGCTTGTCGGCGCTGTAATCAGCGTAAGGGTAGCCATCGACTGGACGAAATTGGCATGGAATTACTGGCCCTGCCTTATGTGCCGAATATGGCAGAGTATCTGGCGCTGATTAATAGCCACCGTATACGGGGGGACCAGATGGCCTTTCTACGTAGCCAGTTTGGTAAGGAAAGCCGGCTTTTGTAAGAAAAATGTAAAAAATAAAAAATGCTGATGGGTCCTTATTTACATTGGGGAGGCTCAATTACCATATTTCACTTCGTCTTGACGTGAATTCAGATAGACTAAAATTCTTTTTCAGATTTCTGGTCAGGGGCGTGCCCATTCGTTACGTCATTTTTTTCTTGTGTTGGTGTGTTGCGGCTACTGCCTCGGCAATAGAGAGTAAGGCTGACGCCAAAACAGCGGCCTTTTATTATGGCCCCGATATTCCATGGGCTTCGCTGGCCGTGTTTGATTTTCCCGTGGTGGAGCCAAATCAGGCTGACACTGTGCCCCAGGCCTACCAGGGTGAACATTTCTATGCCTATGTGAGCTTGGGTGAAGTGCTGGCCCAACGTCATTATTTCTCTGGTTTAGACAAGGCCTGGTTGTTGGGGAAAAACCCGGACTGGGGGTCGTTTATTCTTGACCAGTCTTCCCCGGCGCTACGCAGCTACTTTATTGATGCCGTGATTGAGCCTCTATGGCAAAAGGGCTATCGCGGTTTTTTCCTTGATACCCTGGATAGCTATCAACTGGTCGCGGAAGACGACGCCGCCCGTGAACGTCAACAAAAAGGGTTGGCCGCGCTGATAAACGCTATTGCCGAGCGCCATCCCGAAGCCGGGTTTATTTTCAATCGCGGTTTTGAGCTGATGCCATTGATTGAGGCCCGCGTGGATGCGGTGGCGGCAGAGTCCCTCTACCAGCGTTGGTTGCCAAGCAAAGATCAATTTGCCGTGGTTCCGGAGTCGGACCGGCAATGGCTGCTGGATCAGTTTGAGCAAGTCCGTGAGCGCTATGGTGTTAGCACTATTGCCATTGATTATGCCCCCCCCGCGGACCGTGACCAGGCACGTAAAATCGCTAGCGACATTGCCCGCCATAATGTGATTCCTTGGGTGACTAACCCGGCGCTGGATATGTTGGGCGTGGGAGAGCTGGAGGTCATCCCTCGCCAGGTATTGATGGTCACCGGTGGTAGTAAAGAAAGCACTTGGGAATTATCCATGGCGGTGCTCTATGGGTTAATGCCACTACAGTTTCAAGGGCTGGTACCCGATGTGCGGGTAATAGATACACCGATGCCCGCGGGAACGTTGGCGGGCCGTTATGCCGGTATTGTGGTTTGGCTAGAAGACCCGCAAGCCCGCAGCGATGAATTTGAAGACTGGTTGGCTCTACAGAAAGACAACGGCGTTCCCATTCTCATGTTGGGTTTCCCTGCAATTGACCCGAAAGGTTCCCATGCAGAGGACTTTGGATTTATCTCACGGGGCACGCCGATCAGCCCGCCCAGTATTCACTATCAGCACCCGGACATGGGGTTCGAAATTCCGCTACCGGGATTACTGGATGTATCTTCCCCGCTGGACAGTAAAGAGGCCAATCCTTGGCTTGAATTGCGTAGCGACAACCAGACACTGATTCCGGTGGCCACCACCCCGTGGGGCGGCTATGCCTTTCAGCCCTTCCCCATTCGCTCCATGATGCCCGGTATTAAAGAAGGCATGAACCGCTGGATGATCAACCCGCTCACCTTTACCCGTGAAGCGCTGAAGTTGCCGGCCATGCCGATTCCGGATGTAACAACAGAAAATGGACGTCGCTTACTGTTTGCGCATATGGATGGCGATGGCTTCCCCAGCTTGGCGGAAGTGGAGGGCTATCGCAATGAAGCCGACGCCTTGGTTTTATTAGATGAGATTCTTAAGAAATTCGATATTCCAACCACCATTTCGGTGATTGAAGGGGAGGTGTCCAGCGAGGGCCTGTACCCGAAAATGGCGCCGGAATTGCAACGCATTGCCCGCGCCATGTTTGCGCTTCCCCATGTGGAAGCGGCAACCCATACCTATTCACATCCCTTCTTCTGGTACGATGCTCAGGAAAATCCCGGTGAACTCTACGGGCCGGAAGGGCAGCTGAGATTGCCGATTCCTGATTACCGTATGGACCCGGTGCGTGAGGTGGTAGGTTCGGCAAACTATATTGAGCGCGAGCTGTTACCTCCGGGTAAGAAAACACGCATGGTGTTGTGGAGCGGAGATACCATCCCCACTCCGGAAGCGCTAAAAGCGGCCCGTGAAGGTGGCTTGCTGAACATGAATGGCAGCAATACCACCATTACTGAAAGTGCACCGACCTGGACCCTAGTCAAAGGTATTGGTGTGCCCAAAGGCGATGAGTTTCAGGTGTATGCACCTAACCAGAATGAAAATATTTACACCAATGAATGGACCGGTCCTTTTTACGGGTTTGAAAGGGTCATCGAAACCTTCAAGCTGACCGAGACTCCGCATCGTTTTAAGCCGGTGGATATCTACTACCACACCTATATTGCTAGTAAGAATGCGTCGCTGGAATCATTGCGCCGGGTATATCAGTGGGCCAGTGAGCAACCGTATTTTCCGCTCTTTGCATCGCAATACGTGCGTAAAGTGCTCGATTTCAACGATATGGTCATTGCCCGTCGTGGTGATGAATGGTTAATTCAGGGCAGCGGTGAGTTGCGTACTTTGCGCTTACCGGATGAGCTGAGCTTTCCGGCAATATCCGGGAGCGATGGGGTAGCTGGATTCCGGGAGGATAAACCGGGCCGTTATGTTCACCTCAGTGGTGGCCGCGCCCGTTGGCAGGGGCGGGTAGCATCGGATGATGCCATGCCCTATCTACAGCAGGCGAACGGGCGGCTGACGGCTTTCTCTCGGAATGGAAAAAGACTGCAATTCTCCCTGAGCGCCATGGCTCCACTGGCGTTCACCTTGGCCAACGTCGAAGGCTGCACTCTGCGTCACCAAGGTAACATTATTAAACCGATTGGCCGTCACGGTCGATTTAATCGCTACAGGAGTGCGGCACGTGAGCTCAACGAGCTACGGTTACAATGTCCGCACTGAGCGGCTGCGGGTCGTTGGTTTACTCGAATTATTTGCCTTCCTGATTCTCATCGCGGTGGTGTGCTGGATGGTCTTCCCACGGGACCTATCCTCGTCGTTGCGCAGCGCTCGTCTGGATGCGGTTACGTTTAGTTATATGCAGGCATGGCTGAAGGCGAAACCCGACGACCACGAGTTACGGCTGCTGATGGCTCGCGAATTGATTCTGCAAGGCGATTTTGTGGAGGCAGATAATCAACTGAGCTATGTGGCACGTGTTAGCAATGGCCGTTATGACAGCCAGATCGCTTGGCTGGAATTACGTCGCGAATTTACCCGCCTGATGGCCATCACACCGGACAACCGTTTTGGAACCATGTTGCAGCATGGCACCCTAGCGCAGTTGCGCAGCATTGACTGGGGTGCGCTGAATAATGAAAAGCGCATGGCGTTTGCAGATATGGCCCTGGCCCTGGGGGACGTAGACCAGGCGGTACAGGCTTTCACTCGATTGGCTGACAATGCGGCTAACCCTAGCCGCTGGCATGTGAGATCAGCCAAAGTGCTGCTGGCCCATGGCCGTTACTCGGAATCGGCGGACGCCTATATTGCCGCTATGGATTCACGAGGCAATTATCAGGTGCGCAAGCGCTATTTTCTGGCTGCGCTGGATGCTTTGCAGGCAGGGAGCCTGCATCGCAAGGCCATGCGCTTGGCCGGCGCCCGTGAACGGTCGTTTTATAATGACAAAGACGTTTTGTACCGGTTAATGACCTTGGCTCAGGCTGGCGGCAATATGGCAGCGGCAGAACATTATGCGGTGTTGCTGTTAAGGCTGGCGGATATCGAGGAGCCCGGATGAAGTTCCGTCTGTTGCTTATGGTTGTTCTTGCTTCGGTATTGGCCGGCGCATGGCCAGCCCATGCGGCGGATCCAGAACCCTATGTGGAACGCTATTACGATCGCAGTTATCGGGTGTTTATGGCGTCGGGCAATTTACCCCGTGCCCGGCAAGTGATTGAAAATGCGCTCTACTGGCGTTCCGACGATGAGCGCTGGTGGCGTCGTTTGGCTGAAGTATCCCGTTGGTTGGACGACCCGGAAACCGCATTGAAGGCCTGGCGTCAGGTGGCGGAGTTGAGTAATGACCCGCAGGCGTGGAAGCACGTACTGGAGTTAGCGCCACTGACCTATAACAACCGCCTTGCGCTGCGGGCTCACAAGGCGCTATTGAGCGCGTCCCCTTACGATGCGGGCATCATTGCCACCATCGGTCGGCAATACGAGTTGTTGGGTCAGCCTGAAGCAGGGCTGCGCTTCTTCGAACAGTGGCGTCGTAGTTATCCCAGCAAAGCGGTGCTAAGAGAAATGCAACGCCTGGCTCTGAACCAGGGGGAAGATATGCTGGCGGCGGGTTATTCCCGGGAATACATGGATCGTTTTGGTCCTGAGCCGTTGATGGCAGAACAGGCCGCAGATCTGTACTGGCTAAATGGTCAACGCGAAAAAGCGCTGTTAGACCTAAATCGTGATGCTAACCAGTTGCCTTATATACCCGCATTGTCCCGTCGTATTGCGGTGATGGCCGGGGAGTTGGGGGAGTGGGATCTGGCACTGTCCCGTTACCAGGAGCTGGTGGACAATGAAGACGATCAGACAGACGACCTGTATAACTATATAACGCTGTCCCGTTATTACCAGCCGGAGCGGCTAGCATTGCTGATGGGCCGGGCCTGGCGCAAGAACGGTGACCCGCAATTGGCACTTGGCGCATTGTACCAGCTGCAGTCTCGCGGCGATGATGCCGCCATTGATGCCTTTCTTAAGGGGCTGAGCGCGGAACAACGACAACGGCTTGAACAAACCCCGGAATTTTTGCGCTTCTATGCCAACCTGCAATTGCATCGCGGGGATGCAGACGCGGCGCAGCGGTGGCTTAATAAAGCCTTGGTTTTAAATTCCGAGGACAGAGAAACCCGCATTAGCTGGATGTGGCTGCTCATCGCCACAGGCCAAGATACCGCGCTGCAACAGGCTCTGGTGAATTGGGAAGACTCGGCTCGCATTGACCGCCGCTATTGGAACGTGCTGGCAGCTTCACAAATGGCCTTGGGTAATGCGGAGCAGTCCCTGCGCTATGAAATTGAACTACTGAAAACTGCCCGCGATAACTGGGAGAGGCAGTGGTATTACTCCCAGGCGTTGATTGCTTCTGGGCGAAACGGGCAAGCTTGGCCGGTAATGCGCCGCCTAAAAGAGCAGCTTCCGTTTACGGTCGAACCGCAGCAACAGGCCACCTATAGGGACATGAAGTTGACCCTAAGCCTGTTATTTGATGATGGCGACACCACCCTCAAACTGGCCCAAGCGCAAATAGACGGCATGGAAGACGTGCCCGCCGCTCATGCTGAATGGCTAGCGCAGTGGGCCATTGGTCAGTCGGAACCTGGCTTGGCTCAGAGCTGGTATTTACGTAAAAAAATAGCACAGCAGGGCCCGCTTAAGGCTGGATCAGCGCTGGCCTATGCCTTGGTGCAGGGTGATCTGGATTCGGTAGCCAGAACGCGTGAGCAGTACTTGGGCCAGCTTAGCCTGTCCGAACAGCTGGAAGCCCACGTGCGGTTGGATGAACCGCGCCAGGCCGCTAATACTTTCATGGCCATTCAGGCCGGAGCGCCAGAGTTGGCAGGCAGTAATAATCTGCAGGAAAGCCTGCTGTTGCCTACGGCGCTTTCCTCCCAGTTTCATCTTGAGCAGCGCCGTTTGGGTGCGCTGGATATTCAGGACCTGCAGTTTGTTCAGTACCATCCGATCAGTGACTTCACGCAGTTGTCGGTGGAGGCTCGTCAGCGCAATTTCAGTAGTAATGACGATGAATTATTGCAGATCAGTGATGATGAGCAGCGCCTCTCGGTGGCGTTAGCCTACCAGCGCGAACGGTTCCGCAGTCGCCTGAAATTGGGCCAGCGCAATCTGTTGAACAATAGTGAAACCATGGCGGACTTGGAGCTGGGGGCGAACTGGACGCAGTATTGGTCCGGTAGCCTGAATTACCAATGGCGAACGCCGGCGGATGAATCGTCCCTGTTGATTCTCGGTGCGTCACGCACGGGTAGCCAGTGGTTGTTGAATTGGAGGCCATCATCCACCTGGCAAAGCAGTGTGGATTGGGCCAACTATGACTACCATGATCTTAATGAGAGCGATCTGGGCAGTGGCAGTATCATCAATGCTCAAAGCACCTGGCGCCCCTGGTTATCACGCTTTTCCCCCGGCGTACGGGTGAGGCACACCCGTGCGGACTTCACCGCTGGCGGCGACAGCATGGCGCAAGTGCGTGCGCTGCTACCCCCGGGGGCCCAGACGTTGCCGCTACCGCAAGACTATCACGAGTCGGAAATAGTACTGTTGTTGGGCCAGCCTGATGTCCATATTCGTGCGCACCGATTACAGGGTTGGGGAGAAATTGGCTACAGCGAGAACAGTTTGTCTGGGGCGGGTTTTACCGGCCGCTTCGGGGTCGAAGGCCCTTTGATCGGGCGTGATGAATGGAAGATTTACGCGGAGCAACAGCTCAATAGCGGTGGCAGTGATGAAGATAGCTACCGCTTTGGGCTGCAATATAGAATTTATTATTAGGAGTGAATCCAATGAGAGTGAGCATTCCGCTACTGGGTACCTTGCTGCTGGCTGTCGTGCTGGCCGGTTGTACTCATGTTCGCAGCAGTCAGAATGTGGAATTGTCTGGGGAGGGCACATGGCTGGTGTTGCCCTTGGTTAACCGTACCGCGACGCCCCAGGCCGGCTTGCGGGCGGCAGCGATCGTAGAATCGGTGCTGTTTCGCCATGGCGTTAACACGGTGACCCGCTACCCGCAAAGCGATAACCAAGGAGTGTTATTCGAAGGCACATCCGCCGCCAGCCGCAAGAAAATGGATAAGTGGATTCGCTCCCAATCGGCGGATTATGTGGTTAGTGGGGTTGTACACGAATGGCGTTATAAAACTGGTGTGGACGGTGAGCCGGCGGTAGGGGTGATGATTGAAATCCGAGAACTGCCTGAGGGGCGCATTGTTTATAGCGGCACCGGCTCGCGCGCGGGCTGGGCCCGCCAGTCGCTCAGTGAAGTCGGCCAGAAAGTGATCGATAAACTGATCTCGCCGGTGGTGCAGTAATGTTGGAGCACCTCAGCAACGGTAGGCTGGCGGGGCTGTTTATGCCGCAGCCGAGAGTGCTCTGGTCGATGTGCGAAGCGATCATTCTGACCGCCCTGGCGGTTGGTTTGGGCCTCTGGTTACGTTATGACGATCCGTTGACGCTTATCGGAACTTTCCGTTGGGTGCTGCTAGTGCCTATCCTGTTGGCGCTTCGTTACGGCAGCCTGCTCGGTGTGTTTGGCATGCTGTGCTTGGTCAGTAGCTGGTTTATTCTCAGGTTTTTCGGCTTTTACCCCAGTTTGCCCTTTCCTGAATCCACCATGCTCGGTGGCTTCGTTATTATTCTGATCTGCGGCGAGTTTGCCGATATGTGGCGGGTCAAACTGATGCGCGCCGACAGTGCTTCCAGTTATGCGTTGGAGCGCCTGCAGAATCTTACGCAGCGCTATGTGTTGTTGCGTTTGTCCCATGACCGCCTGGAAGAGAATCTACTCGTTAAACCCTACACCGTGCGCGATGCGCTGGCGCGGTTGCGCGAGCTGACCTTAGATGAAAGTGACAGCATTCGGCTGCCTGCAGCGGATGATCTGGTGCATCTTCTGGCAGAGTATTGCCAGCTACAGCGTTGTGCCTTGTACCGCGTTGTTAATGGCCGGATTGATGACGAGCCGGCGGCCCTGTTGGGAGAAAATGGCCCCCTGGACCGAGATAACGAACTCCTTCAGCACGCGCTAGATCATCGGCTATTGGCCCACGTTCAGCAGCAAGGCCACGACAGCAATTACCATGGCCAATATTTGGTGGCTGCGCCTATCATCAACAGCGGTGGAGACCTCATCGGGATGATGGTGATTGAGCGCCTGCCATTCCTCTCGATCAACTATGAAAATCTGCAGTTGCTGTCTGTGCTGCTGAACTTTTATGCGGATATCGTGCACGCCGGCGATGAAGTGGATGAGATGTTGGATCGCTGGCCGACCATGCCCTTCCGTATTGCCAGCGAGCTGGCTGCCTTGGTGCGTTTGCGTGAAGGTGGCCGAGTAGATACTTCCCTGACCCTATTTGTGGCCGATGAAAGCGAGCAGGCCGGGCTAATTCTGGATGCTCTGGCGCGTGGCCTGCGTAGCCTCGACTTGGCATGGTGGATCAGCGATAGGGTACTGATGATCATGATGCCTATGACCGGGGAATCCAGTCTGGAGGGCTATGTTCTGCGTACGGAAAAATGGCTGCAAGAGGAGTACGTCTTCATGAGCCTACGCCAGGCGGGCATACAGTTCTTTTACCGGCACCTGGACCAGCGAGACCCCGAGGTGCAGATCGCCAGGTTGCTGGAGGCAGCCGGTGTCTAGCCTCAAGCTAATTATTTATGCCGTCGCTGCAGAAATCGCATCGCTAATGCTGTTGTTGAGCAAGCAGGCGGATTTATCGATTTTCTTGTTGTATCTGTTATCACACGGTTTGGCTTCAGCCTTGTTATCCGTGGTGGCCTGGAGTTTATTGCCTGAACGTTTCAGAACGCCAAAAATCCTTTCCTGGGTGCTGGTTTTTTCCTTTGCGTTCTTTATCCCCGCCATGGGGTTAGTGACGATTTTGGGTGGTGTTGCGCTGGGTATCTGGCTGCCGGCATTGTTTCGGGATCTACCGTTTGGGTTGGTGGATCAGCCGTACTTTACCCCGGTGCAAGTGAATAGCACCGCGGGTTTTCGACAGATCGATCTAAAAAATTTGCTGATCTCATCAAAGGCGCCAAATGCCTTACGCGTGCAAGGCATGTTGGTGCTTAAAGATATGCCTGCCAGGGTAACCGGTAATCTGTTACGCCATTCCCTCGGCGACTCCTTTGAAGATCTGCGATTGTTGGCCTACGGGATTCTTGATCAAAAAGAAAAAGAAATTACCCGTGATATTGAGCGAGCCCTGCATTTACTGGAGCGCTCCAAAGAGTCCCGCCGTTACCGCTTGGCGCGTCGCCTGGCCGAGCTCTACTGGGAGCTCAATTATCAGAATTTGGTACGTGGTGATATTCGTACGTTAACGTTAGAGCGAGCCGGTTATTACGCGGATATGGGGCTGATGGAAAGCCCAGAAGATGCTGGGCTGTGGCTGTTACGCGGGCGTATCCAGCTCAGCCAGGAACAGATAGGCGAAGCGCACCAGTCCATGACATTTGCCCGCCGACTTGGCCTTTCTGCGGCGAAAGTGAACCCCTGGCTTGCCGAAATTGCGTTGCAGCGCCGGCAAATGTCGCTGGTACGTATGTTGATGCTGGAAATCACCGATGACAGCCAGTTTACCCAGCTGAATAAATCCGTTGAATTCTGGAGGGCCTATGAGCCTGCCACGGGCGGATAGCGCCGATATTTGTCTATTACTGGAAGGCACCTTCCCCTACGTGAGTGGTGGTGTGTCCAGCTGGGTAAACCAGATTATTCGTGGTTTTCCCGAGTACACCTTTGCCTGTTGTTTTGTAGGCAGCCGCCCGGAAGACTACGGCGAGATGAAATACGAACTGCCCGACAACGTGGTGCACCTTGAAGTGCACTACCTGCACAATTTTCAGCGGGGGGCGCAAAAACGCTCCCTCAAGGGTAATCGCAAAGCTTATGCCGATTTGCGGCGTTTTCACGACATGGTGAAAGAGGGCGTCCAGACCCGCGAACGCAGCCAATTGTTCAGCCGCATTGTGACTCATCTGGGCGAAGGCGAGGATTATTCCGAAGAGTCGTTCCTGCACAGCCGGGCCAGCTGGGATTATATCGCCGAAGCGTACCGGAACTTTAGCCGTGACCCGTCATTTGTGGATTACTTCTGGACCATCCGCATCATGCACTCGCCCATCTGGGTGCTGAACGACATTGCCGATAATTTAATTCCGGCGAAAATGTACCACACCATTTCGACCGGTTATGCCGGCTTTCTAGGGGCCATGCTAAAGCGCCGCACCAACAAGCCTTTATTGTTGTCCGAGCACGGTATTTACACCAAAGAGCGCAAAATCGATCTATTCCAGAGTGAATGGATCAGCGATAACCGTGGCTTGGTGGAAAAGAATAACTCGGAGATGGCCTATTTTCGCGAGAAATGGGTGAATTTCTTCACCGAGTTAGGGCGTGAGTGTTATCAGGCATCAGACCGGATCGTGGCTCTCTATGAACGAAACCGGGAACGGCAGATGGAAGATGGCGCCCCCCCGGACCGCACACTGAATATCCCTAATGGCATCGACTTGCCACGTATGCAGAAAGTGCGCGCCGCCCGTGGTGAAGCCATTCCCCCGGTGGCTTGCCTGATTGGCCGTGTGGTTCCCATTAAAGATGTGAAAACCTTCCTGCGTGCCATGCGTACCTTGGTCAATGTGATTCCCGAAGCGGAAGGCTGGATTGCCGGGCCGGAAGATGAAGATAAAGATTACGCCAAGGAATGCCGTGGCTTGGTGGCCAGCCTGGGGCTGGAAAAAAATGTGAAGTTTTTGGGCTTTCAGAAAATTGATGAATTGCTCCCTAAGGTGGGGGTGATCGTGCTCAGTTCCATCAGTGAGGCATTACCTTTGGTGCTGCTGGAAGGGTTTGCTGCCGGCGTGCCGGCGGTGTCCACGGATGTGGGGTCTTGCCGCCAGTTGATCGAAGGCCTTGATGAAGATGATCGTGCCTACGGTAAAGCTGGCGAGGTGGTGGGCATTGCCGACCCAGAAGCGCTGGGTAACGCCGTGGCTCAGTTATTGAAAGACAAAGACGCCTGGTTTCAAGCACAGCAGGCGGGTATTCGTCGGGTGGAAAACCTTTATACCCAGGAAATGATGTTTGGCGCCTATCGGGATTTATACCGTTCTTTGCTTGATGATTCAGGCATTGCGGCCTCGGCCAGTAATACGGAGGGCCGCCACTAATGGCAGGCATCGGTTTTGAGCTGCGCCGTCTGTTGCGTAAGGACACCTTGCTCGGGCTCATTCGTGCCTACGCCTATGCCGGAGTGATCAGCTCAGGTCCCTGGGTGTTATCGATCATCGGTATCCTGATTATCGGTATTTTCAGCCTGGGGATCGTGATACCCAATGCGGCGGTGACGCAATTTCAGGTCACGGTCACCTATTTGATTGCGGTCAGTTTGACCCTCACCGGTATTGTCCAGCTGGCGTTCACCCGTTTCTGTGCCGACCGCTCGTTTGAAAAGCGCGAAGACCTGATTCTGCCTAATTTTGGCGGCATCACCTTACTGGTGACGATCTTTGCTGGGCTACTGTCGTTGCCGGTGGCCATGTTCCTGTTTCCGGAGCAAAACATTCTTTTTCGAGTGTTGTTGATCGCCTGTTTTGTAGTGTTGTGCAATATCTGGATCGCCACGGTATTCCTGTCTGGCATGAAGCAGTACAAGGCTATTCTTCTGCTGTACGCACTCGGGTACGGGATTACGGTTGTAGCGGCGCTATTGCTGCTGTTTCTGGGACTGGAAGGGTTGTTGTTGGGCTTTCTGCTTGGGCAAGTCACCTTATTGGCAGGTATGCTGGTGCTGATCGTGCGGGGCTACCCTGCCGAGAGCGTGGTGTCGTTCGCCATGTTCAGTAAAAAATACCTGTACCCCTCCTTGATGCTGGTTGGCTTTTTCTACAACGCCGGTGTGTGGGCCGACAAGGCCATGTTCTGGTTCTACGATGGCACCGGCAGTGATGTGATCGGGCCGCTTCGGGCTTCGTTAATCTACGATATCCCGGTATTCCTGTCGTATCTGTCGCTTATTCCTGGCATGGCAGTGTTTCTGGTGCGCATGGAAACGGACTTTGTGGAGTATTACTCCAACTTCTACGATGCAGTTCGTGAAGGCGGCTCGCTGTCTTATATTGAAGATATGCGCAATCGAATGGTCTTTGTGATTCGCCAGGGGATTTTCCAGATTCTCAAGATTCAGGCTATCTCGGCGCTGGTAATTATGGTTGCCGGTGCGCAGATCTTTCATGCGCTGGGCATTTCGGAATTGTACCTACCGTTGCTCAAAGTGCAGTTGATTGCTACCGCACTACAGGTGGTATTCCTCGCCATCATCAACGTGTTCTGCTACCTGGATCAGCGCCGCATGCTGGTGCTGCTGACCGGGTTGTTCTTCGTGCTTAATGTGATTTTTACTGGAATTAGCCTGTACTTAGGCCCTCAGTTCTTCGGTTTTGGTTTCTTGCTGGCCTTGGCTGTCTGTGTGTTGCTTGGCTTGTGGTTGGTCAGCCGCAAAATGGCAGAGCTGGAATATTCCACCTTCATGCTTAATTGACTGGTGGTGTGTTGGATTACCTCTTCTCTCACGGAGAAAGAACACATTGCCTTTCAGGCTTAACGTGGTTGTTGCCGTCGGCAAGGCCGGGAAGTCGCCGTTACGAGAGTGCCCCAACGAATGGTCCATGTCTGTGGTATCTTTTCCACGTTAATCATGTTGCTAGGGGAAGGGGCTCATGCCACGTCGGGGTTTGTCGGTTTTTCGTCTATTGATGTTGTGGGCGGTGCTGTTGGTGGTCGGCTGTGATGAAGCTGGAGACACCACACGCAACGAGGATAATAACGTCGCGGCCGCAGAGGGAAATAACGCAGCGCCCGCCGTCTCGCCACTGGATCAGCGCTGGCAGACCCATCTAGCGAGCCTGCCCACCGGCACCATCAGTGCCCGTGCACCGCTGATCGTGCGCTTTAACCATCCCGTAGCCAGCCCCGATCAGTTAGACAAGCCCCAGTCCGGCGTGGTCCGGCTGTTGCCGGAACGTCCGGTGACGGCGGTGTTTACCGCTGAAGATCGATTGGAAATTCGCCCCTTAGAACCTTTGCCCAGTGGTGAATCGCTGACCCTAGTGCTGTACGCACAGGGGTTGGCAAATGTGGACGACACCTTGAGCCCGGCAGAATTTTCCCTGCAGGTACTGCGCCAGCAATTGAGCTTGAGCGTGGCGTCCCTGTTACCCACCGAAGATGGCCGTGAGATGGTGTTACGCGGCAGCCTTGAGACCCGTGACCTGGCGGACCACGACAAGGTGGAGTCGGTGCTGGCGGCCAGCCAGAACGGTGATGGCTTAACCATTGCCTGGCAACATGACAGCGCCGGGTTTCGCCATGCATTTTCAGTGAGCGGCATTGTTCGTAAGCCGCAAGCCAGCGATGTGTTACTGCGCTGGGATGCGGCGCCCTTGGGGCTGAGCAACAACGGTGAACGCCACTACACCGTACCGGCGCTGAAAAACTTTGCGGTCACCAATGTGCGCGCGGTCAGTTACCCCCAACCCCACATCCAGGTGAATTTCTCTGAAGCACTGAGCGCCACCCAGAACCTGAAAGGCCTGGTTACCCTCAATGACAACAATGTCCGCGTGGAGGTAGACGGCAGCACCCTGCGCATTTACCCGCAGGAAGAGCTGGACGACGATGTGGCGTTGGTTATCGACGCCAGCTTGCGCTCGGCCAGCCAGGGGCGCCTGGCGAAGACCCTGGAAAAGAACCTGACCCTGGTGACCAACAAGCCTGGGGTTCGCTTCGTTGGCGAAGGCACTATTTTGCCCGATGGCAAGCAACTCAGTGTGCCCTTTGAAGCGGTGGGGGTGCGTTCGGTAAAAGTGCAGGCATTCCGGGTATTCGATGACAATATCGGCCGCTATTTGCAGGGCAGTGAACTGAATGAAGCGGACATGGATTCCCGCACTGGCCGCTACCTGTGGCAGAAAACCCTGAGTCTGCCGGGCACTGGCGATGGCTGGCAGCGTTATCAGCTGGACCTCACCGAGCTGATGGCCAAACACCCCAATGGCCTGGTGCATCTAACCCTGGCCATCGATGGCGACGACATCAGCTACCACTGCCCGGACGGTGCTCTGAATAAAAAGACTACCCTGCCCGACAATTACGAAGGCCCCGGGCAAGATGATGGCGGCAATGATCTCTACGAAAACTATTACATCGATGGCGGTTACCTGAGCTGGTACGAAAAAGATAACCCCTGCTCCGACAGCTACTATGAATATAACGACCTGGCCAGCAGTACCCGGGCTTTCTTGGCTTCCAACCTGGGGTTGATTGCCAAGCAAGGCCAGAACGAAACCTTGCTGGTGGTGGCCACCGAGCTGGATAGCAATACGCCTGCTGAAGACGTGGTGCTGAAAGCCTACAACTACCAGCTGCAGCAAGTGGGCATGGGGCTCACCGATGCCCAAGGCATGGCCAGCCTCACCCTTGAAGGCAACGCTTATTATCTGGAGGCGGTCAAGGATCGGGACAACGGCTACCTGAAGCTGGCCCGTAACCGGGCCTTGCCCACCAACCAGTTCAACACCGGTGGCCAGCAGGTTCGTGATGGCCTAAAAGGCTTTTTCTACGGTGAAAGAGATGTGTGGCGTCCCGGTGATGCCATCCACCTCACCTTCATTCTGGAAGATCAGGACAACATGATTCCCGAGGGGCACCCGCTGACGCTGGACTGGTTCGACCCCAGAGGGAATAAGGTGAAAAGCTACACCCTGGATACACCCGTGGGTGACTTCTATGCCTTTACCTTACACACGGACGAAGATGCGCCCACCGGTAACTGGCGTGCGGTGGCGCGGCTGGGGGAGCGCTATTTTGATACCCCTATTCGGGTGGAAGCGATTAAGCCTAACCGGCTGAAGATCGAGCTGGATTTGCCCGAAACCCTGTATGCCAACGAGGCCACGGACATTGGCTTGTTTACCCAATGGCTCAATGGCGCCACCGCGGCCAATCTGGAAGCGGACATGCAGGTGCGCGTTAGTGCGCGGACCACCCGCTTCGATGGCTACGATGCTTATCACTTCGACGACCCCACCCGGAAACTGAGCAGCGAACCATTCACAGCTTTCGAGGGCAATGTGGACGGGCAGGGCAACGCTACCGTGCCGCTCACTGTGAATGTGGACCAGACCCCGGGCATGCTGCGTGCCACGCTGACCACCCGTGTGTTTGAAAACAGCGGCGATTACAGCACCCAAATTCGCAGCGTGCCGGTGTACCCGTTCAAGCACTGGGTGGGCATGCGTATTCCGCAAGGCAGTGGTTGGGGCGGTGCGTTGTCCCGCGAAGGCCAGCACGCCATTGATCTGATCAGCCTGAACAGCGATGGCAAAGCAGAGCCTAGTCGGCCCCTGGACATCAGCGTCTACCAGATCGACTGGCGCTGGTGGTGGGATCGTTCAGGCGATGACCTGAGCAACTACATTAGCGACCCCAGCACCCAGCGTGTAGCCCAGGCTCAAATCACCACCGATGGCCAAGGCCGCGCACAATGGAACCTGAACGGGGAAGACTACGACTGGGGCCGCCACCTGATCCGCATCTGTGATCGGCAAAGTGACCATTGCACCGCGCAAACAGTCTATCTGGGCTGGAGCTGGGAGCAGGCCAGCGGGAGTCAGGATGCAGCTACACGGCTGTCACTCTCCGCCGATCAGGACCGCTATGCGGTAGGGGATATCGCCCATATTGAACTGCCCGCCGTGGCCAAGGGCCGTCTGCTGGTGAGCCTGGAAACCGGCTCCCGAGTGCTGGACCACTATTGGTTAGAGGCTAACGGCAAAGCACAAACATTGGATATCCCCGTCACCGCCAACATGGCCCCCAATGTGTATGTGCATGTGGCCCTGCTGCAACCGCACAGTGGCCGCAATAACGATCGGCCCATTCGCCTTTATGGGCTGGTGCCGTTGCTGGTGGATGACCCCAATACGCGCCTCAACCCGCAACTGAGTGCCCCGCAAAAGGTGAAACCCGAAGAGACCTTCACGGTGGAGGTGAGTGAGCAGCAGGGTAAGCCGATGACCTACACTCTGGCATTGGTGGACGAAGGTTTGCTCGGCCTCACCCATTACCAAACCCCGAATCCCCACGACAGCTTCTACCGCCGTGAAGCCTTGGGGGTGCTCACCTGGGATCTATTCGACATGGTGGTTGGCGCCTACGGTGCAGAGCTGGATCAGCTGCTGGCGCTGGGGGGCTCCGATGGCGCCGATGATGGCCGAGAAAAGCAACGCCGTCGGTTCCCGCCAGTGGTGAAATTCCTTGGCCCTTTCCCGTTAGATAGCCATGAAACCGCGCACCACGATATTACTTTGCCGCCCTATATGGGGCAGGTTCGGGCCATGGTGGTGGCCGGCGATAACGGCGCCTACGGCAAGGCAGAGCAGGATATTACCGTGACCCAGCCGCTCACCGTGCTGAGCACCTTGCCGCGGGTATTAGGCCCGGGAGAAAGTGTTGCGTTGCCGGTAACCGTGTTTGTCACCGACGACAGCCTGAAGAACGTGACCCTGACTGTGGAGGCGGACGACGATCTGTTTGAGGTGGAGCAGGGCGAGGCATCGCTCACCTTCACCGGCCCGTCCGATCAGATTGCCATGCTGAAAATCACCGCCAAACAGCAGGTGGGTATCGGCGATATCACCGTCACCGCGAAAGGGGGCGAGCACAGCACGTCGGAAACCGTGCACTTGCCAGTGCGGGCGGCCAACCCGCCCACCACCCGTGATATCCGCAAGGTGCTGGCGCCCGGTGAACTGTGGGCGCTGGGATCCCAACCTCACGGCATGGCCGGTACTAACAGCAGTACCGTGGTGGTTAGTGCCTTGCCTGCCATGGGGCTAGAGCGTCGTTTGGATTACCTGCTGCGCTACCCCCATGGCTGTATCGAACAAACCACCTCGGCGGTGTTGCCGCAGCTGTACCTGAATCAGTTGCTGCAACTGGATGAGCAACAAGCCCAGGACGTTCAAGATAACGTTGCCGCTAGCATCGAGCGGCTGCAGCGGTTCCAACTGGCCGATGGCGGTTTTAGCTACTGGCCGGGTTTGGCCAATGCCAGTGATTGGGGCACCAGTTATGCGGGCCATTTCTTGCTTGAAGCCAAGCGGCTCGGTTATGCCGTGCCGGCGGCCATGTTAGATAACTGGACCGCTTACCAGATTCGCCGAAGCCAGAGCCTGGGCGATCGCCCCTGGCAGTGGAGCGCGGAAGCTTACCGCCAATACACCCTAGCACTGGCCGGCAAGCCCCAAGTGGGCGTCATGAATCGCCTGCGCGAACGCTTGCAAATGGCCCGGGCGGATTATGCGCGCAGTGCCAGCTACCATAGTGGTCGTTGGCTGCTGGCGGCGGCATACCTGCAAATGGGGCTTAGCGACGTGGCGGCGGAACTCACCGCCACGGCGGCGTCGGGCCTGGAATACGACGGCGCTAGCTACACCTATGGCTCTCAGTTGCGTGACCAGGCTATCCGCCTCACCGTGGCCGATGCCCGTGGCGATAGCGCCAAGGCCTGGACCCTGGCAGAGGACATTGCCAGCCAGCTGGCCAGTGACAATTGGTACAGCACGCAAACCACCGCGTGGTCGCTCATGGCCATGGCCCGTTATGCCGGCAGTCAGAGTGATGAGCAGGGCTACCGGTTTGCGATTCGCGAAGGCAAGCAGGCATGGCAGGAGATCGCAGCCACCTCACCGGTGTATCGCCAAACGCTGGCCGATAGCCAGCACGCCCAGGCCTTTACCGTGCGCAATGATAGCCAGCGTAAGCTGTTTGCCACCCTGAGCAATGTGGGAACGCCGCTGCCGGGTAACGAACAGGCCAGCAGTGAAGGGCTCACCCTTAGCACCCGCTTCTTTGCGGATGGCCAAGCGGTGAGCCCGCAAAAGTTGCCTCAAGGGCAGGATTTTGTGGCCGAAGTTACCATTACCAACACCGGTAACCGCACCCTGGAAAATTTGGCTCTCACCCAAATCCTTCCTTCCGGCTGGCAGATTACCAGCAGCCGGCTGGATGGCAGCGATGAGCAGCAGGAGCGTATTACCTACCAGGACCTGCGCGACGACCGGGTGATGCATTATTTCGATCTGAAACCGGGCAGCAAGCACCGCCTCACCGTGCGGGTGGCGCTCAATGCCTCCTTCGCCGGACGCTTCTACCTGCCTGCTTGGAACGTGCAAGCCATGTACGACGGCAGCCGCCAAGCGCGCAGTAAAGGGCAATGGGTTGAGGTAACGCGGGAGTAGACCGGATTACGCTGCCCTGCGATTCCATCGGCTTGCGCTTGTAGGTCGAATTACGCCTTTCAGGCTAATCCGACCTACACGGTGGGGATGTGACTTACGCTGGGTTGCGCCACCCCCTCTCGTGTCGTTCTTTCATTACGTCATGCCTTCAAAAGGGTAAAAACGCGCCACCCTTTCCGCATGAATGCCATTGTTATTCTGCCGGGCGATCTCCACTGCATCTGGACCCTGCCGGAAACGGACCATGACTTCTCAACCCGCTGGCGCTTCATCAAGGGGGTGGTTACAAAACATGGCCAAATGAGCACACCGATCTGGCAAAAGCGTTTCTGGGAACATACCCTTCGAGATGAGTATGATTTGCAAACTCACACCGATTACCTCTACTACAACCCGGTAACGCATGGTTATGTCCTCCAGCCTGCCGATTGGCCTTACAGCAGCTTTCACCGGGACGTGGCCCGTGGCCGATACCCTGCGAACTGGGGGGGGGAATGGTCACTGCCGGAAGACGTTGGCAACGAATAATGCGCAATGTCGGATTACGCCTGTCAGGCTAATTCGACCTACTTTCCCGCTCGCAGGTCGTGTTAGGCGTAGCCGTAACCCGATACAGGCTTTTGCAACCGGCCCCCACCCGCGATGAAATTTCTGCGCCGTTCAATTCTTACCCTGCTGATTATCGCTGTGCCTATGGTGGTCGCGTTGCAGTTCTGGCCATTGCCCGAGCGGCTAACCCACACTCCGTACGCCACCCTGATGCTGGACCGCAATGATCGCTTGCTCGGGGCGCGTATTGCCGCAGATGAGCAGTGGCGCTTCGTTCCGGTGGAGGTGTTGCCGGACAAATACCGCCGCGCCTTGCTGAGTTACGAAGACAAGCGCTTCTTCGCTCACCCCGGGGTCGATCCGCTGGCGATTGCTCGGGCTGCCTGGCTCAATGCCCGTGCCGGCCGCGTGGTTAGCGGTGGCTCCACGCTGACCATGCAGCTGGCCCGGCTGCTGCGTGATGACCCGCCCAGAACCTTGCCAGAGAAGGCCCGCGAGGCGCTGTTGGCGCTGCAGCTGGAATGGCACTTCAGCAAGGATGAGCTGCTAATCCAGTACGCCAGCCGGGCTCCCTTTGGGGGCAATATTGTGGGGTTACGCGCCGCCGCTTGGCGTTACTTTGGCCGGGAACCGGCGGCGTTGAGCTGGGCAGAAGCGGCGTTGTTGGCGGTGCTGCCCAATGCCCCCTCATTGATCCACCCGGGGCGAAACCGGGAACGATTACGGGCCAAGCGCGATGGGTTGCTCAATGACCTGCACGAGAGCGGAGCACTGCCGGCCAGGGACCTGCAACTGGCACTGCTGGAACCTTTGCCCGCTGCCCCCAAGGCGTTGCCCGCTAACGCCAACCACCTGCTGAACTCTCTCACCGCCAGTAGCGAACAACACCTGTTCCGCACCACTTTGGATGCAGACCTGCAGCACCGGGTGCGCGAGCTGGCGCGCCAGCATGGTCGGCGCTTAGCCGGGGAGGGCGTGCATAATGTGGCGGTGGTGGTGATTGATCACATCGAGCTGGTCACCCGTGCCTACGTGGGCAACATGACCCACGGCGATGCCCGCGAATACGGTGCCGCCGTGGATATCGCCAGTGCGCCGCGCTCCACGGGCAGCGTCCTCAAGCCCTTGTTATATGGCCTGATGCTGGACGATGGGTTGTTGCTGCCCGATACGCTGGTGCCGGATTTGCCTACCAATTATGGCGGCTTCAGCCCGGAAAATTTCGACCATGGCTACCGGGGCGCCGTCCCTGCCCATCAGGCGCTCAGTCAGTCCCTGAACATTCCCGCCGTGCGCATGCTGCGCGAATACGGGGTGGGGCGTTTCCATAACCAGCTGCAGCGCATGGGTATGACCACCCTGTTTCGTAACGCTGAAGATTACGGCCTCACCCTGGTGCTGGGTGGAGCAGAGGGGGCGCTTAACGAACTCACGGGTATTTACGCACGGCTGTTTGCTAGCGCCCGGCAGGCGCCGCCTTACCCCGTGGCGGTGTTGCAATCCTCCCTTGCCAATCGAGAGCCTGGCAGGGCGCAGCCCAGCCCTGTTCTTAGCCCCGGCGCTGCCTGGTTAACCCTGGATGCCCTGCGCCAGGTGGCACGGCCCGGCACCGCCCGGCAATGGCGGTTGTTCAGCTCCAGCCAAGCCATCGCCTGGAAAACCGGTACCAGCTATGGCCTGCGCGATGCCTGGGCCATCGGCAGTAATGGCCGCTACACCGTGGGCGTGTGGGCGGGCAACGGCAACGGTGAGCCGGCTCCTAGCCTGGGCGGCGCGGCCACTGCAGCGCCGTTGATGTTGGACGTGTTCAGCCTGCTGGGGCCGGCTCGCTGGCCAGAGGCGCCCTTGGCTGATTTGAAAACCGTGCATGTGTGCAGTGACGACGGTTATCTGGCCGGGGGGCGTTGCCCCACGGTGGAGCGGCAGGCGCCGCTGCACAGCCATTTCGAAACCGTCACGCCGTACCATGTGCGGGTGCATCTGGATAGCAATGGCCAGCGGGTGCATAGCCAGTGCGAGCCGGTAAGCGCCATGCGTCATCGCGATTGGTTTGTGCTGCCACCCGGTCAGGCCTGGTTCTACCAGCGCCGCCACCCGCACTACCGGCCGTTGCCCAGCTGGCGGGAGGATTGCTTAGCGGGGGCTCGGGGCATGGATAGCGAGCCGCCCATGGCGTTGATCTACCCCCATGCGGGCACCGCCATTTATATTCCGGTGGAGCTGAATGGTCGGCTGGGCCGGGCGGTGTTGCGCGCGGTGCACCAGCGCGCCGATGCCACCCTGTATTGGCACCTGGATACCACTTACTTAGGGGAAACCCGCCATTTTCACGAATGGGCGCTCATCGCCGAGCCCGGCTGGCATACCCTCACGTTAGTGGATGATCAGGGGTTTCAGTTAAAGCAGCGCTTCAAGGTATTGGGCAAATAAATCACCTTTATTGCCAGATTACGCCTTTTCAGGCCCTCGGAGCCCTTGGGTACATTCCGCCGATAAAACCCTATATTCACCGCGCCTTTTCTTCGCGAATCTGATAAACAAGAACTCTTCGCGCAACCAACGGGGCTACCGATGACACACCTTCACTACCACACCTGTAATTTATGCGAAGCCATGTGCGGTATCGAGGTAGAGCACAACGGAGATGACATACACGCTATCCGTGGTGACAAGGCCGACCCGTTCAGCCGTGGGCATATCTGCCCTAAGGCCGTGGCGTTGCAAGATCTGCATAACGACCCAGACCGCCTGCGCCACCCGGTGAAGCGCACCGCCGATGGCTGGGTGCCGATCAGCTGGGATGAAGCCCTGGATGAAACCGCCCAGCGGCTCCACGACATTCAGCGCGCGCACGGCAACAATGCGGTATCGCTGTACTTGGGCAACCCCACGGCACACAACCACGGTGCCCTGTTTATGTTGTTGCCCTTTACCTGGGCGCTGAATACCCGCCAGCGCTTCAGCGCCACCTCAACGGACCAGTTGCCCCATCAGCTTGCTACTTACCAGCTGTTTGGCCACCAAGCCCTGTTCCCGATTCCGGATATCGACCGTACCGATTACTTCATGATCATTGGCGGCAACCCATTGGTTTCCAACGGTTCCATCATGACCGTCCCCGACGTGAAAAATCGCCTCAAAGCGCTGCAAAGCCGCGGGGGCAAACTGGTGGTGGTGGACCCGCGTCGTACCGAAACCGCCCAGCTGGCAAACGAGCATCATTTCGTGCGCCCGGGCACCGATGTGTACCTGCTGCTGGCGCTAGTGCAGGTGCTGTATGCGGAATTATTGGTGGCGTCGGGCCGTATCGATGGCCTGCTTGATGGCAAGCAAACCCTAGAGAAGCTGGTGGCGCCCTGGACCCCGGAAAAAGTGGCTGGGGCGGTGGGCATACCCGCCGAGACTATCCGCACGCTGGCTCGCGAGATTGCTAACGCGCCCAGCGCGGCGGTGTACTCCCGCGTGGGGGTAACCACCAGCGCCCACGGCAGCCTCAGCGCCTGGCTGGTCTATGTGATTAACATCCTCACCGGCAATCTGGACCGCCAAGGGGGCGTCATGTTCACCAACCCGGCTTTTGATGTTGTCAGCATGAGTGGCCTGAGTGGCGATACCGGCAGCTTCGACGATTATCGCAGCCGGGTGAACGGCTACCCGGAGTTCGGCGGTGAATTTCCGGTCACGGCCATGGCCGATGAAATGCTGACGCCGGGGCGCGGCCAGATAAAAGCCTTTATTTCCCATGCCGGCAACCCGGTGTTGTCGTGCCCAGATGGCAACAAGCTGGATCGTGCGCTCAGTGGCCTGGATTTCATGGTCAGCATCGATTTTTACATCAATGAAACCACCCGCCATGCGGACATTATTCTGCCGCCCACCGGCCAGCTCGAACACGGCCAGTTCGACCCTATTTTTCAGGCGGTGGCGGTGCGCAATGTGGTGAAATACACGCCACCGTTGGTGCCTCGCCCGGAAGGCATGTTGCACGATTGGGAAATCCTGCTCGGGCTCACCTCACGGTTGAACCGTCTTAACGCCCGCAGTCGCCGCAGCCGCTTGAAGTCTGCCGCCACCGATCGTTTTATCCGCACACTAGGCGACCGGGGCATTATCGATTTGGGCCTGCGCCTGGGGCCCTATGGCAGTGGCGGCAAGGCCCTGGCTGAGCTGAGGGAAAAGGGTTTGCACACCCTGCCTAAAGTGGCTTGGCGTTTGCTGCGTGGCAACAGCGGTGGGCTAACGTTAAAGCGCTTGGAAGCCGCTCCACATGGCATTGATTTAGGGCCACTGGTGCCCATGCTGCCACAACGCCTTTACACCCCCAATCAACGGATCAATCTGGTTCCCGCCCTGTATCACCGGGCACTGCAAGGGCTGCCGGTGCCCGATGCCCCGCAAGGCAATCAGCTGCTGATGATTGGCCGCCGTCATCTGCGCAGCAATAACTCCTGGATGCACAACAGCCAACGGCTAATCAAAGGCAAAGGCCGTTTCAACGCCATGCTCCACCCTGTGGATGCAGAACGGTTGGGGGTGCAAGAGGGCGCAGATGTGCTCATTAGCGGCAGTGCCGGCAGCATAACGCTACCGGCCACCCTCAGTGACGACATCATGCCCGGTGTGGTCAGCGTGCCCCATGGTTGGGGCCATGATCGCGCGGGCGTTCAGTTGGGCATTGCCCGGAGTACAGCGGGCAGCAGCATCAACGATGTGCTGTGCACCGAGCGGGTGGAAGCGGTAACGGCCATGGCACAGCTCAATGGCATTCCCGTTACGCTGGCACCAGCATGAGAATAATGGCGATAGGCCGGCAGAGGTGGCTACCCCGTTAGCCGGCGCGCGCCAGCAACAAACATCACCACAGCTGGGGTACTTTTTGCAGCTTGTTCAGGCTGTAACCGCGGGCCTTGGCGGTCTCCAGCAAGTGCTGGTAGGTGCTGGCTTCTATCTCCGGGCTGCGGGCCATAATCCACAGGTAATCGCGTTTTTCCCGGCCCACAATGGTGGCCTGGTAATCCGGGCTTACGTACAGCACCCGGAAGTCGGCCTTGAATGGCCAGAGGAACCGCATCCGCCATATCGCCGGGTTTTCTTCGCTCACAAACCCGGTGGGAGTCATGGTCTTCAGCTCACCCTCTGGGCCGCCCTTACGGAAGGTAAAGGTGGTGGCAATTTCATTCGGCCCGGCCCGGCGGTACGTTTCCGTGGCGTTATAAGCGCCTTTTTCGGGAAAAGTAGGAATATTGGCAATCACATACCATTTGCCCATAAAACGGTCTAGGTCGAAGGGGGCGGCCACCTCAATGGGGGCGCGGGGTGTGCTTTGGCAGGCGTTGAGCATAATCAGGCTCACTATCAGTAGTATCGGGCGCATAAATGTCTCCATGACAGTGATGATCACGCCTTGAGGTGCAACATCGGGTGAATCCTAGTGATTGTGTAGGTCGACTTAGGTGTAGCCGTAAGCCGACAACCAAGCCTTGCTGCCCATCCATAATGATGAAATGTCGGATTACGCCTCTCAGGCTCTCTGTGCTCTTGGGTCAATCTGACCTACACACACCGGTTACCCTTGAAAGTCCTCCGCGCCATCACAACCCCTGTTATTAACCAACCGGAAAAGGAGACCCGCGTGAACGTTCTTATTGCAGGTTCAAACGGAAAAATTGGCCGCCGGCTGATTCCTCATTTGGCCGCCGACAACATCCACGTGACCGCCATGGTCCGCGATGCCGCCCAAGCACAGTCACTCAAAGAGCTGGGAGCCGCCGATGTGGTGGTGGCAGATTTGGAGGGCGACTGTCGGGATGCCCTGAAAGGGCAGCATACTGTCATATTCACCGCCGGTTCCGGCCCTTACACCGGCCCGGATAAAACCATCGATGTGGACCAGAACGGTGCCATTTCACTGGTGGATCAAGCAAAAGAGCAGGGCGCCAGCCGCTTTATCATAGTCAGCTCCATGCGCGCAGATGACCCTGCCAGCGGCCCGGAAAAAATGCGCCATTACTTCGAAGCCAAAGGCAATGCAGACAATCACCTGCGCAGCAGCGGGCTAGATTATGTCATCGTCCGCCCCGGCAGCCTCATCGAAGAGCCACCGCTGGGGAAAATCAGGCTGGAGAAGAAAATAAAGGGTTTCGGGGAAATCTCCCGAGAAGATGTGGCCAAGGTGCTGGCGGAAGTCACCCGAATGGAGATTCGTAACCAAGAGTTCGACGTCATCTCTGGTGATACCCCCATACGCGATGCCCTGCAAAGCCTTTAAGGCGGGCGCTTCATTCCATTGTCGGCTTAGGCCATTACAGCCCAAAGGCTGAAAGCCGACCTTTTTTTCTTCGCTTTCCTTATCTTCTCTCTGGCTTTCTGTAACGGGCCTGCGCGCTAACTTTCCTCTGCTAGATTGTTAGACAAAATCCGGTATTTTTTTCTAACCGTATCCCTAGTCATCAAGGGGCCTGTGTCATTAATTCGTATTAATTACGTTGGTTTAGTATTGAAGACCATTCGCATTACGGTAAACAAACGGTAAAATGCCGCAGCTTGTCATATGGATGACAAAAAAAAGCATTAATAATTCGCCCCCATGATGTTAAACAGCTGGATAGGATGTCCGTAGTGCCGTTCTCTTTACGATCAACTCGTTGGTATTTTGCGGGCTTTGCCCTTTTGGCTGCAAGCAGCGCCCAGGCTTCTTCTCCATGGGTGTCGGCTGGTGATCTGGCTGCACGCCATCACATTGAGGTGCTGCAATCTCAAGGCTGCCTAGAGGGAGTGACGCTCAGCTGGCCAATCAGCTGGGCCGCCCTAATGAAGGGTTATCGCCTTGCCCGCCATAGCCTCCCGGAAGCGGAAACAGAACGCTGTGAAAGCCAGCATGCCGCCTTCCTTGAAAAAGCCCTCCGCCAAGCCAAGCAAAGCACCCGTGGTGCTTCTATTACTTTGGGGGTGGCGAATCAAGAGCCCCTTTACACCAGCTTCGACACCCAAGTGGAAGATGAACAGACCAGCCAAGTGACACTTTATGGCATGGGTGATCGTTGGGCGGGGCGATTGGCCATCGGGTATGTGGATGGCGATCGCGACAATGAATATGTGCGCATGGATGACAGTTACCTGGCCGGTATTGTTGGCAACTGGCAGCTGGGCGTAGGCGCTATCGACCGCTGGTGGGGGCCGGGCTGGCAAAGCTCGTTGGCGCTTTCTAACAATGCTCGCCCGATACCTGGGGTGTGGCTGTCTCGGCAAATGCCGCTGGCTCCGCAAAGTCCTTGGCTCAGCTGGATCGGCCCTTGGGATTTACAGTTTATTGTCGGGCGCCAGGAGCAAGACCGGGCTGTGCCCGATGCCCATGTGCTAGGTGCACGCTTTGTCTTCAAACCGCTGGACTCGCTACAAATCGGCCTCACGCGGCTGGCTCAGTGGGGCGGGGAAGGGCGTCCGCAGAACTTTCAGGCTTTCTGGGACGCGACCATTGGCCGGGATAACGGCGAATCGTCAGGTTTCGATGATGATGATGACCCCAGTAATCAAATCGGGGGGGTGGATTTTCGTCTGTCGTTGAATCCCGGTGATGTGCCACTGGGGATTTATGGCCAGTTCATTGGTGAAGATGAAGCCGGTGGCCTGCCCTCCAAGCGATCGTCTCTCGCCGGTATCGATATAGTCACCGGCTGGGGAAAAGGCTCCCAGCGTTTCTTTGCTGAAGCCACCGAGACCGTGGCGGGTAGTTGGTTTGGTGATCGACGCCACAATGTTATGTACGAGCACAGCACCTACAAGACCGGTTTCCGCTACCATGGCCGTAACCTGGCCAGTACTTGGGAAGGTGACGCCAAAGTCACCACCCTGGGGGTCCAGCAGTTTTTCCGTAATGATGTGACGGTCTCTCTGAGCCTTTCCCGAGCGACCCTGAATGACGAGGGGAGCACACGCGCAGTGCTGCATATCGATGGGGACGAAATTCTTCAAGCCGCAGACGAACAAGACATCACCCTGGCCGAATTGCGCATCGGCCACCCCCTACTGGGCGGCCGGCTGAACTGGTTGCTTTCTACTACGAATGAAGCCGTAGTCACCTATGAAAAGCGGGAGCGGTTTACCGCTGGCCTTCAGTGGACCCGCGACATCAATTGGTAACAGAGTTTATGCAGGTATTTATGAATCCACTCGGTAAATTTTTGGCTGCTGGCCTGTTGGCGTTATTGGCGGGCTGTACAGCAGTGCCGGGTTCCCATATTTCCACTTCGCCGGGCTGGTTTCTCGATGAAGACGAAAGCGCAGAACAGGCAGAGCCCCTGTCGGATGTGGTGCAAGTGCATGCGATCACCACCAACGTATTAAAAGCCGAGCCCCAAGCCAGCACCCAGCCAGCGCCGGTGCTGCTCGACGAACCGCAAGACTATGATTACGTGGTTGGCCTGGGGGATGTGCTGCAAATCACTGTTTGGGATCACCCTGAGTTAACCATTCCGGCGGGCTCCATGCGTAGCCCGTCAGAATCGGGTAACTGGGTGCATAACGATGGCACCATCTTTTATCCCTACGTGGGCAAAATCAAAGTGGTTGGCCTACGGGTTACCGAAATCCGCGATCTCATTGCTAAACGCATCGCCCAATACATTGAAGACCCGCAAGTGGATGTCACCATTGCCGCCTTCCGCAGCCAGCGCGTGTATGTTTCTGGTGAGGTAAAACAGCCCGGCGCTTACCCAGTCACCAACGTGCCCCTGCGCCTGCTAGATGCGGTGAATTCATCCGGTGGGCTCACGGAAATGGCCGACTGGAACAATGTGACCCTTACCCGTAACGGTAAGGAGCACACCCTGTCGCTGAAAGCCGTCTACCAGGAAGGTAATCCCGCCTATAACGTATTGCTGCGCCCCGGCGATGTAGTGCACGTGGCCCGCAACGACGATAACAAGGTGTTTGTGTTAGGCGAAGTAGGTAAGAGCCAGCCCGTGCCCATGACCCGTAACGGCCTCACCCTGGCAGAGGCCCTGTCTGCTTCCGGCGGTTACACCCAAGATACCGCCGACGCCCGTGGCATCTTCGTGATGCGCCGCGCCCCCGAGGGCAGTGAGCATTTAATTGATCTTTACCAGCTTAACGCCAAGGACGCTACAGCCCTGATTTTGGCCGATGGCTTCGAGCTGCAAAGCCGAGACATTGTTTATGTCACCGCCGCGCCGCTGGCCCGTTGGAACCGCGTAATCAAAAATATCCTGCCCACCTTCCAAACCATTTACTACGGGGCTCTGTCGGCAGACAGGGTTAGGGATTTGGACGAGTAATGTTTAACCGTATTCTGGTGGTGTGTGACGGCAATATTTGCCGCAGCCCCACGGTGGCCGCCATGCTCCGCGAGCTAAAGCCGGAAAAGACCGTGTCCTCTGCCGGCCTAGTTGGGCTGGTGGGGGAGGGTATGGACGCCACCGCCCGCGCAGTGGCGCAAGAAAACGGCTTAGAGTGTGGCGCCCATGTGGCCCGCAAGTTGAATAGCGAATTATGCCGCGATAGCGATTTAATCTTGGTCATGGAAAGCCGCCAAAAAGAACGCTTGGGCAGGGCGTTCCCCGAAGCCAGCGGTAAAACCTTCCTGCTAACGCATTGGAATGGTGGTCATGACATCCCCGACCCCTTTAAGCGAGGCCGGGATGCCTTCGAAAGGATCTACCCGGCCATGCGTGAGGGCACAAAAGCCTGGGCAGCAAAGCTGTAGACGCTCTTTGCTATGGCACAAAGTTCTATGGTCCAAATGAAATGGGTAGGCGTTCTGTTATTGGGTGCGAACACAGTAGACGTCTCCTCCTAGGGGAGGAGCCATGTGCCAACGTAGAAATAATGTAAAGGGTGTAAGGCGAAAAGGGTAGTAAGGCCATAGGAGCGGCGATAGGAGCGACGAGCAAGACAGCGATAGAATAATAGAATCACCTCGCCAAGGCGAGGGTTCGCCGCAAGTGGCCTCACACCCGGCAACTTGGCGCAAGAACGGCACGATATTGCATCTTAAAACGAGTAAGAGCGGTGGTTTCACTGCAAAAAACGGCCATCGGAAACCAGACAGGCAGAGCAAAAAAAGACATGCCAAACAACGAAACAAGCACAACACGCCCGCTCCCGTCGTCATCCACTATGGCGGACGAAATTGACCTACAACGCCTGTGGGGCCTTCTGGTTGACCACCGTTGGCTAATTATCAGCACGACTTTGATTGCGCTGTGCTTTGGTGTGGCCTATGGGCTGTTCGCCACGCCGATTTATAAAGCGGATGCCTTGCTGCAAGTAGAAGATAAACAGGGTGGCGTGCCCGGTTTTTCCGAGCTGAATGAATTGTTCACAGAGGAGTCCTCTGCCGATGCGGAAATCCAGATTATTCGCTCCCGGATGGTGCTGGGGCAAATTATTGATCAGCTGCAATTGGATATTCAGGTGGCCCCAGACCGGGTACCCTTTTTGGGCGCCCTAGGCGCAGCAGACCCTGCCCCCGCATTCGTACCCCAACCCCTGTTTGCCGGCTACCGAGACAGTGAAACTTTCGTGGCGGTTAAATCTTTTCAAGTACCGGAAAACCTGGAAGGAAAAACGTTTACGCTCATTGAAGAAAATGGCTTACCCACGCTTTATCTGGATGAGCAAAAAGTGGGTAGTGCCCCGTTGGGCATCCCCATCACGAGCGAAGACAAACGGATTAGATTGGAACTAGGTGAATGGGAATTCGGAGAAGAGCCAGTATCGCTAGTGCACCAAACCCGAGCCAAAGCCGTTAATGACCTACGTAGCCGCCTTTCTGTTAGCGAGCAAGGGAAGTCTACTGGCATTATCAGCCTTTCTATCACTGGGGAAAACAAGGGCCGTATACGTGCCATTCTGGATGCCATTAGCGAAACCTATTTGCTTCAGAATATTAAGCGTAAGTCGGCGGAAGCCGAAAACAGCCTGGACTTTTTAGACGAGCAACTGCCCGAAATTAAAGGAAAGCTCAACGGTGCCGAAGAAAAACTCAATGCCTACCGCCTAAAAAGCGAATCCGTAGACCTTTCTTTGGAAACTGAGTCCGTGCTGGAGCGGCTGGTGGCCATTGAAGGAAAAATCAACGAGCTGAAAATTAAAGAAAGCGAAATCTCAGCCCGTTTTACCCGCGAGCACCCGGCCTACCGCACTCTGGTTCAACAGCGCGCGTCTCTTAACCAGGAAAAAGAGCAACTTAACAGCCAAATTAAAGCCCTTCCAGAAACCCAGCAGGAAGTGCTGCGCCTTATGCGCGACGTGGAAGTGAATCAGGAAATTTACGTGGGGCTGCTCAACAAGGTGCAGGAACTGCGGATCATGAAGGCCGGCACCGTCGGTAGTGTGCGTATTATCGATAAGGCTTTGGTGCAACCGGCACCGATTAAACCGAAGAAACCACTGGTTGCTATTTTAGCGGCCATGCTGGGCGCCATGGGTTCTGTGGGTATTGTCTTGCTGAAAGCCGCTTTTAATCGGGGCATCGAAAGCCCAGAGCAACTGGAAGAGCAAGGCATCTCTGTGTATGCCTCCATTCCATTGTCCGAACACCAACAGAAAGTAGATCGCATTGCCTCGTTGAAGCATCGGCGCAAACGGAAAAAAAGCAAAGAAACCATACCGCTATTAACACTCACAGACCCTAATGATTTGGCCGTAGAAGCGCTGCGTAGCCTGCGCACCAGCTTGCACTTCGCCATGATGGAGGCTAGCAACAAGGTGCTTATGGTGTCTGGCCCCAGTCTTGGGGTCGGCAAGTCGTTCATTTCCGCTAATTTGGCGGCGGTGCTTGCCCAAGTGGGGCAGAAAGTGTTGGTGGTGGATGCGGATATGCGTAAAGGCCACATGCATCGTTTTTTTGAAAATAATAGTGACGCAGGGTTGTCGGACTATTTGTCTGGCCAGGTGGAGCAGGAACACATTGTCTACTCCACGCAAATGGAAAACTTATCCTTTATTCCCCGTGGTCAGTTGCCCCCCAATCCGTCAGAGTTGTTAATGCATGACCGCTTTAAAACCCTAATGGAATCACTGAGTGCCCAGTACGATATCGTGCTTGTGGATACTCCCCCGATCCTTGCGGTAACCGATGCCGCCATTGTGGGCCAGCTGGCCGGCAGCAGCCTAATTGTCACTCGCTTTGGTGTGAATAGTGTTAAAGAAGTCGATATTACACTGACTCGCTTTGCTCAGAATAATGTTGAAATAAAAGGGGCCATTCTCAATTGCATGGAGCGACGAGCTTCAACCGAATACGGTTACTATACTTATGAGTACGGCAAAAGCAGTGAATAAAGTAAAGCCCTAAGTTTGGAGACCATGTAGAAGGGCGGAGAGGGCCACGAAAATATTGAGGAGGGGGGCTCCTAGAGAACTTTTCTGCTTTGAAGTGATGGAACTGAGCAAACGGTAAAACGACTCGTTCGAAATGCGGACGTGGCGGATAGCCGCAAGGGAAATCGAACAATCAATCATCAGCAAATAACGGATTGGAAAACGAAATGGAACTGAATGACATCAAATTGGCCGTAATTGGTTTGGGCTATGTTGGCCTGCCGTTGGCGGTGGAGTTTGGTAAGTGCCGTGAAGTCACGGGTTTTGATATTAATCAACCCCGTATTAATGCACTTAATGCGGGGCATGATGTCACTCTTGAAGTTAGCGATGATGAGCTGGCTAGTGCTACTCAACTGCAGTTCAGCGCAGACCCTGCAAGTCTTAATGATTGTAATGTTTATATCGTCACCGTACCGACCCCCATTGATGAACATAAACGCCCGGATCTTACGCCGCTGATTAAAGCTTCAGAAAGTATCGGCAAGACTTTAAAGAGAGGGGATCTCGTTATCTATGAATCTACGGTGTATCCCGGCGCCACAGAAGAAGACTGTGTTCCTGTCTTAGAGTCCGTTTCTGGGCTTACCTATAATAAAGATTTCTTCGCCGGTTATAGTCCGGAAAGGATTAACCCAGGTGATAAAGAGCACCGTGTGACGACTATCACCAAGGTGACGTCTGGCTCCACACCGGAAATTGCAGAGCTGGTTGATAAACTTTATGGGTCTATCATTACCGCCGGTACCCACAAGGCGTCCAGCATTAGGGTGGCAGAAGCGGCCAAAGTGATCGAAAACACTCAGCGTGATCTGAATATCTCACTGGTCAACGAGCTGTCTATAATCTTCAACCGTTTAGGAATCGACACGGAAGAAGTGTTGCAGGCGGCGGGGACCAAGTGGAATTTTTTACCGTTTCGTCCAGGTTTAGTGGGAGGCCATTGTATTGGCGTGGATCCTTATTACCTCACCCATAAAGCACAATCGATTGGCTACCACCCTGAAGTCATCCTTGCAGGTCGACGGATCAATGATGCTATGGGCCGCCATGTTACCAATGAGTTGGTGAAAGCCATGTTACACCGTCGAATACAGGTAAATGGTTCGCGTGTTTTGGTAATGGGGCTAACGTTTAAGGAAAACTGCCCTGATCTGCGTAATACACGGGTCGTGGATGTAGTCAAAGAACTGCAAGAATACAACATCACGGTAGATGTGCATGACCCTTGGATCAATCCGGTTGAGTCCGAGCATGAGTACGGAATAATACCAGTATCACAACCAGAGCAAGGGACCTATGACGCTATTATTTTGGCGGTGGGGCACAACCAGTTCAAAGCAATGGGAGCAGACGATATCCGAGGCCTTGGCAAACCTGATCACGTCCTCTACGACCTGAAATACACGCTCCCTAAAGACCAGGTCGATCTACGCCTGTAAGAGTTTGCTCGTAAACGAACCGCGCCGTAGGTGCCTCGCTTTGAGAGACGAAACGATAAGATTGAACAATTTGTAGGAGCGTCGCTTGAGGCGCGAAAGTGACATACAAAACACGGATCAAAAATGACTACCCGCTACGAACAAGTGAAAGCTGATCTCAAGTCTAACCCAAAAACCTGGCTTATTACCGGCGTGGCCGGTTTCATCGGCTCAAATCTGCTGGAAACCCTGCTCAAACTAGATCAAACGGTAGTTGGGCTGGATAACTTTGCCACAGGGCATCAGCATAACCTTGATGAGGTCCATGGGCTTGTTTCAGAGCAGCAATGGCAGCGGTTCAGTTTTATTGAAGGCGACATCCGCAATCTGAAAGACTGCAATAAAGCAGTGAGCGGTGTGGACTATGTCCTGCATCAAGCGGCTCTCGGCTCGGTGCCTCGCTCTATCAATGATCCTATAGCCACTAACCAAGCCAATATAGATGGTTTCCTAAATGTGCTGGTGGCGAGCAAAGAAGAGGGTGTTAAAAGTTTCACTTACGCGGCTAGCAGCTCAACGTATGGCGATCACCCTGCTTTGCCAAAGGAGGAAAACGTAATTGGCAACCCTCTATCACCCTATGCGGTGACAAAATATGTCAATGAGCTATACGCATTCGTTTTCTCTCGCACATACGATTTTCATAGCACTGGACTTCGTTATTTTAATGTCTTCGGGCCTCGTCAAGACCCAGATGGCGCCTACGCAGCAGTAATACCAAAATGGACTGCGGGCATGGTGCGAGGTGAAACCTTGTATATTAATGGTGATGGTGAAACAAGTAGGGACTTTTGTTTTGTTGAAAATGCGGTTCAGGCAAATATTCTTGCAGCAACAATAGAAACAGATAAAAGTGAAGTGGTAAACGTCGCTTGTAATGAAAGGACAAGTCTTAACCAGTTGTTTGAGTATTTACGACTTGCACTAGAGAAGGAGGGTGTTAGTTATAGAGCCTCTCCAGAGTATGTTGAATTTAGAGCTGGAGATGTTAAGCATTCTCAGGCAAATATTTGTAAAGGCTATGATTTTATGGGCTACGAAGTGATTGTGCGTGTAAGAGATGGTATTGCTAAATCTACGGAATGGTACTTAAAGAAATAAGAGTAATATTCAATGCATGGCAAAATAAAATTAAAGCGGGTTTCTGCTGGTGCAGAAAAAAAATCAATAATAATTATTTCGGCGGTCTTATTTTGCTCTGTAACATTGATCGCATGGTCGTTTTTTTTATCGTCGGAAGAATCTTTAGTTTTATTGAAGCTGTCCGGGATTTTTTATACTTTTGTTTTGTTTTTTTCTATTATTTTCTCCATAAATAATTTTGGCGCTTTCTCAGCGTTAAGTGTTTTTTTGGTGTGGTGGGAGCTTGTGCGTTTTTTTCTACCGAAGTTGCCAATTTTTATAAATGGATTGAGTCATCATGTTGCAATCGACAATGCTGGATACGAAATAAACTATGTGGCAACTACGTCAATTGTTTATGAGGCCATTTTTATGGGCTTAGTAGTTGCTTCATATGGTTTGTTTAAATTATCAATATCGAAACAGGGTTTTTCCTATACAAAGCGATTGCCGTTTTATTTGGCTGTTTTGCTGGTGGGACTAATATCATTATTGTCATTTTTTTATATTTATATTCGTGCAGGAAGTGTGGCCTCGCTTTTAATGCAAAGAGGGATGTTGGATGAAGATAGAATAATTAATCAAGTTGGAGGGTTTTACTATATAGTTCTAAAGTCCTCCGTTATTTTTGCGCTGGTTTGGTTTTGTGGTTTAGATAAAAATAACCTTAATATAAGGTTTTGGTTATTTTTAACATTATTTTTAATGTTAAATTTTTTGGTTACGGGTTCTAGGTCAGGAATAATAATACCTCTTGTTCTTGTTGGCTATGTTTACTGCAGAGATATTAGAGATATCCCATTAAAATATATTTTCTTAGGAGTTTTTGCCGCAATTTTTATTTTGGGTGCTGTCGGTCAGTTTAGAGGTCAAACCCAAAAAGTTGACGATTTTTCTGAGGTAAGTGTAGAGGGGGGGGTTTCAGATAGTTTTTCTGGCGGGTTAGATGTTCTAAGTTCGTATGCTGGCGAAGTAAGTGGAGTATTTGCGATAATTCACCATGTTCCCCTAAATCATGATTATCTATATGGTGAATCGTACAAGTCAATTTTTTATGCACCGATTCCTGGGTTTATGATTGGTTCCAAGCCTGCATCAGGAGGTCGGCTTCTGTCTGAAAAAATCTATAACAACCCTAATAACTCAATACCCCCTGGAAACGTTGGAGAGGCGTACTGGAATTTTGGCGTATTAGGGGTATTCATTGTAGGGCTGGTCTTTGGAGTTTTTTTGCGAGTCTGCGACTCTTTTATGAAAAGCAATGAAAGCCCATTTTTTCTGCCAGTGTTTACGGTGACTTTATTTTTCTTTCAGCCAAATAGTAATAGCTTTTATTTTTGGATTCACTCAATTGTGCCTGCCCTATTTTACGCGATAATGATTTATGGTTTTCCTAGAAGGGTAGGTTAATGAGAGAGTGAAAATATTAAATTATAGATGTTGATTTCATTTTTATAATTCTGTTTGTGGATTTTAGGAGAGGGAATGGTGAAGCCAAATTTTTTTATAGTGGGAGCCCCTAAATGTGGAACTACTTCTGTCTTTAACTGGTTGATCCAGCATCCTAACGTTTTTATTCCTGACCGGAAAGAGATTCATTATTTTAATCGTGACGGTATGACTAGAGTCGACTCTATTGAAGAATATGAGTCTCTATTTTCTTCCGCAGGAAATGAAGATTTTGCCATTGGTGATGCATCAACGCATTATTTATTTTCTTCGTGTGCGATATCAAATATTGTTGATTATCAGCCTTGTGCAAAAATTATTGTTTTTGTTAGAAATCCTATAGAGATGGCGCCTTCGTTACACTCGGAAAGAGTGTATCAAGGAATGGATGCTTTGACTTGTTTTTCAACGGCATGGAGAGAAAGTGATTCTCGTCCTTCAACTCTGTACAAAGCAGGTGAAAGTATTAATGATCCGGATAGATTAAACTATAAAGAGTACTGCTTGTTGGGGAGGCAACTCGAAAAGGTTTTTGCTATTGTTAATCCGAAGAATATTCATGTGGTTGTTTTTGATGATTTGATTAGTAATCCTAACGGCGTATTTGATGGGCTTATTGATTTTTTGGAACTTCCTTGTTTTGATCCTAGCTATGGTGTTGCTAATAGAAATAAGAGTGTTAGGTTTTCTTTCGTTCAAATAATAATGGCTAGGCTGATCTCCTTAAAAAGGAAACTTCCTTTTCCTTCGTTTGGGGTTGCTAATATTATTAATTTACTAAATGTTACGGAGCGACCGAGAGAGGCTGTTGATCCTCAGATTGTAAATGAGATGAAGGATTATTACAGGAAGGATGTTGAGCTTCTCAGTGAATTGATAGGAAGGGATCTAAATCACTGGATTAAGCCAGAATGAGTGCTTTTGATTTTGTTTTCGTCATTAAATCTTTGAATCCTGGTGGTGCAGAAAGAGTGTTAGTGAATCTTGCTGCGCACTTTTATAAAAAAGGGTTTTCAGTGGCGATTCTAACCTTTGAAAAAAAGGGCGAGATGGCACAATCTCTACCTGCTAATGTTCCTGTTTTTTGTATAGGGCAAGGAATTAAAGGGTTACTGGCTTTGGCTTCATTTTTTAATCACAATGAAATTAAAAGAGTGATTTCTTTTCTGTTTTACTCTAACGCTAGAGCCGCATTTGTTAAATTTTTCTTTAGATGGAAGGGTCGGTTGATTTTAACCGAGCACAGCTCTCCTCTGCGCTATGCTGGAGGGTTGCGACTTGCTAATATTTCTAGAAAATTAGTGGGACGGCTACTGTTTGGTTTTGCGAATAAGTACTTTGTGGTTTCTCCTGAGCTTGTTAGTGACGTTTGTAAGGTCTTTAGGGTGGATGAAAATGTAATTGAGGTTGTTCCTAATCCATTTGATGCTGAGGTTATTAGGCAATGTGGCCAAGTGGAGATCACGGGAAAGGCAAAGTTATTTTATGATAAATATAAGGTTATATGTGCAGTTGGGAGGCTTGTCCCTGAAAAGGGTTTTGATGTTTTAATAAAATCTTTTGCTGTTCTTCCTGATGAGTATTGTCTCGTTTTGCTTGGCGATGGTTGCGAATTTAATAAGCTTAAAAAAATTGCTAGAAGTTCGGGCATTTTAAATAGAGTTGTTTTTATAGGATTTGATGCTAATCCGTGGAAGTATATATCAAATTCAATTTTCGTTGTCGTACCTTCGATTCAGGAAGGTTTCGGGAATGTAATAGTCGAATCTTCTATATTGTCAATACCTGTTCTTTCAACTGACTGTGTTGGTCCAAGGTTTATTTTTTCAAAATCTAATTTCGATGACTTTGTTGATCCGGGTTCTGTTGATTCGATGTCTAAAGCTTTAAGTAAGTATGCGTGCTCTCCGTTTAATCTTCCGATCGCAGATTATGATAATTATTTGGTAGAGAAAGTTTCTGAAAAATACGTTATTTAGTGTGGTTTGTATGTTAAGGAATATCCTTTTTATCCACGATCATAAATTTGCTAAAGACCGGAATGGTTTTTTTTACTCTGAGGGGAAGTTCCCTTCTTCGGTTTTCTGTAGATTTTTAAAAATATCTAAAACTGTTAGTGTCTTTTCAAGAAGTGTTAATGATGATGATTGTTTAGGGCTTCAGATATCAACAACTGAAAATGTTAATTTTTTTCCTGTTAAGGGGAGGGGGTGGTTTGAGATACTTGTGCGCCATTTTTTGTTTAATTTAAAGTTATTGATTGGCCTTATTAATAGAGCCGACCTAATTGTTATTAGGCTTCCTTGTTTTTTATCATTGCTTGCTGCTCCTTTGGTATTTTTTTCTGGAAAGAAAATTGCTGTTGAAGTGGTCGGCGATGCATATGAAGCTATTGCTCATGCAAAAAAAGGACGTTTTTTTTATCTGTTTTTTGCAGGTGCATTTGATGTTTATACTCGGTTTTTGATTTCTAGATCAGTGGGGGCTATTTATGTGACAGCTGAGCAACTGCAGATAAAGTATCCTCCTCCAAAGACTATTGTGGGGGTGGCCTCTAACGTTGTTATTTCTGAAGTTCCTGAGCGTGTAATTAGTGAGCGTGAAATTAAAATTAATAAGGTTTGGGGGGAGGGGAGTATTAATATTGGTGTCATTGGCTCTTATAATAACAACTATAAAGGTATTGATGTTCTCATTGATGCAATAGCAATAATGAGAGAGCGGATTGGTTTGGAAGTTTGTTTGCATGTGTTGGGAAGCGGCGACGTTTCTCAATTTGAAAAAATCATCATGGAATGCAAAGCAGATAATTGGGTGCACTTCGATGGTAGGAAGGCTGGGAGTGATGTTTTATCATGGATCGATCAAATGGACATTTATTGCCAGCCGAGCAGAACCGAAGGTTTGCCGCGTTCCCTTATCGAAGCTATGAGTAGAGGATGCCCTGCTGTGGCCACTTCTGTTGGTGGGATGAATGAGCTGCTTGGAGATGATTTTCTTGTTCCTTCTGATCAGCCAGCTTTGCTTTCTGATTCTATATCATCATTATTGCTCAATGAAAAAAAAGCTCTTGCTGCTGCTCGTAGAAATTATGAATTTTCAAAAAAATATTATGTTGATGCTCTTGATCATCAAAGAAGTATTTTTTGGGAAAAAGTACGTTTTTTAGTTGAGCGTAATTGATGTCTTCGAAAAAGTTTTTATTGCTAGGTAGCTACCCAGATTCACTTTTGAATTTTCGAGGTGATTTGATTGATGCGCTATTATTAAAGGGATATGAGGTTCACGTTGCCGCTCCTGATCTTGCTTTAGATAGCGAAATTAGGGCTTGTTTGGAGTTAAAGGGCTGCGTTGTCCACAATGTTCTATTATCAAGAGCTGCAACTAACCCCATTCAGGATATAAAAACCTTTTTTTTGCTTTTAAAGCTAATTAAAGAGGTTCGTTCAGCGTATGTGCTCACCTATACAATCAAACCTGTCATCTATGGCTCAATTGCGGCTTGGGTTCTTGGCGTGCCTCAACGTTATGCGCTAGTTACAGGGCTTGGGTATGCATTTACAGGCGACGCCAAAGGTTTGCGACGAGTCTTGCGTTACATCGTGCAGAGGCTATATCGGCTTGCACTTAGCCGTACCGGTAAAGTTTTCTTCCAAAACCCAGATGATGAAACCTTATTTCGCGAGAAGAAAATCCTGTCACCGGCTATTCCCTCCTGTATTGTCAATGGATCTGGAGTTGATATTTCTAAGTATTCGGTGTGTCCTTTGCCCGAGCAACCGGTTTTTCTTATGATCGCCCGTTTGCTGGGCGACAAGGGGGTCCGGGAGTATGCTCAAGCGGCTGTGGTTGTTAAGCGTGTCTATCCCGAAGCCCGCTTTCTGTTGGTAGGATGGATCGATAATAATCCCGATGCTATTACCGAGCAGGAGCTCGATAAGTGGATTTCAGAAGGGGCCGTAGAGTTTCTTGGCAAGTTATCAGATGTGCGAATAGCGATTCAGCATTCCAGTGTGTATGTTTTGCCATCTTACCGTGAAGGTACTCCTCGTACAGTTTTGGAGGCCATGGCTATGGGGCGTGCTGTAATTACAACGAATGCTCCTGGTTGTCGGGAAACGGTTATAAACGGAGATAACGGGTATCTTGTGCCAGTGCGGGACGTGCAGGCTCTTGCTGCTGCGATGGTTACCGCTATTGAGTCGCCTGATGACCGCGCTCGGATGGGGGGGCGTTCTCGCGCTATTGCAGAAGAGAAATATGATGTTCACAAGGTTAATGAAGTGATGCTGCAAGAGATGGGAATTCAATGAAGCGTTTGATGGATGTAATTGCGGCTCTTGCTGGCTTATTTTTGTTGCTTCCTTTGTTTTTGATCGTGGGGTTATCAACCCGTTTTAAGCTGGGTACTCCTATTTTATTTACTCAGCTTAGACCCGGGATCAATGGAAGCTCGTTCAAAATGATCAAGTTTCGGACTATGACCGACAAAAAGGGCGAAGACGGTAAGTTACTGCCCGACGCTGAGCGTTTAACCGCATTTGGTCAATTTTTGCGCTCTACCAGCTTGGATGAATTGCCTGAACTGTGGAATGTACTGAAAGGGGATATGAGTTTAGTGGGGCCGCGGCCTCTTTTGATGGAATACCTTCCTTTGTATTCTGAACGGCAGGGTCGTCGACATGAAGTTCGCCCAGGTATTACCGGGTGGGCCCAAATTAATGGCCGTAATGCTTTATCGTGGGAAGAGAAATTTGAATTGGATGTGTGGTATGTAGAGAACCGCACACTATGGTTGGATATTAAAATTTTGTTCCTGACAGTATGGCAGGTAGTTAAGCGTGATGGCATCAGCCAGGATGGCGAAGCAACCATGTCTAAATTTACGGGCAGTGCCAATGACTAAACGGTTAGGGGTTATCGGTGCTGGTGGCCACGGTAAGGTGGTGGCGGACGTTGCTGAACGAGCTGGTTGGCCTCAAATCGTTTTTTTGGATGTCCGTTTTGGCGAAGGTGATAGAGCGCATGCACACTGGCCGCTTGTTGCTGTGCCTGAGGATGCGGCCGCTAATGGCTGTGACGGCTACTTTGTCGCCATTGGTAATGGCCATGTTCGGCAACAATGGTGTGAATGGCTTCAGGATAACGGCTTGCCTTTGGTCTCTTTGATTGACCCTGCTGCTGTGGTGAGTAACTACGTCACTATTGAGGCTGGAGTGTTGATTGTGGCGGGTGCAGTGGTAAATGTGGATAGTTGCCTTTCCGTTGGCGCGATCGTGAATACTCGCGCGAGTGTGGATCATGACTGTCATGTCGGGCCCTATTCGCATATTTGCCCTGCAGCAGCATTGGCCGGAACCGTGAGAGTGGGGGCTCATAGCTGGCTGGGTATTGGCAGTCAGGTGAAGCAAGGTGTTTGCATTGGTGATGATGTTGTTGTTGGCGCGGGTGCCACTGTTGTTTCGGATATCAGCAATAATTTGACAGTTGTGGGTACGCCCGCCCGTTCTCTTTAATGTCTTTTGAGGTTTTCCATGCTTAACGGCCCTTTTTCTCCTTGGCCTTCCTTTACTCAGGAAGAGGCCGATGCGGCGTCTCGCGTACTGCTTTCGAACAAAGTGAATTACTGGACTGGCCAACAAAGTCGTAAATTCGAGAAAGAATTTGCTGCCTTCGCAGGGACAAACTATGCGATAGCTGTTGCGAATGGCACCCTGGCGTTAGATTTAGCCCTGAAAGGTTTGGGTATTGGCGCCGGCGATGAAGTCGTAGTAACGTCGCGCACGTTCTTGGCGTCGGCGACAGCGGTGATTAACGCTGGAGCGACGCCGGTGTTTGCGGATGTGGACCCGAATACCCAGAACATCACTCCTGAGTCGATTGCGGCGGTGATTACGCCTAAAACCCGGGCGGTGATTGCGGTGCATCTCGCGGGCTGGCCCTGTGACATGGACGGCATGATGGCGCTGGCTGAGCAGCATGAATTGTTTGTGATTGAAGATTGCGCTCAGGCGCATGGCGCGACTTATAAAGGCAAGCCGGTGGGTGGCTTGGGCCATGTGGGGTGCTGGTCTTTCTGTCAGGACAAAATCATGTCTACTGGCGGAGAGGGAGGCATGGTCACGGTGAATGACCGTGACTTGTGGTCCAGGATGTGGAGCTTTAAGGACCACGGTAAAAGCTGGGAGGCGGTGTATGAGCGTGAGCATCCGCCTGGATTTCGCTGGTTGCACGAGTCGGTAGGCACTAACTGGCGGTTGACTGAAATGCAGTCCGCCATTGGCCGGATCCAGTTGCAGCGCATGCCGGAGTGGACCGCCGCGCGCCAGGCCAACTGCCGGGCAATCTGGGAAACTGCAGCATCACTGCCTGGTTTGCGGGTGCCTGTGGTGCCGGAAGACATCGGCCATGCTGGTTATAAATGTTATGTGTTTGTGGATGAAGCAGCGTTTAATGAGCCCGTTGCAGGCGTGCGTGACCGGATTATGAATGCCATTGTTGCAAAAGGAGTGCCGTGCTTTTCGGGTTCCTGTTCCGAGGTGTATTTGGAGAAGGCGTTTACCAGCCTTGGTTTGGGGCCTGAAGAACGTTTGCGGGTAGCTAAGGCTTTGGGCGATAGTTCCTTGATGTTTTTGGTGCACCCTACGTTGAAGGATGAAGAGATTAAAAAAGCCTGTTCAGTATTGAGGGTAGCGGTACTTAGCGAAATTAGTGCGGTAGGGGAGCTCTCCTAAAATGTCCGAGTCATTATTATCTCGGTTGAAGGGTGAAACTGCTAAGACGTTAATTCGCACTTTTTTGGCCAAGGGGATGTCTGCTTTTGGCGCGCTAGGGTTAATAATGATTGTTGGTCAGCTATATGGCCCTAAGGGAGTAGGGGTTTATGCGTTGGCGCAAAGTATTCTTTTGGGCGCAGGTATCTTGTCACGAAGGGGTATGGATAATGCGTTACTCCGTTTTATTGGCCGCGATTATCGAAGCCTCTTAGTTCGGCGTTATCTCTATTGGGCAGGGGTGCGCAGTCTTTTTGTGAGTGTCCCTTTGTCTTTAGCTATTTTTTTATTGAGAGACTGGTTTGAGTCTTTTTTTGAGATGTCAGGACTTTCCGATGTACTCTTGGGGGTTGCCCTTGCGGTTCCTTTTTACACATGGAGTTTCTTGCTGGCGGGCTTTTTTAAGGGAATCAGAAAACCTGCCATGGCTAGCTTTCAGGAAAGTGGAGCTATTGCACTTGTCGCGGGAGTATTGCTTCTACTTTTGCATGCGCTGAGTAAGACTTCCCCGCTTGATTTTTCAGTATTGGGATGGGTTTATTTGATTGCAGCAATTTTAATTGCAGCTCAAGGGCATCTCATCGCCTTTTTTTGGCTTGGCCGTTATATCCCAGCTGGGCGGTCTACTGAAATTGGTTTAGAAGAGCTAGCCGAGCTTCGTGATGCTTCCTTGTCTTTTTTTATCATGGGAATGGCTGGGTTTATGCAGAGCGTACTCGGCATAATGATTGCTGCAAAATTCCTTAGTTCTGTTGAGCTAGGGCTGTTCAAGTCAGCCCAACAGGTTGCTATTTCTGTTCTTTTCGTATTAATGGTAATTAATGCGATTTTCCCTCCCCGGTTTGCGGCGCTTTATCATGCAGGAAACCTGGGGGAGTTAAGCCGCGCTGCTCGTAGTGCTGCATTGCTGGGCTTATTGCTATCTTCTCCGTTTTTAGTGGTATGCCTATTGACGCCAGAGTTGATATTGGCTCTTCTAGGTAAAGGATTTGAATCAGCGGCGATTTTTCTCAGGATTTTGGCAGTGGCTCAGCTGGTTAACGTGGCCACTGGGTCTGTGGGTTTCTTACTAAATATGACTGGTCATGATCAAATAATGAGAAAAATTGCTCTTTATTGTAATGGTGTTGCCTTGGCGGGCTTTTTGTTTCTTTCGCCTTTGTTAGGAGCATTAGGGGCAACACTTTCCTTGGCGTTTGCGTTAGTTGCGCAGAACATTCTAGCGATGGTAACAGTATGGATTAAGCTTGGTATCTGGACCATGCCAGGACCAAATCTTCTTAAACATTTGGGTGTTCATACCAAGGCAAAAAACTAAACCTAACTGGCCCTCTGATGCAGAACTTTGTGTAGATCGAATTAGGTGGAAAAAAGTAATACGACAATTCGAGTGACAAGTGTGGGCTAATTTTCGGTTACGGCTACGCCTACACGATCTGTGTATGTGGTGTTTTAATTTAGGTCGTATTCGTCTTGCGAGTATGGCGGCTCATACAGCATTTGATTTTTCTGGATACAGGTTGAGCTGGCTGAAGTAGGCCCTTATGGGCTATTCGAGCTACCGATGAGGTGAGTGCGTGATTCCCTTTTGCCGGTTCTCAGCGAGCATTGTGCTGTTTTCTTTTCTTGCTTTTCTGTTGGTGTTTCAGCTTGCCTATGCTGTGCTTCCGGTGTTGGCGGTTGCCACGGCGTTGTTGTGTTTGGTGATCTGTCGCAGCAGGGTGGGGGCTCGGCTGGCTGCTGATGATGTGGTTATGTTGTGGGTGCTGGGGCTCTTTTCTCTGGTTTGGCTTGCCGATGTTTGGCGCACTGCTTTGTGGCCTGTGGGTTCAGAAAACGTGGGGGCGTTGCTTCCACTGTGGCCATTGTTGGCGGGTGCGGTGTTGTTGGGCTGGCGCAGCAGTGTACGGCTGGTTGCTCCCGCTTGGTGGTGGGGTGTTGCCATTGGCGCATTGTTGGCCGGGGCTATTGCGGGGTATGAGCACTTTTGGCTTGGGCGCTGGCGCCCGGACAATGGGATGAATGCGATTCCGTTTGGCAACATTGCGCTGTTGCTCGGCACGTTGTGTTTGGTGCCGTTGGTGTTGTTACGGTTCCCGTTGGGGCATTGTTTTTCTGCTTTACAGCGGGGGATGCTGGTTATGGGGGCCTTGGCCGGCTTGCTTGCTTCGGTGTTGTCCGGCACGCGCGGTGGCTGGGTGGTATTCCCGGCGTTGGCGTTATTGGTAAGCGGGGCGGGTTTGTTGTCTTTACCCCGTGGGCGGGTGCTTGCCCTGTTGGCTATGGCGTTGATGCCGCGGGCGCCGGTGTCTGACCGGTTGGGGCAGGGGGTGAATAACCTGCAGGAATATACCCAGGGCGGTACCGGCTCATCTTTGGGGCTGCGCTTGGAAATGTGGCGAGCCGGCTGGGCGCTGATTCAGGTAAAGCCGTTGTTAGGCTGGGGTGAGGGGCGGCTGGAGGCTCGCCGTGATCAGTGGGTGGTCGAAGGCCGATTTAACCCGGGCATTAGCCGCTATGATCAATTACATAACGATATTGTGGATACCTTGGCCCGGCGCGGTGTGATTGGGCTGGCGACGTTGCTGGGGCTGTATTTTGTGCCTTTATTGCTGTTCTGGCGCTATTGGCGGCAGGGGATGAAGGTGGGTAGCCGCAAAGTCCAGGCTTTCGCACTGTGCGGTGCTGTGATTGTGGTGGCGTTTGTGGGCTTTGGAATGAGCCAATCCATGCTGCGAGACGCCAGGGGGCTATCTGGGTTTTTGGGCCTGCTGGTGTTTGCTGAAGCAAGTAGCGGGCGATGTCGGGTTACAGGTCTCTCTGTGCCCTTGGGTAAACACGACCTACGGGTCTAATTCGGCTGCCGAACGCCCGTTTGCAGCAGATTGAAAAAGACTCACCGTTGTGGGTAAAGGCCGCTGGGAAGAGGGGTTGTTTTGTCGCTTAAATGTCACGATTTAGGGTTAGTTTGTCTCGGAAATAGTGCTTTCTACCCGTTGGATATCCAGTGAAACGGCTTATAATGCTCATACCGGTTAATTTGTGTGATTTGTGTCCCAATTTTATGGCTAAGAGGGATCTAGCTGTGTTGGCCGGCCCTTTGGTCGCATGGACTGACCTATTATGAAAAACAAGTACTTCTACACCCCTGTGCACCGGATGGTGTCACTCCCTCGTACTGCCAAAAGAATGGTAATGCTGGGTGCAGATGCGGTCGCCGCCCCCTTATTACTTTGGCTTGCCTATGGCTTGCGCCTCAATACCGCCGCCCCGGACGTGGCCGACTTATGGTTGCTGATTGCTGCGCCGTTGGTGGTGCTGCCGGTGCTATATGCGTTTGGCTTTTACCGTTCGGTTGTGCGCTACCTGGGGGCTGAAGTGGCGTGGTCTATCCTGTTTGGAGCGACCCTTTCGGTGGTGCTGTTGGCGGCGACGACTTACATGGTGTCGGGCTCCACCCCGCGTTCAGTGTTTATTATTTTCTGGGCGCTGCTAGTGCTATACCTAGGGGGCAGCCGCTTTATGATGCGCCGTTTCCTTTATAACGTGCTAGGTAAGCATACTTTGCGTGAAGCGGTGGCGGTATTCGGTGCTGGTGGAGCGGGGGCTCAGCTGGTGTCTGGGTTATTGTCTTCCACCGAGTTGCGCCCGCTGATGATAGTGGACGATGCGCCCGGTAAACAGGGGATGTTGCTTTGCGGTGTGCCGGTGGTGGGGCGGCGCGCTTTGGAAAAAGCGGTAGAACGGGGGGCTATTCGTACGGTGTTACTGGCTCTGCCGTCTGAGAGCCGCGCCACACGGATGGCAGTGGTGCGCTGGCTGGAAACCCTGAATGTGCATGTGCAGACGGTGCCTTCGTTTGCGGATATTGCTAGCGGCAAGGCGCGGCTTGAAGAAGTCAAAGACGTGTCTATCGAAGACTTGCTGGGCCGTGACCCGGTGCCCCCCCGCGCGGATTTACTGTCGCGCTGTATTAGTGGTAAGCATGTTCTGGTGACGGGCGCGGCGGGCTCCATTGGTAGCGAGCTTTGTCGCCAGATTCTTAAGTTGAACCCTTCCCGCTTGGTGTTGCTCGATCAAAGTGAATTTGGCCTATATGCCATTGAGAAAGAATTGCGAGCAACGGCGGACAGCCTTGGTAAAAGCGTCGAAATTGAGGCGGTGCTCGGTTCAGTGGTGAACCGGGGCTTGATGGAGCGGCTTTGCAGTGACCAACGGGTGGATACGGTGTACCACGCCGCAGCGTACAAGCATGTGCCGATTGTGGAGGCTAACCCTACGGCTGGAGTGCGCAATAATATCTTGGGGACGCTGGAGGCCGCACTGGGAGCAGAAGCTGCTCATGTGAAGCACTTTATTCTTGTGTCCACGGATAAGGCTGTTCGCCCAACTAACGTGATGGGGGCCACTAAGCGTTTTGCAGAACTGGTGCTCCAGGCCATAGCCGCTAGGGGTTCGGACACCGTGTTCTCGATGGTACGTTTTGGCAACGTGCTTGGCTCGTCTGGTTCGGTGGTGCCCTTGTTCCGTGACCAGATTCGTAAAGGCGGCCCGGTAACGGTGACCCACCCGGATGTGATTCGCTATTTTATGACCATCCCTGAAGCGTCCCAGTTAGTGATTCAGGCGGGTGCCATGGCCCAGGGCGGCGAAGTATTCGTGTTGGATATGGGTGAGCCGGTGCGAATTGTTGACTTGGCCCGCACCATGGTGCATTTGATGGGGATGACGGTGCGCGATGAGAAAATGCCGGAGGGTGACATTGAGATTGCCTTTTCCGGCCTGCGGCCCGGTGAGAAGCTCTATGAAGAGTTATTGATTGGTGAGTGCAGCATCCGCACTGAGCATGAAATGATTATGCAGGCCCATGAGGAAAAGCTGAGCTGGGACGAGGTGCATTTTGCCCTGGAGGCGTTCCGTAAGGCGTTAAGCCGTGCCGACCAGGATGCTCTGCGGGCTTTACTGCGTAGTTATGTCAATGGGTATCAGCCAGAGGGGGTGGGTGCTGAGTCACCCGAGAGCCTTGCGGTACGTGAATTGCCGGCCTTTACCGGTAAAGCCGTTAGCGTTACGGAGTAGTCTTTTTTTGGGGGGGTATGTCGGGCGAATCCGGCTTACCTTGTCTTCCTTGCTTCTATGCGCTTATCGTTTAGGCCTGTTGTCTAGGCTAGATTAGACGCTGTGGTACTTCGCCATGATTTTTTGAGTATGCTGGGTTTTGCTTATTCTATATTTGACTAAATACCCCCTTTTTATATTCCCTTCTCCCTGTAAAATGCCGGTTTGGCTGTGCGATCTGCTGCGCGGCGTGGGCTTTGTCTGGTTGCTCTAATGACCCTGGAAATACTGATAACACTATTGATTGTGTTGGCTGTGCTGGGCGCACTGGTGAGTAACCGTGTGCCTGCGGATATGACCATGATGGCGGCGCTGGTGTTGGTGATGGTAAGCGGTATTGTCTCGCCGGGGGAGGCGCTGTCTGGGTTTGCTAACCCGGGGTTGATGACCATTGCGGCACTGTACGTGGTGGCGGCTGCCTTGCGGGATACCGGGGCGATTTATTGGGTGGCGCACCGGTTGTTAGGGCAGCCAAAATCTGTGCTTTCCAGCCAGTTTCGGCTCATTGCGCCAGCGTCTATTCTGAGTGCTTTTCTGAATAACACCACCGTTGTGGCCATGATGATTCCTGCGGTGCAAGAGTGGGCGCAACGATTACGGTTATCGGCGTCCAAACTGCTGTTGCCGTTGAGTTACGCGGCTATTCTCGGCGGTACTTGTACCTTAATTGGCACCAGCACCAACCTGGTGGTGGATGGTCTGGTTCAGGAAAAAGGGCTGCCGGCGTTCGGTATTTTTGATGTGGCCTGGGTGGGCATTCCTGTGCTGTTAGGGGGGGCGGCTTTCATGTTGTTAATAAGCCGCTTTTTGCTGCCCAACCGGGCGAGCATGGCATCCCAGTGGGAAGATGCCCGCGAGTACCATGTGGAAATGCTGGTGGCGAAAGGTAGCCCACTGGCGGGCCGCACGATTCAGGATGCGGGGCTGCGCAATCTTACCCACGGCTTTTTGACCGATATTCAGCGTGATGAGCGTTTGTTTACGGCAGTGGGCCCAGAAATGACCTTGCAGGAAGGGGATTTACTGGCTTTTGTTGGGGTGCCGGAGTGCGCTCGGGAATTGCAGCGTATTAATGGCTTGCAGGCTGCCCATGGTGGGGCCCACAAGTTAGGGCTCAACAACCATCAGCGACATTTAGTGGAAGTGGTGTTGAGCCCGGAATTTCCCGGCATTGGCCGTTCGGTGAAGGAAACCGGATTCCGCACCCGTTACCAGGCGGCCATTTTAAGTATTAGCCGAAATGGTAAACGGGTGCCAGGCAAGGTGGGCGAGCAGTGTTTGAAGGTGGGCGATACCCTGCTGCTGGAAACGAGCGAACAGTTTGTGGAGCAGTATCAATACCGGCGCGATTTTATGCTGGTGAGCCCGTTGAAAGATTCTACCCCACCGGATTTTCGCCGAGCGCCGCTGGCGGTGGCCGTGCTGGTGGCTATGGTGTTAGCCAATGTACTGGGGCTGGCTTCTACCCTGGAAGCCGCCATGCTGGCCGCAGGCCTGATGCTGGCGTTACGCTGTGTATCGGTAAACCGTTCGCGGATGAACGTGAGTGTGAACCTGCCGGTGCTGGTCGTCATTGGCGCTTCTTTTGCGCTGGGCAAGGCCATGGAGTCTAGCGGTGCGGCGGCGTGGATTGTGGAGCTGGCTATCCCGGATAGCGGTTTGTCGCCCTTTATGGCGCTAGTGATCGTGTATTTGCTCACTGCGATTTTCACCGAAATGATCACCAACAATGCGGCGGCGGTGCTGGTTTTTCCCATCGCCATTGGCGTGGCCGAGCAGTTGGGGGTGAGCCCTATGCCCTTTATTGTAGCGGTTATGTTTGCTGCTTCCGCCAGCTTTATGACCCCGCTGGGCTACCAAACCAACCTGATGGTTATGGGGCCGGGCGGTTACACTTTCCGCGATTACCTGAAGATAGGTTTTCCCATGAGTGTGGTGGTGGCGGTGATTAGCCTTAGCGTTATTCCGATGGTTTGGCGGTTCTAGCGAGGCTATGCCGAGGAACTATGCCGAGCAGCTTTGAGTTGAAAGTGAGACGTTCAAAGTTGAAAGGAAAAACAAAACAATATTGAGCTCCATGGAGGGAGCCAAGCAGGAGGGGCATGGATGCTTCGGTTTGAAAATCTGGATGTATGGAAGCGCGGTACTGCGCTTTGTGTGGCGATGTAGCGGTATTTTACCGGGTTTAAGGATTTTGGCTTTCGGGCCATGGAATCGGTTACATCGACGAGGAAAAAGCCGGCCGTTGGCTTTCTGAGCTAGAGCAACACTCAAGGATGCTGGCGGCTATGATCGAGGGCATACAGCATGGCTGAGCCCGGAAGTTGAGGGTTGTTCTTCTCAACTTTTAACGTGAACGTTCAATTGAAGGAATATTGCATGTCTGAGAAGTCTCCGTACCAGGAAAAAGCGAACGACTCCAAAGCCCACGTGGTTTGGCATGAATCAAATGTGTCCAAGGCCGACCGCGCCAAGGTTAAGGGGCAAAAGCCTAAGTGTATCTGGCTGACCGGGTTGTCCGGCTCTGGCAAATCCACGTTGGCCAATGCGTTGGAAGTGGCGCTGACCGAGAAGGGTAATCACACCTACTTGTTAGACGGTGACAATGTTCGCCATGGCTTGAACAAGAACCTGGGCATGAGCGATGAAGACCGGACCGAGAATATCCGTCGGGTGTCTGAAGTGGCTAAGTTGATGGTAGATGCGGGCTTGATTGTGGTGACGGCGTTTATCAGCCCGTTTCGTGCAGACCGTGATGCGGCCCGTGCATTGTTTGACGACGGTGAGTTTGTGGAAGTGTTTGTGGATGCGCCGCTGGAAGAGTGCGAGAAGCGCGACCCCAAAGGCCTGTACCAGAAAGCGCGCCAGGGCATCATTAAGGAATTTACCGGTATCGACAGCCCTTACGAAGCCCCGAGCAAGCCGGAGCTTGTGGTGAATACCGCTGAAAACGACATTGAAGCCTGTGTTAAGCAGCTGATCGCGGCCATTGTGTAAGGGCTAGCTGATTGCGCAGAGCGGATTAAGCATAGCCGTAATGCGGTATTCTACTGTGATCGGATTTGCCCCGGGCCAAGGAGGGCCTGCCTCGACACAGTGGAGGAGTTCACATGGAACGTTCCAATAACCTGCCTGAAGGCGGGTTTCCTCATCTTTTTCATCATGGTGCCGTGCGTGGTGTAACGGGTTCCGCCCATGAATGGGTGGCTAGCCCAGACAGTTCTGTGCTCATCGACTGTGGGCTTTTCCAGGGCGGTGATGTTGGCCCAGGCGGGGCTAGCGCAGATGATTTGGCCATTGATTTCGATATTTCCCGCATCCAGGCAGTGGTGCTCACCCATGTGCATATTGATCATGTGGGGCGGCTGCCGTGGTTGTTGGGTGCGGGTTATGCCGGGCCGATTTACTGCAGCGGCCCATCGGCCAAGCTGCTGCCCATTGTGTTGGAAGATGCCTTTCGCTTAGGGGTGAGCCGCAAGCCGGCAGATGTGGAGCGCTTTATGGCGCGGCTGGAAGCGGCGTTAGTGCCTGTGCCGTTTGGCTATTGGCATGCCCTGGAGATGGCTGATGGAACGGTGGCGGAGATTCGCTTGGGCAGGGCGGGGCATATTTTGGGCTCGGCCCATGTGTCTTGCCGATTGGCCGGTGAGCACATCACGGTGTTTTCCGGGGATTTAGGGGCTGCTGATGCGCCAATTCTGCCGGAACCGGAGCCCCCACCGGCTGCGAATGTGTTGGTGATAGAAAGCACCTACGGGGATCGTCTTCATGAAGGGCGGAAGACGCGGCAGCAGCGCTTAGAAGATGCGTTGGTTAAGGCCTTACGTGACAAGGGGACTTTATTGATTCCTGCGTTCAGTATTGGCCGTACCCAAGAGCTGCTTTATGAGTTGGAGGCGATTATCCACCGCCAACGGGGCGCCGCCATGCATCCGTTTCTGGACTGGGATGAGTTGCCGATAATTCTTGATTCTCCATTGGCGAGCCGGTTTACCCAGGTTTACCGGGAGCTTGAGCCTTACTGGGACGAGGAGGCCCGCGAACGCTTGCGGGCAGACCGCCGGCCGTTGGCATTTGAGCAGCTACTAACGGTGGACAGCCACGAGGCACACATGAAAATGGTTCGTCACTTGGCTGGCACCGCAAGGCCGGCGGTGGTGATTGCCGCCAGTGGCATGTGTGCCGGTGGCCGCATTGTGAATTACCTAAAAGCGATGCTGGGCGATGCGCGCCACAATGTGCTGTTTGTGGGGTATCAAGCTGCAGGGACGCCGGGCAGGCAGATTCAGCGAAGCGAGCAGGGCGGCAGTGTGAGGCTAGAGGCAGAAACCTACCCCATTCGAGCTGCAGTAGAATCCATTAGCGGTTATTCAGCCCATGGTGATCAGCAGGATTTGCTTCGGTTCGCGGCAGGGATAGCGCGGGGGCCTGAAGAAATTCGCGTGGTGCACGGTGATGAAGGCGCTAAGCGTGCTTTGGTCGATAAGCTTGCTGCACATTTTCGAGCCGCCGGTCAGCCAGTGAACGTTTGGATTCCACTCCAATAGCGCCTTATTGCATCTACGTTTACGGGTTTGTCGATGCGGTGTTTCCCTTCGTTTCCGTGTGAAAAGGATAGGGCCAATGGATTGGCTTCTTATCAACAATGCAACATAGTGTCTTTCAATAAGGCGGTAAGGTAAGCCTTCCACCTTTAGCCTCTTTTGGCTATGTTGGCGGTGCCTTTGTAAACTGTGGATCGTAGAATACCGCTCAGTTTGAGTTTTTGCGCGGCCAGAATATTTAGCTTAAGCGTTATTCTGTGACGATGGATGGGTTTGCCGGGTTATCCAAGCGGTGTTGCTGGCCCGGAACAGCGCCGTAGTGGCAACTCCTGCTGACCATGAGGTAAAGGCAAACTATTTCAATACGAGTAGTGTCGAGCTGGTAATTAGTGATGTGCAGGCTATTAACCCCGGCGCTACCGTAATAATTAAATCGACTGTGCCGGTGGGTTATACGAAGACGCTGAGGGAACGTTTTGGTGTTGAAAATCTCATCTTTTCTCCAGATTTTTTGCGGGAAGGCAAAGCCCTGCATGATAATTTGCACCCCTCTCGAATCATTGTAGGGGCCCAGTGTGAGGCTGCTCGTATTTTTGCTGACTTGCTTGTTCAGGGGGCGGAAACCGTTGCGCCTCCTGTGATATTCACAGATTCAACCGAGGCAGAAGCGATTAAACTTTTTTCCAATACTTATTTGGCTATGCGGGTGGCCTATTTCAATGAGCTGGATAGCTATGCCGCTATCCATAACTTGAATACCCGTCAGATCATTGATGGGGTTTGCCTTGATCCGCGGATTGGGGGGCATTACAGCAATCCTTCTTTTGGTTATGGGGGGTATTGTTTGCCCAAAGATACCAAGCAGTTAGTGGCTAATTACGATTTGGCACAGGCAGAGGAGTTTTTTAATTTGGTGGTGATTCGCGATTTTGAAACGTTTATTCAAACCTGTGATGTGATTGTTTCTAATCGTATGGTGAGTGAACTGGAAGGGGTGGCTGACAAGGTTTACACCCGTGATCTTTTTGGAAGTGATTAATCTTGGAATGCCATGCAGCGTAAAAAGCGGTCTCTTTTATTTCTTATTTTCAGTGTGACAATTTTTATTTTGGGTGCATTACTGCCAGGAGAATTAAGGGAGTCGATTAGTCAGTTGCTTCATTTGGGCAATGTGGATGCGTACGCGCATGTTTTTTTTGGTGCATTGATTGCCTTGTTGTTGGCATGGCTTGGGGCTCCGGTTTTAATTGTTCTTATGGCCATCATTTCTCTTGGGGCCGTTATTGAAGTGGTACAGATATGGATTCCGGGGCGTTCCGCCACTTGGAGCGATATGGCCGGTAATGTGGCGGGCGCACTTATCGGATTGTTGGTACTAAGCCTTGGGCGGTGCGTGGTTAAGAGAGGGCATAATGGTTAGAAAAGCAGTGTTACCGGTGGCGGGTTTTGGTTCGCGCATGTTGCCGGCTTCTAAGTCGATTCCGAAGGAAATGTTGCCCGTTGTGGACCGACCGGCTATTGAGTACGTGGTAAAGGAGGCGGTTCGAGCAGGGATCAAAGATATTGTATTGGTATCTCATTCTTCTAAGAGCGCGATTGAAGACTATTTTGATACCCAATTTGAGCTAGAGCATCAGCTTGAAAAGAAAGGCAAAACGGCTTTGCTGGATGCGCTGCAGAATATCCTTCCTGCGGATGTAAATATTATTTCTGTGCGTCAACATCACGCCCTGGGGCTGGGGCATGCGGTTGCCTGTGCCGCCCCGGTGATAGGCAATGAGCCTTTCGCGGTGTTGCTGCCTGATGTGTTGGTGGATTGCCAGGATATAGAAGAGGATCTGGCGGTTATGGTCCGCCGTTACCATGATACGTCTGCCGCCCAAATTATGGTGGAAGAGGTTCCCGCTCAGAGGGTTGATCAATACGGAATCGTGGCTCTGGAGGGGGATGCCCCCAAAGCTGGTGATTCTGCGGCCATGCGCGCCATTGTAGAAAAACCGCCTATTAATGAGGCTCCGTCTCGGTTATCCGTTGTGGGCCGTTATGTTCTCCCCGGTGAAATCATGGCCATTCTTGCCGAGACACAACCCGGGGCAGGTAACGAGATTCAGCTCACCGATGCGATTGCAACATTAATTAAGCAAAGCCCTGTGGAAGCTTATTCCATGCGTGGTCAGACCTTCGATTGCGGTAACAAGGTGGGCTATTTGCGCGCTATATTCCATTATGCTGCGCGACACCCAGATTTGGGCGAGCATGCCAGAGTCATGATGGCCGAAGCTAGCCAGCACTAATGTGGGATGTTTTATTGGGCTCTGCAGGTACTTTTCTTGCAGGTGTCTATCGTATGAGGATAACGCGAAGGGTTTGGTGATATGCAGGTGGCTGTTTATGGCGACACGTTATGCGCCCAAGTAACGGCAACGGCGCTTGCTCAGACCGGGCATCAGGTAGCTTGGTACGTATTTGGTATAGAGGAGCATGAGCAGCTAAATCAAGAGCGACCGTTATTTAGCGAGCAAGGGCTGGACCGCTTGTATGTTGAGCAGATCAACGCGGGCCGTTTGGTTCCTTTGTTAAGAGGACAGAACGCGGTTGATCTCTCCCTCTCTGAGGTGGTGTTTCTTGCTTTATCACCAGGCAGCGAAACCTTGGCAGAGGATATTCTCGACGTTGATGTAAAGCCTGGGGTTTGTCGATTGGTGGTGAATCAGACCGTGGGGCCCGTAGGGGTAGCGGAACGATTGCGGCAATACTTATTGTCTGCAGGCTATGATGCGGCTCTAGTGGCTTTGCCAGATTTGATTCAGGAGGGGAATGCTTTCCTGACCTTTACTCGTCCTGAGAGTATTTTGCTGGGGTGTTATGAACGCGAAGGCGAGGCCCTGATGCGTGAGCTGCTTCGCCCTTTCAATCGGCGTAAAGATGTTCTTCAGGTGATGAGCCTGCGGGAGGCGGAGTTCGCAAAACTCGCTATCAGCGGCATTTTGGCTACCCGAATCAGTTTTATGAATGACATGGCCGCCTTATCGGAGTCGTTGGACGTGGATATTGATGCGGTACGCGTCGCAATGGGGGCAGACTCTCGTATCGGTGAGGCTTACCTTTACCCTGGCTGTGGATTTGGCGGGCCTGGCTTGAGCAGTAATGTACTGGCTTTGCTGGATGCTCAGCAGCAGAAAGCTGCGGAGCCTGGGTTACTAGAGCAGGTGTTGCATACCAATGAGCGGCAAAAAGAAGTTCTTTTTCGCAAGTTTTGGCAGTACTGCAACGGCTGTGTAAAAGGTAAGCGGGTTGCGATCTGGGGGGCGTCCTTTAAGCCGGGCACACCCCGGGTAGAAAACGCGCCTGCCTTGAAGATTATAGAAGCGTTATGGGCGCAGGGTGTGGACGTGGCTGTGCATGATCCCAAGGCCTTGCCCGATTTGAAACGCTGGGCTGAGAAGCAAAATAGAGAACTGTTGCTGTGTGACACCCCCTACGAGGCCACCCTGGGCGCCGATGCATTGATGCTAGTTACCGAGTGGAAGCCTTATTGGAGCCCAGATTGGCAACGTTTGAAACAAGAGATGCGGACCGGACTTATTCTCGATGGCCGTAATATTTATGACCCTGCATTTGTTAAGGCACAGGGGCTGGAATATCGTGGAATTGGGCGGAGCTAGGCATGTTGCCTGAACAAAATGATCTAACCGAGAGTTCGGTCTGGCTGCAGCTTGAAAGCCTTGCCCGTGAGGAAGGCTCTTTGCATTTGTCTGATTTTTTCGTTCAAGAGCCGGGAAGGTGTGCCCATTTCTGCCTTGAGAGCGATGGTCTCTTGGTAGACTTGAGCAAGCAGAGGGTGTCGTCTCATGCTCGTGATTTACTGGTGAGTTTGGCCGATGAACGGGGCCTTGATTGTTGGCGTGAGGCGTTGTTTTCCGGGGCAGAGGTGAACTGTACCGAGCACCGCAGTGCCAAGCACTGGTTGCTCCGTGATCCGTCTGATCAGGCTGCTGAGGTTCATGCCCAGCTGGAGATCATGGACTCTATCGTATCGCGCGTGTTGGAAGGCCAGTGGCGGGGTGTATTGGGCGATGCGATTACGGATGTGGTTAATGTGGGCGTTGGGGGATCTGAATTGGGGCCGTTAATGGCGGCATTCGCGCTGAATTCGGCGCCCTTGGCAGAGGGAGAAGTGCGGCCCAGCCTTCATTTCGCATCGTCAATGGATGGCAGCCAGATTTCCCAGGTGCTTCAGGAACTGAACCCGCGCACGACACTGGTGCTGGTGTCGTCTAAATCCTTTACTACTGTGGATACGTTGCACAACGCTAATACGGCACGTAGCTGGATGGCCCGTGCACTGGAGCTTGAAATGGATAACGAAGCGATGCTGCGTTGCCATTTTATTGGTATTTCCGCACAACCGGACAAGATGTCCGCGTGGGGGATTCCATCGGCTAACCAGCTACAGTTCTGGGATTGGGTGGGCGGGCGTTATTCTTTATGGTCTGCTATTGGGTTGCCCATTGCGCTTACCGTGGGGATGCACGGATTCCGTGAGTTGCTGGCGGGTGCCCATGACATGGATCTCCACTTTCGCCAGCGCCCATGGCAAGAGAATATCCCGGTTATGTTGGCTTTGGTGGATGTGTGGAATATCAATTTTCTGGATATCCGCGCCCGTGCAGTGCTGCCCTACGATGGCCGTTTAAAATATCTGCCTGCTTATCTAGAACAGTTAGAGATGGAGTCTAACGGGAAGAGTGTGTCGCGTAATGGCGACCCTGTGGATTACCACACCTGTCCGGTGATTTGGGGTGAGGTTGGCCCGAATGCACAGCATGCCTTTTTCCAGTTGTTGCACCAGGGTACTCAGCCGGTGGCGTGCGAGTTTTTGATGACCGCACGGCGCTATACCGAAAGCGCACATTCGGGTGCGGCGGTGGAATTGGAAGGCCAGCATGCTCTGTCTAACGCCAATTGCCTGGCTCAATCGCGTTTGTTGGCGTTTGGCGAGCAGGCTTTGGATTCAACGTTGGCTTTGCCTGCTTACAAGCGTTATCGGGGTAATCAGCCCAGCACCACTCTGGTGCTGGATGAGTTGTCGCCTAGAACCCTTGGCTCCTTGCTGGCCATGTATGAGCATAAGGTGTTTGCCCAAGCGGTGATTTGGGGAATTAACCCTTTTGATCAATGGGGCGTGGAGATGGGTAAGGTGATTGCCACCGATATGTTGGCGGTTCTGGCGGACCCTGATGGCGCCCATGAGGTGGATGATTCCTCACTGTCGTTAGCGCGCCATATCGCGTGCAAGCAAGCGACGCAATAACATTAAACACGAATGCAAATGGACAGAGCCCTCCCTTATCATGCTGTGCCAGCTGGTTGTGTGCTCTGTGCCTTACAAGGATGACATTAATGACTCACCCCATTCCCGCTTCGATTTTTCGTGCTTACGATATTCGCGGTATTTATAACGAAACGCTCACGGATGCATGGACTTATGAAATTGGTCGGGCGATTGGGTCCGAGGTGCAAGCTCAAGGACAGACGGCCATCGCTATAGGGCGAGACGGGCGCTTGTCTGGTCCCGCTTTGTTGCAGGCCTTGAGTGAGGGTGTTCAGTCCACCGGGTGCACGGTAGTGAATGTGGGGTTGGTACCGACGCCTGTGCTGTATTTTGCAACGCATCATATTGAGGGGCTCAATTCCGGTGTGATGCTGACTGGTAGCCATAACCCGGGCAATTACAATGGTTTTAAAATTGTAATTGACGGTGTGACACTCTCGGGTGAACGCATTCAGGCGTTGCATCGCAGAATTGTAGATCAGCGCTTTGCTGAAGGGCAGGGCGAGTATCGTGAGCAGGATGTGCTGGTGGACTACCAGGCTGCGTTTTTGAGCGCCCATAGCCTAGCGCGACCTATGAAGGTGGTTGTGGATTGTGGCAATGGCATCACTGGTTTACAGGCACCGCAAGTGCTTGAGGCGTTAGGGTGTGAGGTTGTGCCGCTGTTCACTGACGTGGACGGCACCTTCCCGAACCATCACCCAGACCCGGGTGACCTTAACAATTTGCAGGATTTAATTGCTAGCGTAAAAGCAGAAAAGGCAGATCTTGGATTGGCTTTTGATGGTGACGGCGATCGGGTTGGGGTTATTACACCTGCTGGAGAGGTGGTGTATCCGGATATTCTGCTAATGGCGCTGGCAGAGGATATGGTGAGCAGGCATCCCGGTGCAAAAGTCATTTTTGATGTGAAATGTACGGGGGCGTTGTTTGATGTGATTCGTCAGGCAGGCGGCGAGCCGGAGATGTGGCAAACTGGACACTCCTTGATCAAGGCTAGAATGAAGCAAACAGGGGCCTTGTTGGCGGGTGAAATGAGTGGGCATATCTTTTTTGCTGAAGATTGGTACGGCTTTGATGATGCCTTGGTGGCTGGAGCACGACTTCTTGGCATTGTTAGCCGTTTCGATGGCGATGCCGATGCGTTGTTTGCCCGTTATCCCTCATTGTGTACTACACCTGAGATCAATATCGATGTGACAGATGATAATAAGTTTGCCATTGTGAAATACCTGCAAGAGCACGCCCCGTTTGGTGACGGTGAGCGGTGTGTAATTGACGGTATTCGTATGGATTATGCCGATGGTTGGGGCCTGTGTCGGGCCTCCAATACCTCGCCGAAGTTAGTGTTGCGTTTTGAGGCAGATAACGATGAAGCCCTAGGCCGAATTCGCAACTTGTTCGAGGTTAACGTAAGCAAAGCGATGGCCGCGGTGGGTTAATTCTACGATTGGCTTGGCTGTTTAATTTCAATGGGTGGAGCCTGCGAAATGGGTGGTGGCAGCTCAGGTGATAACCTTGGAACAGGATGATGAATCATGAGCAAAGTATTGGTCACCGGCGGAGCCGGTTATATCGGCTCTCACACGGTGCTGTTGCTGCTTGAAGCTGGGCGCGAGGTTGTCGTGCTTGATAACCTCACCAATAGCAGCGAGGAGAGCCTACGCCGTGTCCAAAAGTTAACTGGGCGTGAGCTGACTTTCATTAAAGGCGACATTCGCGATGCGGATTGCCTAGATCGACTTTTCGCCGACCATGATATCGATTCCGTGATCCATTTTGCCGGCCTGAAGGCGGTGGGTGAATCGGTTGAGAAGCCGTTGCAGTACTACGATTGCAATGTGGTTGGCACGGTACGTTTGTTGGAAGCCATGGAACGGGCAGGGGTACGCACTCTGGTATTTAGCTCATCGGCAACGGTGTACGGTGACCCGGCCTCTGTGCCCATTAAGGAAAACTTTCCTCTCAGTGCGACCAATCCCTATGGTGCCAGTAAGTTGCACATTGAAGATATGCTCCGTGATCTCTACTCCAGCGATAACCGGTGGCAGGTGGCGTTACTGCGCTATTTTAATCCTGTGGGCGCCCATGAAAGTGGCGAAATAGGTGAGGACCCTAATGGTATTCCCAATAACCTCATGCCGTTTATTGCGCAGGTTGCCATTGGCAAGCGAGCACAGCTGAGTGTTTTTGGTGGAGATTATGCGACGCCGGATGGCACTGGAGTGAGGGATTATATCCATGTGATGGATTTAGCCCAGGGACATTTGGCGGCACTGCAGGCTTTAGAGGGCGATCGTGGTCTGCTGACGGTGAATTTGGGAACCGGGCGAGGCTACAGTGTGCTGGAAATGATTGCGGCCTTTTCTAAGGCCAGCGGGCGAGACGTTCCCTACCAGATTGTGGAACGTCGATCGGGAGATGTGGCTACCTGTTACGCGGATCCTGCTCATGCCAGCAAAGTGTTGGGGTGGGAAGCCACTAGAGGCGTTGAGGCAATGTGTGAGGACCACTGGCGCTGGCAGGAAAAAAATCCAAACGGGTATTGATGGATAGTACCGGCGGTTCTGTCGGCGTTAGTGGTTATGTAACAACCCGTGGCGTGGATAGTGGTTATTAGCCAAGCCAAAGAGTCATCGTTAACGGTGATTCTGGCGTTCCTTTTTGTTAGCGGTTAAACCGGATAGGCATACATTGCTGCATCGTTTCGTTCCCTTATTAAAGAAGTACCTTGGCCCTCTGTTTGTTCGAGGTATCGGGGCTGTTGCTATGTTGGCAATGAATGTACTTGTTGCACGGAAGTTGCCGGCGGACGAGGCCGGCATTTTTCTTTGGAGTGTTGCATTATTGATGCTTGCTTCGGTGATCGTGCGAATGGGTACCGATAACAGTGCTCTAAAACTGGGTGCTATTGCCTATTCAGAGGGAAATAAAGGGTCGCTTTACCAGCAACAGTGGTTTTCGCTGTGCTTGGTTGGCGCTGTTTCCTTTTTCATTGTCGCCAATGCTGTGGTGGGACTCTGGATTTTCCCCGGTTTTTCTGAGGATAAACGCTGGGTTTTGACGTACATGCTAATGGCGGTGGTGCCGTTTAGTTTACTTTTTCTACAAACCCGATTTCTTATTGCAAAGGGAAAAAGCTCGCTGGGCATTTTCTTTTCGACGACCTCTCCGTTTGTTGTCTTTATTCTTCTGATTTCTGTTTTTCAGGTTGCTGATGCGGCTGATGCGGCGGTTGCCTTTCTGGTTGCCAGTCTGGTTTCACTGGTTCTGGCTTTGGCTTTGTTCTGGCCAGATCGCCAATCAGGTTTTCCGGAGAAAAAAGCGCGACAGGAAATGCTATTGATGAGCCGGCATTTTTGGTTGGCGGCTGTGTTTTCTGAAATGATTATCTGGATTAGCCAAATCCTAGCAGTGATATGGTGTGGCCCTAATGAGTTGGCATGGTTAGCCTTAGGGCAAAGAGTTGCATCTATTGTTAGTTTGCCTCTGATTGCGGTGAAGAGTGTAGTGTCTCCCCAGCTGGCTAATGCAATGAATCGACAGGACTTTCCCGGGCTCGCAAGTGGGTTACGGGAAAGTTCATTGATAGGCTTGGTTATTGCGGCTCCGCTGTTTATCTTGATAGTGGCGTTACCTGAAATGTTAATTACGATGACCGTTGGAGAGGACTATTTGCCTGCGGTCAATTTAGTTTTAATTTGCGCTGTTGGACAATTAGTGAATGTGACTGCGGGGGTTTCCGGCGGTATGTTGGCAATGACCGGTAATGAGCGAGTGCTGAGGAATATTATCGTGGGCAGCGGTATTCTTTGTGTCTTATTAAGCATTACGCTCATTCCGCTTTATTCTGAGGTAGGGGCTGCATTGGCCTTTTCAATTACGATGATTGTTCAGAATGTCGTTATGTATTTGGTTTCTAGAAAATTTATCCGCATTGGTATGCAAAGAGGATTGTCATGAGTGAAAGTGGGTCGCTTAAGCGCGCCTTTGTCACAGGTTTCTATAGCCAGCTTCGTAAGCTGGCAAAGCTGCTGTTACATGCGGGGAAGGCAGCGACTGGAGGCCATATTGAAAAGCCTGAATTTGTTGCCATCAGCGACAAGAATGTTGCTTATCTTGTGGTCTCTAAAGCCGCTTGCTCATCGATTAAGAAATCCATGGTGGCGGGTATCGTTAATGATGACATTGAGGATAACTATTCTATCCATCAGAACCAAAAAGTCGCGGAGCTGACGGTTAGAGGGCGTTTGCCTGATGCAGACCGTTACCACGTGTTTACCTACGTGCGAAACCCTTTCTCCAGAATCGTTTCTTCCTACATCAACAAATTTGAGGATTTTGAAAAGATACGAATGGTGGGTTTTGAATACGCGGATTACCTTGGCGGTTACTTGAAAATGTCCGATTCATTTTCAGTTTTTGTCGATAAAATTTGTAATATTCCTGATCGATTGAGTGATCGACACTTTATGGCTCAGCATTATCTTATTCACACACTCTCTCCGGTCGTGCCTGAGCAAATAGAAAAGCTTGAAGAAATAGAGAGTAGTTTCCCAGCCTTCACTCAGAAGTATGGATTCGGCGATATCCCCCACTTTAACCGAACTGGTGGCTATAACTACGAGGACTATTATAGTTCAGTGGAAATGGTCGATCAGGTTTACCGACGCTATCGCGACGATGTTGAGCATTTTGGCTACCAGGCGGAATACGAAAGGTTGAGGTCTCGCTTTGAAGTCTGATCCTATTGCTCGAATGAAAGGTATCTTTGTTGGCCGATACCGGGCTTTCGTTAGATGGGTTTGCGCATATTTCATGCGAAAACGCGGCTTCAAGGTTATTCATTTTCTTCATATAGGAAAAACCGGGGGTACAGCATTAGGGCGTGTTTTTCGGGGCAATCAGCGCGTTGGCAAATACTGGTTTGTTTTGCATGAGCATAGCACCACGGTTAAAAGGCTGCCGAAGAACGATCCGTTTACTTTTGTGCTACGAGATCCGGTGGACCGGTTTGTTAGTGCATTTTACAGCCGTTATCGACAGGGCAAGCCTGCGTACTTTATTCCTTGGACGGCCGCTGAAGCCAATGCATTTGCACTGTTTCCCACTGCAAACAGCTTGGCCGAAGCCCTGAGCGATTCAGATCCAGAGTGCTGCCAGAACGCTAGGGCGGCAATGCAGGCAATTGGTCATGTACGAACACACTATAGTGATTGGCTCGGGTCTATTGATAACCTTACTGCGCTCAGTTCCCGAATTCCTCTGGTTGGTTGGCAGCCGGAGCTCGACAGTTACCTTGCCGGTCTTGTTGTGTTTCTTGAGGGAGATGCGCAGGCTTATTGTTTCCCCAAGAATGCCAAACAGTCCCATAAAGGTAGCCATGGAGGCCGGGGGGAGTTGTCTGAATTGGCGATTCAAAACCTGCAGAAATGGTATTGCGAAGATATTAGGTGTGTAGAGTTGATCCGCCACTTGGGCCTCTTTAGTCCACGGGCACCTGTAGGGAGCGACAATGAGTATTAGGATCGCTTGTGTGCATGATTCCAGGGCTTATCTGCCAGAGTTACATGCCTACAGTGAATATTTACGAGGAAGCCGGTCAATCCATTTCGAGGCGATGTCCCACAGCGCCTGGGAGGGTGTGGCTTGTGAAGACTATAATTTGGTTTACCACTTTATGGGGTTTTATCCGTTCTGGAAGCGAAGCCAAGTGCCGGAAATCCATGAGTATCATAGCCTAAGCGTTCCGCCTTTTGCGCAAGCGAAAGATGTCATAAAGCGATGCCTCAATCGAAAGCCGGCAGGGCGGGTTTACCTGAATAAACAAGTCGAATCTGTTTTGGGTTTTTCTGATTCCTTGCCCGGTATTTTACGTGATATGGGGGTGCATCAGCGCTTTTTTGATGTAGCCAGCGCAGGGTACGTAAAGGAATTCGATATCGTTTATTGCGGTACGATTGTTGGACGCAAGGGGTTACTTGAAGCCATCAAGGCGTGCCTTGATGCGTCATTGTCGGTCCTTGTTGTCGGTAGTCTTGATAATCCGGAATGGCTGAACAGTTTGGGGGAGCAGAAATGCTTGCTTACTGTTACGGGGGCAGTGGCTTACGATGATGTGCCTGGCTGGATCGTGAAGGCCCGTTTCGGGTTGAATTTCATCCCTGATGTATATCCATTTAATCTGCAGACGAGTACCAAGGTGCTTGAATATTGTGCTGCCGGCTTGGGAATTGTTACCAATGATTATGCCTGGGTTCGCGATTTTGAGACCCGATACGATGCTAGCTTTTATAGAATGGAGACTGGGCTTAGCCGTTTAAAAAAAGAAGATGCGAGGCGTTATTCGGCGTGTGTCGATTCTCTGGAATGGTCACTGTTGTTGGACGGTAACGGCTTTGAGTCGTTTCTGGTTGAATGTAGCCAGGCGTAAGTGCCCAGCCGGCCCGCGCGCAGGTTTTGCTTTTCCTGAATCAGAGAGACATAGGGCTGGTGTGCCCTTAGCGGGCACCAAAACCGGTTAGGACCGTTTTGATAGTTTTCATAACGATCAGTATGTCGACCCATAGAGACAGGTTCTTAATGTAGAAAAAATCGTGCTCAACTTTTTCCCAAGTGGATTCCGTGCATACCGCGTACCCCTGACTTACCTGAGCCCATCCTGTGATCCCTGGCCTAACGATGTGTCGGTAACTATAAAACGGCACTTCCTGCTCAAATTGCGTTACGAAACCGGCTTGCTCGGGACGTGGTCCTATCAGGCTCATATCCCCTTTCAAGACATTCAGAAATTGCGGCAGTTCGTCTAGGCGGAACTTCCGAATAAAGCTGCCAAAACCGGTGATTCGGTGCTCGTCCATATCTGCAAAACGCGGAGTGTCGTCATCCTCTGGAATCATGGATCGGAATTTGTACATGCGAAAGGGGGTATTCTTTTGCCCGACGCGTTCCTGAATGAAGAACACCGGGCCCTTGGATTCAAAGCGAATGATGGTGGCGACGATTAAGGCTACGGTGAAGACGAATGGGCTGAGCAGGACCACCGCAGTGATATCGATCAGTCTCTTGGTAATGACGTAAGCTGCGCTGGGTTGCAGAGAATCCATGTCATGGATGCTAAGCATATTGAGATCGACTTTCCCGCTGATGGCCTCGTTCAGGGTTTTGCTGCTGATGATAGTTGTGCCTGCAGCGCTGTGATGGGCCACGTAACGTAGCCAGTCGTCGTCAATTTCTGAATCTGTATCTACGATGAGCGCATCGTATCGGGTGTCAGATAACTCAGTTGAAGTGAGCTCACGAAATTGGATGTTTTCGGCTCTTTCTTTATTGACTATTTGGACCCCGGGCAGAAAAGCGAATTTCAGCTTGCGGTAGCGGCGGTTAATTACGAAGTTAGCGAACTGGACGTAAAGCAACAGCGCAAAGCCTATAAACAACGTGCTGCGCGAATAGCCCAGACGAAAGGCCAGAATCATTAGCATGGCGGTGGCTATGAGGGCCAAGGTGATAGTGGCGTTGTAGGAAAAGCCGCGGCCGCCGGGGAAGCGAACGATCTTCTTTACCAAAATTGCATTAATGAGATAAATGGTGGCCAGAATAATCAGTGAAAGTTGCTGGTTCGGGTCGTGGGGGATTGCAATTGAGCCATGGGCCAGGAGCTGTGCGAAGAACAGAGTAATAAATAAACCCGCAATGTGGCCCGTCACCGAGTTAAGCAAGAATCTTTCATATAGACGAGTATGACGTGCCGGTTCTACAGGTATGAAGTGCGAATTCATGAGTCTAAGTGCCTGATTTTGCGCCTAGATAGGCGTTCAAATAGTCCGATTTTGCGGGCTCGAGCCATGCATCTTGCGCGGTGGTCATGGCGGCGGCCTGAATGCTGTTCAAGTTTGTAATCAGTTGCTCAATGCCATTGCGAACTGAGGCCAGTGTATTGTTGCACAGAAGCCCATTTCCGCTGCTGTCGATCAGTTCGTGACACCCTCCTACATTGCTCATGAGAAGCGGCAACCCATAGGCCTTGGCTTCAAGAGCGGACATGGGGAGCCCTTCACTGTCGGAGATAAGACAAAGGGCATGATAATGGTGGAACTGATCGAATGCTTGAATCTCTCCGGCAAAATAAACATTGTTTGGTGCGTTTTCTTGAATCGCTTGCTGATCTGGGCCGGCGCCGACAATGGTGAGCGTTAGCTGCTCTGGTGAAAAATGGGAGACCGCTTCAATCAGAAGTTCGGGGCGTTTAGGATGCGCGAGTCTCCCTAGGAACAGTAACTTTACCGGTTTTGGCGGTAAGTTTGCAGGCTGTTTTGTCGGTTTAGGGGTTCGGTTGGCGAGTGTGATCGTTTTGCTTTGGGGAATATTGAGTTTTTGTTGGCACTTTTGAGCATCAGCTTGCGATACGTTAATGACTAGGTCCGTTAGTGTGGATAGCAGCCGTTCGGCAAGCGTGTATATGCCGGAAAGTTTGCCGCCGTTGTAAATTGACGACCAGCCGTGTGAAATATAAATGACCCGCAAGCGGGGCATAAAGAGCTTCATTAGCCTCGCGTAGACTCCGGCATTTGCTGAGCTGGCGACCAGGATAGAAATGCTGTTATCCAGTATATAGCGATGCAGGCGTATAAGGCCCATAGGGCTGGGGAGTCGCTTGAGTAGGTCCGGTAAAATGAATGGAGAAAGGGCGTCCAGCGTTTTCGTTAGCCACTGCTCTTCACCTGTGATCAGAAAAGGGTGGATGTCGTCTTGCAGGAGGCGAACCTGGTCCAGTGTCCAGCGCTGCGCGCCACCGGTTTCTGCTTTGGTAATGATGAAGCCAATACGTGGTTTGCTATCCATTTCCAGCTCGTAATACATTCAAGTGGCGGATTTTCTCACTTTACCGGGATGGAGGGAAATTTGGCTGTGGAGCAAACGGGTTTGCTTCACCAAAGCGGGAAGTGAGCGATAGTGAAGGGCGGGAGGCTGTTCGCCAATGATTAACTGTCGACCGCAGGGCGACCCATCATTGGGCAAAGAAAAAGGGCTTACCCGATGGGTAAGCCCTTTTCTTATTTGGCTCCGCCTGCTGGGCTCGAACTAGGCGAATGCAATTGGATTCGCCAATGATTAACTGTCGACCGCAGGGCGACCCATATTGGGCAAAGAAAAAGGGCTTACCCGATGGATAAGCCCTTCTCTTATTTGGCTCCGCCTGCTGGGCTCGAACCAGCGACCCAATGATTAACAGTCATTTGCTCTACCAACTGAGCTAAGGCGGAATGTCTTGAGGCGCGTATATTAGTGACGCCTCTCGGGGTCGTCAACACCCCGGAGGCGCGTTTGTTGCTTATTTAGCCAATGCTTGCTCAATTCGGCGAATAGCGTCCTTCAGTGTGTCCATGCCAACGGCAAAAGACAGGCGCATGCAGCCAGGTGCGCCGAAGGCGGAACCGGGTACCAAGGCCACTTCGGCGGTTTCCAGTAGCAGGGTAGCCAGATCGGTGTCGGACTCCACGCCATCCATGTTGGCAATGGCGTCGGAGAAGTCCGGGAAGGCATAGAAAGTGCCGTCGCCTTTAGCGCATTTCACGCCGGGTAGGGCATCCAGTGCGTCGGTGAGATAGTCGTGACGCTCTTTAAATGCTTTAACCATCTCGTCTACGCAGCCTTGATCGCCGGCTAACGCCGCTTCCGCTGCAGCCTGGCTGATGGAGGCTGGATTGGAGGTGGACTGGGACTGCACCTTCTTCATGGCAGCAATCAGCTTCTGCGGGCCTGCTGCGTAACCGATGCGCCAGCCCGTCATGGAGTAGGCTTTAGAGACACCGTTCATGACCACGGTGCGGTCATACAGCTCCGGGGTGGCGTTGACGATGTTTACGAAGGGTTTGCCTGTCCACAGGATATGTTCGTACATATCGTCGGTGGCGACGATGATGTTTGGGTGTTTCTTGAGCACTTCACCCAAGGCGGCGAGCTCTTCCAGGGAATAAGCCATGCCGGAGGGGTTGGATGGGCTGTTGATCACGAACAGGCGGGTTTTCGGCGTGATCGCTGCTTCCAGCTGTTCCGGGGTGATCTTGAAGCGGCTGTTCACGTCCGTTTCGATGATTTTTGGGACACCACCGGCAACCAACACCATGTCCGGGTAGCTCACCCAGTAGGGGGCCGGGATGATGGCTTCGTCGCCGTCATTCAACAGGGCCAATGCCATGTTGAAGAAGCTCTGCTTGCCACCACTGGACACCAGCACCTGGCCGGGCTCGTAGGATAGGCCATTATCGCGCTGGAATTTGTCGATAATGGCATTTTTCAGGCCGGGAGTGCCGTCCACCGGGGTGTACTTGGTTTTGCCGGCGTTGATCGCCTCAATGGCGGCCTGCTTGATATGTTCCGGGGTATCGAAATCCGGCTCACCGGCACCCAGCCCAATAATGTCTTTGCCCTGTGCGCGGAGTTCACCGGCTTTGGCGGTAATGGCAAGGGTGGGAGACGGCTTGATGCGTTGTACGCGGTCGGAAAGGCTGATATCGGACATGCACTCCTCGTTCATCTTGATAGTTGATTGGCCACGTTTTTTTTAACGTACCGATCGACACAGAAAGGGGCTGGAACTTTACCGGATTCGGGTGCCAATGTCCCGTATTTCCTGATGGGGACGCTCTTCGATCGCCATCGTGGTTGAACGATCACTCTCACAGGTGGCTGGGGGAGCTAAGCGTTTTTGTCGGAGCGGTCGTTTGGCCGCGATTGCGTCTCTATTCCCTCTCAAATCCCATTCACTGGAGCCACCGCTCCAGTGGGCAACATGGATCATCACGCATTTGATCTGCTGGCTCTGGTACACTACCCGGTGATTCTGCACGCATGACTTTTGCTGTTTTCCTATCGTCGGGAGGGCAGTAGCCATCAGGAAGCCCAAATGTCTGAAAGCCTCTTCAAACTCCATTCCGACTACCAGCCCGCCGGTGATCAGCCCACCGCCATTGCGCAGCTGATTGAGGGTATTGATGATGGCCTAGGCCACCAGACGCTGCTGGGGGTGACCGGTTCGGGTAAGACGTTCACCATGGCAAATGTGATTGCGCAAACGGGCCGGCCCACCATCATCATGGCGCCGAACAAGACGCTGGCTGCTCAGTTGTACGGGGAGTTCCGAGAGTTTTTCCCCGAAAACGCGGTGGAGTATTTTGTTTCTTACTACGATTACTATCAGCCGGAAGCCTATGTGCCCAGCTCCGATACGTTTATCGAGAAAGATGCCTCGGTGAATGAGCAGATCGAGCAAATGCGACTGTCTGCCACCAAGGCGATACTGGAGCGACCGGATACCATTATCGTAGCCACCGTGTCGGCCATTTACGGGCTGGGTGATCCCGCTAGTTACCACGCCATGGTGCTGCATTTGGTGCGCGGCGATCATATTGATCAGCGTGAGTTGTTGCGACGGTTGGCGGAGCTGCAGTACACCCGTAACGAGATGGATTTTCGCCGCGCCACTTACCGAGTGCGTGGGGATGTGATTGATATCTTCCCGGCGGAAGAGGAAAAGGAAGCGGTTCGTATTGAGCTGTTCGATGATGAGGTGGAATCCATCAGCATCTTTGATCCTCTTACCGGTGAGGTGATTCGTCGTATTAGCCGCACCACCATCTACCCCAAGAGCCATTACGTGACGCCAAGGGAAACCGTGCTCAAGGCGGTGGAGATGATTAAGGAAGAGTTGGCCGAGCGGCTGGCCGAACTTAAGGAGCAAAACAAGCTGGTGGAAGCCCAGCGGTTGGAGCAGCGCACCCGCTTTGACATTGAAATGCTGCAGGAGCTGGGTTATTGCAATGGAGTAGAAAACTACTCCCGGTTGTTTTCTGGCCGTGCCCCCGGCGATGCTCCGCCCACCCTGTTTGATTACCTGCCGGACAATGCGCTGCTGATTGCCGATGAGTCCCACGTCACCATTCCCCAGTTGGGCGCCATGTATAAGGGCGACCGCTCGCGTAAAGAAACCCTGGTAAGTTTCGGGTTCCGGTTGCCCTCTGCCATGGATAACCGGCCACTGAAGTTCGAGGAATGGGAGCTGTTGGCGCCACAAATGGTCTTTGTGTCTGCTACGCCAGGGCCCTATGAGAAGAAATACGCTGGGCAGGTGGTGGAGCAGGTGGTGCGCCCCACCGGCCTGGTGGACCCGAAAATCGAGATCCGTCCGGCGACCACTCAGGTGGATGATCTGCTCGGCGAAGCCAAGGAATGCATTGCCAAAGAGCAGCGGGTGTTGGTGACCACGCTGACCAAGCGCATGGCAGAGGACCTCACTGAATACCTGAATGAGCATGGTATTCGGGTGCGTTATCTGCATTCCGATATTGATACAGTGGAGCGAGTGGAAATTATTCGCGATCTGCGCTTGGGCAAGTTCGATGTGCTGGTAGGGATTAACTTGCTGCGTGAAGGGCTGGATATGCCGGAAGTGGCGCTGGTGGCGATTCTGGATGCGGACAAGGAGGGCTTTCTGCGCTCCGACCGGTCACTGATCCAGACCATCGGCCGGGCTGCCCGGAATGTGGATGGCCGCGCGATTCTCTATGCGGACAAGATGACCGGCTCCATGGAGCGTGCTATCGACGAGACGGATCGTCGTCGCGAGAAGCAGGAGGCCTTCAATAAGGCCAATGGCATCACCCCGCAAGGGCTGAATAAGAAGATTCGTGACATTATGGATGACAGCGGTGGCAGCCGTTTTGATCGCAAGTACAAGGGCGAAAAGAAAGTGGCCGAGTCTCCGTCGGATTATCTGGATGCCCGCTCACCGGCGCAAGTGGCCAAGGAAATCAAAGCGCTGGAAGCGAAGATGATGGAACATGCCAAGAACCTGGAGTTCGAGGATGCCGCCGCCACCCGCGACAAGATTCACCAGCTCAGAGAGCTGGGTTTTATGCGCTAGAGATACCCGTTGTGGGTAGCCGCCAACCCTTTGTGTATTGGCACCTTCACTGTTACACAATCGCCGATCTTCCCACGGTGCGAACCCGAGCCTTGGTCAGCAAAGTCCGCTTATTAAAAGCGGACCCACAGTTTAGGGCTCTACCCGATTGCCCTGCGGGCGATTCTCTTGCTGCGCAAGTTGCGTGCTTTGCAAGGGAGCGCCTACGGCGTTAATGGTTTGCTGTGAGCCGGGCGATGGGGTGCTGGGCGCCAGTTGTTCCACCCAGATTAGGGTCCCCGCGATTACGGCCACAGGCATGATGAACAGGTTCACCAGCGGGATCATGGTTAGGGCCATGACGATGGCGCCGAAGGTGAGCACTAGCCAGCGCTTTTCTTTTAGCCGTTCTAGCATCACCTCAAAGGGCACCTGGCGATTGTCGGCGCCGAAATCGATGTACTGCATGCCCAGTAACCAGCCAGACCACAAAAACCAGATGGCTGATGCCAGTACGTTGACCACCGGAATAAAGTAAATCACTAAGACTACAAACAAAATCAGCACGGCGCGCCATAGCCAATACCAGGTTTTACGCAGTTCCCGTTTGAAAGTACGCAGGATCATGGCGGGGATAGATTCGTCGTTCATGGGATGGCCGGTGATTTGGATATCCACTTTTTCTGCCAGAAAGCCCATGAAGGGCGCGGCAATCAGCTGCACACCGATGGAAAACACGCTGGCGAACAAACCAAGCAATAAAATCCACACCAACACCACTGCGGCATCGATCAGGAAGTGTAGGGCGCCATTGAGGAAACTCCAGAAGCCGGTTAGCACCCAGTCTGCCGTGGCGGCGGTGATCCAGCCTGCAATCCAACTACCGCTGAGCCAGTACAGGCCCCCGAAAACTAAAATGTTGAAGATCAGCGGGATAATTACATAGCGTCGCAGTTCTGGGCTGCGGGCCAGTTTTAGGCTGCGGGTTAGGTAGGTAATGGCATCGGCGATCTGGGACACGACTAATCCTTGGCGGTTAAAAGCAGCTACACGCTACAAGCCCCGCGCTGCAAGGTAAAGACGTGGGCGTTGTGGCTAGCCATGCTTGCAGGTCGGTGGTGGCAGCAGTAGGTGGAGCAAACGGTCTTTGGCGGCTTATTTACTTGCCTACTTGCTTGGGGCGGTGGCGCGGTGAATCGCTCATGCTGTTTATCTGCTTACCTTCTGCGCTGTTTATGTGCCTATGGATAAAATCGGAATACGGAGCGGTAGGCGATGTTTTGCACTTCTTTGCAGTGCGCTGGGGTTGGGATGCGGTATAACCCGGTGTGGTGTGGTTATTGTAATCTCAGCGTCTCGGCGGATGAATTCGGGCCGGGTTGTCGCTAGACTTAGCTCTTTCATTATTGGCGCCCCTAGGGCGTTTGCCGTTGCCGGCGTAGAGACAGCAATCGTATGCGACTGAAATCAATAAAACTGGCTGGGTTTAAATCCTTTGTGGACCCTACCACCACCTATTTTCCGGAAAACCTCACCGCGGTGGTGGGGCCTAACGGGTGTGGCAAGTCCAATATTATTGACGCGGTGCGCTGGGTCATGGGGGAATCTTCCGCCAAGCACCTACGTGGTGAGTCCATGGCGGACGTGATTTTTAACGGTTCCAATGCCCGCAAACCCGTAGCCCAGGCGTCTATTGAGTTAATTTTTGATAACTCCGACGCCACCGTCACCGGTGAATACGGCAAATTCAACGAAATCTCCGTGAAACGCCAGGTCACCCGGGATGGCCAGTCCAACTATTTCCTCAACAACACCAAGTGCCGGCGTAAGGATATTGCCGATATTTTCTTAGGCACCGGTCTGGGACCGCGCAGCTACGCCATTATCGAGCAGGGCATGATTTCCCGGTTGATTGAAGCCAAGCCGGAAGAGCTGCGGGTGTATATCGAGGAAGCGGCGGGTATTTCTAAGTACAAGGCTCGCCGCCGCGAGACCGAGAACCGCATTCGCCGCACCCGCGAGAACCTAGAGCGACTGACTGATATCCGCGATGAGCTGGCACGGCAAATCGAACGCCTGAGCCGCCAGGCCAGTGCGGCGGAGAAGTACAAGCAGTATAAAGAGGAAGAGCGGCTGAAAGGGGCCCAGCTCAAGGCGTTGCGCTGGAAAGGGCTGGATGTGCAGGTTAAGCAGCTGGACCATGTGATTGGCGAGTTGGACGTATCCATGGAAGCAAAAGTGGCGGAACAGCGCCACGTGGATGCGGAAGTCGAACGTTTGCGCGAGAAGCACCACGAGGTGCAGGAGCGCTTCAACGAAGTGCAGCAGCATTTTTACGCCCTGGGCGCAGAAGTGGCGCGCCTAGAGCAGAGCATCCAGCATCAGCGTGAGCGCAAGCAGCAATTGTACGAAGAGCTGGACCAAGTTCGTGCCAGCTGGAAAGAGGCGGATGCACACCTGCGCATCGACAGCGAGAAAGTGGCTGAGCTAGACGCCATTCTGGCGGAGCGTGAGCCGGAACTGGAAATGGTCTGCGAGCAACAGGAAGCCTCCAGCGAAGCGCTGGCACTGGCTGAAGAGACTATGCAGAGCTGGCAGCAGGCGTGGGAAGAATTTAACGGCAAATCCGGCGAATCCCGCCGTCAGGCGGAGGTGGAGCAGTCCCGCATTCAGCATCTGGATAAATCCCAGGAGCGTTTGCGCGATCGGATTGACCGGCTGAAAAAAGAACAGGAATCCCTGGACGCCGGCCCGCTGGCCCAGGAAATGCGCGAGCTGGAAGAGCAGGTTGAGCAATATCGCGGGCAGTCGGAAGAAAACGAACTGCGCAGCGAATCTCTGCAGGAAGAGATCAACCAGCTTCGCCGGGCTAACGGTGACCGGGGTCGCCAATTGGATGAGGCCCGCGAAAAGCTGCAAAGCCTGAAGGGCCGACGCAGCTCCTTGGAGGCTCTTCAGAAAGCGGCCATGGGGGATGATGGCGCGGTCAGCGATTGGCTCACCCGCCATGAGCTGGATGATGAACCGCGGCTGGCGGACCAGCTGCAAGTGGCCGAGGGCTGGGAAAAGGCGCTGGAAGCGGTGCTCGGCGATAGCATTCAGGCGGTGGCGGTGAGTGGTTTTGAACAGCTCAACGACTGGTTGGACGACCTGTCCCACGGCCGCCTGGCGCTGGTTAGCCCGGGGGCGGTAAAGGCCACAGCCGGTAGTAAGGCGACACTATTGCGCGACCATGTTGAAGGTCAGGCACCGGAAGGCCTGCTGGCAGGGGTCTATGTGGCCGATAATCTGGACGCGGCGCTGACCCTGCGCAGTCAGTTAGAGGCCCATGAATCCGTGGTTACCCGTGACGGTATTTGGCTGGGGCCGGATTGGCTGAAAGTGGCGAAAGAGGAAGACCAAGAAGCCGGTATCCTCGAACGCCGCCGCGAGTTGGAGGCGTTGGTCGGCGAGATTGAGACTCTTCAGGCCACCGTGGATGATCTGAAAGAGCAGCTAGAAAGCACCCGCGAGCAAATTTCCGAGCTGGAAGAAGAGCGCGAAGAGGTGCAGCGACAAGCGAGCCGAATTAACCGAGAGCTGGGTGAAATCAATGCTCAGGTGAGTGCCCGTCAGGTGCGTCTGGAGCAGATTACCATGCGCCGTGAGCGTCTCGGCCGAGAAATGGACGAGACCAACGAGCAGCTGGAGCAGGAACAGGAACAGCTGAAAGAAGCCCGGGCGGTGCTGGCCGAAGCGCTGGACGCGATGGAAACCGACAGCGGTGAGCGCGAAGCGTTGCTCACCCGTCGGGACGAATTGCGTTTGAGCCTGGATGAGTCTCGCCAGAAAGCCCGCCAAGATCGTGACCGGTCCCATCAGCTGGCTATGGAGGTGCAGGGTGCTCGCACCCAAGCGGATTCGCTGCGACAGAATTTGAGTCGCCTGGAAGCTCAGGTGCAGATGATGGCCGAGCGCAAGGCGCTGCTCGAAGAGCAGACCAACGAAGGCGACGAGCCGGGCACCGAATTACAGATGCAGCTGGAAGAAAAGCTGGAAGTGCGCCTGGAAGCCGAGCACAAGCTGGCCGAAGCTCGCCGTGAACTGGAAACCGTGGACCATGAAATGCGTAACCTGGAAGGCCAGCGCGGCCAATTCGAACGCCAGGCCCAGGAAGTGCGCAGCACCATGGAGCAGAAGCGGATGCAGTGGCAGGACCTGAGCACCCGACGGCAAACCGTGGCAGAGCAGCTGGCCGAGCAGAACTTTGACCTGGATACGGTGCTGGAGAACCTGCCGGACGAGGCGGATGAGCAGCAGTGGGCACAGGAAATGGACATGATTGGTCAGCGGATTTCTCGCCTGGGCCAGATTAACCTGGCGGCCATCGACGAATACCAGCAGCAATCCGAGCGCAAGAACTATCTGGACAGTCAGAATGACGACTTGGAAGATGCCTTGGGCACCCTGGAAAATGCCATTCGCAAGATTGATCGCGAGACCCGGGCCCGTTTCAAAGAATATTTCGATCGCATTAACCGTGGCCTGCAGGAGCTATTTCCGAAAGTTTTCGGGGGTGGCCATGCCTATTTGGAACTCACTGGCGATGACCTGCTTGATACCGGTGTTACCATTATGGCGCGGCCCCCGGGTAAGCGAAACAGCACCATTCACCTGCTCTCCGGTGGGGAAAAGGCGCTGACCGCGCTGTCGCTGGTATTCAGTATCTTCCAGCTTAATCCCGCACCGTTTTGTCTGCTTGATGAGGTTGACGCGCCGCTGGATGACGCGAATGTGGGACGTTTCTGTAACCTAGTGTCGGAAATGTCTGCAAAAGTGCAATTTATCTACATCACACATAACAAGATTGCGATGGAGATGGCTGCTACTCTGATGGGTGTCACTATGCATGAGCCAGGGGTTTCCCGTCTGGTATCAGTGGATGTGGAAGAAGCGGCCGAAATGGCGGCAATGTGAGGAGTCGGTGCCGTTGTAATAGCGGTGCTTCAGCACAAGCAAGGAAGAAGAGGCGATGGGCCTGAACTTAGAAACATTGATTGGCATTCTGGTTATTTTGATCCTGCTGATTCTCGTCGACGGTATGCGGCGGATGATCAGAGAGCGGCATGGGCGCCTGCGTATGCGCATTGACCCCCGTTACCGTGACCAACCGGAAGAAGAGGAAGACCGCGGCCATAACCCAGAGCTAATCGGCTCTGCTCGCGTGATCCGTCGTGCTATGGAAGAGGATCAAAAGGAACGCCCACCCATGGTAATGGAGCCGGATGAAGCGGCCGCAGATACCCGTACGGCTGAACAGCAAAGCCTGTTCGAAGCCGAGCAAGGATCGGCGCCTCAACCGGGGGGGGCGCCCGAGCCCCAGCCAGAGGTTGCCCCGGCCCCTAACCCGTCGGCAGTAGAGCGACAGCCAGAATCGACTCCCGAACCTCGTGAGGCGCCTCGCCAAGAGCCACGGATAGAGCCTAAGGCCGCACCGAAAACGCCCCGCGAGCCTCAGCCCGTGCTGGAAGTGATCGTGGTACACCTGATTGCCCACCGTGGTGCGCCTTTTGACGGTGGCGCTTTACTGCGCATGCTGTTGGAAGCGGGGTTGCGTTATGGTCGCATGAATATTTTCCATCGCCATGTAAGTGTGAACGGTGCCGATGATTTGCAATTTTCCATGGCCAATGCGGTTGAGCCCGGCACTTTTGATTTGGATACCATGGAGAGCAAGACGTTTGCCGGGGTGACATTCTTCCTGAAACTGCCGGGGCCTACTGATGCCAGGGGCGCATTGGACAAGATGCTGTCTATTTGCCAACGGCTGGCTTCGGAACTGGATGGTGAACTCAAAGATGAACAGCACAGCGTATTGACCCCGCAGACCATGGAACACCTACGTCAGCGCGTGCAAGAATTCGAACGGCGCCAACGGGTGCCGAGCGTGTAAAAGCAGTTGAACGTTTAACGTTGAAAAGCAAAAGCCAAGCCCTATCTTGGCGCTTTAGGGGGCGTGCAGCGTAGATTGTCGGATCTCAACGGTACTTGTATTTTTGGGTTCTTGCTGCGCCCTTACTGAAAATCGCTGGCGTGGCCTTTCCAATAACGAGGCGACAGCCCGTGTTTCAACGTTAAGCTTTACGCGTTCAACGCACCCCGCCTTTTCAATCACTAAACTCTCACTGCTGCGACCACTGTGACGAATAACAACGATCCTTCCCTGCAAGCACAATCCCTCCGTGATCAGCTTAACGACTGGTCCTACCGTTACTATGTTCAAGATGACCCGGCGGTGCCGGATGCGGAGTACGATCGGGTATTTCGCGCACTGAAAGACCTGGAAGCGCAATACCCTGATCTAGTTACCGCAGATTCGCCCACCCAGCGGGTGGGTGATGTGCCGTTGGATGCGTTTGAGCAGGTGCAGCATGAAGTGCCGATGTTGAGCCTGGACAATGCCTTCGATGATGAGGAGCTACGGGCCTTTGATAAGCGTATTCGTGAACGCTTGGATGTGAGCGAAATCATTGATTACGTGGCCGAGCCCAAGCTCGACGGGTTGGCGGTGTCGTTGCTTTATGAGAACGGTGAGTTGGTGCGGGCGGCCACCCGCGGCGATGGGCAAACCGGTGAGAATATTACCGTGAATGCCAGAACTATTCGCTCGGTGCCTCTTAAACTGCGTGGCAATGATGTGCCTAAGCGGTTGGAAGTGCGCGGTGAAGTGGTCATGCCCCACGCTGGCTTTGAGGAGCTTAATGCTCGCCAGCAAGAGGCTGGGCTAAAGCTTTTTGCTAACCCTCGTAATGCCGCGGCAGGCAGTTTGCGGCAATTGGATTCTCGCATCACTGCCAGCCGCCCGCTGGAATTTTATGCCTACTCCATGGCCCAGCTGGAAGGCTGGGAGCATCCGCCTACCCATTCGGCCATGCTTGATGCATTACGCGACTGGGGTTTACGCGTAAACCCGGAGATTCGTGTTTGTCACGGGGTAGAGGCCTTGCTGCGTTTTTATCAGGGCATCCTGGAAAAACGCGAGCATCTGGATTACGACATTGATGGTGTGGTGTACAAGGTAAACCGCTTCGACTGGCAGGAGGACCTGGGCTTTGTTAGCCGGGCGCCGCGCTGGGCCATCGCCCACAAATTTCCCGCCCAGGAAGAGCTCACCGTGCTGAACGGTGTGGATTGGCAGGTAGGCCGTACCGGGGCGCTGACGCCGGTGGCGCGGTTGGAACCGGTGCACGTGGGCGGGGTGATCGTTAGCAATGCCACGCTACACAATATTGATGAAATTCAGCGCTTGGATATTCGCATTGGCGATACCGTGGTGGTGTACCGGGCCGGCGATGTGATTCCCAAGGTGGTGCGGGCACTGCCAGAGCGACGTCCGGCAAATGCACAAGGCATTGCTTTGCCGTCGTCGTGCCCGGTGTGTGGTAGTGAAATTCTGCGTGGCCATGATCAAGTGGTGGCGCGCTGTACCGGCGGCTTGATCTGTGGCGCTCAACGGCGTGAAGCCATCAAGCATTTTGCCTCCCGCCGGGCCATGGATATTGATGGGCTGGGTGACAAGCTAGTGGATGCGCTGGTGGATCAGGAGCTGATTACCACTGTGGCCGATCTGTACCGCTTGAAAGCCGAGCAGGTGGCGGGCCTGGAGCGCATGGGGGAGAAATCGGCGGATAATCTTATTGCGGCGCTGGAAGCCTCTAAAACCGTGGGGTTAGGCCGCTTCCTGTTCGCGCTGGGGATCCTACAGATTGGTGAAGAAACCGCCAAGAATCTGGCTGACTGTTTTGGCGATCTGGATAGCATTCGCCATGCTCCGTTGTTGTTGTTGCTGGCGGTGCCGGATGTGGGTCTGGAAGTGGCCAAGGCCATCGGTGCTTTCTTTGCCGAAAGTGATAACGAGGCGGTGATCGACGGTTTGTTGGCGCAGGGGGTGAGCCCACAGGCCAGCGGAGTACCGTCTGCTGCCTTTGTGAAAAGTCTGACGTTGGCGCAATTGTTAAAGTCCGCCAAGCGATTGGGCATGAATCTTGAAGGGATTGGTGACAAGTCACTGGACATCTTGGGTAGCGATTTCCGCACGGTCACTGAATTGAGTGCGGCGGCGGCTGAAGGGGCGGGCGCCGAACCCAAGGGCGTACGCTCCGGGGTTATGACACAGCTGGCCAAGGCGTTGGCGGAAAATGACTGGCGAGGCCGGCTGCAGGATGCGGAAAAAAAGGTTGCTGATATGGCTGCCCGTGCCCCCCAGGAAATGGAAAGTCAGCCTTTAGAAGGGCAGACCTGGGTACTGACCGGGACGCTTGAGCAGTTTACCCGGAATCAGGCTAAACAGGCCCTACAGCAGCTGGGCGCCAAAGTGGCTGGGTCGGTGTCTAAAAATACTCGCATGGTGGTGGCAGGTGCATCTGCGGGCTCCAAACTGGCGAAAGCGGAATCGTTGGGCATTGAGGTATGCGATGAAGCTGCGCTACTGTCCCTATTGAACCAGCACGGTATTGATCCGGGAGCGTTATGAAAGTCTGGCTAACCCTGCTTTTGGTAGTACTATTTCTGAGTGGCTGTGCTGCCACACCGACGCATACAGATAATGTCTGTGCGGTGTTTGATCAGCGGGGGGGCTGGTTCAATAACTGGTACAAATACGCCAAGAACACGGAAAAAGAGTACGGGGTGCCGGTGCCCGTGCTGATGGCAACGATCTACAAAGAGTCGGGGTTTAATGCTAGAGCGAAACCGCCGCGCACCAAGCTACTGGGTTTTATCCCCTGGAAACGCCCGTCGTCGGCCTATGGCTATCCTCAGGCGCTGGACGGCACTTGGAATTGGTACAAAGACGCCACCGGTCGCCGTGGCGTAAAGCGCAATGATTTCAAGGATGCGGTGCGATTTGTCGGCTGGTATCACTACCAGAGTTACAAGAAAAATGGCGTGGCCCGTAACGATACCTACAACCTTTATCTGAACTACTACGCCGGCCACGGCGGCTATGCCCGCGGCACCTGGAAAAACAACAAATGGATGAAAGGCGCCGCCCAGCGCACCGCCTCCATGGCGAACCGATATGAGCAACAAATGCAGGGCTGTGGAAGGTAATAGCGACAAGTGATGGGTTTGGAATGGTAGGAAAACTCCCTGCCTTATGACAGGGTTTGATTTGAATGGTGCTTGATTGTTACTTGTCGCGGTAAGCTAGAGTTCGTGGCTGATTTTCCCTGGGGTGTTTTTTGGATAATGAATCCATCGTTTACGGCTGCATTAAGCATTTACCGTTTGGTAATTTGCAGGAGCGTAAGACGAGTTGTTTTCAAAACCGCAAGGCCATTCGGCAATTACCGCAGGCAGACGAATGGCCGTTTCTGTGTCGGGAAATGTTTTGCGTACCCGGAGACGACTTAATGGGCGGCACCTTCCAGACTCAGGTGATTCATTTCGGTATGTCTTACCGTGCGGTGGAGTACGAGTGGGAGCACTGGATCGCTAAATTTGAATCTCTGCTCAAGAATATGTACTGGGTGAATGCGGTGGTGCACTTGGAAACTGAATTGTCCGGGTTTCATACCTTCGTGTGGGATAGTGCCGACGCGTACCACGCACCCTCTGACGCGCCTTTACGGGTGCGTTGCGAGTGGGCCCGTGAAGGGGCTATTTCCTGAATCTTTGCTTCAACGTTAAGGCCTGCTTGAGTGCCTGATTAGAGCCTTCCGCCTGTGCAAATAATCTTTTTCCATTTGCCATTATTTCCTCTCTTGCTGATTGCATTCTTTTTTCCTTGCTGCATAGTCAAGTGAGAAAATCATAAAAAGGTGAGGATGATGGCTCTCAATTATTCATTGCTTGATGTATTTGCTGGCGCACCATTTCAGGGCACTCAGGTGCCAGTGGTGATGTTGGATTCGGCCAACAGTAGTGATGCCAGTAAAACGGCTATTGCCGGTGAGTTTCAGCAAACTGAAACCGTGTTTATCGAGCCGGGAAATGATGCTTCGCCGGTGACGGTGTTTAATAGTAAGGGTAAACAACTATTCGGTGCCCACACCATTCTGGCAGCGTCTTATGTCGCTTATGAAATGGGGCTGACAAAAGATGAAGGGGAATTTGCATCGTTTCTGCTGAAACAAAATGAGCAGTTGATTGAGAGTTTTATTGATAAGGGCGATAGCTCGCCGGGGGCGATTCAGTTTGCGCGAGTGCTGAATCCGACAATCGACCGCTACACTCCAGAAGTTCCTCGTTTGGCGGCGGCGCTGAACATTGACGAAAAACATATTTCGTTCAGTAAGTACAAGCCGATGGTGGTGAGTGTGGACAAGCCCACGCTGATCGTGCCCTTTACTAAACCGGAACACGTACTGGCGGCGAGCCTTAACCCGGATCGCTGGTCGGATCTGTTCGGTGGTGTTTATACCTCGGAGCTTTTTCTATTCGCTCCGGGAACCATTACCGGGTTTACGGAATTTCATGGTCGGTTGCTAAACCCCTCGCTGCCCCGTGATGCGTTTCCGCCGATTGGTGCGGTGATGCCGGAGTTTATTGCCTACCTGGCAGAACAGGGCGAGACGGCGCCCGGTACCCATACCCTGTCTGTGGATCGGGGTAGCCATGAAACCCGTAAAAGCATTCTCCATGCAGAATTCGATAAGCGCCCGGGCAAAGAGGTGCGCTGTCGCATTGGCGGTAACGTGATCAAGATGGGGACGGGGTCACTGCTGTATTCGTGACCCTGAGCTTATTCGTTACCTGAACGATTTTTCAGGTAGACGATGAACGCCACGGTGGCGATGACAGTAAGAAACAGCACGAAGGCTGTGATCAGTTGGTCGAGGGTCAAATTACTGAGCATGGGGCTTCCTTGGTGTATAGGTGAAAATGTATTTTCAAATTAGCATGGTCGCTAGCGTGTTGCATGGCCAGTGACTGCCAGGCCTCTCCTGCAATGGCAGGAGGCCCGGTGTTTGGTGTTATTCAATCGCGCAGAGTGCGGCGCGGGTCTTGTCCCAGCCTAGGCAGCCATCAGTGATGGACAGGCCATGCTGAAGCGGTTTCCCTTGGCCTTGTTTACCGTCGTGGAGATGGCTTTCCAGCATGATTCCGGCGATGGCGGTTTGTCCTTGAGCTCGTTGTTGCAGCAAATTTTGTAGCACAGCAGGCTGGCGTAACGGGTCTTTACCGCTGTTGGCATGGCTGCAGTCCACGATCAGGCGTGGGTTACAGCCTTTGTTCTTGAGGGCGGCAGTAGCGCGTTGCACGTTGTTGGCATCGTAGTTGGGCCCGTCGTGGCCGCCACGCAACACCAAATGGGTATCCAGATTGCCGGCGGTTTGTAGCAGCGCGCTGTGGCCGTGTTCATCCATGCCTAAGTGGGTGTGAGGATGGATCGCCGCGCCCATGGCATCACAGGCCACGTCAATGCTGCCGTCAGTGCCATTCTTGAAACCCACAGGCAGAGCCAGGCCGCTGACCATTTCCCGGTGGATCTGGGATTCTGTGGTGCGTGCCCCGATGGCGGCCCAACTAAGCAGGTCGCCTAGGTAATCTGCAGCCATGGGGTGCAGCAGCTCGGTGGCAAGCGGCAGGCCTAACCGGGCTAAGTCCAGCAACAGGTGGCGGGACACATTCAGGCCAGTGGCGATATCATTGCTGCCATCTAGATGTGGGTCGTAGAGCATGCCTTTCCAGCCCACAGTGGTGCGGGGCTTTTCCACGTAGGCTCGCATCACAATGAAGACTTTGTCGTCCAGCTGAGCCGCGAGTTCTGCTAGACGGTGCCCGTATTCCAAGGCGGACTTAGGGTCGTGAAGTGAGCATGGCCCGGTGATTACCAGCAGACGTGAATCTTTGCCATTGAGAATATTGCGAATCGTCTGACGGTGCTGCTCAATGTGTGCGGCGAGTGCGGTATTCACCGGCAAGCGCTCACGCAGTACCGCAGGGGAGGGCAGCGGCTGGCTGCGGCGTGGGGTCGCCTGGCGCTCTTGGATTAGGCTGGCGGCGTTTTCGATATGTTGTGTGCTTACCTGTTGCATGGTGTTCCCTTATTGCGGCGGCGCGTTATCGTCGCGCGTGATTCGTCGATCGCTGTTCTGTGCTGTGCAGGTTAGGCCAGCGGCTAAATCGGGTTGTCAGATCGTTCGGTTGATAGCGATACATGCTACTGGCCTCTTGGTGCTGTCTGTTGTTTGCGGCTGTATATCAGCCAATAAAAAACCCCGGGCGGGTTACCGGCCGGGGTTGGATGTGTTCGGCAGGCGTCCCTTAGCGGGCGCGCCTGAGTATCAATCAGGCGCGCGAGCGGCTAAACCAATACCCGTAATATGACGCAGCAGACACCGCCATACCGGCCATCAGGCCAGTCAGGGTGCGTGTGTTGAACTGTGCTGCGTGCATAGTTATGTCTCTTGAATGTGCTTCATTTAAGGCTAAAGAGTAGCGGTAGCTTGAGAGAGGTGCAAGAGGCTAGGCCCATGTTGCACGATAGCCGCTGACTATTTTTTATATGGCATGGTTTGCGGGCCCACAGTAATCGCTGCGCTGTAGTCCCGCCAGGGTTGAGTGGGAGGCGGTTGTCCTCGCCTCCCATTCGGTAATACTGAGTGGCGTTTGATTCAACCCAGCTTGATGCCCTTGGCTTTGGCGACCATGGTTAGAATTTTGGTTACGTGGTCGCCACCGGTCATTATTTCGCTCGCGTTATCCATATTGCCGATTTGTTCAAAGTGGGCGGCAATACCATCCGCATTGCGCTCTTCGTCATTCAGGTAAACGCCTTCGCTTTCCATTATACGTACCATGGCGTAGCAACCAGCGCCAGCCAGCAGGATGCGATGGGTAGGGGCTTCGTTGCTTGCCAGGAACAGCACCGCCGGGGTGATTTCCTTTGGCTCCAGCATGGCCAGCACTTTAGGCGGCATCAGGTCTTCAGTCATGCGAGTGGCGGCGGTAGGAGCAATGCAGTTTATCTTGATGTTGTACTTTTCACCTTCCAAAGACAGGGTGTTCATCAGCCCGACCACTGCCAGCTTGGCGGAGCTGTAGTTGGCCTGCCCGAAGTTACCATACAGGCCGGAGGCAGAGGAGGTCATGACGATGCGGCCATAGCCCTGTTCGCGCATGATCGGCCAAACGGCCTTGCTGCAGATTTCTGAGCCGGTGAGGTGAACCGCCACGACTTTATCCCAGTCGTCCTGGGTCATCTTGACGAAGCTCTTGTCGCGAAGGATGCCCGCGTTGTTGATGAGCACATCAATGCGACCCCAGGTATCCATCACCTGTTTTACCATGGCTTCGACCTGAGCCATGTCGGAAACGTCTGCACCGTTGGCAATAGCGTCACCACCGGCAGCCTTGATTTCTGCAACCACTTGCTCGGCGGCTTCACTGGAACCACCGCTACCATCGCGAGCGCCCCCGAAATCGTTCACTACCACTTTGGCGCCGAGTTTAGCCAGTTCCAACGCGTGGGATTTGCCCAGGCCATTGCCCGCGCCGGTGACGATGGCCACCTGATTATCAAAACGGATTGTCATGGGTTATCTCTCTAAATTTTTTGAGTTGAAAAGTGCAAAATTCAAAGTTGAAACGCAAGTAACGGCATTGTCGAGTGACGGGCTGTCACCCCGTGAAACAGGCACTAATGTGCGGAATGTTTCAGCTTAATAGCGCGTTCTCTTGCGATTTAAACGTTGAACGTTTAACTCGGTACTACCGCCAGGCTTAACCACTGCGCCATCAAGGCAGGCTTTTCCTGACCTTCAATTTCAACTTTGACACCGTGTCGCAGCTGCCATTCTTGGTCAGAGCGCTGCTTCACTTCCATCAAAGTGAAGGATCCTCGAATCTTACTTCCTTCGCGGACCGGGTTCATGAAGCGGACCTTGTCGAAGCCATAGTTGATGCCCATGACTTGCCCCTTGATGGTAGGCAGTACGTCCATAGCCATGGCCGATAGCATTGACAGAGACAGAAAGCCATGGGCAATGGTGGCACCAAAGGGGCTTTCCTTGGCGGCGCGCTCCGGGTCGGTATGGATCCATTGCGGGTCTTCGGTGAGTTCAGCGAAGCCATCGATGCGTTGCTGGTCGACGGTACGCCACTGGGATGTGCCAACGCTTTTGCCAATGTTCGCCTGCAGCTCTTCAAGGGTGGTTTGCTGTTTGCTCATAGTGCTTTCCCGTTGGTGGCCCGGTAAGTAGCAGCCGAGATCCACTCTCCAAAATGTCTTTTAGAAGAAGGAGTATGTGGGTGACCTAATCAGTCGTAAAGGATGAAAGGCGCCATTAAGGGCGAAAAATATGTCATGGCTTGCTGTGTGGCCAATGGTGTATCTCTGACGCTATTTTAAACATTAGAAGCAAGCGGTTTTTTAGGAAGAAATTATTAATAAACAATAGCCTAGGGTGGCCGGTGAGAGCGATTCTGATGGGCTTGCATAACACATACCGCTGAGCAGCGTGACCTGTTAACCGGCTTGTCGGCCCCTGGTAATCAGTGCGAAACCCTATTCATAGTGGTGCTGGGAGAGGGTAAGCGTTAAGGAAAGAGCGTTGCTGGTGGCACGACAAAGCGTGATGAAGAAACCATTGAGTGCGAAGGCGCTTTAACCGGCAGTTGGTGCGCTGCCTCTCCTAAACAAGCTCATCTCCTCTGGGCTTGGTTACCCCGCCGTTCTGCTCTTCTAGGCTGGCCCCAAAATATTGTGGCACTTTCGATAACAGGGCATAGAACTTCAAAATTGCAGCCTCTGTGTCTTGAAGGGAGGCGCCATAATGAATGGTGTTTATTCACGGGGATGAAGAATATCAATTTCACTAACTAATGGCGCTAATCTAATCTGGTTGAATATTATTTTGAGCCGAGGATACACGCATGGCCCAGTTTTACCTTGTCCGCCACGGGCAAGCATCGTTCGGTACCGATAATTACGATCGCCTTTCCGAACTGGGTCACCAGCAAGCTCGCTGGCTGGGTGAGTATTTTGCCGAACGGGATATGGGCTTTGATGCCCTTGTGTGCGGTGATCTGGTACGGCATCGGGAAACGGGAGCCGGTATTTGTGAAGGCCTGGGTGTGGCCTTACCCGAAGACATTCAGTCCGGCCTTAACGAATTCGATTTCCAGTCACTGGTGAATGCCTACCTGGCTCAGCACCCGGACCAGGTGCCTAGCGAAGGTGCTCCGGTGGCGGCCTTTTACAAGGCCTTGAAAACGGCCATGAAACACTGGCGAATGGATACGCTGACCGGCGATCTGCCGGAAAGCTGGCAGGGCTTCTCTGACCGGGTTGCTGCCGCCCGCGATCACATCCAGCAGCAGTACAACGATAAGGACCGGTTGCTGATTGTCAGCTCTGGTGGTGCCATGGCCATGTTCATCAAACATATTCTTGGCGCGTCGGATGAGGCCGTAGTGGAGCTGAATCTGCAGATTCGCAACAGTAGTGTGAGCCACGGTTTTTTTAATCAAAAGGTGGTGCGTATGGCTAGTTTTAATAACGTGCCGCATCTAGATCGCCCTGACCGTTTCGACGCGATCACTTACTACTAATTTTCGTGCTTTGTGCTCCAACCTTGTACGCGCTGCATCGCATTTAACGCAGCCACAAGACTGCAGGAGCAAACGGGTAATAGGGAGAGCGTCATGGATTTTCAGTACACAGAAAAAATGCAGACATTGATCACTCAGGTGCGTGATTTTATTAACAACGAAATCCGCCCGGCGGAAAACGTGTATTACGAGCAGCTGGCAAAGAGCCCGTGGGAAACGCCGCCGATCATGGATGAACTGAAAGAAAAGGCCCGAGCTAAAGGGTTATGGAACCTGTTTTTGCCTGCAGAGTACGCAGAGTACAGCGCAGGCTTAAGTAACCTGGAGTATGCGCCGCTGGCAGAAGAAATGGGGCGCTGTCGTATTGCATCCGAAGCGTTTAACTGTGCTGCTCCGGATACTGGCAATATGGAGGTGCTGGCAAAATACGGCAACGATGCTCAGAAAGAACAGTGGTTGTTGCCGTTGTTGGAAGGCCGTATTCGTAGTGCCTTCGCCATGACCGAGCCGCAAGTGGCGTCCTCTGACGCGACTAATATCGAAACGCGTATAACGGAAGATGGCGACGATTACATCATCAACGGCCGTAAGTTTTATATCAGCGGCGCCATGCGAAAAACCTGCGAAATTATGATTGTCATGGGCAAGAGCAGCCCGGATAACCCCAACCGCCACCAGCAGCAATCCCAGATTTTGGTGCCTACCAATACCCCCGGGGTCAACATTGTTCGCCCGATGCAGGTATTTGGTTACAACGATGCACCCGAAGGCCATGCCGACGTTATTTTCGACAATGTGCGTGTGCCCAAGGCCAATATAATTCTCGGTGAAGGGCGGGGTTTCGAAATCGCTCAGGGGCGCCTGGGTCCGGGCCGGATTCACCACTGCATGCGTATGATCGGCGCGGCTCAGGAGGCGTTTGAGATGATGTGCAAGCGGGTAAACCAGCGTGAAGTGTTCGGTGCGCCCATGAGCAAGCAGGGCTCGGTGCGCGAAGATATCGCCAAATCTTACTGCGAGATTGAGCAGGCACGGTTGCTGACGCTGAAAGCCGCAGACGCCATGGATCGCTCAGGTAACAAAGACGCGAAGGATTTGATCGCTATGATCAAGGTGGTTGCGCCTAATATGGCGTTAAATGTTATCGACCGGGCGATTCAGATCCACGGTGCCGTGGGCTTGAGCCAGGATACGCCGTTGGTTCACTTCTTTAGCTACGCGCGCACGCTGCGTCTGGCCGATGGCCCGGATCAGGTGCACATGATGCAGTTGGGCCGGAACATGGCTAAACAATTCGCCTGATTTCAGGTGTGGCCCGCAGCGTCAATCGCGTTCTGGGTGTTGCTTTTTGCGCAGCAGAAAAAAGAAGAACAGTAGGAGGGCTCCATGTCCCAGATAGATACACAGAAACTGGCTGAGTATTTTGAGCAGCATATCGAGGGCTTCAAGGGTCCCATTGAAGCGGAGAAATTCGAGGGGGGGCAGTCCAACCCTACCTTCAAGATTACGGCCGCCTCTGGCTCCTATGTGCTGCGCCGTCAGCCGCCGGGCAAACTGCTCAAATCCGCCCATGCGGTGGATCGCGAATTCCGTGTTATGGCCGCGTTGAAAGACACCGATGTACCGGTGCCCAATGTGCTGCACCTGTGCGAAGACCGTGATGTTATCGGCTCCATGTTCTATGTGATGGAGTTTTGCGAAGGACGCATTCTCTGGGATGCGGCGCTTCCCGAGGCGGGAGAGGGCGATGCCGCAAATGCGGCACGCCGCGAGATGTACTCGCAAATGAACCGGGTGCTGGCGGCCATTCACAGTGTGGACCTGGAGGCCGTCGGCCTGACTGATTACGGTAAGCCGGGCAGTTATTTTGAACGTCAACTCGACCGCTGGACCCAGCAGTACGACGCGTCCAAATTGCAGGAAATTGCGGCCATGGATTCGCTGATCGCCTGGTTACAGACCCATCAACCAGAGGATGACGGCCAAGTGTCACTGGTGCACGGTGATTACCGCTTGGACAACTTGATGTGGCACCCGCAAAAGCCGCAAGTCATGGCGGTGCTGGATTGGGAGTTATCCACCTTGGGCCATCCACTGGCGGATCTGGCGTATCAGTGTATGGGTATGCGAATGCCTCAACGAGGCGCCAAGATGGCCGGTCTGCAAGGCAAAGACCGTACTGCGTTGGGTATTCCTACTGAAAAAGAATACGTGGCCATGTATTGCGAGCGCCGTGGTATTGCCCATATCGACAATTGGGAATTTTATCTGGCATTCAGTTTTTTCCGCCTTGCGGCCATTTGCCAGGGAGTCGCGAAAAGGGCTCAAGACGGTAATGCCTCCAGCAAGCAGGCCTCTCAAGTAGGTGCTCTGGTCGAGCCACTGGCCTCCATGGCCATGCAAATTATTAATGAAGGGGCATAAAGCCACGGCAAGCTGCAAGCGAAAAGGAAAGCCGGGCGGCAATGTGGCTATTGTGCTTTCGAATAGCCGCAGGCTATGGGGCTTGCGGCTTATGGCCTTTTTTCGGGAGAGAAATAATGGGTACCGATCTTTTTAATCTTGAGGGCAAGGTTGCTCTGGTGACCGGCGCGAGCCGGGGTATTGGCGAAGAAATTGCCCGCCTGTTGGCAGAGCAGGGCGCCCATGTGATTGTGTCCAGCCGTAAGATTGATGGCTGTCAGGTCGTTGCCGATGCCATTAAGGCAGACGGTGGCAGCGCAGAAGCTTTTGCTTGTCATGTGGGCGAGCTGGCGCAAATTGAAGCGGTGTTTTCCCATATCCGTAAGGTGCACGGAAAACTCGATATTTTGGTAAACAATGCCGCGGCTAATCCATTTTTCGGGCATATTCTTGATACCCCGGTGGACGCCTTCGATAAGACCGTGGATGTGAACTTACGTGGTTACTTCTACATGTCCGTGGAAGGGGGCAAGTTGATGCGCGAAAACGGCGGTGGCGCTATCGTCAATACTGCTTCGGTGAATGGTCTGACCCCGGGCGAAGGCCAGGGGGTGTATTCCATTTCTAAAGCTGCCGTGATCAGCATGACCAAGGCGTTTGCCAAAGAGTGTGCGCAATTCAACGTGCGAGTGAATGCGTTGCTGCCGGGGCTGACTAAAACCAAGTTCGCCGGTGCCCTGTTTGCCAACGAAGATATCTATAAACAGGCCCTGAGCCAAATCCCCATGCGTCGTCACGCGGAACCCAAAGAAATGGCCGGCACGGTCCTTTATCTAGTCTCTGATGCTGCCAGCTTCGTGACAGGTGAGTGTGTTGTGGTTGATGGCGGCTTTACGATTTAACACTCACGTTGCTATCAAACCGTTGATAGGTCTTCGCTTTTAGGGGGCAAAACGCGGGTAGGGTGCTCCGGTGCTCTCGGTGCGGTGAGGCTAGGTAGATTTTTAGTGTATCTGCCTGTTTTCCGTTTTGCTGCCTTCGTTTGTGCACAGATAAGGGAAGGCCTACAGCGGCTTTTTGTAAGCAGATGGATGCCCAAGGCGGGTCAAGAGTGTTGTTTACCGCTTTCGGTGCAGGAGGAAGTAATGGATCCAATTCTCGATTTTACCGGCAAGACGGCGTTGATCACCGGTGCGGCCAGCGGTTTTGGCAAATTACTGGCACAAGAACTGGGTAAGCGCGGTGCCGCGCTGGTACTGGGCGATATCAATATGGATGCCCTTAACCCGCTGGCAGACACATTGGCTGAGCAGGGCGTTAAAGTTGCCGCACTGCGCTGTGACGTGTCCAGTGAGGCGGATTGTAAAGCCATGGTGGATGCGGCGCTGTCTCAGTTCGGTCACCTGGACTTGGCTGTGAACAATGCGGGTATTGCTCACGGTTTTATTCCGTTTACGCAATTGAGCGAAGAAGTGTTGGATCAGCAGATGAACGTGAACGTTAAAGGCGTGATGTTCGGCATGAAGCACCAAATCGATGCCATGAAGGTGGGCGGCGGCAGTATCGTCAACGTGAGTTCCATGGCGGGGTTAGGTGGTGCGCCTAAAATAGGGGCCTACTCGGCGGCCAAGCATGCGGTGATTGGGCTCACACGCACAGCAGCAGTGGAATATGCTAAGCGCAACATTCGCGTGAATGCGATCTGCCCGTTTTATACTCATACACCGATGCTGGATGAAGGTGAGCTAGCAAAAAACAGGGAACAGGTGCATGCCATGCTTGCCTCCGGTTGCCCAATGAAGCGACTGGGACAGCCCTCTGAGATTGTTGCAGCCATGCTCATGCTGCTGTCGCCGGCCAACAGCTATATGAGTGGCCAGGCCCTTGCTGTGGATGGTGGTGTATCCGCGTTTTGATTTGCCGTTTTGGGTTCGGCTTGTGGGCTTGTTTGAAGGTTAACGGGGGGCTTTCGGCGTGTATGCGCCTTCTTTTAGGCTGGTTAGCAAGCTATGCCCCATTTGGGGCATAGTGCAGGCACTTTTGAAGGCATGTTGGTTGCCGTCGATTAAAGTGCAAAAAACGACGGCGCGCCAGCCGGAGTACCCTGAAGGCTATGTAAGCATACAGGGCGCTTTTCAACGGCTCTTTAGTGCGTTTTTTTACCTTTACCTTTGCGCTGGGTTGCCTGGGCATGTTGCTCGGTGAGCAGGCCGTTCGGTCCAAACAGTTTTTCTCGCCATTCCTCCAGTAACGCATCGGTGTCGTGCTGGGAAGGGTGGAAATCTCGTTTAAAGAAATCTAGGTACTGGGGCGTTAATTTGGTGAACAACCCTTTGCGACCGAACAAAAAGGTGAGGCCTTTCCAGTTACTTTTCAGATCAAACAGGCGACCGTCTGAGGCCAACATGCGTGCCTGGAAGGCGGCCATTACGGTGAAGAAAAGGACGGTGGTTGGGATCATAGCACCAGTACGAATGGCGTAGCTGCCGCTGACTTTCTCATAGACATCGTAGGCCACGGTTTTGTGTTCGTTTTCTTCCAGCGCATGCCATAACCACAGTTTTAACGTGGTTTCATCAATGAGTTTTTTCTGATGCTCGTCTTCACGTAGCAGCTGTTCAGCGATGATGGCAGTGTAATGTTCCAGGCACACCGTGGTGGCTAGCTGGAAAATTTTTGGGGTACGTTTTTGCATCAGGCCGATCAGTTTGCCCAGGGATTTGTCCAGCTTGTCCGTGGGGTAGCCGAATTTCATGCCCATATTGTTCCAGGCTTCATGCTCTTTACTGTGCATGGCTTCTTGGCCAATAAATCCGGCCACCTGTGCTTTCAGTGTGCTGTCGGTAATTTCTTTACGGTAATGACGCACGGAATCTACGAAGAAAGCTTCGCCTTTTGGGAACAGGGTGGACATGCTCAACCAGAACGCGCTCAGAAAGGGGTCGTTATCGTAGAAGTACCGAACGGATGTTTTGTCATCAAATTCAAAGTCGAGCCGACGGGGTGGAATATCCACGGTGGCGCCCAACGGCACTTTCTGGGCCTTCGCTTGGCCTGACTCAATGGTGGTGGATGCTGTTGTTGTCATGGTGTACTCCTGTCCCTGGCGGCAGAGTCGCCGCTGAATTCATACTGTTACATTACTCAATGTAATGAATGTTCAGGGTTAGAGTAGGTGAGGTAAATGGCATTTTCGCGCCCGGGTCGGGGCTAGAGGGCCAATCAGCCACGCTGAGCGTGCAATTGGACCCCCTCTGCGAGTGCACAAAACAAGGTTTTTGATTGTCCATTGAGGGCGAAGGCGTTAGCGGGGTAGGAACAGGGATTTGGTTTCCAGAAACTCTTCAAAGCCGAAGCGGCCCCATTCCCGGCCAATCCCGGATTGTTTGTAGCCACCGAAGGCGGCTTGTATATCCGGGCCCGCTCCATTGATATGGACATTGCCAGTGCGCAGGCGAGTGGCGATCTGTCGGGCTTGGGAATCGTCCCCGAACACATAACCGGAAAGGCCGTAGTCGGAATCGTTGGCGATGTCGACGGCGTTCTCGAGAGTGTCGTAGGGAATCATCACCAGCACGGGACCAAAGATTTCCTCTCGGGCAATGGTCATCTGGTTGTTTACTTCACTGAACACGGTGGGGCGGGCGAAGTAGCCTTTGTCGATACCCTCGGGCTTACCGGTGCCGCCGGCTACTAATTTGGCGCCTTCTTGTTGGCCTTTCTCGATCATGGTTTGTACCCGTTGGTACTGACGGCGGTTGGCGATTGGACCCATTACGGTCGCGTCATCGGAGGGATCGCCAACCACTATGGCGTCGCAGACTTGAGCGGCAATCTGTTCGGCTTGCGCTAGTTGATCCTCCGGTACCAGCATCCGTGACGGCGCATTACAGCTCTGCCCTGTGTTGGCCATCATTGCCCGCACCCCGTGGGTGACGGCCTGTTCTAGGTCACAGCCTGGCAGCAAGATATTGGCGGACTTACCGCCCAGCTCCAGAGACACGCGTTTAATGGTGCTGGCCGCTTCCCGGCTCACGGATTCCCCCGCTCGGGTGGAGCCGGTAAGGGATACCACATCTATGCGAGGGTCACTGGATAGCAATGGCCCCACCGCGGCACCGTCGCCATAGACCATATTGAAAACCCCGGCGGGGAGATCCGCTTCATCAATAATCTGTGTGAGCAGGTTGGCTGACAGCGGGGCAAATTCACTGGGCTTGAGCACCATGGTGCAGCCTGCGGCCATGGCCGGAGCGACCTTGCACATGATCTGGTTCATGGGCCAGTTCCACGGTGTAATCAAGGCGCACACTCCTGCGGCTTCACGGCGAATTAGCGACTGGCCGACGGCTTCTTCGAAAGGGAACTCCCGCGCTATGGCTAGGGCGGTCTTCAGATGGGCAAGCCCCATAGGGGCCTGCACCTTGCTCGCCAAAGTGATCGGTGCGCCCATTTCCTGGCTAATCGCTTCCGCCATTTGGGGTAGACGAGCCTGGTAAGCTTCCAGTATTTTTTCCATGTACCCCAGCCGCTTTTCCAGCGGCAGGGCGGACCAAGAGGGGAAAGCTTGGTGAGCGGCGGCGATGGCTGAATCAATATCCGCGGCTTGGGCCAATGGCAGGGTGGCAATCTGTTCTTCATTCGCAGGGTTGATAACGGCGTGGGTAGTGGCTTCCTCTGTGGGAGAGACCCAACGGCCGTTAATGTAGAACTGCTGCAACGTGTCCATGGAGAGGTCCTTTTGTTGGTCTTCCATTGAGTATGGAGGGTCAACACTACAATAGTGGCATGTAATTTTAAAAAACGGTGTTGGTTCTTCCCTGCGGAATTTGGGCCCCGCCTGAAAGAGGTGGTGCGGCAAGTGGATAAGATGATGCGAGGCCGCAGCTGGAAAATGGTCATGCGGTTGGTGTGCTAGCGTCAGCGAAACAGAAAATGAACATGAGACTAGGAGTGAAGCTCTGCGTGCTGAGAGACTTTCCCGGGGCGATGCCGATGCCTGGTTGTATGTGGGCTGCTCTCTGTAGAGGTGGCTTCATGCGGTGTGCTGAGCACGCGGCTGATCCTCGGCGAAGACATCTACGTTGACGTAGGAATAGTTTTTTTGCGCGTTATTTCTCCTAGGTTTGCGCCCGAGGGGCGCGTTGTCAAAACGGCTAATTATTCAGCGCAATTGCCGCAGCAGCGACGGTCTACGGTGCCGCCATCAGCTTGCGTTGTTGGCCAGATTAGTCACATGACGGTGTCATCTTCTGGCACAACGGTTGCTTCTGAGCTGCGTTAGCGGCTGGCCACATGGGTGGGCTGTTGCGCATCCCAGCCACCACCCAAGGCGCGGTAAAGCTCGGTTTCGTTGGTCAACTGCTGCAGTTTTAGCGTCACTAGTTGTTGGCGGGCCGAGAGCAGAGTGCGTTGGGCGTCCAACACCGCAAGGTAATCATCTGCGCCTTGTTCGTAGCGTTGCTGTGACAACGTCAGGGACTGCTCAGTGGCGGTGACTAGTGCCTGTTGAGCCTGTTGTTGGCGAGCCAGAGTGTCGCGGGCTTGCAGCGCATTAGCGACTTCCTGAAAGGCGGTTTGTATGGCTTTCTCGTAGCTGGCCACGGCTTGATCTTGACGAACTTCGGCTAGATCCAGATTGGCCCTGTTACGGCCCCCGGAGAAAATGGGTAGGGAAATACTGGGGATGAATGACCAAGCTTTGGAGCCGCTGTCGAACAGGCCGGACAGTTCGCTACTCATGGTCCCATAGGCGCCGGTGAGTTGAATGCTTGGGAAGAAGGCGGCTCGGGCGGCACCAATATTGGCATTGGCGGCCCGCAGCTGATGCTCGGCTTGTTGTACGTCCGGTCGCTGGGTGAGTAGTGCTGAGGGTAGGCCTTGCGGAACTGGTGCGACGAGGGCCAAGGCATCGTTGTCCAAGTTCACCGATTTCAGGGTGGGCAGTGGCCCGCCGACCAGTACGGCTAAGGCGTTATAGTCTTGATCCACCTGGCGTTCAAAGCTGGCCAGATTGGCGCGGGCTTCCTGCAAGGCAATTTGTGCTTGGCGCACATCCAGCTCGGATCCCAAACCGCTCTCGTATCGGCGTTCAATCAATGCCAGAGAGTCCTCCTGTGCGACCACGGTTTCGCGACTGATTGCCAAGTTTTGGCGATCACTAACCAGGGTTAAGTAGCTTTGTGCCACTTGGGCAACCAGCGCCAGTTGGGTGCTGCGCTGGGCTTCTTCGCTGGCCAGATATTTTTCCAGCGACGCATCTTTCAGGCTGCGTACCCGGCCAAACAGATCCAGTTCCCAGGCGGTAACGCCAACTTGCACACCGTATTGATCCGATAATGTGGAATGGCCGGTGCCGGACAGGTCTGAGGGCAGACGCTGACGGGAACCGCTGGCGTCCACGGACAGGTTTGGGTACAGGTCTGCGCGCTGGATTTGGTACTGGGCGCGCAGGGCGGCCACATCGAGTACGGCGATGCGCAGATCTCGGTTGTTATCCAATGCGCTTTGAATCAGCTGTTGCAATTCCGCGCTCTGATAAAGGCTGGACCAGCTGGGCAGGGTTAGCTCGCTGGCACTATTGCCGTTGGCTTCGCCCAGTTGCGCAGGGACGGGAGAGAGTGGTTGTTGATAGCTGGGGGCGAGGGTGCAGCCACCCAGCATCAGCCCGCCCAGAAGGGCGAGCGTCAGTGGGTTACGGGTCATCAGTATTACTCCGCGTGGACTTATTCTTTGCCTTTCTTCTTGCCGTCGAGGGGCACGCCGGATAGTTTGCGCACCGCCACGTAGAACAGCGGAATGAAGAAGATGGCGAGGACGGTGGCGGTGAGCATTCCGCCGAATACCCCGGTACCGATGGCGTTACGAGCACCGGCACCAGCACCAGTACTGATCATCAGTGGGGTTACCCCGAGCATGAAGGCCAGTGAGGTCATCAGGATCGGGCGCAGCCGCATGCGCACGGCTTCTAGGGTGGCCTTGAGCAAGTGCTCGCCTTTTTGCTCCAGCTCCAGTGCGAATTCCGCAATCAGAATGGCGTTTTTCGCCGAGAGGCCGATGGTGGTTAACAGCCCCACCTGGAAGAAGACGTCGTTGTTTAGGTCACGGAAGGTAGCGGCCAGTACCGCACCGAGAATGCCCAGAGGGACCACCAGCATTACCGCGAATGGAATCGACCAGCTTTCATACAGGGCCGCCAGACAGAGGAATACTACTAATAGTGAGATGACATACAGCGCAGGGGCCTGGTCACCAGACTGACGTTCCTGGTAGGACATTCCGGTCCATTCGAAGCCGAACCCGGCGGGCAGCTTAGCGGATAGTTCTTCCATGGCATCCATGGCGTCGCCGGTACTGTAGCCGGGTGCCGCGTTGCCTTGGATGTTCACCGACGACACACCGTTATAGCGTTCTAGCTTGGGAGAACCATACGTCCAGTGGCCCGTGGCAAAGGTGGAGAACGGCACCATTTTCCCTTGGTTATTACGCACAAACCAGTCGTTGACGTTTTCCGGTAGCATGCGGTAGGGGGCATCGGCCTGCACATACACTCGTTTTACCCGGCCCCGGTCGACAAAGTTATTGACGTAGCTGGAGCCCCAGGCGATTTGCAGAGTGCTGTTGATGTCGCTGATGGACAGCCCTAGCGCTTTGGCTTTCTGCTGGTCAATATCGATTTGGTACTGCGGGCTGTCTTCCAAGCCATTGGGGCGTACCCCGGCCAGTCGAGGATCTTGGGCGGCCATGCCGAGCATCTGGTTACGAGCCTGAATCAGCGCTTCGTGCCCTTGACCAGACTGGTCAAGCAGCTGGAAGTCGAACCCGCTGGCGTTGCCCAGTTCAGGAATCGATGGCGGATTCAGTGCAAACATCATCGCTTCGCGAATGGTGGAGAAATAGCCCATGGCGCGGGCAACCACATTGTCGGCGCCGTCCACGGACAGATCCCGTTCTGACCAGTCCTTCAGGTTCACGAACGCCATGCCGGCGTTCTGGCCGCGGCCGGTGAAACTGAAGCCGGCCACCGTGAACAGGCCATCCACAGCGGAGGCCTCTTCATTTAGATAATAGTCCTCCATTTTTTCCAGCACTTTGACTGTCTGCTCTTGGGTTGAGCCCGCTGGCAGGGTCACTAGGGTGAACAAAATCCCCTGATCTTCTTCCGGCAGGAAGCTGGATGGAAGGCGCATGAAGCTGAAGCCGAGCACACCGACGATCACCACATAGATAAACAGGTAGCGGCCCCGGCGGCCGAGGATTTTTTCCACGCTGCCCTGATAACGACGGCTGCTCTTGTCGAAGGTGCGGTTAAACCAGCCGAAGAAGCCATGATCGGTTTGGTGCTCGCTGTCCTTGGCCTTGAGCATGGTGGCACACAGGGCCGGAGTGAGGATCAAGGCCACCAGCACGGACAGCACCATGGCGGACACAATGGTGATGGAGAACTGGCGGTAAATGGCACCGGTGGAGCCCGGGAAAAAGGCCATGGGAACGAATACGGCTGACAGTACCAAGGCGATGCCCACCAGCGCGCCCGTAATCTGCCCCATGGATTTACGGGTAGCCTCTTTGGGCGGGAGGCCCTCCTCGTGCATCACCCGTTCCACGTTTTCCACCACCACGATGGCGTCATCTACCAGTAGGCCGATGGCCAGCACCATGCCAAACATGGTTAGGGTATTGATGGAAAAGCCGAAGGCGGCCAGCACCGCAAAGGTGCCTAGCAGAACCACGGGCACCGCTAGTGTGGGGATGAGGGTGGCGCGGAAGTTTTGTAAGAACAGATACATGACCAGGAAGACCAAGATGATGGCTTCGAACAGGGTATGTACCACTTCTTCGATGGAGATACTGACGAAGGGCGTGGTGTCGTAGGGAAACACCATTTCCATCTTATCAGGGAAGTAGGGCTGCAGTTCGGCTAGGCGGGCACGCAGTGCTTCTGCGGTGTCCAGGGCGTTGGCGCCGGTGGCTAGGCTGATGGCCAGGCCGGCGGCGGGCTGGCCGTTATAACGGCCCTGCACGTCGTAGTTCTGCGCTGCCAGTTCGACTCGGGCCACGTCTTTAAGGAACACTCGAGAGCCGTCCGGGTTTACTTTCAGCAGGATATTCTCGAATTGATCCACGTCTTCCAGGCGGGTCTGGGCGATGATGGTGGCGTTCAATTGCTGGCCTTCTACGGCCGGTGCGCCGCCCAATTGACCGCTGGCTACCTGATTATTTTGAACCTCGATTGTCTGGGTAACATCTTGGGGGGTTAAATCAAATTTATTCAGTTTGTTCGGGTCCAGCCAGACGCGCATGGCATAGGGAGAGCCGAACAGCTGGATCTGACCCACGCCGGGCACCCGGCTGACCGGGTCCTGCACATTGGAGGCCACGTAATCGGCTAGGTCAGCACGGGATAGGCTGCCATCTTCGGAGGTAAAGCCCGCCACCATCAGGAAAGAGTCTGAGGATTTGGTGACCTGCATTCCTTGTTGCTGCACTTCCTGGGGCAGCAGGGGGGTCGCCAGCTGTAGCTTGTTCTGTACTTGTACTTGCGCAATGTCCGGGTCGGTGCCGGGGGCGAACGTCAGGTTCACTGCGGCATTACCGAAAGAGTCACTGCTGGAGCTCATGTACAGCAGGTTGTCGATCCCGTTCATTTGTTGCTCGATCACCTGGGTGACCGAATCTTCCACGGTTTTCGCCGAAGCGCCGGGGTAGTTACCGGCAATGGAGACTTGCGGAGGCGCAACGGTGGGGTACTGCTCAATGGGCAGGGTGTAAATGGCCAAGGCACCGGCCATCATCATGATGATGGCAATCACCCAGGCAAAAATTGGACGGTCAATAAAAAATCTGGCCATGGGAATCCCGTTTCTCGTCGTTGCGTATTATTGCGCTGCGCTTTGTGCCTCGCCAGCGTCGCTGGCGGGGGACTGGGGTTGTTCTTGCTGTGCGGGTGCGGGCTCGACGTTGGCTTTTTCTGTGTCCACTGGGGAAACCGGAGCGCCGGGCTGAATCCGTTGCAGGCCGTCCACAATCAGGCGATCACCGTCTTTCAGTCCGTCGGCAATAAGCCACTGGTTGCCGACTGCGCGCTCAGTGCGGACTTTCACTTTTTTTACCTGATTATTGTCGTCGATCAGCATGGCGTAGGCTTGGCCGGTCGGGTCGCGGGTAATGCCTTTTTGGGGAACCAGAATGGCATCCTTGCGTTGACCTTCCGGTAGGCGGCCGCGAACGAACATGCCGGGCAGCAGTTCGCCGTCCGGGTTGGGAAATAGGGCACGCAAGGTGACTGAGCCGGTGCTTTCATCCACGGCGAATTCGGAAAATTGCAGGGCACCGGCTTCCTTATAGTGGGAGCCATCTTCGAGTATTAGGGTAATGCGTGCTTCGTCGTCGCTGACCTGTTGCAGCTCACCGGCCTGCATGGCTTGGCGCAGCTGACGCAGCTCGTTGCTTGACTGGGTCAGGTCTACGTAGATCGGGTCGAGTTGGCGAATGGTGGCCAGGGCGTTTGCCTGATTGGCGGTGACCAAAGCACCGGCGGTGACGCTGGAGCGGCCAATGCGCCCGCTGATTGGCGCTTTAATCGTGGCGTAATCCAGATTGATCTGGGCACTTTGCAGATTGGCACGTGCAGCGGCTACGGCGGCCTTGTTCTCATCCAGCTGGGCCTGAGCTTCGTCGTATTCTTGCTGGCTCACCGCTTTGTAATCCAACAGTTTCTTGAAGCGTTTGGCTCGCAAGTCGTTGGAATTCAGGGTGGCAGTGGCACGGGCCAGCTCCGCTCGGGCGCTAGCCACCGCTGCTTGATAGGTGCGTGAGTCTATTTTGTACAGCGGTTGCCCCGCGCTTACTTCTTGGCCTTCTTCAAAGAGGCGCTTTTCTATCACACCACTGACTTGGGGCCGCACTTCGGCAACCTGGTGTGCAGTGGTTCGCCCGGGCAGTTCCCGGTTCAAGGTGACGGTGGCCGCCTTGACGGTGACAAAGCCGACTTCGGGTGCTTGTTGCTGTTGTTGTTGGCCGGATTGGCCGGCATCGCCGCAGCCACTTAGCTGCAGTGCGAGTACGCCTGCTATCAGGGGGAGAATGAAACCGCTGCGCATAATCACCTCAGTGCTTGGAAACACGCTATAGCACGCCATCAGCTTGTCCATTAAAGACGGCTTGTGGTGCTTGCATGAAAAATGAATCAAGTTCAGTATATACATTCAGTAATGTATGTATAGATCTTTTGGCTAACTTGAACAAAATACTGTCAATTCCATTTGGGAGTCTCCAATGGTTCGGCGCACCAAGGCAGAAGCGATGGAAACCCGTACCCATATCTTGGATGCGGCGGAACAAGTTTTTCATCGCAAGGGCGTGTTGTCTGCCTCATTACATGATATTGCCTGTGAGGCGGGAGTGACGCGCGGAGCGATTTATTGGCACTTCAAAAATAAGCATGATGTCTTTGTGGCCATGGCGGACCGTCGGCGCTTGCCATTTGAGGCCTTAGCCCAGCGGGCAGAGGCGGATGATGAGGCGGATCCAATGGGACGCCTGCGTGAGTTTATGGTGTATTTGTTACAGCAAGTGGCTCAGGATCCGTCCCAGCGCCGGGTTTTCGAGATCATTTTTCAGAAGTGCGAGTTCAGTGATGAGAATCGGGATCTGCTATTGCGCCAGCGCGATGCGTGCAGGGATGCGTCTGACGGACTGGAAACGACTTTCAGGAATGCTATTGCCAAAGGGCAGCTGCCTGCAGGGTTAAACATTGGGCGTGCGGTGACATTGCTGCATAGCCTGCTCAATGGCGTGATCATGTATTGGTTGTTGGATCCGTCAGTTTTTGATCTGGCGGATGCCGCGCCGGATTATGTGGATACTTTCCTGTTCAGCCTGCAGCGTTCCCCCAGCCTTGTGGTTGGTGAAGGTTCTGTGTGAGAACGGCTCGCGCTTATTTTTCATGAACAAACCTCGTTTGAACTTTCGATAACCTGGGCGTATGAAACATACTCGGTGGCGTGCTGTTGTTGCCGCGGGCGTCAGGTGAGGTTCATCAGCGAGTCAGCACTTTGTATTCATCGGCGATGGGTTTGTTTGTCATGCTCGGTTTGCCGGCGTTGTTTGGGCCCCAACAAGAACGCAGCCTGTTAGGAGAATAGAGGCAATGATCCTCAAAAGCGCGGAGGCTAAGCCCCACATTGTGGTGATAGGCGCTGGTGCCATTGGTAGTTTTTATGGCGCGATCCTGAAACGGGCAGGGTGTGCGGTTAGTGTCGTGTTGCGTTCAGATTATGAGACAGTGAAAGCCTCTGGTTTCCGCTTTACTAGCCCGCTGGGTGACCTTTCGTGGACTCCCGATCATGTCTATCAGCCTGGTGAAACCCCGCTGCAAACGCCAGATTATGTGTTGTTGTGCGTCAAGGTGTTGCCGGGTGTGGACCGGGCAGAACTCGTTCGCTCTTGGTTAGGAAATCACACCGCACTGGTGCTGATTGAGAACGGCCTGGATATTGAACGTGAGCTGGCCGATGCCTTCCCCGACAATCCATTGCTAAGTTGTTTGGCATTCATTGCTGTGAGCCGCACCGGGCCGGGTACCGTTAATCACCAGGCCTATGGACAGCTGGTGATGGGGAATTTTCCAAAGGGTTTTGATCAGCACTGCGAACAGTTAGCCAATTTGTTCCGCGAGGGCGGTATCGATGTCAACGGTACTGATGCGGTGGTTGGCGAGCGTTGGCGCAAATGTGTCTGGAACACATCGTTCAATCCGTTGAGCGTGCTGGCCAACGGTGCTGATACGTTGACCATGCTTGATGCTCCAGGTGGCGAAGCGTTGATCCGCCTTATGATGAAAGAGGTGATAGCGGTGGCTGAGGCTGATGGTTACCCCATGCCCCCCGACATCATCGAGAAGAATATATCGGGGACTCGCGCCATGGGCGCATATAAAAACTCTATGGCGCTGGATTACTTGAATGATAGGCCTATCGAGCTGGAGGCCATTGTTGGCAATATAGTCGCTATCGCTGACCGTCTTGATGTGCCGGTTCCGCATTTGCGCACGGTATTGGTGACATTGCGTATACGGCAGGGGGTAGACAGCGCTCACAGCGAATAACTTAAGAATTAGCAGCAACCTGTGATTACTGTCCGTTCTCAATGTCGGTGAGCTGTTCCTTGCTTAATATGGAAACGCTTTCGGTAATGTCATCAAATAGCACAAATACCTGTTCTTTCTTCAACTGCTCACGGACCTGCTCCACCTTGGTAGCAGTGGCGATCTCGGTATCGCCGTAGTCGGTACCCTCCCGTGTCACGAACTCTTCAATCAGGTTGTGCAGTGTGTCGGGGGGCAGATCTTTCCAAGGAACAATGATTGGCATAAATAGTGTCGGGTTAAGCGGTTTAAATGAGAAAGCGCGAAAGGCGCTTTCTATGTTTGTAAGCTTGCGATTTCAGAGGCTGCTCACCAGCAACTGAATGCTAGTGGCGACGATGACGATCCAGGATGACAGCACTCCAATCTGGCGGGCCTGGTTGATGCTGCTGTGCGGAACCAGCATGCCGTAGGCGTAGGATATACGCCCGGCCAGCAGCACAATGCCGTAGAGGTGTAAGGAGGTATTGCCGGCACCATTGATTTCCAGCAAGGCCATCAATATCAGTGCCAGTGGGATATATTCTATGGTGTTACCGTGGGCGCGAATGGCGCGGTTCACATCTTCGTGGCCACCATCCCCTAAGGATACCTTTTTACCCAAACGGTAACGGACTACGTTGGCGGCTAGGGCGATAATAAGAAAACCGCATAGGGCGGCATACAGGGCGGTGACAGGCACGCTCACTAAATTCATGGTTTCCACTCCGGTTGTTTTTTGCGTTTGCGAACAATAAACCGTGCAGGGTCCAGGGCGTCAACCAATTGTGCGTCTATGGGTAACGATTGCCCGCTTATGAGATCGGCTAACAGGTCAGCACACAGCGGTGTACCGGTAATCCCTCGGCTGCCGTGGGCAAGGTTGAGATACAAGCCTGTGGCTGTACGGTGGGGGTTGTCGGTGGCTACAGGCAAGGGGCCACACAAGGGCAAAAAGTCCACACTCTGGCAACGAAAGGCCACGCGGCGGTGTTTGATCGCAATGGCATTGCCCCCCAAAGCCTGCCAAGCATCTGGAAGATAATATTTTAGCTGCGCAAGGTTTTCGGCATCGTCGGCATCTGTGGGCGCAGGGTGGCTATCGTGCAAATTAAACGTCGCACCGACACAGTGTAGGTCGTCCAACGCGGGTGTTAGATAGCCTCCGTGGCATTGTGCCTGTTGCCACTGGCGGGATGTATCGGTGGCCTGACAATAGCTGACCTGGCCTCGTATCTGCTTGAGGGGAAGCCAGGCCAAACCGCCTAACTGCTGGCTGGCACCGGCAGCACAAACGATCACAGCATTGGCTTCAAGCGGCCCACTGTGAGTTAGCCGTACGCTAGCGGGTGCCCCTTCATGGAGTGATGTTACTGCTTCATGGCGCAACACGATGGCGGGGTGGTCGAGAAGATGTTGGCACCAGCGATCTGGGCGCAGATAGCCGCCGCCCACCAGTTCTACGGCATTGGCGGCGTTGGCCGGTCGCAGCAAATCCTTTGGCCAGGCGCCACTGTCCATGGCAGCGGTGAGCTTTTTCCGTTGTTTGTCGTTGACGAAATGCTGAATCACGCCGTTGAGTTGGCCGTCGCGGTGACTGGCAGGAAAGCCGTGGCGGCATAGCCAAGTTAATGCATGGCGGTAGCTCGTTTGGTAGAAACGGTTCTGTGGGGTTAGGTGAGGACTAGGGGTGCTGTATACCACGCCTGCTAAGTTTCCGGACGCGCCATTGGCAATGCCCTGAGGGTCGATCACGGTTACCCGCCAGCCCCGTTCGGCTAGGGCTCGGGCGGTGGTGGCGCCAGCCAGCCCAGCGCCGATGACAATGGCGTGGCCACCCCAGTTAGGCAGGGCGAAATCAATTGCTGTCATAAAGAAGAGGGCCCATTTGTGTGGGCGAGGATCAGGGTTGCCAACACGGGAGCGTTAATGAAGCCGGTATGGTTAGCGAACCTCCCAGTGAGGCGAAATAATAACATGTTGCGTTCAGGGTGCCGTCACGGCCTGTGCTGCCTTGAACTCTGCGAGGGCACGCTTGGCCTGTTGCAGTAACCAGCGTGTTTTTTGCTGGTAGCTGGCATTGCTGATGCGAACGAAGTGGTTATTGATCAGTGTGACCAGTAACGCTTGGTTCTGAATCGGTCGATTGGGTTCTATCCAGCGCATTTGTGATTGCGCGCTCGGGTTTCCTTCTAGGTCGACCAGTTGTTCGCTGATTATGCTAAGAGCATAGGCACTGTTGCTTAACGCTTTGTTTACCCGGCGCTGGCGAAGCTCGCTGTAGTAGCCTGCTACGGCACGATGCGCAGGCATGCTATCCCACCCTGTGGGTAAGCCTGAGAGGGTAAGGGTAAGTTGTTCTTTGCTATTGGGCCCTCGGTAACGCAGGGTGCGTGCGTATTCGGAGCTGATTTCGCCGTCAAGTTGGAGGCCTGCCAGGGTTTTGGGGGCCTGATAGAACGCTAGCTGCGCTTTGTGCGCGGGTAGAGCGCGGGCTTGGTTTTCCGAGCCTGTGGCTTTCAGGGCGGATTTGTCTAACTTTTGTACGTGCAATGGTGCGCTTGAGGTTTCCAGGGCCGTTTTACTGGCACAGCCGGCCAGCGAAATGGCCCAGATAAAGGCGGGCAACAGATAGCAAAATTTTACATTCATAGATCGCAGCATAGGGAAGGTTATTATCTTGTTATCGGGATATCCCGTTGTTGTACGGCCTCGACAGGCAACCCGCAGGCCTTCAGAAGTGCGCTCCTCTCTACCTGGTCCAACTGGGGGGGGACCAGCCTGAAAGCCTTAGTGTGCAAGGCGTTATTCACAGGTGTCCTAAGCATTTATACCCTTATAGGCCATGCAGGGGGTTTTTCAGGCCCTCCCACGTGGCAAACTACGAGCATAACCTTTTTCAGGGCAGGCCGATGGAAAAGCCATCACATACTGCGTCACAAGATGGGGCGCAATCAGTTCCGAGGCTGCCGGTTGTGGGTCTGCGAACCAGTGCGGCCATGTTACTGCTGTTTGCGTTGATCACGTTGCCATTTGCTATCGCTTCGGCGCTTTTGCTTCAGCATCGCCTAGGGCTGCTGGATACCTACGATACCATGCGTGCAGATGTGGGCTTGTTTGACCTGGGGCTGGAGGCCGTGCCGCCTCTTAATGATATGCGAGATCTGGCCTCGGCGGCTATTTATACCCAGGAACCGGGGATCGTCTCGCGCTTCGAGCTTAGCCGTTCCCGCGCGGGCAGTCGGTTGCAGGCCTTTCTCCACGGCGTACGGCAACGCGATACTGCTGGGCTACGTGATCAGGCCCGCTTACTCAGTGAGGCTTGGAGCGACTTGACGGTGAAAACCGGCATTCCTATGGAAGATGTGGTTGGCCCTTTTGATAACGTGAACCAAATTACCCAGCGGCTAAGCACGGTTTTGTCCACGGTGTTGTTTGTGTCGGACTTATCGATAGGTGAGGGCTTGGAACCCAACGAAGTGCTGTCGCTTCCCTTGGGTTCATTCATGCAGGTGCAGGAAGATATCGGCTTGATTAGGTCGTTGTCATTATATGTGAGCCTACGGGGCGGCTACCTGGGCGACAATGATGTCCGCCGGCTGGAAAATGCCTGGCAGCGGCTGCAACATCAGGTGACTATCATCGACAGTGAGATCAAGGCACTGGCGGCACGTACCGGAGCCATCGAGCTGCAGCAACAATGGGGGTTAGTGCGGGGAAGTTTATTGTCGTTTTTGACGTGGTCTGAACAGGAACTGATTTTGGCCACACAGATCGAGGTGTCTTGGACGGATGCCTATGATCGTAGCCGCAGTGTCATGAAATCAGTGGATGGCTTATCCGCCATGTTGATTTCCTTGGCTGACCAGCTATTGGGTAATGCTCGCAATGAGAAAGCGCGGGCCACAGTTTGGATGATGCTGGGCATCGTATTGCTTTATATGGTGGTGTTGAGCTTGGCTCTATGGGTGTATTGGTCTAATTCTAGAGCAATCAATGCCCGTGCTGAAAGCCAAGCTAAGAGTTTGTTTCTCGCCCGTATGAGCCATGAAATTAGAACGCCGTTGAATGGCGTTATTGGGTTGGCCGAGTTGTTACGTGAGACCGACCCATCACCTCGCCAGCAGGAGTACATCAGCTTAATAGACAGCGCTGGCCGTACCTTAACCGCGTTGATTAACGATGTGCTGGATTTCGCCAAGATTGAAGCAGGCAAGCTGGAGTTGGTGGAAGAGCACTTTGACCTACCGGTGTTGCTGGCTGAGTGTGTGCAAATGTTCAATCTGCCGGCCAGTGACAACAGCACGCTAGTGATTCTGGATGTGGATCCGCAGACGCCATCGGACGTAGTGGGTGACGCTATTCGTTTGCGCCAGATCTTGATCAATTTGGTTGGCAATGCGGTGAAATTCACCCGTAATGGGCGGGTCGTATTGTCTTTAGTATGCCGTCGGCAGTATGGCGAGGCGCCGCTATATACTTTCTCGGTGGCTGACACGGGCATTGGGCTCAGTCAGGTGGAACAGGCCCAATTGTTCCAACGTTTCACACAGGCATCAGCCAATACAGCACAGCGTTATGGGGGTACGGGATTGGGGTTGTCTATCAGCCGTGAGTTAGTCGAGCTGATGGGGGGAGAGATCTATGTGCACAGCGCACCAGGGCAGGGTTCGCGGTTCAGCTTCAGTATCCAGATGGCCAGCGATCAAGAAACGGTCCCGATGATGGCTGAACTGCCGCCTGCCAGCTGGCTCTGGGATGTGCAGGGGAGCCTGGCTGATTGGTTGATTGATGATCCGCGTTTTCAGACCGTGAAGATGATCAAGACTGTTGGGCAGCTCGCTGAGCCTAACGCAGAGGCGGACAGTGGTATCTTGCTGATCAATGGTTTGCCTGATCAGGCGTTGTTCGGGGAAGCATTACAGATGACACGCTTGAACTCGGCTGACATCAACATTCTACTGTTGATCGGTATGCGCTGCTCCCCTCCGCAGTGGCTGCCAGGCGATGTCCTGGTGCTGCGCCGATCGGTGATCACAGTCTCTGATCTTCAGCAATTATTGGGAAGCCATGTGCCGGGTGTGATTCCAATTATCACTGAACCAGCGGCGGTGGAATCTGTCTCCAATTTGCGTGTCCTTATCGTTGAAGATAACCCGGTAAACCAGATGGTGGCAAAGGGGTATCTGCAACGGCTTGGGGTTGTGCACATTATTGTCGCTGAAGATGGTCAACAAGGGCTTGATGCTTTTGGTGTGCAGAGCGGTAATCTGGATTTGGTGCTGATGGATTTGGATATGCCGGTGATGGATGGCTTTGCCTGTGCTAGACACATTCGTGATCTGGAGGCAGAGCGCGGCTGGAACCCTTGCCAGATACTAGCACTGAGCGCCCATGCGATTAGCGAACACTCTGGGCGAATGTCTCGGTCGGGTATGGATGGACAATTGATTAAGCCTCTTTCTCTGGCGGCCATGAAGCAAGCTTTGTTCAAGTACTTGGGGGTTACGGCATAAGGTATATTAACGTGTCCTGTACTGCCGTGGGTAGCAAGGGCTCTGCAAGTAAGACCACCATAAATATTACCAATAGTGCGCTTTCGACGCGCCATGCTTGATGGTTCTGTATCGCGTGGAGCACGCAGCCATAGGCGGCCAACATGATTCCACCAAAAAAGCTGGCCATGCTGATCAGCTGCCACTCAATGCTATTAAAGGTTAGCCCGAGCCCACAAAGGGTGAGACCGATGGCGCTGGTGGTAAGAAAAGAAAATGATTCGTGATGGCGGAATATGAGCATATTCAACACTCGCAAGATGGTTCCGGTGGTTTCCAATTAGCAGGCAAGCATCATGCTTAAGCCCATTCGTTTAATGATTTTTAATCCAGTTATTGTTTATTGGTTTTGTGTGAATATTGCCACCCTATAGGTTTTTTTTCATCATTAAATTCATTGTGTTAACTGCGTTTTAAACTGGCGAGTATGCTCTTTAATTCTTCTGCTCGGACCTAAAGGCTTGTATCTAGATTGTTGCGAACCTCTTGTTGTGAAAGCAGGGGCAATGGGCTTGGGCAGGCGAAGAACCTATTATGTAATGTTTAGCATTTGTGCTGTTTGTTTACATGGTGTTCTCGGCGGGTCGTTGCTTTGCCTCTCTTGCCAGGATAGCCCGACGGTAGGGGCGTAATGTGCCCGTTAGCCTGGACGAATAAGCGTTTCTTCCGGGCTCAGCTCCTCGCTATAATCGGCGCCGCAGATGCATACAGGGGCCTTTATGTCTGATCAACAAGATCGTATTTACGCCACGTCACACTCGCAGGTGGGGCGTTTTTCCTTCGACGACACAGTGGTGCGGGTTTTTCCGGACATGATTCGCCGCTCGGTGCCGGGCTATCCGACTATTATCGACATGATTGGGGTGCTGGCGGCCCGGTACGCGCAGCCGGATACTTGCCTGTATGACCTGGGGTGTTCCCTAGGGGCCGCCGCCACTGCCATGGCGACCCTGACCGGGGACACCGGTAATCCTATTGTTGCGGTGGATAATTCCCGGGCCATGATTGAGCAGGCCGAGAACTTGCTCTCTCAAGCTGGTCAGGCACATCGGGTGACACTGCAAGAAGGCGATGTGGCAGAGATGGCGTTCAATTCTTGTTCCATGGCGGTGCTCAATTTTACCTTGCAGTTCATCGCCCTGGAAAAACGTGATGCCCTGATTCGACGCCTGGCCGATGCCACGGTGCCTGGTGGCATCCTGGTGCTATCGGAGAAAATCCGTTTCGCCAATGACGCTGAGAATGCCTTGCAGACCGAATTGCACCATGCGTTCAAACGCAATAATGGCTATTCCGATCTGGAAATCAGCCAGAAGCGTAATGCGCTGGAAAATGTACTGATTCCGGAAACCCTGGCGGCCCACGAGACGCGACTGAAAAAAGCGGGCTACCGCCAGATTCATGTCTGGTTCCGCTGTTTTAACTTTGTTTCATTACTGGCTGTGCGTTAATGCTTACTGATTACCTGCAGGCCTGCGAACGTGGGCTTGAGCCCCTGTTTTCTCCGCAAATTTTGTCTGCCGTTATGGCGCTGTCGCGTCAGCGCCTGGTCGAGCGTCCCCACGGTGACCTACCACGCTGGATGGCGGCACTGGATGCTCTACCGGCTGGGCCGACGAACTGCGCACTGGATCAGAACACGCTGACCATTGGACGAGCGGGTGAGCAGAATGAAGAGGCTGTGAAACTCGCATTGCAGGGGTTGATCCCGTGGCGCAAAGGACCATTTGAATTTTTTGGCGTTCCGGTGGAAACCGAGTGGCGTTCGGACTGGAAGTGGCAACGGGTAGCACCGCATTTGTCATCGTTGCAGGGGCGACGGATTCTCGACGTGGGCTGCGGTAGTGGTTATCACTGCTGGCGTATGGCAGCTGCTGGGGCTAGTTGCGTGGTGGGGATCGACCCGACCATTCTGTTCTTGGTGCAATATCTGGCGGTACGTCGTTTTGCGCCGGATTTACCTGTGTGGTTCCTGCCTCTGCGTATGGAAGAGCTGCCAGCAGAAGGCGGGCAGTTTGATACGGTGTTTTCCATGGGGGTGTTGTACCACCGGCGCTCGCCTCTGGATCACCTATTGGAGTTAAAGGGGGCGCTGTGCGCTGGTGGCGAGCTGGTATTGGAAACCCTAGTGGTGGAAGGGGATGAATGTACGGTGTTAATGCCGCAAGATCGCTATGCGATGATGCGCAATGTGTTTTTCTTGCCGTCGGTGGCTATGCTCTCGCGCTGGTTGGAACGATGCGGCTTTGTGGATGTGCGCTGTGTGGACGAAAGCAACACTTCGGTGCAAGAGCAACGGTCTACCGACTGGATGCGTTTCCAGTCGCTTCCTGATTTTTTAGATCCCGAGGATCATAGCCTTACCCGTGAAGGTTACCCGGCACCACGCCGTGCGGTGTTGGTTGCACGCAAGCCATAAGGTTTGGGCTCCTAGCGAGTATGAGCGTTAGAGTGTCGATAAGTCTGCTTGGAGTGCCTGTGTCAAAGAAGCGTGATTGAGCGTCTTGTGTGGGACCTTTTCAGTATCCGCCTACGTTGTTTTTGGCCGGACTGTTTTGTGCCTGCGGTGACAGAATTCGCTGGCCGCGTCCCGTCGGTTGGCGCAGTAGTTTCAGTGTATCGCTGACCCGCCGTCTCTGTATCTGCCCCGCTGTCCTCATGTGAGCGATCTGTACATTCAACGTGATGCTAAATCCGTTAAGTGTGGATTCATGGCGAGTGAGTCAATCCGGTAACGGCCCGGCTGAGATGTTGATGTTAGCACTGGATAATGCGAGAGCCTCGTTAATTTCTGCGAGCAGAGGCTTCAGTCGTTGCTGGCCTCCACTCCTGCTGCAAAGATTCTAGCGGGTTCACGGTTGCCCGTTATCAGGTCATACTCTTATACAGCGCTACTTAACAATAATGCCGGCCCCCTTATACACGTGGTTGCTTTAGGCCGGGGCCTGAATCGGGACCACGCAGAGGAAGAAATCATGTCAGTTACATGGATTGTCGCGTCGGCACTACTCAGTTCTTTTTGTACTCTGCTGGTTGTCGGTGTATGGGCGAATTTTTATTTTCAGCCCCGTTTACGTGACAGCTTGCAACGGGAGCTGGATGAGCAGGTGGAAAAAGCGGCGCAGGTTCTTTCGGATCGAGTGGAAGACGGGGTTCGACGAGGGCTGGCGGAAGGCGTGCGTAACTTGCCGTCTAAAGAGTTACTGGAAGGCGCTAGTCGTAACTTGGCACGTAGCAGTGCGGAAATGGTGGGTGAGCGCCTGGGGAATATTTTCGGACGCAAGGACAAACCCTGACCCGTACTTGGTTCGCTATGCCTATGTTTTATAATGTCCGGCTTTTAAGGGAGCCGTTTAGGAAGTAACCGGACCACCAAGCAGGCAATGCCAAGGCTAAGCATGGCCAGTGACAGGAAATCTTGTTGTAAGGCATGCCAAGTGGTTTCCCACAAGCTGGACGCTTTCATTAGCGACAATAGAATCAGCAGCATGCCGGTGAGGGTAAAGAACTGATCCAGTTTGCGCGCCCGTTGCAGCTCGCCGCGCAGCTGACGCAGTTCTTCAAGGATGTCTTCCTGCAGTAACTGTTGTTGGGCTTGTTGTTCGGCCAGCTGACCGACCTGTTGGGGTAGGGTGGCTAATTGCTCAAGCCAGACTGGGTCTTCCCGGCGTAATAGGGCAAGCAGCTCCTTGAGCCTTACATGGTCGTCCAGCCAGTTGCGGATCAGCGGCCAGAGACTGAATTGATTTATTAGTTCAGCGAGCAGGGCAATGTGCTGCTCACTGCCGATTACACGCAATGATTCGTGGTCTTCTAGTGGGCCGTTGCTAAACAACCAGTGAATCATTGCCCCCAGCGGTGCGCGCACACGAATGTCCACATTGCCTTCGTAGTCGGTCAGCAGTTCCACGCCATCTTCATAGATCAGCACATACAGAACTGACCGGGGGCGTTCGGCACGGACTCGCACCACGGTTCCATGGAGGGCGGCGAGATGGTCTCGACCGTGCTGTGTACCTGTGAGCACCTGATTAAGGGCACTTTCTAGGCCTCCCAGCACAATAAGTTGGGGGAAACTACCGGTTTCAGGCATGGTGGCAGCGCTATCCTGTCTTTATGTTGACCCGGAGTGATCGTTCCGGTCTCTTATTGTTGCCAAAAATTACGCGATGCCGCTTATATTTGGCATGACTGCTCCCTATACTATGCATTTTCATAATTAAACTACATTGGCTTTTTTGACTTGGATGGGTGTACGCGGGACCTGTTCGCCTTAGCGCTGTCGAGTTACAGTGCACCAGCCCTTGAAGGGGAGTTGTTTTTCAATGCTGGAATCTTTGCTTGCGTACCCGGATTTCTGGAAGTACGTCAGTATTCCGTTCATCGCTGGAACCGTCGGTTGGACAACCAACTGGATGGCTGTGCAGATGACTTTCTATCCCCTGGAATTTCTGGGTATCCGTCCTTTTTTCGGCTGGCAGGGCATTATCCCCTCCAAGGTGGAAAAAATGGCCGGCATTGTGGTGGATAAGGCGCTATCCAAGCTGGGCAGCTTGGATGAATTTTTCCGCGAAATGGAACCGGAAAAAATCGCTGACCACCTCACTCGTACTATCCAGCTCCGTATCGAAGAGTACACCGACGAGGTGATGACCGAACGCAATGCCGTTCTGTGGGAAAACTTGCCTTTGCTGGTGCGCAAACGGGTTTATAGTCGTGCTCGGCGCGCCATTCCTGCCGTTATGGATAATGTGGTCGACGACATCAGCCGTAATCTTGATAACCTGGTTGACATGAAACATATGGTTATCACCCAGATGAGCGAAGACAAGCAGCTCATGGTGCAGATGTTCCGCGAAGTGGGGGATCCCGAATTCCGCTTTGTTACTAACTCCGGTCTGTATTTCGGTTTTCTATTTGGCTTAATCCAGGTGCCTGTATTTATCTTTTTCCCAGAAAACTGGGTGTTGCCACTGTTCGGCTTCATTGTGGGTATTGCGACAAACTGGCTGGCCCTGAACCTGATTTTCCGCCCACTGAACCCGATCAAGGTCGGGCCATTCCGGATTCAGGGTTTATTCTTAAAGCGTCAGAAAGATGTGGCTGAGTCCTTTGCTCGTCTCTCCACGGCCAAAGTGATTACCTTGCACAACATTATGTACCAGGTGGTGAATGGGCCGCGGGGTGATCGCACCAAAGCGTTAATTAAACGTCATCTCAAACCGCTGCTTAATGGTGGGGTGGTGCGAACCGCCGCCCAGCTTACGGTAGGGCCAGAGGGTTACGCTGACTTGAAAAAAGCGGTGGAAGAGAAGGCCGTGGACTTGGCGGTGGAGCCTTTTGAGGACCAGGGATTCAACAAAGAGCGGGGTCAGATTGTCGAGCGGCTGATGTCTGAGCGTATGCAGGCATTGAGTTCCGATGAGTTTCAGGATTTGCTGCGACCGGCTTTTCAGGAAGACGAGTGGATTCTGATTGTGGTCGGCGGCTTTCTTGGCGCCATGGCTGGCCTTTTCCAGCTTGTGTTTATATTTGGGATTAGTTGAATGCAGGTGCTGCAGATAGATATAGCCACCTTGGGGTGGTTGTTGTTTGCGGCAGCAGCAGGCTCTTCACTGCTGACTCTAATTCTACTGGGTCTCATCGGCCACTTTTGGCTAGGTCCACGGATTGAGCGCAAAGTAGATCGTCGCCTGGATGAGGGCGCGTCACAGCTTGAAGATCGGCTTCGTCGGCGTTTCATGGACATGCTAACGGGCGGGTCACGGGACATGCTTCGCGAAAGAGCCAAAAGCCTAGCGCGGGGTGTTGGTTTGATCAGCGGGCGACAGCAGGGCGTCATAGACAAGGATGATGTGGATAAATAGTATCGTTGGTTCGAATTTTGGGCACCCGGTATTGCAAGCGTTGTCTTGGATCACTTTTGATTTATTGTTCTACAATTTGTCGATATCAGGCGCCTCTACCCCTCTATAATTCGCCCCACGCGTTGATAATGTTTGTGTGTTGTTTTCCCGCTGCATTCGCTCGTGGAATTGCCTTCGGGAGTTTGGGCTATGTCCGACCAAGAACAGAACCAGAACGAAAAAGACGGGCGTCAAAACCCGCTGAAAGCCCTGAGCGGGGCTTCAAAAGACATTCGTAAATACACTCATCAGATCTGGCTAGCCGGTCTGGGCGCTTTTGCTCGCGCTGAGGAAGAGGGCAGCGGTTTTTTTGATGCCTTGGTGGAAGCTGGCCGGGAAGTGGAGCGGCATACCAAGGATAAAACCGAATCCCGGGTGGAAGAGATTAAAGAACGGGTTCGCCACCATACCGGCGAGACGATGGAAAAAATGGAAAAAGCCTTTGATGACCGTTTTAACAAGGCTTTATCCCGTCTAGGCCTGCCGAACAAGCGGGAGATCGAACAGCTTGAAAAACGGGTGCAGGAATTGACTCAGGCACTAGATCACGCCGAAGAGCAACCCGAAAAGCCTGCCGCGAAACGCCTGAATCGGAGGAAAGTTAAAGGAACCTCTGAAAACCTTTAAGCTATTCAAACTCTATTGTAGCGCACACCGCTAACCCCTTAGTGGTGTCTTTTGACGGGTGCCCGCCTTGGGTACCCGTTTTTTTTGTTTCGAGGAACCCGCAGGCCTCTGTGCTTAAGGGATTGGCACTGATCATTTTGGTCATTGAGGACGATGCAGCAAGCATGAAATAGTATTTTAAATACTGCTTTATTGTGGGGCGCAATGCTTCCTCTGGCCCTTTTATTATTTGACAACAATCACTCGCTTGCCGCTGAAGTCGTTGCTGGCCATATGCTTGTGGGCCTCGATGGCGTTTTCGAAGGAAAACGTTTCCAGTGGCAGCGGTCGCAATTGGCCGTTGGCGAACAAAGGCGCCAACCGGTCATTGAAAACCTGCGCCAGCTGAATTCGCTTCTCCAGTGGCTGACTGCGCATAGTCATGCTTTTCAGTGTCTGGCGTTTCATCAGCAGTGCGCCCAAGTTCAGCTCAGTGTTCAAGCCGCCCAATACACCGATACTCACCAAGCTGCCTTCTGCGCGCAGGCCGCCGAGCAGATCGTTCCAATCTGGGCCGACCATATCCAGAATTACAGCTACGCCTTCCCCGTCAGTAATGGTGTTGAGCTGTGCGGTAAAGGTGCCGTTTTCGCGGACCTGAGCCACAAGCCCCAGGTCGTTGGCGGCAGCAAGTTTGTTTGGCTCGCGGCTAGCCCCGATGGGGCGGGCGCCAAGCGTGATGGCCAGCTGTGTAGCCGCGAGGCCGACGCCGGCGGTGGCCGGGCGTATAAGGCACCACTGGCCCGGCTGCAAGCCGCCTTCCAGAAACAATGCCCTGTAGGCGGTGAGAAAGGCTTCGGGCAAAGTGGCAGCGTGAATAAAAGTAATGCCTTGAGGAATCGTCAGTGTTTCGCGTTCATGGCTAATCACTTGCTCCGCATAGGCGCAGCCTGGCACCAGGCCCATTACCGCATCGCCGACTTTTCGTTTTTGAACTCGTTTTCCAATGGCACTGACGACCCCTGCATATTCCAGCCCAGGAATGCGGCTGCTGGTTCCGGGTGGGGCCGGATAGCGGCCTTGAACCTGCAGCAGATCGGCCCGATTCACTCCGATGGCTTTGACCTGTACCTGGACTTCCTCCGGTCCGGGCTGCGGTGCCTCAAGGCTATGCAGTTGCAATTGCTTCTCTTCAATACACCAAGCGCGCATGATCGTGCTCCTATCAATGATGGCTTATCGCCAAAGTCACAGGGTTTACAAAGAAAACGGTTTGTCGCCAGGCCTGTCGTTGTGCTCACAGACCAGTGGCACGGCAAAAGGTACTGGTTTTTTCTGTGTATCGAATGATCACCCCCTGTTCGCCAAAAACAAAAGGTCCCTTATGTCACTAGATTATCCCTTTACTGAGCTGCCGTTGGCGGGTCAACGCTTCAAGGTTGCCGAAGGTGTTTTCTGGCTGCGTTTTCCGTTGCCGTTTGCTCTTGACCATATCAATCTTTGGTTGCTTGAAGACACCCATGGCTGGGTCATCTTGGATACCGGTCTTGGGGTGCGGCGCAGTCGCGAAATTTGGCAGCAGTTGCTGGCTGAACAGCTCGACGGCAAACCCGTAACTCGGGTTATTGTTACCCATTACCACCCTGACCATCTTGGCATGGCCGGTTGGCTTGAGCAGCATTGCGGGGTGCCGGTGACGATGAGTCATGGTGAGTGGCAGCTGGCTGACAGTATTTGTACTGCCTCTGATGCTCAAACTATTGAGCGTTTCAAAGCGTTTCTTGCCAGCCATGGACTATTGGGTGACGACCTGAACAAAGTGGCGGGTAAAGGTAATGGCTTTCGCCGCGTGGTTATGCCGCTGCCTAAATCCCCGGACTTTATCGGCGAGGGCGATTTGCTGCTTATTAATGGTGAGCCTTGGCAGGTGTATATTGGCCGTGGCCATTCGCCGGAGCATCTGTGCCTGTATCGCGAGAAAGACCACGTGTTACTCAGTGGCGACCAGGTGCTGCCGACTATTTCCAGTAACTTAATGGTACGTCCCACGGAGCCTGAGGCTAATCCGGTGATGGCATTTGTCGATAGCCTGACAGTGATACGCGATGCGCTTCCTAAAGACACCCTAGTGTTGCCCGCCCACGGGCTGCCATTTCGCGGGTTGCATGCGCGCATTAATGCGTTAGAGGATCATCATTCGCAGCAGCTGGAGCAGGTGCTGGTTGCCTGTGGGCAGCAGCCCCATAATGCTCACGATATGCTGCCGGTAATGTTTAAGCGCGAATTGGATGTGCAGCAAATGATGTTTGCAATGGGGGAAAGCATTGCGCATCTCAACTGCCTGCTGGAGCAAGGCAAAGTGCAGCGCGAAGAGCGTAACGGTATTTGGTATTTCGCAGCCTGATTAGGAGGAGGAGCTTAAACGACACACTACAAAGCGCGGGCGAGCCACGGATAAACAGCTAGGCGGTGTCTGTGTTACCGGTTTGATTGAAATACGTAGATATGTGCAGCTCAGCTGGTTACGCCGTTTTCATCGCCTCGTGGTTTGTAGTTTTAAGCTTGTAGCTGCTTTCACGCCCATTGCGCCATTATCGCAATTCCGCAACGTTAGCATTGGCATTGCCAACACAAAGAAGAGCCCATTCCGGATACCCTAAAAATAACGGTGGTGTAGTCACGCGAGGTTGTAGCGATGGCAGGCACACGATATTGGTTAGCCTTTGTCAGCGATTATCATTTGTATCGCACTCTGGCTACTGCTTACTTTGCTCTGAAATTTAAAAATAGAATTCTACGTAGCGATCGGAAGACGGTAACCTTTACGCTACAACACGCTAAGGATATTGACTGGCTGAAAGCACTTTTTCCGCCCCCCACCTTATTTCGTAATGCTTTGTGTGATTGAACAGAATGAAATGGGTGAGAGAGGCCTTTCTACCTACATATCGAGTCTCTTTGCCGCTTGAGCGTGTAACTCCTGGGAGGATGTAATGCTTGATGCCTATATCTACGATGGTCTGCGTACCCCTTTTGGTCGCCATGGCGGCGTTCTGGCATCGGTACGCCCGGATGACCTCTTGGCCGGAGTGATTCGCGAACTGGTACAGCGAAATGGCTTTGCGGCTTCTCTGTATGAAGATGTTGTCATTGGTAATACTAATCAGGCGGGGGAAGATGCCCGTAATGTGGCTCGTCATGCCGGGTTATTAGCTGGGTTGCCGCAGTCCGTGGCGGGGATCACCGTGAATAGGTTATGTGGCAGCGGCCTCGCCGCAACATTGGATGCGGCACGTATGGTGACGGTGGGCGAGGGCGAGTTGATCATTGCCGGTGGTACGGAATCGATGAGCCGTGCCCCTTATGTAATGGCCAAAGCAGAAAAAGCGTTTAGCCGGGAGATGACAGTTTTCGATAGCACTATCGGCGCCCGCTTCCCTAACCCGAAAGTGCTCAAGCAGTTTGGTGCCGATACTATGCCGCAGACGGCACAGAATGTAGCGCACGACCTGGGTATTAGCCGTGAAGATGCGGATGCTTTTGCTATACAGTCTCAACAACGCTATGAGGTCGCCCGTGAGCAAGGGTTTTATCAGCAGGAAGTGTTACCGGTTACGGTGCCCCAGGGGGGCAAGGCGACACCACTGCGTGTGGCTGACGACGAACATCCCCGCCCCGGAACCTGCGTTGATAAGTTGCGACAACTGCCTGCTATTGTCGATGGTGGCATTATTACTGCGGGTAATGCGTCTGGGATAAATGACGGGGCGGCGGCAGTGATTGTGGGTTCGCGTAGGGCTGGTGTGGCGGCGGTTATTGCTCCCCGTGCTCGAGTTCTGTCTGGTGCGGTTGCCGGAGTGGCGCCTCGCGTTATGGGCCTAGGCCCGGTGGATGCGTGCAACAAGGCATTGGCCCGGGCGGGCCTGGCGTTAGCTCAGATGGATGTGATTGAAATTAATGAGGCGTTTGCCGCCCAAGTGCTGGGCTGCTGTAAGCAGTTGGGCTTGGCTGGGGATGATGAGCGCCTGAACCCAAATGGTGGCGCTATTGCTGTCGGCCATCCGTTAGGTGCGTCCGGTGCGCGTTTGGTCTTGACTGCCATGCGTCAGTTGGAGCGAACCCGCGGTCGTTATGCACTTCTTAGTTTGTGCATTGGCGTAGGTCAGGGCGTTGCCATGGTGCTGGAGAGGGTAGATTCATGAGTGTTTTTGTATGGAATGATGCGCTATTGCTGGAAACTCAGCTCAGCGACGATGAGCGGATGATCCGTGATGCAGCGCAGGATTACTGCCAAAGTAAACTGATGACCAGGGTGCTTGAGGCGAACCGGCACGAGATTTTTCATCGCGAGATCATGACAGAAATGGGGGCACAGGGGTTTCTTGGATCCACCATTCCTGAGCAATATGGTGGCGCGGGAGTGAACCACGTTAGCTACGGCTTGGTGGCTCGGGAAGTAGAGCGGGTGGATTCCGGGTATCGCTCCGCCATGAGTGTGCAGTCGTCCCTGGTGATGTTTCCTATTTATACCTTTGGCAGTGAAGCGGTGCGCAACAAGTACCTGCCAAAGTTGGCCAGTGGCGAATGGGTGGGGTGTTTTGGTCTTACCGAGCCAGACCACGGCTCTGACCCGGGTTCCATGAGCACTCGCGCTAAAAAAGTGGATGGTGGTTACCTGTTAAATGGTTCCAAAACGTGGATTACTAATTCGCCAATAGCCGATGTGGCGGTGGTGTGGGCGAACCTAGACGGTAAGATCAACGGCTTTGTGGTAGAGCGGGGCTTTGACGGGTTTAGCGCGCCTAAGATTGAAGGCAAGTTCTCTCTACGGGCATCGATCACTGGTCAGATCATGCTGGATGACTGCTTTGTACCGGAACAAAACCGATTGGACGTGGAGGGCTTAAAGGGGCCCTTCAGTTGCCTGAACAAAGCGCGCTACGGGATCAGCTGGGGAGCCATGGGTGCGGCTGAATTCTGTTGGCAGGCGGCTCGTCAGTACACTTTGGACCGCAAACAATTTGGCCGCCCGCTGGCGGCTACCCAGCTGATTCAGAAAAAGCTGGCGGACATGCAGACTGAGATTACCTTAGGTTTGCAAGGGGCGCTGCAATTAGGGCGCTTGATAGATGCGGGAAACTGGGCGCCGGAAATGGTCTCGTTGATGAAGCGCAATAACTGTGGCAAGGCCATTGATATTGCTCGTCAGGCTCGAGATATGCATGGCGGCAATGGCATTAGTGACGAGTATCATGTGATTCGCCACGTAATGAATCTGGAAGCGGTGAATACCTATGAAGGTACCCACGATGTCCATGCCCTGATCTTGGGCCGGGCCCAGACCGGGCTGCAAGCATTCGGCTGATGAGTACCTAGTGTTCAGCCCTGGTTATTCTGGTGTTTTGTCAGAATAGCCGGGGGTTTCCCCTCCTTGCGTTTTCTTCCCCGTTTCACCTCCTTGGTGTTATGTGCGTGTCTGTATCAGGGTGTCACTCTTGGTAACGTGAGAATGCCCCAATGTTGTACACAGATTTGTTGTCAATGCTCTTTTTCTGAACGAAAAAGTGACAATCTCGTTAAAATCTCTGGGTAAATAGTATAACTATATGATTTCTTTAAAGAAAAAATATAGATCAAAAAATGAACACATCGTCTCGGGGCATGATTTATAGGCGATTATGCTCGCTTTTCTACTGTCTATGCACAGGGTTATCCACAAGATCTGTGGACAATATCTTCGCGTTTTTTGCTGACGTAATTTTTGAATCCATAAAACCAGTGGGTCATGAGGGGATTGCGATCTCTCTGGCGCTTTTACACAAGCTGATCGTGACTAAGGGGTTTTTTCATTAGGTTAAAGGTGAGTTGTGTGCAGGAGAAAATATAATAATAAGTTATTGAATAATCAGTGCTTTATGATTCGTTTAAAAATGAACCATTGTGCGCTAAGCGCCTAATTACGGGCGATGCAGATACTTGTGGTCAAGTTGTTCACATATTTATCCACAGCTTTTGTGGAGTAATCCCAGCAAAGAAAAAACGGCGATGGTCTTGACCTTTTTCAAGGTATCCATATCCATATGTCCTTGATGAAAAACCACACAAGTCGCTGTAGCTACCGTAAATGCTGGCTTTCGAAGCGTTATCCGAGGCTCGTTAACAGTGTTATCCACAGATGCCGTGGATAGAAAAGGCCATGTGGGTAACGTGAACGTGTTTGGATAAATGAAGGGAGTAAAGAAAAGGAGTAAAGGAAACTAAGGCGGGCGTGGCACGGTGGCATAAATCGTTAGGTGATGGTCTTGTAGCGATGGAGAGCGCCTGTGGACTTACGTTACAACCCCCGCTATGTCTGGCCTATGTTGGCGGTGTCGAGAACAATGTCTATTGCGGCATTGCGCTAATGGGTTAAGCCACCACTAGCGCTGTAATGGAGCACAAAAAAGGCGCCTTTCGGCGCCTTTTTTGCTTTCCTAGATCATCTGGATCGCTTAGAAGCGGTACTTGCCACCGTCGATGCCGTCCTGCGTGGCCTCGTCCAGTTGCTGGTAGCAGCTCTCTCCAGGCAGCAGGGCATAAACCGCATTGTTCTGCTGCTTCAGGTCGTACTTCTGTTCCTTGAGTTTGTTTTTCTGGTGCTTGAAGGTGCCAGTGGTTTCCATGGCTTCTTCATTGATGCGCAGGAAAACGGGGATGGCATAAGCGGGTAATTCGCGCTTGAGATACTCACACAGGCCTTTGAAGTCAAAGTCTTTGTGGTTACCGGTTAGGCGAATCTGGGCCATGCCCGCACGGCCATTGGTGTTAGGAATTTCTACACCGTAGACCACGGATTCCTGGATACCATCGTAGCCATCGAGAATCTGTTCCACTTCGGTGGTGGATACGTTCTCGCCTTTCCAGCGGAAGGTGTCCCCCAGCCTATCCACGAACTGAGCGTGGCGGAAGCCGATGTCGCGCATCATATCGCCGGTGTTGAACCACGCATCACCCTTAGTGAACACATCCCGGTAGATAGATTTCTCAGTTTTTTCTGGGTCGGTGTAACCATCGAAAGGAGTCTTGTCGGTGATTTCACCGAGCATTAGACCCGCTTCGCCTTTGCCGACTTTAGTCATGTGCCCTTTGCTATCGCGCACCGGTTCGTCACGTTCTTTGTCGTATTTGACAATGGCGTAGCTCACAGGGGAGAAACCAACGGTGTTGTCAAAGTTGAATATGTTGGTGAACGCTACGTTGCCCTCAGATGACGCATACAACTCTGCCACCCGCTCAATGCCGAAACGATCCTTGAAGTCTTTCCAGATGCTCGGACGCAGACCATTACCTACAATGGTGTGGATCTTGTTGTCTTTGTCGGTGGGTTTTTCTGGCTGTTCATGCAGATAGCGGCACAGCTCACCCACGTAACCGAAAGCGGTACAGTTGTGGCGTCGAATATCGTCCCAGAAACCGCTGGCGGAGAATTTACGTGCAAGGACAACGGCGCCAGCCGGAGCGATGACCGAGGACCAGCAGATCACCATACCGGTGGCATGATAAAACGGCAGGGTAGTGTAGATACGATCATTTTTGGTCAGGTGCAAGGCAGAGAAACCGAAAGCACCATAGGCTTTTTCCCAGCGGCCGTGGTTGAAGACAACCGCTTTGGGTAGGCCGGTAGTGCCGGAGGTGTAGATGTAGAACAACGGGTCACGCAAGAAGGTTTGCTTAGTGGACGCGGGGTTCTCGCTGGAACAATCACGGCTTTCGCTGGCCAGATTCTTGTAGCCGTTCGGTACGTCACCGGGGTTATCTAAGGTGTTCTGATCTGCGAAGCAGAAGAAGTTGTCTTTAAGGTCCAGATCACCGCGAACTTCTTCCACGGCATCAACCAGTTCTTCACCAATAATGGCAGCTTTGGGCTTCACCAAGTTGAAACTATGGATCAGCACTTTACCCCGTTGGGAAGTGTTGATAAGGGCCGCACAGACGCCGAGTTTAGCGCAGGCGACAACGGTGGCAAGCAGCTCGGGGCGATTTTCTATATTGACCGCAATGGTATCGCCTTTTTTCAGGCCGATAGAGGCCAGGTAGTCTGCCAGCCGGTTAGCCCAGGCGTTAAACTGCTTATAGGTAAGTTCTGTGTCTTCGTAGATCACGGCAGCACCATTAGGGTTCATGCTGGTGGCGCGCTCAATGGCAACGCCCAGCCCCAATGGTTTGCTGGTATCGGTGATTTTCGTCAGCTTTGAGCCCTTGATCAGGCCGGGAAGATGAGTGATCACCTCTGGGATCTTGGACAGAAGCTTGGGCAACGTGATGATGTCGGCGTTGCTCATAGGATCTCCATTGTCTGTTCTTGGAAGGCCCCGAAAAGCCGGGAACCCAGTGTTGGCAAGCGGGCGCTTACCTTAACCGCAGCATTAGAGCAGGGCAAGCGCCCTGCATGCTGGTAATGCTCGGGTAATGAGTTGGGTGTTATGGCACAACTTACCCCAGTGTAAATTATTGGATCACGATGCAGTGTCCTTTTCCGTCGGCAAATTGTTACTAAACTAACCGACATCTGGCGTGACCGTAACCAACAACTGCTGGCGTTTTACTTGATTGCCGACGCTCAGATCCAGTGTTTCAATAGTGCCGTCACAGTCTGCCTTTAGGCTGTGTTCCATCTTCATTGCTTCCATGATCACTAACACTTGGCCTTTGCTCACGGTATCGCCGGGCTTGACGCTAATGTCGATAATGGCGCCATCCATGGGAGCACGGATCAGGCCAGAGCCCGCTTGTTCGCTGCTGTCGGCGGCGGTGTGGGTATCATCACTGAAACAGGCCGTGCGGCCCTGACTTTGCAGCCAATATTGATTGCCATCTTGCAGCACGCTGGCGGTCACTTCTACGCCGTTCACGGCTATCCGATCACCCGTTAGCGGTGTCAGGGTAAGAATGTCAGGCTCGGTACTAAACGTAACGTGGACTTGTTCACCTTCATAGCGAATATAGAGTGTTTGCTTATGCTCTCCGCTGCGAAGTACGACGGGTTGAGCGCCCAGCGTACTGGAGTGCCAACCGCGCAAGTCGTCACTGGGTGTTTCACTACGGCAGTGGTGCAGTGCGGCCAGTGCCCATAGGGTTTTGTCAGGGGCGCTGCCGGCCAGGCTGCTATCGTCGGCAAAGTCTTCGCCGATGAACGCGGTGGTGGCATCGCCACGGGCAAAAACGGGATGAGCAAGGATGGCCGCCAGGAATTCGCGGTTATCGTTTACGCCCATCAAGGTGGTGTCTTGCACGGCACGAATAAGACGGCGGCGGGCGTCTTCGCGGCTGTCACCCACGGCAATAATCTTGGCCAACATAGGGTCATAATGGCTGCCGATTTCGGTGCCTTCCATTAGACCGTGGTCAACACGAATACCGTCACCGCTGGCGGGCTGCCAGCGTAGAATCGGCCCCGTTTGTGGCATGTAATTTTGCGCTGGATCTTCGGCGTAGAGGCGGACTTCCATTGCATGCCCGGTCAGTTGTACCTGATCTTGAGTCAGCGGCAGGGCCTCGCCTCGGGCGACCTTGATCTGCCACGCTACAAGATCCAGCCCAGTGACCAGCTCGGTGACCGGGTGTTCTACCTGCAGGCGGGTATTCATTTCCAAGAAGAAAAAATCCCCTTGCGGAGCAAGCAGAAACTCCACAGTGCCGGCACCAACATACTGGCAAGCTTTGGCGGCCTGAACCGCGGCCTCGCCCATACGCTGACGCAGGGATTCGTCTACCGCAGGGGAGGGCGCTTCTTCTACCACTTTCTGGTGGCGACGTTGCACGGAGCAATCACGCTCTCCTAGGTGGATTACGTTGCCATGACGATCACCGAATACCTGGATTTCCACATGACGAGGCTGCAACACCGCCCGCTCCAGAATCAGTTCGTCACTGCCGAAGGCGCTTTTGGCTTCTTGGCGGGCACTTTTCAGCTGCGCGCTGATGTCGCTCGCATCGGTGACCACGCGCATGCCACGACCACCGCCGCCGGCACTGGCTTTGATCATGAGTGGTAGGCCGATGCGGTCGGCCTCCTGTTGCAGTCTTTCGTCACTTTGTTCTTCTCCCTGATAGCCGGGAATACAGGGAACCCCTGCTTCCTGCATGGCAATCTTGGAGAGTCGTTTGGAACCCATTAATTGGATGGCCCCTTCATCGGGCCCGATAAAGGTAATGCCTGCGTCTTTGCAGGCTTTGGAAAAGGCGGCGTTTTCGGAGAGGAAGCCGTAACCGGGGTGTACTGCATCGGCCCCTGTTTGCTTACAGGCAGCCAATAAGGCATCCATATTCAGATAGGAGCTACTAGCCAAGGCCGGGCCAATGCAAACGGCTTCGTCGGCCAAGGCCGTGTGTCGGGCGCCTGCATCTGCTTCAGAATAGACTGCCACGGTGCGATACCCGAGCGATTGGGCGGTGGCTATCACCCGGCAAGCAATCTCGCCGCGGTTGGCAATCAGAATTTTTTCAAAGCTCATGGGAGTTCCTTACCGGTATTGGGGCTTGGTGGTTATGATGCTTTCCACCACAGCGTTCACAGAGAAACACAACCTGATCCCGTTGCGGCCAAGATGGACACGCTTTGGGGATGCCGAAGCCTTGTTATCGGCCCACGGCTCGCTATGAACACGTTGTGCCTCCTGTGGTAAATCAAATGTTCATTGATTCCAGGTTGCTGGGCGTTTCTGTACGAACGCCATGGTGCCTTCGCGGCCTTCTTCACTGTTGACGGCAGCGGCGAAGTCGGTGGCGGCCTGGTCTAGTAGGGTGTTCATAGGAATATGGCCCACGTTCAGGACCAGTTCCTTAGTCACCCTATTGGCGTGTGGTGCACAGCGGCGAACGGCCGTGAGGGTGTTCTCCAGTGCTGCGGTCAACGCCTCGCTGTCGGCTGCCACTTCATGGACGATGCCGAGTCGCAGTGCTTCGTCGCCTTTGAAACGCACTCCAGTCAACGCCAAACGGCGCGCCTGGGTCAGGCCTATACGTTCCACCACAAAGGGGGCAATCTGGGCAGGGATTACCCCCAGCCCGGTCTCAGGTAGGCCAAAGGTGGCGTTCGCACTGGCAAGGGCAACGTCTGAAATGCACGCTAAGCCGAAGCCACCACCCAGTACGGCGCCTTCAAGTACTGTGATCACTACCTGCGGTTGACGGTTAGCCAGGGTAATCATTTCACCGAAGCGGCGGTTTAATGTCTGAAAAGCGTTGTTGTCACCGCTGGCGGCTTGCTGGCGCGCGCCCGCCATATCTTTGATATCTCCACCGGCACAGAAGTGGCCGCCAGTGCCGCGCAGAACAATGGCGCGAATGTTGGTGTCGTTGGCCACGCTCTCAAACACCGCCATGAGTTCATTCACCATGGTCAGGCTCATGGCGTTACGGCTGTCGGGACGATTCAGCGTGATATGCAGAACCGGGCCGTCCTGGTTTGTTAGCAAGGTTTCAGTGCTGGGTAGGCTCATGCTTGACCTCGTTTTTTTGTAGAAGCGCGCCAAACGACGGGATGGCCCGATACGTTCGCAATCACGCCGCTAGCGACGCTCCTACGGATCAGAGTGGTGCTGTCCGGCTGTTACTTCTTTTTGCCGGGCAGGATATCCATGGTCTTGCAGATAATGCCGAGCATGATTTCGTCGGCGCCGCCGCCGATGGAACCCAAGCGGCCATCACGGAAAAGCTGGCCTGCGGGGTTTTCCCACATGAAGCCATTACCGCCCCAATACTGCAGGCAGCTGTCGGCCACTTCACGGCTTAGACGGCCCACTTTCAGTTTTGCCATGGACGCAAGTTGTAATACATCCTTGCCGTTCACATACATTTCGCAGGCGCGATAGGTAAGGGCACGCAGAGATTCGACCTCGCTTTGCAGTTCGGCAAGGCGGAAATGCACGCTCTGGTTATCAATCAGCGGCATGCCGAAAATCTTACGATCCTTGGCGTAGGCGATGGTTTCATCGATCACGTGTTCCATGCCCTTAAGGCTGTTGGCTGCGGCAAACAAGCGCTCTTCTTGGAACTGCATCATTTGCATCATGAAGCCCATGCCTTCCTGGCCAATCAGGTTGCGTTGCGGGACGCGCACGTTATCGAAAAATACCTGGGCCGTTTCCGAGCAACGCATGCCCAGCTTGTTCAGCGGTTTGTCCACGGTAATGCCGCCTGCGTCTTTTGGCACCACGATCAAAGACTTGTTGACGTGGGGTTTGCCGTCGGAGGTGTTGGCGAGTAGGCAGAAGAAATCCGCGCTGGGCGAATTGGTGATCCACATTTTAGTGCCGTTGATCACATAGTCGTCACCGTCTTTAACTGCAGTGGTTTTTACCGCGGCCACATCGGAACCAGCGTGGGGTTCGGAGACGGCAATGGAGGCCACCATGTCACCGGCGATGGCGGGTGCCAGATAGTTACGACGTAGCTCATCAGAACCAAAGCGGGCGATGGCAGGGGTGGCCATGTCGGTTTGCACGCCGACTGCAAGCGGGACACCGCCGCAATGAACGCGACCCATTTCTTCGCTCATTACCATGCCGTAGGAGTAGTCCAGTCCCATGCCGCCAAATTCTTCCGGTTTGGTCACCCCGAGCAACCCCAGGTCGCCCATTTTTTTGAAGACTTCATGAATGGGGAAACGACCCGCATCTTCCCATTCGCGAACATGGGGGTTGAGTTCTTTGTCGACAAAATTGCGGACGGTACGGCGAAGTTCTTCGTGCTCTTGAGTAAATTGCATGGGAAGCTCCCTGTTGTGTTCGTTATGTTTATCGTTTGAGTTTAACGTTCAACGTTGAAACGCCAATGTGCCATGTCGATTGGCTGCTTAACTGGAGCCGCGCCGCACACTTTGTGTGCGGAAAAGGTGGGCCTCTGCATTCCTGTAGCCCCTCGGTCGCGGCTCTGGACCTTCAACTGTTTTTAAAGTCTTGCCACACCGAATGAATTCGGGTGGAGCTGGCGCTGTTCGGCGTCGTCGCAGATGTCCAGTGCATAAGCTACTACCCGGCGAGTGTCGCGTGGGTCGATAATACCGTCGTCCCAGAGGCGTGCGGTGCCGTATAGGGCAGTGGACTGGCTGTCGAGTTTCTGGGCGGTGCTTTGTTGCAGCATGTCGAGAACTTTCGGGTCGGGCTCAATGCCGTTGGCCCGTTGTTTGCCCTCGGCCACGATGCGCAACACCATGCCGGCTTGTTGGCCGCCCATTACCGCCACTTTGGAATTGGGCCAAGCAAAGATGAAGCGTGGGTCTAGCCCGCGGCCACACATGGCGTAGTTGCCGGCGCCGTAGGAGCCGCCCACCACCACAGAAATTTTTGGAACTCGGGCATTGGCCACAGCTTGCAGCATTTTCGAACCGTTTTTTATGACCCCGTTCTGTTCTGCATCGGTACCAACCATGAAGCCTGTGGTGTTGTGAAGAAACAGTAAGGGCCGGCGAGTTTGGTCGCAAAGTTGGATAAACTGGGCGGCCTTGGCTGCGCCACGGGGCGTAATGGGGCCATTGTTGCCGATAATGCCCACGGGTTTGCCTTCGATGGTGCTCCAACCGCAGACGGTGGCGCTGTCCCATTCGTTTTTGAAATCTAAAAACTGGGATCCATCAACGATGCGGGCGATGATTTCGCGCACGTCGTAGGGTTTCTTGGCATCGCAAGGGACCACACCGAGCAGTTCTTCGGGTGGGAATTTCGGCTCTTCATGTTCGGGAGCGTCCGCGGCCGCTCGGCGCCAGCCCAGTAGTTTCACCAGATCACGAGCCTGGCTAATACCGTCTGCATCGGATTGCGCTAGGTACTCGGCGGTGCCGGCAGTACCCGCATGCATTTCTGCGCCACCCAGTTCTTCGTCGGTGGCGATCTCTCCGGTAGCGGCTTTCAGTAGTGGCGGGCCGGCCAGGAACATCTTGGCGCGTTCGCGAACCACTACCACGTAATCAGACAAGCCTGGTTGGTAGGCGCCACCGGCGGTAGCGTTACCATGAACCACGGTGATTTGGGGGATACCCGCGGCGGACAAGCGTGCTTGGTTGGCAAAGGTGCGGGCGCCATCCACGAATACTTCTGCGGCATAATTCAAGTTCGCACCACCGGATTCCACCAAGCTTACCACCGGTAGTTTATTCTCCAGGGCGATGCGTTGCAGACGCAGGGTTTTGTGCAAACCAGAGGGAGAAATGGTGCCGCCCTTGATGGCCGAGTTAGATGCCGTGACCAAACACCGCACACCGGATACATAGCCGATGCCGGCAATAGTGCCGCCGCCTGCTTCGGTGCCGTCTTTGTCATCGTGCATTTGGTAGCCGGCCAGGTTCATAAGGCTCAAAAACGGAGAGCCGGCGTCCAGCAGCCTGGAAATACGCTCGTGAGGAAGCAGTTGGCCGCGTTTTTCAAATTTTGCCCGTTTGCTTTCCGCGGTATCGACTACGGCCTGTTCGATGGCGCGGAACTCTTCTATCGCCGCAAGCAGAGCCTCACGGTTTTGGCGGTATTCTTCGCTGTTGGGGTCAATTGCGCTGTCGAGAGTGGCCATTAGAGATCCTTGAAAACGTCCGGGGTGGTGGCGCGGTGGAAACCATCGAACGGTTTGCTTTTGTCGTGGGCAGGCAGTGGGAAGATCGCCACGTTGCCCTGGCTGGCAGCGCCATCAATACGTAGGGTGTCGCCACTGATGAAGGCAGCTGCGTCGCTGAGCAAAAAGCAAATCGCGCCGGAAACTTCCGCTTCATTGCCCATGCGTTGAAGGGGTACGGCGGCGCGTAAGGTCTTAAGCGTTGCCTTGAAGCCTTCAGGGTAGGTGTCCATGCCACTGGACATGATCCAGCCAGGAGCGACTGCATTGACGCGCACACCGCAGCTACCCCATTCATAGGCGGATGTTTGGGTGAAGTTAACCATGCCGGCGCGGGCGGCGCCGGAGTGCCCCATGCCCGGCATGCCGCCCCACATGTCGGCGACGATATTAACGATGGCACCACCGTTTTTATTCATGCCCTGAAGAAACACTTCCCGGGCCATCAGAAAGCCGCCAGTGAGGTTGGTGCGCACCACGGCTTCCCAGCCTTTTTGGCTGATCATAGCCAGAGGTGAAGGGAATTGGCCCCCGGCGTTGTTGACCAGACCGTGGACCACGTCTACGGCTTTGTAGACCTCGGCCACGGTGGCTTTGACTGCCTCTTCATCACGGATATCGCAAGAAAACCCCAGCGCTTGTCCGCCGTCTTCGGCAATTTCCGCCGCCACCGCATCGAGTTTTTCCTGCTTGCGACCGATCAGCACGACTCGAGCGCCGAGTGCGGCCAGTTCATGGGCGGTACAGCGGCCAATGCCGGAGCCGCCGCCGGTAACAATGATGTTTTGGCCGGCGAACAGGTTTTCTCTAAAAACAGAACGGTATGACATTATCTAATCCTTGAAATCCTAAAGGCGCTAACCTGCATTGGCTGCAGGCAGCGCGCTACAATCAAAATTACTTGCTCACTGCGTCGGCGATGGTCTGGCTGACGGGGATAGGCATATCCAGTAACTGTTGGGCAAATGCTTTACCTTGCGGATCAATACGCAGCGACGCGATACCTCCCCCGCCCAAGGCATTTTTCAACAGGAAGTTGAAGGCATTCATGCCGGGCATGGACCAGCGATGAACGCTGCCTGTGTCCGGGTCAAGTACGTGTTGCATGTAATGACCGACCGCCTGTTCGCTGAGGGCGGCGTTCAGGTAGGGCAGGTATTCCGCTTTGCGGGCAATCACTCCGATATTGGCGTGATTGCCCTTGTCGCCGCTACGGGCCCAAGCTAATTTGATCAACGGCACGGTGATGTCGCCGCTAGCGGTACCATAATCGCTATCCTTTGGTAGAGCGCTGGCGTCAAAGATCTGGCCTGTGGGAATGTCCACGGGGTGGGATTTGCCATCCAGATCAATGCTTGCGGTGACCGCATTCTTATCCACCAAAGTGGAGAACAGACGGATGCGGGGGAATGGTTTTGGGCGACCACCGACTAGGCCGGATAGACCAGGAGCCATGCCAGTGGCTGCTTGGGCTATTTCCCGGGCAAACAGGCCAAGGGCTTTCTTGTCATCGTGCAGAGCGGCAATTTTTACCACCACTTCACGGGTGTCGGCACGCCGGGCGTTGGCACCATAGGTCGTTTCACTGCCAAGTATTTCCACATTGGTGTCGCGGAACGGGGCCATACCTTGTTTTTCAAACAGGCCGGCCACTTTCTTAAGAATGGCATCGGCGACGACCTGGCCTTTTTCTGGAGCATCAATGCCGCCCATTAAAAATGAGGCCGTAATGCGGTTGCCATCGGGGTAGGTGGCGGACACTTTGTAGCTGTCGGTGGGCGGGCGGCCCAAGGCGCCAGAGACGCTAACCCGGTGTTCGCCGACCTGCTCCAGTTTTACTTGGGTAAAATCGCAGACCACGTCGGGCAGTAAATAGGCGCGAGGGTCGCCAATTTCGTAAACAATTTGTTCGCCGACGGTGGCGCAGGTGACAAGCCCTCCGGTGTCCGCAGGCTTGGTAATCACAAAGTGCCCATCCTCATGGCACTCGGCCACCGGAAAGCCCATGTTGTGGAAGTCAGGGACTTCACGCCAGTCGGTGAAATTGCCACCGGTACATTGCGCGCCACACTCAATCACGTGGCCGGCAAGGGAGCCCTGGGCCAGTTTGTCGTAATCCTCGGTGGACCAGTTGAACTCGTGCATCAGCGGGCCCAGTACGACGGCGGAGTCGGCAATGCGCCCGGTGAGTACAATGTCGGCACCGGCGTCAAGCGCCGCCTTGATGGGCAGAGCGCCCAGGTAGGCGTTCATGGTGACTGTCATGGGGGGCAGGGGAGCACCACTATCCAGTTCGGTGACAGCCGCAAAATCGTTGCGGCGGCTGTTTAGGTCGTCTCCTTCTACTAGGGCGATTTTCATTTCCACGCCAGCAGCAGCAAAGGCTTTTTCCAAGGCATCCCGACAGGCGCGCGGGTTTACTCCGCCAGCATTGCTGACAACCTTGATGTTTTTTGCCTTGATGTCTTTTGCTAGGGGGGTCATCACGTTAGTGACAAAGTCATGGGCATAGCCGGCATTGGGATCTTTCATCCGTGCCCCGGCCATGATCGACAGAGTAACCTCAGCGAGATAATCGAACACCAAATAATCCAACTCGGTTTGGTGGACGAGCTGGAAAGCAGCACTGTTGGTATCGCCCCAGAATCCGGCGGCACAGCCGATGCGAACAGGCTTTGTCATGGTGGCTCCATTTGCGTGTGAATTCATGGTCTCGTAAGCTACCAAGCAAGCGCTTGGTTTGTAAAGGACGAGAACAGCAGTTGGAAGTGAAAAGTTGAATCATGGTCTGGGTTGGCTGCCAGGCATTGACTTCATGCGCCGCGATTCACTCTCTGAGGATGGGAGCGTGTCTGCCTGATTTCAGGGCTGCGCTTTTTAATGTTTCACGTTCTCCTGCTCCTGCCTTGCTGCCCCCCGCGCGTAAGCGGGATAATGTGTGCGTTAATGATAGGGGTAAGCAATGGCTGGTTTAATGGCAATTCATGGAATTGATGATTCTCCTCGTGGGCGGTTGCTCAGCGCGGCGGCGCATCTGTTTCGGGATAAGGGGTTCGACCGTACCACTGTCCGCGATATTGCGGCATCAGTTGGGATCCAGAGCGGCTCTATTTTTCATCACTTTAAAACCAAAGAGGATATCCTCTATGCCGTGATGGAAGAGGTAATCCACTTCAATACTGAGCGTTTGCGTCAGGCGGTGGTCGCCCACAGCACGGGGCAAGAGCAATTGCGAGCGCTGATCCGAGCGGAGTTACAGTCCATTGTGGGCGATACTGCCGAGGCAATGACGGTGATGGTCACCGAGTGGCGCTGCCTGAGTGAGGATAAGCAAGCCAGGGCACTAAAGTTGCGCGGTATCTACGAGCAACTGTGGCTGGATGTGCTAACACGCCTACATAAAGAGGGGGTTTTTACCACTGATCCCTTCATTATGCGGCGTTTGCTGACAGGGATGACCGGTTGGGCGCCAAATTGGTTTGACCGCGAGGGGCCGCTGAGTCTGGATGATTTGGCCGATATTATACTTGCCCGTGTGATTGGTGAGGCGGAGAGATGATTGGTAACGCGATAGCCTGGGGGAAAACAGGTTACTCCATTATTGAGGAGGGGGAGTTGAACCGACAGACTTGGGCGCTGGATGTGCATCACTACTTACTTGCCAAGCCCAATGGACAGTTACTGCCGGGTCAGTTCAGCCTGGCAGAGGCTAAAGCCAAGATTGAGGCACTAGAAGCTGGGTGACAGCGTCCAGCTCCAATCTTCAAGCTACTAAGCTGTGTTGTGGTTTGTGGCGCGAAGTTTGATATTTGATGCTAATCCCTCTCATTTTGCCCAAGTTTTAGACATATCGACCATTTTCTAGGCAAACGATCAATTTTCTGAAAAAAGCCGTTGACACTCTCGGCCCAATCCATAGAATGGCGCCCACTTCGCAGCGCGAACAAGGGTGATTAGCTCAGCTGGGAGAGCATCTGCCTTACAAGCAGAGGGTCGGCGGTTCGATCCCGTCATCACCCACCATATTTTGTAAGTGAAAGAATTCCGTAAGGGATAAGTGGAGCGGTAGTTCAGTTGGTTAGAATACCGGCCTGTCACGCCGGGGGTCGCGGGTTCGAGTCCCGTCCGCTCCGCCACTATTCAGCAAGAAAGGCTCTCCTTATGGAGGGCCTTTTTTGTGTCTGCTAGTTTCGTGACATCGGGTTCTGGGGCCTGATGTAATACTGTCGCTTTTACCTTTGAGTAAGCGTCCCTCCCTTCGTGATTCTTTACATCCAGATTTTTCCTGCCTGGCGTTTTCTTTCATGAACTTGTCACTTTTCTTCTGTCTAATCATTTGGACAACAAATGAAATGGTAAGGAAGAAAAGGCAATGGATGATTATTTGGAAGAACGCATAGAACAAAGGCTGTTAATGGAAAGCTTGGAAGAGTGCCTTGAAGATGATGGCTGGGTGGACGACGGTGAGGAGCTGTAATCCTCGACCGTTTGTCTATGTATAATGCCGTTCGTGCTCTTTGATTCTTACTTGTTACTGCTTCGTACTCACTTCCCCGCCGCTTATCCCTGTAATGCTTTGTTTTATCCTTTCAGCTTCTTGTGTCTGGAGGAGGTTCCTGCCTTTTCTGTCGCAAAGTTATCCTGATACGCTTCTGTTTGGGTTCGTTGCCGCAAGCTATTGTTGTGGCCGTAAAAGGTCTTCAGGCTTGATGGGGAAGCCTGGCGTTGACGCTTTTTTTTAACTGCCATTCAGGTCACACTCTTTTGATAGTGCCTGACTATAATTGACTGCAGTGTGACGGCGGGTGTCAGATTGTGAATGACGCACCTTGGTCGGTGTGCTTGTGCCAACCAACAATAAATAACTTCATAAGAAGGACAGACAGCATGGCAGCATCCTCTGTTACCTCGGAAGCAATTCTGTTTTTTGACCACCGGGGTATTTCCAAAAGCATGCTCTACGCCGATTTTGAAGCCATTCTCGATGGCATGGTGGGGATGCCGGAATTTGCAGATAAAGAGGTGCGATGCGCTTATTGTTTGGTCAACGGTCAGTTACGGGTTCGCTCTGTAGTGTTATTTACCATCGATTTTGATGAGGATGGCATGGCCGATACCACCTGGAATGTGCCGTTACGGCATTTGGCGGAGCATGCGGGTCAAGGGCCCGACATGGGGGCTGGACCGATTCGTCTTGCCTGCCGTAGCCAATGCCCGGTGGCCTGGCACCAGGATCAAATGTGGGACCCTGGCATGAAGCCCGGCGCCAACGATTTTATTGTTATCCGTGACTCCATCCGAGAGCGTGGCCCGAAAATGGGCCTGGTAATGGATGATGAAATGGAGGCTGTGCCTATTGTGATTGGGGCGTCTGCACCGACGGTCGGCCTGGAGAGAAAGGATGTCGAGAAGAAGGCGGATCAAGAACGGGTAAGGCTGGCTCGCATTATCAAGGAGCTGCGCCTGCGGGTGCAAACCCTGGAAAACACCCAGTCAGAAGACGCGGCTAAGGTGCGCTATGCGGCCCAGCAAAAAGAAGAAATTCTTATTGCTCAGTTGGAAAAGGTAATGGGGCAGTTCAAGGCAATCAAATCGCAGAATGGAGCATTGCGAGAGCAGAATGATTCCTTGAAGGGGCAATTATTATCCCTCAACCAAAGTTTGGAAGAGCAGAACCGGCGCAGTGAGCATCAGGGTAGTGAGATGGAGGTGCTGACTGAGCAGTACAAGCTGGCGTTGGAGCAGCGCCTGGAAGAGGAGCGGGCGAAGATGTCAGAGCAGCTACACTCGCTGGAAATGGATGTGCTGACCCGTGATGATCTTATCGGCCAGCTTCGCGAGGAAATTTCTGAGCAGAAACGCAACAAGCTGAAAGACGCCAACAGCGGAGCACAGAAGACGCTGGAGAAGCTTGAAGAGCTGGGGTTGAGTTTTATTGCGTTTCATCCTGGTGCCGGGCATATCTCCATTGCAGCCGATCAGGTGGCCAGTTACATGGAGAATCCCACTGCCTTTGCGGCGCGCAAATGCCTAGTCACCGAGGATCATTATCGTGCTTGGCTATCCCATTATGAAAGCCCGACCTGCCAGGTGCCTATAGGCGCGGAGGGGGCTCCCTGTGGTAAGCGAGTGATTCGTGTGGAAGTTCCCAATCAGTTCAAGCCGGGGGTGTCTGATTGCAACGCTAACCGCTGCCAGAACTGCCGCAATGATTCCGCCATCGATAACGTACTGCGATTCCGCTAAGTCGGCAATTGTGAACTGGTTCCGCCAGGTGCTTGATTGGTAAGATTTTTGCAGCGTATTTCTCCGATGAGGGTTTCGGCCCGCGCCACGCTTGTATTCACCATAGCAACAACAAGAACATCGGGAGCCACTGTTATGACACGGCAATCCATCGATAAAAGCCTGTTACAGACGTTTGTGCCAGTTAATGCTCTGTCTGGAGATCAGCTTGACTGGCTGCTTGACCAGCAGGAAGTGTGTCGCTATGTGTCAGGTGATGTCCTTTTTTCGCTGGGAGACCAAGACAACACCACCATCTATCTGCTTAGTGGCAAGGTTGAGCTGAGCGATGAAACCGGTGATCGGCGGACAGTAAGCGCTGGGGATACGGCCTCTTGGCACCCACTGGAGCATGTCCAGCCTCGCCGCAGCACCGCCAGAGCGGTAGGCGATGTGAGTGTGGTGCGATTCGACAGTTTCCGACTCGATACCATCCTCTCTTGGGATCAATCTGCGGGCTACGTAATTCTAGACATTAATGCTAACTCTGCGTATCAGAACGACAGGGAATGGATGATACGCCTGCTCAAGTCCAAGCTTTTTCATCGAGTGCCGCCCAGTAACATCTTGGGGATTTTCAGCCGACTTAAAGCGAATCGTCACAAAGAAGGTGAGCGGATTATTCGACAGGGAGAGGCTGCTGATTGCTGCTATATCCTCAAAGAAGGCGTGTGTGAGGTGTCTATTAACATAGGGGAGGGCGAGCCGACTTCGGTGGCCATGCTGGAAGAGGGTGAGTGGTTTGGTGAAGAAGCATTGCTATCTGGCAAGCCCCGTAATGCCACGGTATCTATGGCAACGGATGGTGTCTTGATGAGGTTGGACCGACAAGATTTTGATGCCCTGCTCCGCGAGCCGATCATCAAGACCATGCCGGGTGATCAGGTGCTGTCTTCGGCAGAAAAGGGCGCTTGGTGGCTGGATGTGCGTACTAGCGACGAATTCGATCAGGAGCATTTGGTAGGAGCGACCAATATGCCGCTTAACGTATTGCGTCTCAAGTCTCGCCTACTGGACCCAGGCAAGACCTATATCGCTTACTGTGATACAGGTCGACGTAGCGCCACCGCCGCTTTTCTGTTAAAAAACGCCGGCCTGGATGTGATCGTGTTGGATGGCGGTCTGAATGCCAATGCTGTTACCCTGAACGAGTACCTGACTCAGGGGTAGTGCTTGCCGGTTGGTGAGGCTGCCCAGTCCGGCTTCCGCAACAACCTAAGCAGCACTATCTGAATGAGATCCCTTGTGGCGCAAGAGAAATTTCGCAACATCGGTTTGATCGCACGGTCTGAAAGTGAGCAGGCGCTCTACTCATTACGCCAGCTCATTCATTTTCTGCATGGCCGTGATTGCACCGTTATCCTCGATAAACACATTATTGGTCATCTTCCGGAAATGGGATTGCAGGCTGCTAGTGCCTCACAAATGGGGGAAGCCTGCGATCTGGTGATTGTGGTGGGAGGGGACGGTAGTCTGCTAGGTGCTGCGCGTACCCTGGCTCGCTATAAAGTGCCGGTATTGGGCGTGAATCGGGGCCATCTGGGCTTTCTCACCGATATCCTTCCTTCTGAAATTGAATCCCGGGTCGGCCAGGTGCTGGATGGTGAATACAGTACCGAAAAACGGTTCTTGTTGGATCTGGAAGTGCGCCGGGGTAGGACCGTGGTCGGCGAGGGGAGCGCTCTCAACGATATCGTGCTGCTATCCGGTGACAGTGTACACATGATCGATTTTGAGTTGATGATCGACGGACACTTTGTCTACGGGCAGCGCTCCGACGGGCTGATTGTTTCTACGCCCACCGGTTCCACCGCCTATGCGTTGTCCGGTGGTGGGCCAATCATGCACCCTAAGCTGGATGCCATGGTCTTGGTTCCCCTAAACCCCCACACCCTGACCAGTCGCCCCTTGGTGGTAGCTGGGGATAGTGAAATCAAAATTCACATCACCACAGAAAAAGTGCGGCCGTTGGTCAGTTGCGATGGCACAGAGGGGATTCGCTTGCAGGTTGACGATGTCATTGCGATTCGCAAAAAACCTCACCGCTTACATTTGATTCATCCCCCGGGGCACGATTTCTATCAGGCTTGTCGGTCTAAATTGGGCTGGAGTTCCCGGCCCGGTGACAACAATTAGGCCGAGTAATACTGTATAGGCCGTGGGCCGCCCAAATCTATGTAGTGTGTCGCGTACCGTGACCTTTTGAAGAGTTAAACCATGAGTTACCAGAGTTTTGACGACCTGATTGCGAGTATGGATCAGAACATTTGCGATAACATGCGTCGCGCTATTGAAACGGGTAAGTGGGCCGATGGTCGCGTTTTATCCCGCGAGCAAAAAGAGCTTTGTCTTCAGGCTGTTATTGCTTGGGAAACCCAGAATTTACCTGAAGAGCAACGTAGCGGTTATATGGAGCAGGCCTGTAAAAGCGGGGAGGAAAAAACCGAGGATCAGCCGGTAACTCTGCGTGGCCCGGATACTCTGCAGTAAACATATTATAATGAGATAAATCGTTTTGACCGGCGAGTCGTCCCTGAAAAAATGCCTGCGGGCGTTTCCCTCCATTATTCTCCTCAATATCGCATTGGTGGAGAAATAGAATTGATGTAATGTTCCTATGCACCCTCTTTTCACTGGGGGTAGCATAGGCAGAAATAATGCATCTAATTATGTGCCTTCTGTTGTTTGTAGTAAGCACCCCGCCGCCCTCCATTGTTGATGTGAGCAACGGCAGGAATTAAATAATAAAAAGAGGTTTGGGAGAGAAGATGCATACTTACAAGAAGGTTCTGCCGGTGGCTATGGTTATGGCGCTGGCCGCCTGCGGCGGCGGGAGTGAAACCGTACCGGATCAGAGTCAAGGCGCCAGTTTTGACACTCATGCTCGTTTTAATCCTGTCACATTTGATTTGCCGCTGAATACCGATTTGGTTTTTGCAGCAGCAATGTCGGATGGTACGTCGGATATCGGTGCTCCTACGAACCCTGTGGAAGTGGGGATCAATGCACTGGATGGATTCTCGACGAATGCACCGTTTGATATCTATTTCGCTGGTGGTGAGCTAGATGAAGCTTCCATCAAGGTGTGTCAGCAATCTATGTTGGCTACTGGTGAATGTGCACAATCCAACGTATTCGTGTTGGCACTGAACACGGAGGAAGGCGGGGACCCACTTGATCCAGATGATGTGAATCAAGATGCGCCTTTCCTGTTCCCTCTGGCTGAAGTGTCGGCCTCAGTGATATCCCTCGATGGTGAACAGAATAATGTATTGAGAATTACGCCGTACAAACCGCTCCTTGCCGCTACCAAGTATCTGGTTTTTGTTACCACCGGCTTGCAAGACACGGATGGCAATTCTGTTAGTGCATCACAAGCTTACAATGTGTTGGGTGAGTCTGAGCCGCCGGTTACGGGAACTTTGTTGTCTGTGCGTAACGCTATTCAGGGCTGGGAAGCGTTGGCTGCGGGCTTTATCGGTGTTGCGTCCGGGGGGGGGATTCCCGCGGAGGTGGCGAAAGCGTCGGTGGTGGTTTCTTATACGTTTACTACTACCGATCCGATTACCCCTTTGCTGGCGAATGCAGCTCCAAAGGCGGCGATTGTGCAGGCTCAACAGAAAAGCTTTGGCGTGGATCCCAATTTAGCCGTGCAGAATCTTGGCGCCATTCTTATGGAGGGCGTGGATTTGAATTCGCCTGAGCCCCGTGCTGTTTCTGTGTCAGCATCGGGTATTGATGTAAGTGATCTGACAAATGGGGCTCTGGAGGCCGGTGTGGTGTCGTTGTACACCGGGTTAATGGATATTCCCTATTATTTGCGCACCCCCGAGACAACGATTTCCGGCAATTATAAGCTGGATAGCTGGCAACCAGATCAGGCGCTTGGCGCCGCATTGTTGGCAAAAATAAAAGCAAGCCTTCCTGTAGAAGCAGCATCGCAGCTACCAGCTCAACTGCCTCTGCCTGATGCGGATGGCTCTACTTTCAACGTAACTTATCGGTACCCCTTTGTTGAGCAGGTTAGCCTTGAATCTGTTCCTTTACAGCTAACACTCCCTGATGGGGCTTATGAAGTTCAGCCTGGTGTTACCTGCGGCATGGCTAAACCAGATGGTTTGCCTGTGGTTATGTATGTGCATGGGATTGGCAGCGACCGCACTTCTGTTGTTTCGCTCGCACATAGCCTTGCTAAAGCCTGTGTGGCAACAGTGGCGATTGATTTACCTTTGCATGGGGCTCGCGCTTTTGAAGAAGGCAATGCCGCATTCAATTTCATTAACTTAGGTGTATTGACCAATACTCGTGACAACCTGCGCCAAAGTGTCATGGACCTGCTGAACCTCAACGCCAGTCTTTCTAATATCAGCGTAGCGCTTGAAGATGAAGGGATGGTTGGGCTTGATACCCGTGATGTGAAGGTGGTGGGCGTTTCTTTGGGTGGTATTGTGGGAGCGACTTACGCAACTGTTAACCAGCTGGCAGTGGCTGTGGATGGCCAGTTGGCCGCACAGGCCGCTACCCCGTCATTTGCGAGCAAGCTCAATCCATTGAGCGGCTTGGTGATATCTGCTGCTGGAGGGCAAGTGACTCAGTTGTTGATCAATTCGGAAAGTTTGGGACCGTCTATTGAGAATGGTTTGGCAGCAGAAGGCGTTGAGTCGGGCAGCTCTGATTTCGAGAATTTTTTGTATGTAACGCAAAGCACAGTTGATTCCGGTGACCCGGTGAATTTTGCTGAAATTCTAGCTGGTGCAGCATCATGTGATCCTGTAAAGGCTCAGGCTGGTGATTACGCAAGTATCCTAACCTGTGGCAGCTTGACCATTCCTGTTTTGGTTCAGCAAATTGTCGGTGGCGGTGATGTCTCCGCTTACGGAGACAACGCTGAATACTTGGCCGATCAAGTGGTGCCGAACAGCGCTGACGGAGCCCCCTTGGCAGGGACTACGCCTTTGGCTCGTTTGTTAAACGCGCAGCCAGTAGCTGCTGGAAGCGGGCCTGCTGATGTTACGGATGTGAGTGCCGCTAATGCGTTGGTTAATCTGACCGTGGGTGAGCATGCTTCTTTGTTGACGCCAGGGGACCCAGCGACGGCTGGAGGTGTCATTGCGTTGACCGAGTTACAGACCGAAACAGTGAGCTTTGTTGTGGCTCCGAACCAGACCGCAGTGGGTATCACTGAAGTTGATTTGCTTGGCAATGGTTTGGTTTTGGCTCCGACTGCGCCTTATGTGCAGATGCCGACGCGATAGTGAGCTGATCTACAGCACAACAAATGGCATCATCAACAACACCCCGCAAGCCGGGGTGTTGTTGTTTTCGTGGATATGATGTTTGAGCGGTGCTAGGCCGGATTGGCATGGCCGCCAGACTAACCTTTTTGAGGAGTAGGGTTATGGAAAGTGCAGAAATGGTGAAATTCACCCATTTGGCGGACTATCAGCCCCCAGCCTATCTAGTCGATAGAGTGGCTCTGGATGTGGATATTCGGGATGGGGTGACCACTGTGACCAGCAGTCTATCGCTGCGCCGTAATCCGGCAGCTGCTGATTCCACGACAATGACCTTCAATGGCGAAGGGCTCACCTTACGCACTTTGGCGCTGGATGATGTGGTGCTCAATAGTGCTCGCTATCAGTATGAAGATAACCTGCTGACCGTGCGGGGCTTGCCAGATACCTGCACGTTAACGTCCGTGGTGGATATTGATCCAGAAAACAATACCGCCCTGGAAGGGTTATACCAGTCCAATGGCATGGTCTGCACCCAGTGTGAGGCGGAAGGCTTTCGGCGTATTACCTTTTTCCCGGACCGCCCTGACGTATTGGCCCGCTTTACGACCACGGTACGTGCTGACAAGGCCCGCTATCCGCTGTTGCTGTCTAACGGTAATCCGGTGGCTTCGGGCGATGAAAAGAGTCATGGAGAAGAGGGCGCTCGTCACTGGGTGACTTGGGAAGACCCTTTTCCGAAACCATGCTATCTGTTCGCTTTGGTGGCGGGAGATCTAGCCTGCCTGGAGGATACGTTTGTCACTGTATCGGGCCGTAAGGTGGCGTTACGCCTCTATGCTGAGCATCGTGATCTGGACAAGCTGGACCATGCCATGGCGTCGTTGAAAAATGCCATGCGCTGGGACGAACAAACCTACGGTCGCGAATACGATCTGGATATCTACATGATTGTGGCGGTAAGCCACTTCAATATGGGGGCCATGGAAAATAAGGGCCTTAATATCTTTAACACCTCCTGTGTGCTGGCGCATCCCGCTACGACCACCGACGCCGGGTTCCAACGGGTGGAATCTGTAGTGGCCCATGAGTACTTTCATAACTGGTCTGGAAACCGGGTGACCTGCCGTGACTGGTTTCAATTGAGTCTTAAGGAAGGTTTCACGGTATTTCGTGACCAGGAATTCTCGGCGGACATGCATTCCGCCGCAGTGAAACGCGTTGAAGATGTGGATTTCCTAGTCAACCATCAATTCCCGGAAGACCAAGGCCCCATGGCCCATGCTGTTCGCCCTGAGAAATACCAGAAAATTGACAATTTCTACACCCTAACCATTTATGAAAAAGGTGCAGAAATTGTTCGTATGCAGTATCACCTGCTGGGGGCAGAGAATTTCCGCAAGGCCACGGATCATTATTTCGAGACCAATGATGGCAAGGCGGTAACTTGCGATGATTTCGTGGCCAGCATGGAAGCCGTTTCCGGCTACGATTTGAGCCAGTTTAAACGTTGGTACAGCCAGGCCGGCACGCCGATACTGACGGTTACCGATGAATACCGGGACGGGCAGTATCACCTTAGGTTCCGTCAGCATACGCCCGCCACTCCCGGACAGGAGCAGAAACAGCCCTTGGTTATCCCTATTCGTCTGGCGTTGCTTGATGAGCAGGGCGCTCCCTGTGCGTTGGATGCTGGAGGCAACGGTGCGGCTGAGGGGGAGCAGGTGGTTATCATGGACCAGGCTGAGCAAACCGTGTCGTTTAATGTGCCTGCTGGGGTGACACCTTCTCTGCTGCGTGGGTTCTCAGCGCCAGTGGTGCTCGATTATGACTACTCCGTTGATCAATTGGCGCGACTGTTGGCCTACGACAGTGACGGCTATTGCCGTTGGAATGCCGCCCAGCGCCTGTACTTTGCGGCACTGGATCGGTTAGTGACCGAAACCGATGAGGCGGATGCAGAAGCCGCAGCGCTGGTGCCGGTGCTGGAGCAAGTGATTGCCCGTAGTGATGAAGATCCGGCCCAAGCGGCATTGCTGCTTTCATTACCTGGCGAGGTAGCGTTGGGAGACCGGCATAAGCCGCTGAACCCCGCCTCCATTCATCGCGCGCACAGTGCCATGAAGAAAGCGTTAGGAAAGGCGTTGCAGTCGCACTGGTTGTCTCTGTCCGAGAACCTGCTGGCTACGGAACTGAGTATGGATGGTCGGGCGATGGGGCGGCGGCAGTTACGTAATCTGGCGTTGGATTTTTTAGCAGCAGGAGAGCACCCGGAAGCAGGTCGGATAGCCGTGGAGTTATTTGAGCTGCCACTGTGTATGAGTGAAGAGCTTGGCGCATTGCGAGCGCTGGTACACCATGGTTTGCCCGGTGCCGATCAGGCACTGATGCAATTCGCGGATCGCTGGCAGGATGAGGCGTTGGTTATGGATCAGTGGTTTGCTGTCCAGGCATCCGTGCCGGGGGCTCACACCGTCGATCAGGTAAACCGCCTGCTTGAACACCCTGCTTTTGACTGGAAGACACCGAATCGAGTGCGAGCGCTAGTGGGCACGTTCACGAACGCAAATCCGTCGGCATTTCATGCGGAAAATGGGCAAGGGTATCAACTATTTTCGGCTGCCTTGTCTCGCTTGGACGCCATCAACCCGCAGGTTGCGGCCCGTTTGGCCAATGGGGCTTCTCGTTTGCCTGTATTGGAACCGGGCCGGAAGGCTTTATTGGCGGAGCACCTTGCGGGTGTGCAAAAGACAGCGTCCGATAACGTGGCGGAGGTGCTTGGGCGGATCCTGTCATCCTGATCTTTTATGGGGGTATAGAAAGAAAAAGGACGATGACTGGTTAGTCGTCAATAATAGAGCACACAGGGGATTTATTTTTTTTTCTGGCGTGTAAGAATTATGTATTAGCCTGGGCGGCAGGTCGGGAAGAATAATGAGACCTGTCGCAAATGGGAGCGACTGTTGACCGGGTAAGAACAATAAAGCCATGCGCATGGCAATTCGGAGAACTACATGAATAATAATCACCTGTGTAGAACCAGGCTGGCGATGGCTGTTGCCAGTATCACCGCCCTTACCGGGCTTTCCCTCCCCGCTTCAGCGGTTCAACTAGATTTCGAGAACCCGGACTGGTCGGGCCGGCTGGATACAACCTTGTCTGTGGGTGCCCTGTTTCGAACCGAGAGCCAGGATTCTATGTTGGCGGCCACCGGTGACGTGGTCGATATGGCTACGAAAGGTTATGGGGCCCAAATCAATAAGAACGATGCCAACAACAATTACGATACCGGTTTGGCGTCGTTGGTGTACAAAATTACCCCAGAGCTGGATCTGAGTTGGAAGGGGAAATATGGCATGTTTCTCCGCGGCACCGCATTTTATGATCAGGTGATCATGGGCGGTGGGCATGATGGTGGGCAGTTGATTAAGGCTGCTGGCTACCCTGGCGCCATGGGTTTTACCCGTTACGCCACGTATTCTGATTACGCGAATAATGGCACCGGTGATGATTTCAGCGGTGACGCTGAACGATACGCCGGCCAGCGTGCTCGTCTTTTAGATGCGTATGTGTGGGGGAACTTCGATATGTTCGAGCGCCCATTGAATGTTCGCCTTGGGCAGCAGGTGATCAACTGGGGTGAAGCCTTGTTTATGCAGAATGGGGTGAATACGGCGAACTACTTTGATTTGAATGCCTTGCGCCTGCCGGGCTCCGAAATCAAGGAAGCCTTGCTGCCGCTGGATAGCGTCTACTTCTCTTATGGCCTGACCTTTAATGCAACCGTGGAAGCTTTTTACCAGTTTGAATGGAAAAACTCTGAGGATGCGCCCTCGGGTACTTACTTCTCTACCCATGATGGCTTCCCGGGTAAAGGGGCAGACAATGTCATCGTCGATGGTCGAGTTGTTGCGCTGAGCGCTGTTCAGGCGGGTGCAATTCCTTCGCCGGGGCTCCTTGAGCCTGGTTTTGCGAATTATACCGCGTCTAATTACGGTTCTGATTATCAGTATGAAGCGACTCAGGTAACAGTAAATCGAATTCGCGATAAAGAGGCTAGCGATAGTGGTCAATTTGGTTTGGCGTACCGTTACTTCGCAGAAGGGCTAAACGGTACTGAGTTTGCGCTTTATTATACGCGAACCCATGCTCGTACCCCCGTCGTTGGTTCTAGCCTGAATAACCTCGAAAACGGCAAGGGTGGTGGCGTTACAGAAATGGCTAGAACCATTGATACCGCTGAGTATCAGATGGCCTATGTAGAAGACCAAGACATGTTCGGCGCAAGTTTTAATACCAGTGTCGGTAATATGTCACTTGCTGGGGAGCTGGCGTATAGGCCTAAACGTGCCATTATTAACGAAGGGGGTGATAACCTGATATCTGCTCTTGCTGGTGTTGCGGGTCAATCCGCTTTGCAGGGTCAGGATGTGGCTATCGGTGATTTGACAGGGCATTGTGTTCGCGCGGAAATGGGGGGCTCCTGCTTGTCTGCGGACACGTTAGTACAAGATGGCCATCTCTACTATTTCTACGATGAGGTAGAAAGTTACAACGGTTCTTTAGTCAGTATCTTCAATTTCGGCCCGACGTTTGGCGCTGATGGCCTGATTGCATTGCTGGAATTGGGCGTCGAACACATTGAAGGGCTTGAAAATCCTGACCTGGAATACAACTCTACGGCGGCAATTCTAGATTCTGAAGCGCAAATTCTCAGCCCTGATGACCCGAACAGGTATTACATGGACCCCACCTCCTGGGGCTACCGTGCGGTGCTGAAAGCGGATTACAGCAATGTCTTTGCTGGTGTTTCCATGAGCCCGAGTGTGCGTTTTGCTCATGATGTAAATGGTAACTCTCCGATTGGCGGCAACTTTATGGAAGACCGTAAGGCTGCGACACTGGGGGTGAGTTTTCTGTACTTGAATAACCTAGAAGTGGCCATGTCTGCTACCACGTTCTGGGGCGCCAAATACTCCAACAAACTGGCCGACCGGAACAACGCGTCCGTTTCTGTTAAGTACTCTTTCTAATATGTTCCAGGTCGGAGTGCCGGCCTGTTGTTAACGGAGAGCAATCATGTTGAAGAAACTGACCGCAATGGGCGGTGCTTTGGCTCTGTCCTTGAGTGTGACGGCCAATGTGCACGCTGGCGTATCTAGCCAAGAGGCGGCGAAATTGGGTAAATCGCTGACGCCTTTCGGTGCACAGGTCAAAGGTAACGGCAAAACCATTTCAACCGGGCTGGGCATTCCGGATTACACCGGCGGCATCCAGCGCAAAGATATTCCCAAGACCTATACCCGTCCGGGCCAACATCACCCAGATCCGTACACCGCTGACAAAATTGCTTTCACGATCACCGCTCAGAACGTGTCCCAGTATGCGGACAAAGTACCTGACGGCGTGCAGGCGATGCTGAAGACTTACCCGGATACGTTTAAAATGAACGTCTATCCGAGCCGCCGCTCCACCTCAGCGCCACAATGGGTATACGACAACACTAAGAATAATGCCATTAAGGCCAAGCTGGGTGAAACCGGCGTGGATAATGCTTTCGGTGGCATACCGTTCCCGATTCTCAGTGGTACTAATGAGCAAAAAGCCAAGCAGGCTGTCTGGAACCATATTTTGCGCTGGCGCGGTTTGTACGTGGTTCGCCGTGCTTCGGAAGTAGCGGTGCAGCGTAGCGGTGCTTACTCGCTGATTACCTCTCAGCAGGAAGTGTACTTCCGTTACTATGACCCGAAGTACAATTTTGAAAGCCTGGACAATATCATTTTCTATTACCTGTCCTTTACTAAGGCCCCGGCCCGTCTGGCCGGTGGTGCCGTACTGGTACATGAAATGCTGGACCAGAAACAAATGCCACGCCAAGCCTGGGGGTATAACGCAGGTCAGCGTCGTGTTCGTCGTGCGCCTAACCTAGCCTACGATACTCCGATTGCTGCAGCGGATGGCCTGCGTACTGCCGATGACACCGATATGTATAACGGTGCACCTGACAAGTACAACTGGACGCTAGTCAGCGATAAACCGGTGGAAATGTTCATCCCGTATAACAACTACAAACTAGATGATCCGAATGTGAAATATGAGACCCTACTGCAAAAGGGGCATGTGAATTCGGATTACCAGCGTTGGGAGTTGCATCGCGTTTGGGTGGTGGAAGCCAACCTGAAAGAGGGTGAGCGGCATATCTACGCCAAACGCCGTTTCTACATTGATGCGGACTCCTGGCAGATCGCCGCCATCGACCAGTACGACCGTCGTGGTGAGTTGTGGCGGGTCAGCTTAGCCTATATTAAGAATTACTACGAAGTACCAAGCCAGTGGACCGCACTGGATACGTTCCACGATCTGCGCGCCCAGCGTTACCACGTGCAGTTCTTGGATAACGAGGAGTCCTCTATCCTGGATTATAGTCAGCCAGTACCTGGCGACCGTTATTTCCACCCAGCAGCGCTACGCCGACGCGGTCGTTAATTATAAAAAAATGCCGGTTTAATGAAGCCGGAAAGGCAAGGCGACCGGAGTGCTTATGGCACCCGGTTGGTTTTGCTTGGCCGTGAAGCAGGGCCTTTGGGAAGAGCAAAAAAGAATGAAAAAAACAGTGTTAATGGCCTTGTCAGCCGTGCTGTCTGCACCTTCGCAGGCAGATTTCGTTTCCAATAATGGGCCTCTGGTTACGGCAAACAGCTATTTGGATATTGCCTATGCGGATAACCGGATCGTTGCTGTGGGTGACCGAGGCAAAATTCTGTATTCCGATGATCAAGGTGATCATTGGACGCAGGCGATCACACCGTCTGAAGTGCTGCTCACCTCCGTTTGTTTTGCCGATGCTCGCCACGGTTGGGCTGTTGGCCATGATGCGTTGGTATTAGCCAGCAGTGATGGCGGAGAATCCTGGACCGTTCAGTACAGTGATCCTTTGGGGGGCGACGGCGATGTAGGGCTCGCGGAAGAAAAACGGGACGATTACTCCATGGATGATCTCTATGGTGATCCCTACAGCGATAATGCTTACGGGGATGACGGTGGTGATCTTTATGATGGTAGCGATAGAGTCATGGCACCAGTGGATACATCTGGTGCGCCGTTGCTGGATGTGTTTTGCGACAGCCGTGAGAGTGCAGTCGCCGTAGGGGGCTATGGTTATTTCCTGAAAACCAGCGATGGCGGAGCAACCTGGGATAAAGCCCTGGACAGCTTGGACAATCGTGAGGGTTGGCACCTGTACGATTATACCGCCGTGAAAGGGGGCAATGACCGTTACGTTGTAGGCGAAAAAGGTCTCATGTTCCATTCCGCCGACAAAGGCATCCGTTGGAAAAAGCTAGATAGCCCCTATGGCGGCACCCTGTTCGGTGTAACCCCGATTTCTGATAACAACGTCCTGACATATGGCTTGCAGGGCAATGTGTGGTTGACGGCTAATCGGGGGCGCAGCTGGGTGAAAATTCCCTCAAAGCTGACCCGTGGTATCAACGATGGCACCGTACTGGCGGATGGCACGGTGGTGCTGGTCACAAATGCTGGCGGCATCCTTACCAGTCGCGATGGTGGTCAATCCTTTTCCCTACGGTACCTGCCGGGCCGCCGTTCAATCTCCGCTGTTCTTCCCCGTGATGCGGGCGGCATTCTTGTCGCCGGGCAGGGTGGGCTGCGTGTGATCGAAGACGTTAAATAAGGGGCACAGCATGTCTGGTCGCATTTCAAGAAGTATTGCCAGTGGGCTGTTTGCTTTTCGGCCCCTAATTCTCCTGGCTTTTATTGCAGCCACAGTGCTGTTGGGTTTCCAAGCCAGTAAGATCGAACTGAACACGGATATTCGCAAGTTGATCCCGCTGGATCATCCGTATATCCAGAATTACCTGGAGCATCAGAACGACTTGAGCCTGGGCAATGATGTCCGGGTAATTGTTGCTGAAACCCAGAGTGAAGACATTTTCAACGACGATTACGTTAAAGCGTTGAAAGAAATCACCGATGAAGTGTTCGCATTGGAGGGGGTGGATCCCAGCAAGATCCGTTCATTGTGGACCAGCAATGTGCGCTGGAATGAAGTTACGGAGCAAGGCTTTCAAGGCGGTGAGGTGATTCCCGCCGGTTACGATGGCTCCCAGGACTCACTGGAGCAGTTGCGCACCAATGTTTTGCGCTCCGGTCAAGTAGGCCGTCTGGTCGCTGATAATTTCCAGTCTAGTGTTGTGCATGCTTATTTGCTGGATGCTCTGGGGGAGGATGGGGTTGATATTCCGGCTCTCTCTACCCGTCTTGAAGAGATTCGCAGTCAGTATCAAGAGAAATACCCTAACGTCCGCATTCACATTGTCGGGTTGGCCAAAAAAGCCGGTGATGTGATGGCCGCGGCGGAAGAAGTGGCCATGTTCTTCTTCTTCACCCTGGCGCTAATTGCGCTACTGCTGCTAATTGATACTCGCTGCCTGCGCAGTGCCCTGACCGTTACTGTTTGTTCCTTTGTGGCGGTAATCTGGCAGCTCGGGATTGTGAGTAGTCTGGGTTTTACCATCGATCCGTACTCCATGCTGGTGCCGTTCCTCGTCTTTGCCATTGCGGTTTCTCATGGTGTCCAGATTGTGAATACCCTGGCTAACTACGCAGCGCAAGGGCTCAGTTCCCTGGAAGCCGCCCGTTCCACTTTCCGGGCATTGTGTGTGCCGGGCATGGTGGCATTGGTGTCGGATGCCATTGGTTTCCTCACGCTCTACATGATTGATGTGGGTGTGATTCGTGAGCTGGCCATGGCGGCCAGTATCGGCGTGGCCGTGATTATTATTTCCAACTTGGTGATCGTGCCGTTGGTGCTGTCCTACCTGGGCGTAAGTGATGCGTCCATTCGAAAGATTCAGGCAGGAGAGAAGAAAGATCACCCGTTGGCTGGCCTGTTTGCCCGCTTCACGCGTACGCCTTTGGCTGCTCTGTCCATTGCCGTGGCCGTGGCCGGTTACGGAGTGGGTATCTATATGAGCCAAGACCTGAAAATCGGTGACTTGGACAAGGGGGCCCCCGAGCTGTGGCCGGACCCATGTGAAGATATGGAATGTCCGCGTGGCTATGAGCCCAAGCCTCGTTACCGCTATAACCACGATGTGAACTTCCTGGTATCGAATTATTCAGTGAGCGCCGACGTTTTGGTGGTTATGGGCAAGACACCAGTGGAATCCTGCAACACCTACCAAGCTATGCAGACGGTGGATGATCTAGCGTGGAACCTGCGTAATGTAGAAGGGGTGCAGGATGTGGCCACGATTGCGTCTGCTACGAAACAGATATCCACCAACATGAATGAAGGCTCCATGAAGTGGGCGACCATTTCTCGAGACCAGTATGCGTTGAATAACGTGATGAGCTTCATGCCTGATCGCTTATACAACTTGGACTGTTCGCTGACGCCGATTTTCGTGTTCCTCGATGACCACAAGGCGGAAACCCTAGAACGTGTTACCCGTGCGGTGGCTGATTTTTCCCAGATCCGTAACAACCCGGATGTGTTGGAGTTGAAGCTGGCTTCCGGCAACGCAGGTGTGGAGGCTGCCACAAACCAGACCATTGCCGCTAGCCAGTACCCCATGTTGGCGCTGGTGTATGCGGTGGTGTCTGTGTTGATTCTGATTGCTTTCCGCTCTTTTCGGGCGGTGATTTGTATCATCGTGCCGCTTGGGTTGACCTCGATTCTTTGCCAGGCGTTGATGGCGTATCTAGGGATAGGTGTGAAAGTGGCGACGCTTCCGGTGATTGCTCTAGGTGTGGGTATCGGTGTGGATTACGGTATTTATATCTACAGCAAGTTATCCGAGTACCTGAAGCGGGGTATGAATTTGGAGGAGGCCTACAAGCAAACGTTGAAAACTACTGGTAAAGCGGTGGCCTTTACTGGGATCACTTTGGCGGTGGGGGTGATTTTCTGGGGGTTTAGTTCCATTAAATTCCAGGCGGACATGGGCATCTTGCTGACCTTTATGTTCCTGTGGAACATGATTGGCGCTCTGTGGCTTCTGCCTGCTCTGGCTCGTTTCCTGCTCAAGCCTGATTCAGTCCGCGTGAACCTTCGTAGTTAACCAGCGCGCTGATTCGTTGGTTGTGTTTAGCCCGGCTCTGCCGGGTTTTTTTATGCCGTTTTGCGGCTGCTAGAGCGCCCGTAGCATGTCACCTGTTCAACAATTGAGACTGTGGACGTAGGCTGGGTGCTCAATTGGTTCACTGTTCTTCCTACTGTTCGACACAAAACATCGAAGTCCCCGATGCCCTTGGCTATAATGCCGGCGATTACTACCGATCGGGCTCTTTCATGCTGTACTCCTTGGCACGACCTTTATTGTTCTCTCTATCAGAAGAGCATTCCCATGAGTTGACTCTGGCGCTGCTGCGCAAGCGTGCAGGCAAGCTATGGCCCGGTACGGTACCGGCGGTGCCTAAGACAGTAATGGGGATCGAATTCCCTAATCCAGTGGGCTTAGCGGCTGGCCTGGACAAAAATGGTGACTGCATCGATGGCTTGGCGGATCTGGGGTTTGGCTTTATTGAAGTCGGTACTGTAACGCCGCGGCCGCAATCGGGTAACCCACAGCCTCGTTTGTTCCGGCTGCCGGAGGCCCAAGCGCTGATTAACCGCATGGGGTTCAACAATCTGGGTGTAGATTACCTAGTGGCTGCAGTCAAACGCAGCCGCTACAAGGGCGTATTAGGCATCAATATCGGCAAGAACAAGGACACCCCGGTTGAAGATGCCGTGCAGGACTACCTGATTTGCCAGCAGAAAGTGCATGCCTATGCCAGCTATCTGGTGGTGAATGTCTCCTCTCCGAACACGCCCGGACTGCGAACCTTGCAACATGGCGCGGCACTGGATGAGTTGTTGGACACGCTGCGAGAAGCCCAGACACGCTTGGATCAAGAGCAGCGTCGTCGAGTGCCTCTGGTCATCAAAATTGCCCCGGACAACAGTGAAGAAGAGCTGCAGAGCATGGCTGAAGCCTTCTTACAGCATGGAATCGATGGGGTTTGTGTTGGTAACACCACACTTTCCCGTGATGGTGTGCAGAACCTGAAAAATGGTGGGGAGCAAGGTGGCCTCAGTGGTACACCGCTAACCCCCATCGCCAACCGGGCGCTGGCAGTTATGCGCAATACGCTCAATGGCCGCATTCCGATTATCGGTGTAGGCGGCATTAATAGCGCGGGCGATGCGTTGGAAAAGCAGCGCCAAGGTGCTGACTTGGTACAGATTTACAGCGGTCTGATTTATCAGGGGCCCGGTTTAATCGGCGATATTGCTCGCGCCTGGCCGAAGAGCATCTGAGTTTGAGTTGATATTAAAAAGGGCCCGGGTGGGGCCCTGCGGGCCGGCGCTGAATGCGCCGGTGTTGTGAAAATGGAAGGAACTAACCGATATTTTTTAGATTCTGAATGCTGGCAACCCCGAGCATACCGTGAGCAAAGTCAGTGCGACCTTCGCGCCATCCTCCCATCCAGTTGGTGCGAGCCTGGAGAGTGCCAAACGGGCAGTCTTCGCGAGATTTTCCATCCAGGCCGGCGTTATATCCCCGGTTGTAAGCGCGGTCGTCTTTATTACGTTTTTGTCGCTTCATAAACGCTTTCCCTTTCACCGATAGCGGAATCGAAATATGACCCCCGGCTGAGACTGTAGCCAAGTATGGGGCCGACACATTCAGTATGGGAAACCGGTAAAGTAGTGTCGAATACCATGTAGCAATATGGCCACTGCTGTTTAAGCATATGGCGTATAAAGGACAGTTTGATGACAGTTTATGTAATGCATTGAAAAATAATGGTTTATTTTTTGTTTTGCACATAAATTAGTCATTTTAGAGGATTAGATAATGGAATTTGTGGCCACCTGCATGCCAGGTCTGGCAGATCTGCTCAGCGACGAACTAGGCTCACTGGGCATATCCGTAACAGAAACCGGGCGTGCGCATGTCAGTTTCTCCGGGGGCGTGGCGGATGCTCTGAAGGTGTGCCTCTGGTCCCGTTTGTCCGAGCGGGTGCTGCTGCATCTGGCCACGTTGGGTGTGACACCGGATATTGCACCGGAAAAGTTGGCGGCTAGCCAGGATTGGCTATCTTTGGTGGGGAACAATGCACCGGTACATCTGCATATTGAGCACGGCGCTGAAGTGCGTGGTGATAATCGGATCAGTGCCAAACGGTTTATTCATGCATTACCGGAGCAGTTTGCCATCTCCCGTGAGCCGAAAGGCAGTTGCTGTATTCGTGCCCGGCTGGATTTGAATGAGGCACATCTGTGGTTGGATCTGGCCGGCGAGCCTTTGCATCGCCGTGGATATCGCCTCGCAGGCGGTCGTGCGCCGCTACGCGAAACCTTGGCTGCAGCCATGTTATGGGCTGTAGGGTGGGGCAAGGAAGGTCGCCATTCCGCGCTGATCGATCCGTTTTGCGGTAGTGGTACCCTGGTGATTGAAGCGGCGCTGATAGCAGCAGGCCGCGCCGCAGGTGCCCAGCGTCAGCACTATGGCTTTCAGCAGTGGCGTGGTTGTCGGCGCCAGTTGTGGTTGGATGCCCAGAAGGAAGCAGGTGAGAGTGGTAAGCGCCCAGTGCCAGCCGTATCGCTGAAAGGGTTTGATTCTGAAGCGAGCACATTGCAATTGGCTTTGCAGAACGCAGAGCGCGCCGGAGTGCGTAACGCAATTCATTTTGAGCGCCGGGAACTGGGTGCTCTGCGGCGTCGAGATTTTGTTGATAACGGTATTGTGGTGGGTAACCCGCCTTGGGGTGAGCGCCTGGAGGAAAAACCACAAGCGGGCTGGCTACATTATGCGCTGGGTCGTATTTTGTCGGTTCGAGCGCCGGGCTACCAGGCATTGTTGCTGGGTGCGGATGCGGAAGTCATGGACCGCTCTGGGATGAATTTGGAACAGCAATGGCGCCTGAAAAATGGCCCGTTCAATAACTTTATCCGTCTTTATTCGCCCCGTAAGCAGACGCCAGCCAATGTGGTGAAAGTGGCTGATGATAGTGCGTTCAACGTACCCGAGGGCGCCCAACCCTTATTAAATCGGCTGCGCAAAAATGGCAAACACCTGCGCCGTTGGCTGGAGCGGGAGGACATTCAGTGCTACCGGCTGTATGACCGCGATTTGCCAGAATTCAATGTGGCCGTGGATATCTATGCGGATCAGGTGTTGGTGCAGGAGTTCAAGGCACCTAAAACCATTGATCCGGAAAAAGCGAAAGAGCGCCGTGATTGGGCGGTGACAGCGGTGAGAGCGGCCTTAGGTGTTCACCGTGAGCAGGTGCACCTGCGCACCCGTGAAAAGCAGAAGGGGAATCAGCAATATCAAAAGCTGGATGCTCAGGGACAATACCGGGTTGTGCGTGAAGGGCAATCGCAGTTGTTGATTAATTTGCAGGATTACTTGGATACCGGGCTATTTCTCGATCACCGGCCCACGCGTTTGCGTATCGCTGAAGAGGCCAGTGGTAAGCGCTTCCTTAACCTGTTTGCGTACACGGGGTCTGCCACGGTGCATGCTGCTGTGGGTGGCGCAAAGCGCACCGTTACGGTGGATTCCTCCAAGCGGTATCTGGATTGGGCAGCCTGCAACCTGGCCGCTAACGGTTTCTCCACCGATCAGCATGAATTGGCTCGGGCCGACACCATGCGTTGGCTGGATGAGTGTAAGGAGCAGTTTGATCTGGTGTTCTGCGATCCGCCCACTTTTTCCAATAATAAGTCACGGAGTGACTTTGTGGTGGAAGAGCATCACGGTGATTTGATTCGCAAGATTATGCGCTGCTTGGAACCGGGTGGGGTGCTGTATTTCTCCTGTAATTACCGTCGCTTCCAAATGGATGAAAGCATCAGCAAGTGGTACGCGGTAGAGGATATCTCACGTTGGAGTATCCCGGAGGATTTCCGCCGCAATGAAAAAATCCATTATTGCTATGCCATTCGTCATGTGGAGGATGCATGACGGTGCTGTTGTATACCACCTTGGGGTGCCACCTTTGTGATCAGGCCAGGGAGCTGGTGGCCATGGTCAGGCCGGATCTGGAAATTACGCTGGTAGATATCGCTGAAGATGACACCTTGATCGAACAGTATGGTGAGCGAATCCCGGTATTGATGCGCGAAGGGCAGGAGCTGGCTTGGCCGTTTGGCTTGCTCGACGTACAGCAGTTTCTTTGCTGATGTTTTGATGTCGGGTTACGCCTTTCTGGCTAGCTCGACAAACATCCTGCGCATTGCCCTGATGCGTTTTTTCCGGTCAGCGAAACAGCGTTAACGCATTTTGATACGTCATGGCGGCGACTTGTTGCGTCTCCTGCCCGCGTAATTGTGCGACACGTTGGCCAATCCAAGGCAGTAGCGCAGGCTCGTTACGGCGCTTTTTCGGGGGCGCTTGCGGCAGGTCCCGGGGGAGTAGATAGGGCGCGTCTGTTTCCAAAAGCAGGCGGTTATCCGAAATGTTAGGCAGCAGCTCTGCCAGCGGTTTGCCACGTCGTTCGTCGCAGACCCAACCGGTAATGCCGATGTGGCAATCCAGATCCAGATAGGCGAACAGAGCCTCACGGGAACCGGTAAAGCAATGCACAACGGCGCCAGGCAGAGCATCGCGGAAGGATTTCAGGATAGGGAGAAAGCGTTCATGGGCATCACGCTCGTGAAGAAAAACCGGCAATTTGTATTCCGCCGCCAGGGCTAACTGAGCCTCGAAGGCCCGCTCCTGCTCTGGGCGCGGAGAAAAATCCCGATTGAAATCTAAGCCCATTTCGCCGGCAGCTTTTATCTGTTCATGGGCGAGTAGATCTCGTAGCTCTGCTTCTAGCGCAGCAGAGTAAAAACGAGCGCTGTGAGGGTGCAGGCCGGCGGTGGCGAAAAGCCCTGAGTGCTCGTCGGCGAGGGCAATGGCCGCGCGGGAATCGTCGATAGTGGTGCCGGTAATTAGCTGCCAAGTAACTCCGGCGCAAGCCGCACGCTCAATCACGGCCTCCCGGTCGTCATGAAATTGTCGATCGGTGAGGTTAACGCCGATATCGGCCCATTGTTCAGGCGCGATTTTCTGCGTTTCCGAAGGGGGGCTGTTGTGAAGTGCGGTCATCGGTTTCCTGCTCAAATAGCTGCTCGCGCAGGGATTCTACCCGACGACGGTTGGCACCTAAATCCCAATAACCGGCCCGTGATGCGGAACGGACCTCCACCATGCCATTCTCGCGAACATAGAAAGTGACATCATCTACAAAACGCAGGATCCGACTGGTGAAGCGGGCTTGAATACGCGACTGGCCGACAACATCGTAGTCCACACGGGGAAGACTGCCCAGCAGTGTTTCCAGCTTTTTCAGGCTGCTTTCCCGGTCGGCGGCGACCTGTAACGGGTCAACGCGCTTGTCACTCTGTGTAGCCAGGCTGGATACACAGTTGGGTGAGTCCGGGCAGGGTGCCAGAAGATGGGTTTCAGCCATGGCAAATGCACTCCATACAATCAGGCAAAGGCCTGTACCGGCACGGATACAGGCTTTAAAAAGAGTTTGGGTCACGAATTAGCCCCACAAAAATGCCTTCAATAATAAGTTGATCAGCGGGCACTTTGATCGGTTCATAGGCTTCGTTAGCCGGGAGTAGTGTGGCGCTGGATTTATTCAACTTTAAGGTCTTTACCGTGACTTCTTCGTCAATGCGCGCGACAACGATTTCACCGGAACGGGCCACATTGGATTTGCGCACGGCAATTAGGTCGCCATCGAAAATGCCCGCATCCACCATGCTGTCGCCTTGCACCTTTAATAGATAGGTGGGGCGCTGTTTAAACAGGCCTTGGGGTACTGGCACGGTTCGTTCCACGTTCTCGATGGCTTCAATGGGGATCCCCGCAGCCACTTTACCGACGACGGGCAGTTCCTCTTCACCCCAGTAGGCATGATCAAGTAGTTGGATTCCGCGAGAGCGATCACTGTGAAGTTTGATATAGCCTTTGCGCTCTAAGGCACGGAGATGGTCTGAGGCCGCATTCTTGGATTGGAATCCCATAATGTCGGCAATCTCTGCACGGGTAGGGGCCATGCCGTTGTCCTTAAGACATTCACGGATGCAGTCGAGGACTTGTTGCTGCCGGTCGGTAAGTTTGCTGCTCATAACCTTCTCCCTGTTTCCTGCAGAGTGTGGCGCTTAGCCGTGGCCTCTAGGGGGGGCTAGTTGGGCGCCTTTCGGTGTTGCCTGCATGGTGCGTGTAGGCCTATGTATTGGTCACTTGCCTGAGCGTGTAAGTGATGGCTGACAGGAAGTGCTATATTCAGGATGCTAGCATGTTTACTGACAATAAGAACAGTGTTATTTGGTCAGCATTGGGAGAAGAGTTTACCCCTCTTTTTTCCTTGCCGTTGCTCTGTTGTGGTGGTCGCTCTAGCATGTGTGTAGTTGATTACAATGCCATCAGACCAGTGGGGGTAGTGGATGGAGCAGGCCAATAATAATGATTTCGGCCAGCAACGGCGGCGCCAGCTGTTAGCGGGCGTGCCGTTTTTTAATGAAATTAATCGTGATGATCAGAACGAATTTTCCCGGCTTGAACAGACCACCCGTCTTTGGGTTGCCGCTTCGGGAGAAAGCGTAATTCGAGCCGGTGAGGTGGATTCCACTCTGTACTTTTTGTTGAGGGGGCAGCTGGAAGTGTTATCGGAGAATCCCCAGGGTGCGCCGTTGTATTATGTATCACCGGGTGAGGTGTTTGGCTCCTTGTCTATGCTGCTGGGGACTCCGCGTAGTGCGACTATTAAGGTGACAGATAATGCCCGCGAAGCGGTATTGGCAAGCTTGGATTTCAATGATTTTAATGATGATGGCAGTGCCTATTCGCTGGCAACCCGGCTGGCTTTTTTCCATATGATTGTGCATCACATTCGCTGGACTTTGGAGGTGAAGCGAATGCAGGCACCGACCCATGAACTGGTTCAGTCTATGCGCAAGTTGCCAGTGTTTTATGGCGAGAAAAACAGTCCGCAAGAGCTGGCTGCATTGAAAGCGCAGGCGCAAGGGCTGGCAGAATTGCTGTGTCGCTGGAACGAGGAAGGCCAGGCCAGCACCGGGGCTCTGCAGCTGACCTGAGGGGCTCTGCTTCGGGGAATACGCGCTGCGCTATTTCCCCGTTGCTAGTGCTGGTCTACCTTAACGGCCAGCACGTCGCAGTGCGCACCGGGGACCAGGCCTCTGGCCGTGGAGCCTAGCAGCAGTGCTAGGCCGCTTCGCGTATGACTGCCCACCACGATTAAATCCGCGCCTATCTTGTCTGCCTTGTCGAGAATGGTTTTTTCGATAGATCCCATATCCACGTAAACGTTGGCTTCCGGCACGTGGTATTGCCCGGCGTATTTATCTGCCATTTCTTGGGCTTGTTTCATCAGCCCGCTTTGCAGGTCGGTTACATCCATGGGTACATCCGCGCCGTAGGCCAGAGCCAGCGGTTCTATCACATGGATTAAATGCAGTTCGCCGTCATTGCCCGACAGTACGCCAGCCGCGCGGGACAGTACCTGGGGTGATTCATCGCTGCCATCGATGGCAACCAGTATTCTGCGATAGGGACTCAGCACGGTTCTCTCCCTGAAAAATGAGGTTCATTGCAGTATAGCGTGCTTGTGCGGCGTTGCTAGCAGGCTGTTTTACAGATGAGGGTTGCCCTGACAGGGTGGCTTGTACTACTACTAAAAAAGGAGCAAGGGGGCAGTTCCTGCTTGACCCGCCTATACCGGCGCTGTCTAAATAGCGCCCATCACACGCCTTAGACCGGATGTTGAGTACCTGAGAATGGGAAAATCGTTAGTAATTGTGGAGTCGCCTGCCAAGGCAAAAACCATTAACCGCTACCTGGGCGACGACTTCATCGTGAAGTCCAGCGTCGGCCACGTGCGCGACCTGCCGGTCAGTGGTGGCTCCAAAAAAAGCACCCCTCAAGAGCGGGCCAAGGAGGCAGCCTACACGCGCTCCTTGCCCAAGGAAGAGCGGGATGCCTATAAAAAGAAGAAGGCCAAGAAGCAGCTGATCAATCGTATGGGGATCGATCCGGAAAATGGCTGGGCCGCCCACTATGAAGTGCTCCCCGGTAAGGACAAGGTGGTTGATGAGCTCAAGCGCCTGGCTGCGAAAGCAGACCGCATCTATCTGGCAACGGATTTGGACCGCGAAGGGGAGGCTATTGCCTGGCACCTGCGGGAAGTTATCGGTGGCGATGAAGAGCGCTTCGACCGGGTGGTGTTCAACGAAATTACCAAGAAAGCCATTCAGGCGGCTTTCGAAGAACCCGGCAAGCTGGACTTGCACCGGGTAGAAGCCCAGCAGGCTCGTCGCTTCCTGGATCGGGTGGTGGGCTTCATGATTTCCCCGCTGCTGTGGGAAAAGATCGCCCGCGGATTGTCTGCCGGTCGGGTTCAGTCCGTAGCGGTGGAGTTGGTAGTGGAGCGTGAGCGTGAAATCCGCGCTTTTATCCCGGAAGAATTCTGGGAGCTTTACAGCGATACCCACAGCGGCGATGGTGAAGCCCTGCGTTTGCAGGTGGCAAAGCACAACGGTTTGGCGTTCCGCCCTAACAACGGCGACGATGCCGCGGCGCACAAGCAAGCTCTGGAAAATGCCGGCCGCCTGACCATCAGTCAGCGCGAGCAACGGCCGACCCGTTCCAAGCCTTCCGCGCCGTTTATTACCTCTACCCTACAGCAGGCGGCCAGTACGCGGCTGGGCTTCGGGGTGAAAAAGACCATGATGATGGCGCAACGGCTTTACGAAGCCGGCCACATTACCTACATGCGTACCGACTCCACCAACCTGAGTTCCGATGCGGTGGCAGCCTGCCGGGAATGGATCGGCGAAAAGCTGGGGGATAAGTATCTTCCCGACGAGCCGTTGTCTTACAGCAGCAAGGAAGGGGCCCAAGAAGCGCACGAAGCGATTCGTCCTTCTGATGTACGGCGTACCTCCGATTCCCTGAAAGATATGGAACGCGATGCGCAACGCCTTTATGAATTGATTCGCCGTCAGTTTATTGCCTGCCAGATGCCCCCGGCGGAATACCTCAGCTCCACGCTGACGGCCATCGGCAATGGCTATGAGCTGAAAGCGAAAGGGCGCATCATGAAGTTCGATGGTTGGACTCGCATTCAGCCGCCGGCCTCGCGCAAGGGCCAAGAAGACACCTTGCTGCCGGACGTGAAAGAAGGCGATGTGCTGGCCATCGATAATGTGGACGCCAACCAGCATTTCACCAAACCGCCGGCGCGCTTTACCGAAGCAAGCCTGGTTAAGGAACTGGAAAAGCGAGGCATTGGTCGCCCGTCTACCTACGCGGCGATTATCTCCACCATTCAGGACCGTGGCTACGTGCGTCAGGATAACCGCCGTTTCTATGCGGAAAAGATGGGCGACATCGTCACTGACCGTCTGGTAGAGAGCTTCCCCAACCTGATGGACTATGGCTTTACCGCCAGCATGGAAGAAACCTTGGATGAGGTTGCCGAAGGGCGGCGTAATTGGCAGGACGTGCTCAACGAGTTCTACAAAGACTTTGTGAGCAAACTGGATGCAGCCCAAGGTGAAGGCACTGGCAAGCAGGCAGTGGGCGGCATGCGCGCCAACCTGCCTACCGACACCGATATCGAGTGCCCTAGCTGTGGCCGCCCGATGCAGATTCGTACCGGCTCCACCGGAGTGTTCCTGGGCTGTTCTGGTTATGCTTTGCCGCCGAAAGAGCGCTGCACCGCGACACTAAACCTGTTGCCTGGTGAAGAAGCGGAAGCGGTGAAAACGGATGATGATGAAGAAGCGGAAACCAATGAATTGCGTAGTAAGAAGCGTTGTCAGAAATGTGGCACCGCAATGGAAAACTACCTGATCGACGAAAAGCGCAAATTGCATATTTGCGGTAATAACCCGGACTGCGACGGTTATGTGATCGAGAAGGGTGAGTTCCGTATCAAGGGTTATGATGGCCCGGTGCTGGAATGTGAGAAGTGCGGCAATGATATGCAGTTGCGCACAGGGCGTTTTGGCAAGTTCTTCAAATGCACCAATGATGAGTGTGGCAATACCCGCAAGCTGCTTAAGAGCGGCGAGCCGGCACCGCCACGAGCCGACCCGATTCCTATGCCGCACCTGCAATGCCAGAAGGTGGATGATCATTATCTGTTGCGTGACGGTGCCTCTGGCCTGTTTCTGGCCGCCAGCAAGTTCCCCAAAAATCGGGAAACGCGGCCGCCACTAATCGAAGAAATTCAGAGTGTGGCCGAGCAGCTGGATCCCAAACATGCCTATTTGGCCCAAGCGCCTGCTACGGACCCGGACGGCAATAAAGGCGTGCTGCGCTATAGCCGCAAGGCCAAAGAGCAGTATGTGATGAGCGAGATCGACGGTAAGGCTACCGGCTGGATGGCGTTCTATCGTGATGGCAAATGGGTCGAGGAACAGGCCAAGAAAAAAGCCCCCGCGAAAAAGAAAGCCGCGGCCAAGAAAAAGGCCACGAAGAAAAAAGCCGCGGCCAAGAAGTAACATGCATGCTATAGCCTGTGGCCGCTGTTTTCGTATCTTGAATGATGAAGGGTCACGCGCAGCAAAGAGAGGATGAACGCGGGTACGGCTAGCCAATTCATTGGGTGTGCTCCGCGCCTTGTAGCTCAAAGCTTGTAGTGGGTAGCTGTTTTAAGAGTGTTTTTTATGTCCAGAATGGTTCGAGATAATACCGTTAGTGGTTTGCGCGAGCGGCTCTACTTTGCCCGCGCGCTGTTGCAGCAACTGACTCACGATCAGGCCGATGCCACCCCAACCGTGCGGCTGGCATTGCGTGGGGCGGTGGTCTTTCACCTTTATTCCGTGCTGGTGGGCTTGGCGCGGCAATCTGGAAAGACCTTTCAGGTTGCCCATACCGATACCTTGTTCAGCCTTGCTGCATTGGAGCAGGCTTTTCGGGACGCGGGAGTGGAGGCGCCGGAAATCGCTATTTTGGCTCGTGCCCGTGCCGATCGGGGTGATCTGATTGCCTGGCTGGATGGTGAAATGCAAACCGCACTGGGCGCGGCTGGTTTGGCCCGTCGTCCGACACCGCCCAATGAAAGCGATGCGCTTAACTTGATGGCAGAAGACCGTTATGCCCCTCTGGCCGACGGTGACCTGCAACGCCTTGCTGACAGCGTTACCCGCGTGGGAGAGCTGGTAGAGCACTGCATGGGGTATCTGGAAGAGTGGTGAAGGTCAGTCGATAGTTGATCGTAGGCAGTTGAGCGCTAGGTGCATCGATGATGTTTCTGGTGGCAAACGCAAGAGGCCGCTCCCAGAGAAGGGGGCGGCCTCTTGCGTTTGGGCTCATGGAAATCTCAGCGGGCCACTATCAACAGTCAATTATTTTTTGGCCTCTTTGAGCATCGCCGTTTTGGTTTAAATCGCTATCATGGTAAACACGCTGTTGCTTGCTTTGCCGGCATCGCCCCAGACATGTGTACCGTGAGGAACTCCATGAACGTTCGTTTACTGCCTGCCGTTTTGTTTATCAGCTTGGCTGCGCCCACTGTGCTGGCCCAGAGCCCGGAAGAAAAAGGGCTGCAAATCGCCCAGGAGGCGGATAGCCGTGGCGAGGGTTTCGGGGACTTCCAGGCGGACATGAAAATGGTGCTGATCAGTAAGAGCGGCCAGACCTCTGAGCGGGAGCTGCGAGTGAAAACGCTGGAAGGCACCGGCGAGGGGGAGGGCGACAAGAGCTTGACCATTTTCGATACCCCCCGTGATGTACGTGGTACGGCCATGCTCACGTTCAGCTACAAAACCCGCGACGACGACCAGTGGCTGTATCTGCCCGCCCTCCGCCGGGTAAAGACCATCGCCTCGCGGAATAAATCCGGGCCTTTCATGGGCAGTGAGTTTAGTTTTGAAGACATGCGCGGCCAGGAAGTGGAGAAATACACCTACGAATACCTGCGCGATGAGCCCTGCGGCGAGCTGACCTGTTTTGTGGTAGCTCGTTACCCGCAAGATGAAGACTCCGGTTATATCCGTCAGGTTTCCTGGATCGATCAGCAGGAATACCGTACCTGGAAAGTAGATTATTACGATCGCAAGGAAAGCCTGCTCAAGACACTGAAAGCCAGTGATTTTTCCCAGTACCAGGACAAGTATTGGCAGCCTGGGAAGATGTCCATGGTCAACCACCAAACCGGAAAATCCACAGACCTATTCTGGAGTAACTACCGCTACGGTACCGGGCTGGACGGTGCGGATTTCAACAAAAATAGCTTGAAACGCGCACGTTGATCTCGCGCGTTAGTACTATGAAAATCGGGTTGGTTACGGCTTCGCTGTTGACGATGCCATTGGCTTCCTTTGCGTGGGAATTTCGCGGTGAAGTGGGGTTGGAAGGGCGTTACTTTACCCAGGATTCGCCTTACCCTCAGTCGGATTATTCGACCAACGGTTCCGTGTATCTAAAGCCGGAAATCCTCCATGAATGGAACAACCGTGATGACCTGCTCACGTTTATTCCCTATGCCCGAGTGGATGAAAACGATACGGAGCGGACCCATTGGGATATTCGCGAACTGTCTTGGATTCATGTGGGCAACGGCTGGGAATCGCGTGTGGGTATTCGCAAGGTGTTTTGGGGCGTAACTGAAGGCCGGCATTTGGTGGACGTTATCAACCAGACCGATCTGGTGGACCAGGTGGACGGCGAGGAAAAGCTCGGCCAACCCATGATTAACCTGTCCACTGTTCGCAACTGGGGGATTGTCGATGTGTTCATTCTACCAGGCTTTCGTGAGCGCACTTATGCGGGCGAAGACGGTCGACCGCGTACACCCTTGCCGATATCCAACAATGCCTACTACGAATCCTCAAAGGAAAATCAGCGGTTCGATTTTGCCATTCGCTACCAGCAGTACTTCGACAATGGGCTTGAGCTGGCGCTGTCGCATTTTTCCGGCACCAGTCGGGAGCCGTTGCTGGTGCCTGATGCTCTCACCATGGCGGAGTTGTCAGCACTGATTGCCACCGGGCAGTTGCCGGCGGGCAGTAATCCGCAATTGACTCCGTTGTATAACGTTATTGATCAGACAGGGCTGGAGCTTCAATACCTGAACAGCGGTTGGCTGTGGAAACTGGAAGCGATAAGTCGATCCGGTCAGGGCGAGCGTTTCAGTGCCGTGGATGGCGGTTTTGAATATACCCAAGTGGGTTTGTTTGATACGGCGGCAGATCTAGGCTGGATCGTGGAATATATGTGGGAAGACCGAGCCGATAGTTTGGCTTCGCCCATGGCAAGTGATGTGTTGTTCGGAACCAGGTTTACGTTCAACAACGTGGCCTCCACTGAAATTCTTGCCGGGGTTATCTATGATACGCAAGAGCAAGAAAAAGCGTTTAGCGTGGAATCCAGCCGTCGTATTGGCAACAACCTGAAGGTAACTCTGGAAGCCCGTTTTTATACCGATGCTGGGAAGCCACAAAGTGCCACGCAACTGTATCAAGATGCGCTGCGCAACGTGAATAGCAACCCCGGCCTAGGTCCCGTCAGCCGCTCTGATTCTATCCAGTCGGAGCTGGTGTATTATTTTTAGCATGATGCTGGGCGCCAAATACGTGGTGATAACACCCGTGTTTTCATGAGATGGCGAGCGTTGAAGTTTACGCTGGATACCTGGCTTTCTTTCTTGACCCTCCTGTCGGGCAAACGTATGTTTGAAACGTATGTTTCGAACACACAGGGCAGGGTATGGCACAGGCGGGAACAGTAGACCGGATTCTTGATGCTGCAGAGGTATTGTTCGCCCAAAAGGGCTTTGCAGAAACCAGTTTGCGTGCCATTACTAGTAAAGCCGGAGTGAATCTTGCTGCGGTGAATTACCATTTTGGTTCAAAAGAAGCCTTGATTCAGGCGGTGTTTGAACGATTTCTGAAGCCATTTAGCCGGGCTTTGGATGCCAAACTCGACGAAATGGAAACCTCTGGTATTCTTGATACTCCTGAATATGTGCTGGGTATCGTGTTCCGCTTGGCGTTGGGTACTCACCCTGATGACCCTCAACGGGCGGCGATTTTCTTCCGTCTTTCCGGGCAGGCTTACAGTCAGCCGCAGGTTCACCTGCGCGAATATCTTCACAAACACTACGGCGCCGTTTTTGCCCGTTTGCAGCGACATTTGCATCAGGCCGTGCCGGGTGTGTCGCCCATGGAGCTATTCTGGCGGGTGCAGTTCAGTCTCGGCGCGGTGATTTTTACCCTGTCTGGTATGCAATCGCTGCAGAGTATTAGCAAGGCCGACTTCAATGTGGATGCCAGTGCCGCAGATATCACTCGCCGTCTCTTGTCGTTTTTGGTGGGGGGCATTAAGGCAGATGTGCCGGATCTGTTAAGCGTTGACACTAAGGGCTCTCAATAAAGACCCGTTGTGGTGCCCATGCTGATAACCTTGATCATCGGGTCCCGCTAGCGCGCACGTTGCAACTTTCAATGCCCAGCCTGAAACTATTCCCATGAAATTGATGATCAATTTGTCTGAGCAGTGGTTGGCACTGCGCGGCGAGCACGTTACTGAACGGTTTGCCATATCCAGTGCCGCTAATGGTGCCGGTGAAGCTATGGGCAGTGGTGCTACGCCGCGTGGTGTCCATGTGGTACGGGCGCGTTTTGGTGCGGGCCTACCGCCCGGAGCGGTACTATTGGGGCGTAAGTTTTCCGGTGAAGTGTTTGATGCCGAGCTGGGAGCCCGATTCCCCGAACGTGATTGGGTGCTCAGTCGAATTCTCTGGCTTGGGGGGATGGAACCAGGTAGGAATCTTGGCGGTGACGTGGATAGTTTTCGGCGCTTTATTTATATTCATGGCACACCGGACTATGAGCCCATGGGAACACCCGCTTCCCATGGCTGTATCCGGATGCGAAACGATGCGGTGATTCGTCTGTTTGACCAAGTGTCGGTTGGCACCCGGGTGACAATCACCGATTAATGTCCTCTGTCTATAAGGTTGCCATGTCTGCATCCGCGTCCCCGCTATTAATGCTTGATCTGGAAGGTCTTGAGGTCAGTGCCTCGGAAAAAGACATGCTGGCACACCCCGGTGCCGGTGGTTTGATTCTGTTTGCCCGCAATTATGTGGATCGCCAACAATTGGCGGAATTGGTGCAGCAGGTTCGTGCTGTGCGCCCGGAGATGCTGATTGCCGTGGACCAGGAAGGCGGGCGCGTACAGCGCTTTCGCGACGGCTTTGTGCGTTTGCCGCCTATGGCGGCCCTGGGGCAGCGTTATGATCAGGCACCGGCCCAAGCCGTGGGGGAAGCGACCTTGCTAGGGGAGCTGATGGCCTCGGAGTTAACCGAACTGGATATCGATATCAGCTTTGCGCCGGTGTTGGATCTGGATTATGGCAACAGCTCGGTGATCGGTGATCGCAGCTTCCATGGCGATGCCGATGCCATGATTGCTCTGGCTGGCGCCTTTATCGACGGCATGAGCGCCGCTGGCATGGCGGCCACGGGCAAGCACTTCCCCGGCCATGGCCATGTGGGCGCGGATTCTCATCTGGAATTACCAATAGATCCACGCCCTCTGTCTGAATTGGAGGCGGCGGACATGCGCCCTTTCATGGCTTTGGCGCCAAAACTGGACGGCATCATGCCGGCCCATGTGATCTATAGCGCCGTGGAACAACAGACCGCCGGTTTCTCCCGTTATTGGTTGCAGACGCAGCTGCGTGAGCGACTGGGCTTCCGTGGTGTGATTTTCTCTGATGATCTGTCCATGGCTGGAGCCCACGGTGTGGGCGGATACCCCCAGCGCGCGCAAGCAGCGTTGGAGGCGGGCTGCGACATGGTATTGGCTTGCAATTGCCGCGAAGGGGCGGAGCAAGTTCTGGATTTTCTGGGCACACAGAACTTTTCAGGGCAGGTACCGGCGGCAGGGCTGCGTGCTCGCCCGCGCCTGCCTATGGACGCACAGCGCAGGGCGGTGGCCGCTGATTTGGCTGCAGCATTACGTGAACACTGAATTGAACCGTAAACGCGAAGGACAATATTAATGAACTGGGATTGGAATCAACTGCTGCAGTGGCCAACGGTCGAGACGCCAATGGATATCTGGCTGACTCAGCTGTTTATCATTGTGCTGTGCACTGTCTCCATCAATTTTATTTTGATGCGCAGCATCGACGTGGCTGAGCGGTTAATTGGAAAAACTGAAACCCTGTGGGATGACGCCTTGCTGGAAGCCGTGCGAATTCCCGTGCGTTTGGTGTTCTGGGTCATTGGCTTGTCCGTGTCCATGGAGCTGTTGCAGGCGGTTTCACAGGAAGACAACGTGCTGTTTGAAATGGTGCCACAGGCTCGTCGCATTGCCTTTATTATTATTATCGCCATGTTCCTGAGCCGGTTTATTTCCTATACCGAAAAGAACCTGATTGATCCGGGCCGCATGCGTAAACCCATGGATCAATCCACGGCAGCGGCGGTTGCCAAGTTGTTGCGGGTGTCGGTCATTATTACCTCCCTGCTGATTATTTTGCAGACTTTGGGCTATAGCATTTCCGGTGTGCTGGCCTTTGGCGGTATTGGCGGCATGGCGGTAGCCTTTGCTGCCAAGGATCTATTGGCCAACTTCTTCGGCGGCATGATGGTCTACCTGGATAAACCATTCCGGGTGGGGGATTGGGTGCGTTCACCGGATCGTTCCATCGAAGGTAGCGTGGAGGATATCGGTTGGCGCCTAACGCGCATCCGCACCTTTGATCAACGCCCGCTGTATATTCCCAATGCCATGTTTACCTCCATCGTGCTGGAAAACCCGTCGCGGATGTACAACCGCCGAATCAATGAAAAAATCGGCATCCGTTATGATGATTGGCAGAAAATGCCCGCCATTGTGGCGGACGTTCGCACCATGCTGGTTGAACATGAAGATCTGGAAACGGATAAGCGCACGTTGATCGTGAACTTCGATAGCTATGGAGCCTCTCACCTGGAGTTCTTTATTTATACGTTCACTAAAACCACGCAGTGGGTTCAGTATCATGAGATCAAACAAGATGTGCTGATGAAAATCATGAATATTGTCCATCAACACGGTGCCGAATTTGCGTTCCCCACACGCACGTTGCACCTGGTTGGCCAGAACGATGATGCCCCGGCAACGGGTTTGGAAGACAGCAACGCGGAGGAGCTCCAGCATGTCCAGCGCTGAAGAACTGCAAAAGGAATTAATGACAGTTCGGCGTAACGCCATCGAACTGCATTCCTCTGATCAGGTACAGGAAGCCATCGGTAAACTGGCCTTTGAAGTCACCGAAGCCTGCTCCGGCAAGGTGCCAGTATTCGTGACCATTATGAACGGTGGGATGATCTTCGCGGCGGAACTGGTCAAGCGATTGGATTTTCCGCTGGAAATGGATTATCTCCACGCCAGCCGTTATTTGGGCGCCACCACTGGTGGTGAAGTGGAGTGGATTGTGACGCCCAGCGCCACTCTGCAAGGCCGCCATGTGGTGATTGTGGACGACATCCTCGATGTTGGCTCCACCTTGTTGTCGATTATCGAAGCGTGTAAGTCCCAAGGCGCAGCCTCTGTGAAGACCTGTGTATTGGTAGACAAGAAACACGATCGAAAAGCACGACCTGGTTTGAAAGCTGATTTCACCGCTCTCGAAGCGGATGACTATTACCTCTTTGGTATGGGTATGGATTACAAGGGCTTCTGGCGCAATGCTCCGGGTATTTATGCGGTCAAAGAGAGTGATCTCTAATGTTGGCGTTTATTGGTGGTACAGGCCTGACGCGTATGGACAACCTGCGCATCATCGACTCGCACACACCTGAGACCCGCTTTGGGGCTGCTTCTGCGCCGGTGGTAGAAGGGGCACTGAATGGGCAGAGAGTCTTGTTTTTAGCCCGTCATGGCGACCCCCATCTGCTGTTACCCCACCAGGTGAATTACCGGGCGAATCTGGCGGCGTTGAAAGCGGCGGGGGCTACTGCCATTGTTGCGACCAATGCGGTGGGGGGCATTACTGCCCAGGCGCCCACTGGCGCGCTGGTGTTACCCGATCAGATTATCGATTACACCTACGGTCGCGAGATGACCCTGTTCGACAATCTTAGCGAACCGTTGGTGCATGTGGATTTCAGTTGGCCGTTTGATGTTACTTTACGCAATGCTCTGAAAGCGCGACTTGGCGCGGCTGATCTGCACTGGAACGATGGGGGATGTTACGGTGCGACCCAAGGCCCACGGCTGGAAACGGCGGCGGAAATTGACCGCTTGGAGCGTGATGGTTGCGATATCGTCGGCATGACCGGTATGCCGGAAGCGGTTCTGGCTCGGGAGCTAGAGCTGCCTTACGCCATGCTGTCTCTGGTAGTGAATCCGGCGGCCGGCAAGTCCAGCCATGAAATTACCATGGCGGAAATTGACGCGGTGATACACGATGGCATGGCCAATGTACGACAGGTGCTAGCGGACTTCGCGGCGCATTACATACCCTAATAACCCTGATGTGCGCGGCTCAGTTGAGCCGCGTACTGGCATAAGGAGCATGCATCGGTGACGTTACTGATTATCTTCGCCACCATCTCCATTGGCTTTTCCTTTGTGTGCTCCGTGCTGGAAGCTGCGTTGCTGTCTATTACTCCAAGCTTTATTGCTGGCCTGCGTGACACTCGCCCAGCGCTGTATAAAAGTCTGCGCGCCTTTAAGGATGATATCGACAAACCGCTGTCGGCGATTCTCACACTGAACACGGTGGCGCATACGGTGGGTGCCACGGGGGTAGGTGCCCAGGTGGCGGTGGTATTCGGGGAAGCGTGGCTGGGGGCTGCGTCCGGCATCATGACGCTGGCAATCTTGATCTTTTCCGAAATTATCCCGAAAACCATTGGCGCTAAATACTGGCGCTCGTTGGCACCGGCTCTACCGCCTACACTCAAGGTCATCATGGTGTCGTTACTTCCCTTCGTTTGGTTATCGAAATTGATTACCAACCGAATCGGTGGCAACGAACACGATGTGGATGTGCGTGCAGAAATTCGCGCACTGGCAGACATGGGTGAGGATCAGGGGGCACTGGATGATGACGAACATCGAGTGATCCATAATATTCTGCGTTTGCACGATATTCCTGTGGGCGCCATCATGACGCCGCGTACGGTATGCCGCACGGTGTCTCCGACCATGACAGTGGGTGAATTTCGCGAACGTGAGAAAGGGCAGCCCTTCTCTCGTTACCCAGTGATGAGTGACAGCGGTGAAGCGAAAGGGTATATCCATAAGTCCGATTTGCTCGACAGCGACATGGAAAAGACCATGCAAACGTTGGCTCGGCAAGTGTCCATGGTACATACCACGCTGAGTATCCAAGAGTTGTTCAGTGTGATGTTGACGCAACGTCAGCATATGGCTGTGGTTTATGATGAGCACGGCACTTGGGTGGGTCTGATCACCCTGGAAGATATTTTAGAAAGCATCTTGGGCCGTGAAATTATGGATGAAACTGATAACGTGGCCGACTTGCGTTTGTATGCGCGCCAGCGTTGGAACCGGCGGCTGAAAAAGCAGGATAAACCGCAGTAAGCCATTGTGCGCCATGCGCCAAGAACGGAGAGATCAATATGACCCGCATCTACCAAGACAATAGCGAAACCATCGGCAACACTCCTTTGGTAAAGATCAATCGTATCAGCCAGGGTAATATTCTCGCCAAGATCGAATCCCGTAACCCGGCTGGTAGCGTTAAGTGCCGCATCGGGGCATCCATGGTTCAGGATGCGGAAAAGAGCGGTAAGCTCAAGCCGGGCATGACCCTGGTTGAACCAACCAGTGGTAATACCGGTATTGCGCTGGCCTATGTGGCGGCCGCCCGAGGGTATGACCTGGTGCTCACCATGCCGGATTCCATGAGCTTAGAGCGTCGCAAGATCCTCAAGGCGCTGGGCGCCAAACTGGTACTTACCCCGGGCCCTAAAGGCATGCCCGGTGCCATCGCCAAGGCCGAAGAGCTGGTGCAGGAAAGCCCGGATACCCACTTGATGCTGCAACAGTTCGACAATCCGGCGAACCCGGCTATTCATGAAAAAACCACCGGCCCGGAAATCTGGGAAGATACTGGTGGGGATATTGATGTACTGGTATGTGGGGTGGGCACCGGCGGTACCATCACCGGTGTCGCCCGCTATCTTAAGAATACTCAGGGTAAAGCCATCACCGCTGTTGCCGTGGAGCCAGATTCTTCCACGATGATCTCTGCTGCTTTAAAAGGCGAAGAGCCGACCCACGGGCCCCATAAAATTCAGGGAATCGGCGCAGGTTTCGTGCCCCAGAACTTAGATATCTCGGTTGTGGACCGGGCGGAGCAGGTCAGCAACGAAGACGCCATGGCGTGGGCGCACAAGCTAATGCAGGAAGAAGGTATTCTGGCGGGTATTTCCTGTGGCGCTGCCATGTGCGTGGCAGATCGCCTTAGCCAGCAGCCCGAATTTGCCGGCAAGACCATTGTGGTGGTGCTGCCAGATTCCGGCGAACGTTACCTCAGTTCACCTCTGTTTGCGGATACCTTCACCGCACAAGAGCTTGGGCAGTAGCGGCAAAGCGAGCCTTGGGAGAATGTGAGATTGCGCCGGATTCGTTGTAACCGGCCATGCTCTGGCGGTTGAAGGTTGAAGGTTGAAGGCGCCGCCGCTCTCAAGGCCACCAGTAAGAATGACGGTACTATCGCTGAGAGCGCTGTTATTCGCTGCCAGCCGCTCTGTTCTTATATTCTGATTGATCACAGATTAGGGTGAAAAGTACCTGTTGCGCTTAATGAATCGCATGGCCGCCGCCTGCTTAGGAAGCGGCCCAGATGGAACCTGGAAGATATCCCCGTTATCCTTGCCGGTCGGATTTACGCTGGTGGTCTCATGTCAGGCATAACAGGGGCAGGTAAAAAAGCAGCAACTGAGGTCGATGTAGTGGTTATCGGTGCCGGCGCAGCCGGGCTGATGTGCGCTGCTACGGCAGCGTATCAGGGCCATCGAGTACTGGTGCTGGACCATGCCAATAAAGCGGGCAAGAAAATTCTCATGTCCGGTGGCGGACGGTGTAATTTCACTAACCTGAATACCGCGCCGGAGCATTTCATCTCCGCGAATCCCCATTTCTGTAAATCCGCTCTCAAACGCTACAGTCCCTGGCATTTTGTGGAATTAATTGAGCGCCATGGCATAGAGCACGTGGAAAAAGCCCCTGGGCAGCTTTTCTGCGCTGAATCAGCAAAGGAAATCCTCGGGGTGCTGCTCACCGAGTGTGAGTGGGCGGGAGCCGAGATCCGCCTCAATACCGCTATCCGGCAAGTCAGGCAGACGGCCAGAGGCTTTGGTCTGACCACCAGTGCCGGTGTCATCCAGTGTGCGAAGTTGGTGGTGGCCTGCGGTGGTTTGTCGATTCCAACGATGGGGGCTAGTGGCTTTGGTTATCAACTGGCGGAGCAATTTGGACTCTCTGTCTTACCCACCCGTGCTGGCTTGGTGCCGTTCACTTTACAGCCCGAGGACAAGGCCTGGCTGACACAGTTGTCGGGCATCAGCACCGAGGTCGTGGCGCGGGCTGCCGAGGCCGCTTTTGCCGAGCCCATGCTGATCACCCACCGGGGGCTGTCTGGGCCCGCTATGTTGCAGGTATCCAGTTTCTGGACACCGGGTCAGCCAGTGACCGTGGATTGGTTGCCCCAGCTAGACGATCCGTTTGCGCTATTGATTGAAGAGCGTCGGGCGCATCCTAACCGTGGGCTGGAGCGCTGGTTACGGCAGTACTTTTCACAGCGGTTGGCGGCGGCACTAGTGGATCAGTTTGGTTGGCAGGGTATTCTGCAGCAGTTCAGCAATGAGCGCTTGGCCACGGTGGCAGGAACGCTTAAAGGCTGGGCATTCAAACCCTCTGGCACTGAAGGTTACCGCACCGCAGAAGTGACTTTGGGCGGGGTGGATACGGATGCCATTTCGTCCAAAAATTTTGCTGTCAAAGAGGTGCCCGGTTTGCATTTCATTGGCGAAGTGCTGGATGTAACCGGGCAACTGGGAGGATTTAATTTCCAGTGGGCTTGGGCTTGTGGCTGGTGCACAGGGATGGCTTTGTAAGCGGTAAACTGGGGTTGTTGATCTCCGTAGGTGTTTGGCTGGAGGCCTCAGGTAATGTCGGAAAACTTTGCCTTGAAGTCCTCTGGCATAGGCATTACACCGTGGGTGACGTGATCAAAAAATACGAAGCCCTGTTTGGCCAATACCACTAGCTGCCCGCTGGGTTGCTTGGTGACTCGGAAAATCAGATCGGCACCATACTTGTTGAAATCCATTAGCCCTACCTCGAATTGCAGATCGTCTCGGGCAAAGCTTTCCGCTAGATAGTTGGCCACCAAGTCGGTGACCACAATGCGCTCCTGGCTGTAATCAATGTCACAGAAAAACCGGTAGCGGGCTTCGGAGAGCAAGGAAATCATCTGATCATTACCCACGTGTTTACCGGTGTTCAGGTCGGTCATGCGCACGTTGATGGTATGGGTGTAAAGGAACTGTTCGGGTAACTCGAGCTGGACGCGCGCCATGGGAGATTCTCTGGGGTAGGGGACGCTATTTTAGCAATGGCCAGAGGTTGTTGTGAAATATCTTTTGGATAAAGGGGGGAGTGACAATTGGCTCAACATGAGCGTGCTTTAGAGCTGCGTGGGGAAAACAATGGTAGTCACAATTGACATTAAGGAGCGACCATGACCCGGTCCCGCTGGCGCCCGGCGCACATTCCCGATCTGTTTGGTAAAACGATTGTTGTCACCGGGGCTAATAGCGGCATTGGCCTGGAAGCGGTGAAGCTGTTTGTTGCTAATGGCGCAGAAGTGATTATGGCATGTCGCAACACAGCGAAAGCTGAAGCGGCTGCTGAGCAGGTTAAGATATTGACGCCGCAAGCTAGCTTAACAGTGTTGCCGCTAGATTTGGCTGATCTTGAGTCGGTTAAAACGTTTGTTGCTACGCTCAAACAGCGTATTAATAAACTGGATGTGTTGCTCAATAATGCGGGAGTGATGGCGCCACCTTTGCAGCGCACCAAGGAGGGGTTCGAGATGCAATTCGGCACTAACCATCTTGGCCATTTTGCATTGACTGGGCCGTTATTGAGTCTGCTTGAAGCGGCGCCGGCTCCACGCATCGTTCAGATCTCCAGCTTGGCTCACCGCGGTGGAAAAATATTGTGGGGAAATCTGAACGCAGAGAAGCGGTATTCACGCTGGTCTTTTTATTGTCAAAGCAAGTTGGCTAACCTGATCTTCGCTAAAGACTTGCATCGGCGTTTACAAAAATGCGGATCTTCCATTCAGGTGATGGCGGCGCACCCAGGCTACTCTGCAACCCATCTTCAGGACACGGTGCCCGGTGGTGGCGTGTTTAACTGGTTGTTGGCTCAGCCCGCCGAGATGGGATGCTTGCCTGGGGTGATGGCAGCCACCAGTGATAATGTGACGTCTGGGGGATATTACGGCCCGGATGGAAAAGTTTTCGAGTTGCGAGGTTATCCTGCTCCGGCTTTCGCGCGTAAAATCACCGATAACGTAGGGCTGGCAGAAAAGCTATGGGATGAGTCCGAGCGCCTCACAGGGGTCCGCTACCTTAGCGCTTAGGTGAGAGCAGTATTAGCTTAAACGGCGAGTATGCCATTGGTGAGCGTTGCTGATCAGGCTTGGGTAATTCGGATCAACATGCCGAACAAACCGTGATCGAAATAATAGATTTGGTGGCCAGTAAGGCGGCGTTTTTCATCTATTTTCACGTACAGGCGTTCTCCATTACTTTCTGTGTTAAACCAGACTTGGGGCTTAACATGAAGATAGCGAGATTCACTGAATTGTAAGGTGCCTTCCAGTTCCGGCACGTTTGCGCCCTCGTTGATCAGCATCTGATCGCCCCGGATATATATGGGTAAAGTATCGGTCTCACTACCGATGGGCTGCTGCCATGCCGCATGATAAAGCTCACGATATTTGCCGCTACTTTCCATTCGCTCGAGCATGTAACGAAGCACTTCATCGTCCTGGGGGAGTGGCAGCCAAGCGCCACGGGCAATCGCATCCGGGTCAGCGAGTTCATTAGATTCAGGCTGACCTATGGTGATGGCCTGAGAAGCATAGCGAGGTTGTAAGCCGGCGGCCCAGCGCTCTTCGTTGCTGGTGTTGTTATGGGCAAACACCAAGACTTCTACTTGATACCATCTTTGTGCCATGGCGCTGTTGCCCAATAAGATAAGAGCAACAAACAATAATGCGCGATGCATCGAGAACTCCTTGTGCAGCTTGTCGATCAGGCTTTCACCATAGTGCGGACTATACTTTATACCTTACGCCTTCCCGTTTGCTCACGGGGCATTGGTTGATCGGTACGGTTTTTGTGATAAAGGAGCGGTCAGTCTTGCACTGTGGCCACTGGAGGCATACCACTTCCGTGGTCGGCCTCCAGTGCTTGGCCTCAAAAGGATATAGCTGGTATTCAAGCCGGAGCGTCGGGCTTAATGCTTTGAGCTGCCAGACGTTTAAGCAGTTCCTGTACTACTTTAATGCGTTCTTCAGGTGTCTCGCTGTCTTCCACAAAACGCAGGGCGTTGGCACCTTCCAGCTTGAAACGGTTGGGGCCGGACTGGACCAGTTTGACGATGGTGAGCGGGTCCACAGGGGTGCGTTCGCCAAACTCTAACTTGCCGCCGGTGGCGTGGGCGTCCAAGCGGATAATGCCCAGTCGATCGGCCTGCTGACGTAGTTCTGTGACAGCAAACAGATTTTTTACCGGTTCGGGCAGCAGGCCGAAGCGGTCGATCATTTCCACTTTCAGCTCTTTCAGGCCGGCACGGGTTTTACACCCAGCGATGCGCTTGTAGAGGGTCAGCCTGCCGAACACATCGGGCAGATAATCTTCGGGAATCAGTGCGGGAATGCGCAGGTTCAGTTCCGGGCCACCGCTTAGGGGCTTTTCCACATCCGGCTGTTCGCCGCGCTTCAATGCATCCACCGCTTGTTCCAGCATTTCCATATAGAGACTGAAACCGATGGTCTCGATATTGCCATGTTGTTCTTCGCCGAGCAGCTCGCCGGCGCCGCGAATTTCCATGTCCTGGCTGGCGAGCATGAAGCCGGCCCCCAGGTCGGTGGCCTGCTCAATGGCTTCTAGTCGTTTGATCGCATCCTTGGTCATCACCTTGGGACTGGGGGTGATCAGGTAGGCGTAGGCTTGGTGATGGCTGCGGCCCACGCGGCCGCGCAGCTGATGAAGCTGGGCCAATCCAAGCTTGTCGGCCCGGTCGATGATGATGGTATTGGCGCTGGGCACATCGATACCCGTTTCGATGATAGTGGTGCTCACTAGCACATTGAAGCGGCGGTGGTAAAAGTCACTCATCACCGCTTCCAGTTCCCGCTCGCGCATTTGCCCGTGGGCAATGCCGACGCGGGCATCGGGCACCAGTTTGCGGATGTCCGCTGCGGTTTTCTCCATGGTGTCGATGTCGTTGTGCAGGTAATACACTTGGCCGCCGCGCAATAATTCACGCAGTAAGGCTTCCTTGATGACGGTATCGTTGTGCTGCTGTACGAAGGTTTTCACCGACAGGCGTTTCTGCGGCGGGGTAGCGATGATAGAGATATCTCGCATGCCGCTCATGGCCATATTCAGGGTTCGCGGAATTGGCGTGGCGGTGAGGGTGAGGATGTCGCACTCGGCCCGCATTTGCTTGAGGCGCTCCTTGTGGCGTACCCCGAAGCGGTGCTCTTCATCGACAATAATCAGCCCCAGATTATCGAACGATACGGTTTCTTGCAGGAGCTGATGGGTGCCCACCAGAATATCCACCTTGCCTTCCTTAAGCCGCTGTAACACCTGGGTCTTTTCCTTGGCGCTGCGAAAACGGGACAGTACTTCGATATTTACCGGCCAGTCGGCAAAGCGATCGGTGAATGACTCGTAGTGCTGTTGGGCAAGCAGGGTGGTGGGCACCAGCACCGCCACCTGGGTCTGGTTTTCCACCGCCACGAAGGCGGCGCGCATGGCAACTTCGGTTTTGCCGAAACCCACGTCACCACACACCAGCCGATCCATGGGCTGGCTCGATTGCATGTCGGCAACCACTGAGGCAATAGCCGCCTGTTGGTCCGGGGTTTCCTCGAAGGGAAAGCTAGCGCTGAAACGGTCATAGTCGTTCAGGTCCAGTTCGAACTGGCGGCCTTCTCTGGCCTCGCGCCGAGCGTAGGTGTTGAGCAGCTCGGCAGCTACATCGTGGATTTTTTCGGCCGCTTTCTGGCGAGCCTTCGTCCATTGTTCAGTGCCTAAACGATTCAAGGGAGCGGTGTCACCGCCACCGTACCGGCTAATCAGATGCAACGAGGAAACCGGTACATAGAGTTTGTCGCCGCCGGCGTATTCCAGCAGCAGAAATTCGTGTTGCTGGCGATGCACTTCCATATGAGTGAGGCCCAAGTAACGCCCCACGCCGTGCTCCAGATGCACCACCGGGGAGCCCACGGTCATTTCGCCTAAGGAGCGGAACGCTTGCTCGGCGGCGCCGTCGTCGCTGCTGGATTTACGGCGCCTGCGCTGCAGTACCCGCTCGCCATACAGGTCATTTTCGGTGACCACGAGTAAGGCGTGTTCCGGAGCGTAGAAGCCCGCATCCAGCTCCCCTTGGGTCAGGTTCCAGCGTGCCGAGTTGGCAATGAAGTCGGGCCAGTTGTCTTTCATGGCCGGCTGGATCTGAATCTTCTGCATCAACTCCAGCAGGGCCTCCCTGCGCCCGGCGGTTTCCGCACAAATCAGGATATGGGTATCAGGATGGGCGTCGGAAAAGGTATGCAGCAAAGCCAATGGATTGTTGGCACGCACATCGGCGGTGAGCGAAGGCATAGGCGCCACGTCAAAGTGGATGGCCTGGTCTGCGCCGCTTGAATCATTATGAATCTGGCGCGCTCTTGGATGTTGCTTTAGTGCGGCGTTGAGCTCGTCAGGGCGCAGGAACAATTGCCAGGGAGCTAGAATCGGGCGGTGAATATCGTGGCGCCGGGATTCATGGCGCTGCTCCACATCTTGCCAGAAGTGCTTGATGGCGCTCTGTGTGTCGGCCAGTTCCACCAGCCGTACATCGTCGGGCAGGTAATCGAATAAGGTGGCCATCTCCTCATAGAACAGGGGTAGATAATATTCCAGGCCCGGCGCCGCTAGGCCGTCGGTCACGTCCTGATAAAGGGGCACGTGACGGGTATCCACGTCGAAAGTATCGCGGAAGCGGCTACGGAAGCGGGCAATACCTTCGGCACTGAGGGGAAACTCTGCGGCGGGCAGCAGGGTGATATTGTCCACTTTGCCGGTGGAGCGCTGGCTTTCCGCTTCGAACAGGCGCAGGGATTCGATTTCATCGTCGAACAGTTCGATGCGGAACGGTTGCTCGGCGCCCATGGGAAAAATGTCCATGATAGCCCCGCGCACGGCAAACTCGCCGTGCTCGTACACGTTGTCTCGCTGCCGGTAGCCACTGGCGACTAGCCGGCTGCGGGTAGCTTCCATGTCGAAACGATCACCCACCTTGAGCAGGAAACTGTTGCCGGTGATATGTATCGGCGGCGCCAATCGCTGCATTAGCGTATTTACCGGCACCACCAGAATGCCCTTATGGGTAGTGGGCAGCTGGTGAAGAACCTGAATACGGTCGCTGATAATGTCCTGATGCGGGCTGAATAGATCGTAGGGCAGGGTTTCCCAGTCTGGAAACAGCATCACTGGGGTGTTGCTGCCGGTCAGGTAGAAGCTTAGTGAGTCGGTGAGCTGCTGGGCACGGCTGCTATTGGGCGTTAGCACCACCAATAAATGGTCTTGGTTACGCGCCAGCTCGGCCAGCACTGCGGCCATGCTGCCGGCATTGAGCCCGGCCCAGTCCTTATAGTGCTCTCGCCCATTGGGAAAGAGATTGCTGTCGGGGAGTAGCTTCATTCAGACCCGTTCCTGCGCATTCGGTGGGCGTGTATTGTAGCCAAGGGGGACGGTGCCGTCAGCGCCGTCTGCACTGCGTAGCATTTTTTGGGGAGCAGGCATGATCACATGACAACCATGGAAAAATTGTGAAGGACAGGCGTATGCGTTGAAAAATGGCAATAATTTGACACTGGTGGAAGCAAATATGCCGGTCTCTCCCAAGGGCGGGGAAAGCCTTTTTCTTCTGTTTCTCCGGCCACTCGCAACGCAAGCAGGGCGAGGTTGCCCTACACAATAAGGCGCCGGGTGAGTCGTTTGCTTTTTGGGTTCCGTTGGCGTCGCTGGTGGTCAGTGATGGTACTCACCATTTCGAGGTGGCCTTTAATTGTTGGGTCGTTAGCGCAGAAGTAAATAGAGAGCGTTGTTTTCCTATTCCACAAAGCCACCGGGCCGGGTTGTTGGTTTTCACATAAAGTGAAAGCGACTTGCTAGGCTGTGAGCTCTTGCGAGAAATGATGCGCATGTTATTGCTCATTGGGCGTGCTCTGTTGGTTATTGCCTGCCCACTTTTCTGGATGTCGTCAATCTCAACATTCTTTCGAGTTGCAGGTAGGATGGCGACCATTGGTTTTATTGCGCAGAGGGTTGAGTATGAAGGCATCGGTTCAGGAACTGATGAATCTGTTCGATTTGGAGCAGCTGGAGAATAATTTGTTTCGGGGGCAAAGCGAGGCCAATGGGCAGCGCAGTGTGTTTGGTGGCTTGGTGGCTGGGCAGGCGTTGTTGGCCGCCTCGCGGACGGTGGATGATGCACGTCCCGTGCACTCCTTGCATGCGTATTTTTTGCGCCCCGGCGATTTTAACGTGCCGATCGTCTATTACGTTGACCGGATACGTGATGGCAAGAGTTTCACCACGCGCCGAGTGGACGCGATCCAGCATGGTCGGCCGATCTTCTCTCTGGCGGCGTCTTACCAAGTGGCGGAGGAGGGGGTTTCCCATCAGTCAGTTATGCCCGACGTGCCGGGGCCTGAGGGCCTAGAGAATGATGAGGGCATTCGTATGAAGCTGGTGGATCGCTTGCCTGAACAGTTTCGAAAGGATTTTCTGACTGACCGGCCGGTAGAGTTTCGGCCGGTGACGCCGAAAGATTCCATCTCCTCTGAACCCCAGGACCCTGTCCGCGAGGTTTGGTTCAGGGTGGTAGATCGGGTGGATGCTAACCCGATGACCCAGCGAGCGTTATTAGCCTATTGTTCCGACTTTGGCCTAATGGGCACCGCCATGCTGCCTCACGGAATGAATTTCTGGCAGCCTAATGTGCAGTGCGCGAGCATTGATCATGCCATGTGGTTCCATAATGATTTTCGCATTGATGAGTGGCTGCTGTATCGAAGTGATAGCCCCTTCTCGGGTGGTTCTCGCGGCCTGAATTTTGGTTCTATTTATCGCCAAGATGGCACCTTGGTGGCGTCGGTGGCTCAAGAAGGATTGATGCGCCTGCATCCCTCAGACAGCCCGACGGAATGACACAACTGATTGACCTGTTGGAAGACGTTCGTGCCTGCCGGCTGTGTGAGTCGCATCTGCCGCTGGGGCCGCGGCCGGTGGTGCAGGCTGGGCAGGGCGCGCGGTTACTGATTGTGGGGCAGGCGCCGGGGACTCGCGTTCATGAGACCGGGATTCCCTGGAACGATCCGTCCGGCGATCGTCTGCGAGACTGGCTACAGGTTGGCCGTGAAACCTTCTATGACGAGAGTCAGATTGCGATCATTCCTATGGGGCTATGCTATCCGGGCCGGGGCAAGGGCGGGGACCTGCCGCCGCGACCGGAATGTGCGCCCCAGTGGCATGGCCCTTTGCTGGCGGAGTTGCCAAATCTGCGGCTGACATTGTTGGTAGGACGGTATGCCCAGCGCTTTTATCTGGCTAAGCCTGGAAAAACACTCACAGACACAGTGCGGCATTTTGCCCGGGCGTTGGATCAGGGTTTTTTTCCGCTCCCTCATCCCAGCCCCCGCAATCGCCTGTGGTTGCAGCAACGGCCCTGGTTCGAGGAGGAGGTGGTGCCCGTGCTAAGGAAACAGGTTGCTTCCGCCTTGCAGAAGGCCGCAGACGGATGATACTCCTGTAGTAATGGGTGTTTATCTTTGTCTGCGCCGGATAGCGGGCTTTGGCGTGCTATCTTCCCCTAATCCGGGTAGATAATGTGGCCTTTTGGCGCTATTATGCGCGCCCCGTACTCCACCACCGCAGGTAGGACGGCAAGCATGGCAATGATGCCGCTTTTCGTCGCCTGAACCCAAACTGAGAGGGCCATCTCCGTGAGCAAACTGGAAGACCATTTCGGACGCTGGAAGAACCGCGAAGAAATTGCAGAAGCCATGATTCCTATGATCGGGCGCCTGCATCGTGAAAAGAACGTTACCACGACCGTGTACAGCCGTTCCCTGGTCAACAAGTCTGTTATCCAGATTCTGAAGAGCCATCGTTTCGTTAAGCAGGTTGAAGATTCTGAACTGTCTGTGGTCGATACTTTCCCGATCCTTCAGGAAGTGGCTAAGTCGGATCTCGGCCCTTGCCGGATCGATATCGGTAAATTGGCGGTGGAGTACAAAAAAGACAATCGTGGCCTCTCTATCGAAGATTATGTGCGAGAAGAGCTGTCTGAAGCGGTGAGCAGCAAAGTCGACATGCCCGAGCGTACCGATGTGGTGCTGTACGGGTTCGGCCGTATCGGTCGTATTCTGGCACGTCTGTTGATCGAGAAAGCCGGCTCCGGCGATGGCCTGCGTCTGAAAGCCATTGTGGTGCGTGAATCAGGTAAGGGTGATTTGCAAAAGCGCGCTAGCCTGATGCGTCGTGATTCTGTGCACGGCCCGTTTGCGGGCACTATTGCCGTGGACGAGGAAGAAAATGCCATCATCGCCAACGGTAACTTCATTAAGGTGATTTACTCCAGCGACCCGGCGTCTATCGATTACACCGATTACGGCATTAATAATGCTGTGGTGATTGATAACACCGGTAAATGGCGTGATGAGGAAGGTCTGTCTCAGCATTTGCAATGCAAGGGTGTGTCCCGCGTGATGTTGACTGCGCCAGGCAAGGGCAACATGAAGAACATCGTTCACGGCGTGAACAATGATTTGATTGAAGACAGCGACAAGATTATTTCCGCAGCAAGCTGCACCACCAATGCCATCGTTCCGCCGCTGAAGGCGCTGGAAGATAAGTTCGGCATCGAGTTCGGCCATGTGGAAACGGTACACTCCTACACCAATGACCAGAACCTGTTGGATAACTTCCACAAGGGGCCTCGTCGTGGGCGTTCGGCGCCACTGAACATGGTGTTGACTGAGACCGGTGCGGCGACGGCTGCCACCAAAGTATTGCCGAGCCTTAATGGCAAGCTGACCGGAAACTCCATCCGCGTTCCCACCCCGAACGTGTCTATGGCGATCCTGAACTTGACTCTGGGCAAAGAAACTACCTTGGAAGAGCTCAACGATTACTTGCGTTGGGTGAGCTTGCATTCTCCTCTGCAGCGCCAGGTGGATTTCGTAAGCAGCCCGGATGCAGTGTCTACGGATTTCGTTGGCTCACGTCACGCCTCGGTGATTGACGCAGAAGCGACTATTGTTAATGGTCGTCACTGTGTGCTGTATGTGTGGTATGACAATGAGTTCGGTTATAGCTGTCAGGTGTTGCGTATCCTGCAGCAGATTTCTGGGGTGGAATTCCCGGTGTATCCGAAGGACTGAACCCGGAACAGAGAAGCCCGCCCCGCGGGCTTTTTTCGGTGCATTTTCCGTTTTCTTGTTGCCCTATAAAAGGGGCTGTACGACAAAAGGCGGAGGCGGCGGTGCTGGCGAACAGGTAGGCGCGACCTTATAATGTGCCCGCCGGGTTTTTGTCGGTATCCATTGCACATTCCGGAATTTGCGAACGTTTCCTGTAAAACCTGGTTTACCCGGGCCCTCAGGTAGCGTGCCTCGACTTCAGCAACATGCAACGTGGGCGAGAAACTATGATTAAAATCAGGAAGGGCCTTGATCTGCCCATCGCTGGTGCACCGCGCCAGGCGATTGAGGAAGGTCACCAGGTTCGTTCTGTTGCCGTGCTCGGCGGTGACTATGTGGGCATGAAACCCACTATGGAAGTCCGCGAGGGAGACGTGGTCAAAAAAGGCCAGCTGATCTTCACGGATAAGAAAACCGAGGGTGTGAAATATACATCTCCTGCTGCCGGTAAAGTGATTGCCATTAACCGTGGCCACAAACGAGTGCTTCAATCTGTGGTGATTGAAGTGGCAGACCAGGAAGACGAAGTCACCTTCGCCTCTTACAGTGCTGACCAACTGAGATCTCTGGATCGCGATGCGGTGCAGCAGCAGTTGGTGGACTCCGGTGAGTGGACGCTGTTGCGCACTCGCCCATTCGGCAAGGTGCCGGCACCGGGTAGTACACCCAATTCTGTTTTCGTCTCTATCCTTGACACCAACCCTCTGGCACTAGATCCGGCTGTGGTGATCAAGGAAAATGAGCAGGCTTTTCGCCATGGTTTGACTGTACTGAGCCGTCTGACCGACGGCCCGGTATGGGTGTGTCGCGGTCCTAATACTGATCTGCCCAGCTTTGCGGGCGGGCAGGTTCGTGAAGAAGCGTTTTCTGGTAAGCATCCGGCAGGCAATGTGGGTACCCACATTCACTATCTAGACCCTGTTGGCCTGAACAAGACAGTTTGGTCGGTGGGTTATCAGGATGTGATTGCTATCGGCAAGCTGTTCACCGAAGGCAAGATTAGTTCCGCCCGTGTGGTTGCCTTGACAGGCCCGCAGGCGAAAACTCCACGGGCCTTACGTACTCGTGTGGGCGCCAGCGTGGACGATTTTGCCCAGGGTGAACTAAAAGAAGGCGATAACCGCCTGATCTCCGGCTCTGTACTGAACGGTCACAACGCCCGAGGTCCTGTGGCTTGGTTAAGCCGGACAACAAACCAGCTAACGGCTTTGCGTGAAGGCCATGAACGGGAGCTGTTGGGTTACATTTCGCCCGGCGCCAACCGTTTCTCGCTGATGAATATCTATCTGTCCAAGCTGATGCCGGGCAAACGCTTCAATTTTACCACTACTACCAATGGCTCCGAACGTGCCATGGTGCCAGTGGGGGCCTATGAAGAAGTGATGCCGCTGGATATTTTGCCGACGCAGTTGCTGCGTGCATTGATTGTTGGTGATACCGACAGCGCCACGGCCCTTGGTGCCTTGGAGTTGCTGGAAGAAGACCTTTCTCTGTGTACCTTCGTGTGCCCAGGCAAATACGAATACGGTCCGATTCTGCGCGACAACCTGACCACGATTGAGGCGGAGGGCTGAGCATGGGTATGAGAAAGTTTCTAGATGACAAAGTGTCCCCTCATTTTCATGAGGGTGGTAAGTTCGAGAAGTATTACACCTTCTACGAAATGTTCGACACCATGCTCTACACCCCGGATTCGGTAACCCGTTCCGCGGCTCACGTGCGTGATGGTCTTGATCTGAAACGGATCATGATGACGGTGTGGTTCTGCACTTTTCCGGCGATCCTGTTTGGTCTGTGGAACACCGGTTACCAAGCTAATTTGCAGATCGCAGAGTTAGGCGCTAGTCCGCTCGCCGGCTGGCGTAGTGATTTGGTGGCAGCGCTGACCGGGTTCGATCCGGCCAGTATTTGGGCCAATGTTTTGCATGGTGCGGTTTACTACATCCCGATTCTGCTCACCGTGTACATCGGTGGTTTTATCTGGGAAGGACTGTTCGCGTGGAAGCGCGGCCATGAGGTTAACGAAGGCTTCTTCGTTACGGGTATTCTGTTTACCTTGATCCTGCCACCTTCCATTCCTTTGTGGCAGGTGTTCCTGGGTATTTCCTTCGGTGTAGTCATCGGTAAGGAAGTGTTCGGGGGAACGGGCAAGAACTTCCTTAACCCGGCGTTGGTTGGCCGTGCGTTCCTTTACTTTGCCTACCCGGCGCAGATGTCCGGTGATGCAGTGTGGACCGCCGTGGATAACTTCTCCGGTGCCACGTCCTTGTCTCTGGCTGCCTCGGGTAGCTTGAACTACGCGGTAGGCCTTACTGGCAACGCATTGACTGAAGGTGCGGCGGCCGCTACCGCTAGCCTGAGTTGGATGAACACTTTCCTTGGTAACATCCAGGGCAGTATTGGTGAGACTTCCACGCTGGCTATTCTTATCGGTGGCGCAGCTTTGTTGATGACCAAGATTGCTTCTTGGCGCATTGTTTTGGGTGTGTTCTTGGGCATGCTTGGTATGTCTTCCCTGTTCAATGTGATCGGTTCTGAGACCAATGCCATGTTCGGCATGCCATGGTATTGGCACCTGAGTGTGGGTGGCTTCGCCTTCGGTATGATCTTCATGGCAACCGACCCGGTGTCGGCCTCCATGACCAACACGGGCAAATACATCTTTGGTGCCCTGATTGGTGTGATGACCGTCCTGATTCGGGTGATCAACCCGGCTTTCCCAGAAGGCATCATGTTGGCGATTCTGTTCGGCAACTTGTGTGCACCGCTGATTGATTACTTTGTGACCCAGGCGAATATTCGTCGTCGCCTGCGTCGGACAGGGGGAGAAGTCTAATGGCTGGAAACAACGAAAGCGTTGGTAAAACGCTGCTGGTCGCCTTCCTGGTATGTGTGGTTTGTGGTGTGGTTGTGGCCACAGCAGCGGTGAGCTTGCGTCCGGTTCAGGCTGAGAATCAGCTTCTCGATAAACGGATGAATATTCTTCAAGCCGCTGGGTTGTACCAAGAAGGTACCGACGTAGAAGAGGTTTTCAAGACTATTGAGCGTAAGTTTGTTGATATCGATACCGGCAAATATGTTGAGATGCCAGAGTCTTACGATCAACGTAAAGCGGCTAAGGATCCCGAGCAATCTATTCGCCTGACTGGCGATGAAGACCTTGCGGACATCAAGAGCCAGGCAAAAGTGGCCGAAGTGTACCTGGCCAAAGACGATAGCGGCGCGCTAAGCCGTATCATCTTGCCCGTTCATGGCTACGGCCTTTGGTCTACTCTGTACGGTTTCCTGGCGCTTGAGCCGGATGCCAATACAGTGGCCGGGCTCGGTTTCTACGAGCACGGCGAAACTCCAGGGCTGGGGGGTGAAGTGGATAACCCTAAGTGGAAGGCTCTGTGGGAAGGCAAGAAGTTATACGGTGACCAGGGGGAAGTGGAAATCCAGGTGATTAAAGGCACAGTGGATGGCAGCACCCCGAATGCGGAATACAAAGTTGATGGCCTGGCCGGCGCAACCCTGACCAGCAAGGGTGTAAGTAACTTGCTGCGTTTTTGGGTAGGCGAAAACGGTTTTGGTCCTTACCTTGAGCGTATGCAAGAGGGTGAAACGGCGGTGGCTGATGGTGCCGCGACACCTGAGCAACCGGAAGGAGAGGCGTAATGGCGGAGAAAACCAAGGACATCTTGTTAGGTCCGATTTTCGACAATAACCCCATCGCTCTGCAGATCCTGGGTATCTGTTCCGCGTTGGCGGTGACCAGTAACCTGAGCACCACGGTGACGATGTGTATCGCATTGACTGCGGTAACAGCGTTCTCGAACTTCTTTGTAAGCTCGATTCGCAACAGCATTCCTTCCAGCATTCGAATCATCGTACAGATGACCATCATTGCATCGCTGGTAATTGTGGTTGATCAGTTTCTGAAAGCCTATGCCTACAGTATTTCCAAGCAACTGTCGGTGTTCGTGGGGCTCATTATTACCAACTGTATCGTGATGGGGCGCGCGGAAGCCTTTGCTATGAAGAATCCGCCGATCCCGTCTTTCCTCGATGGCGTAGGGAACGGTCTAGGTTATTCGGCAATTCTGTTGGGGCTGGGTTTTACCCGCGAATTACTGGGTGCGGGTAGTTTGTTTGGTCACCAGATTCTGCCCAAGGTATCCGAAGGCGGCTGGTACATGACCAATGGCATGATGCTGTTACCACCCAGCGCGTTCTTCCTTATTGGTCTGTTTATTTGGGCTATTCGTGCCTGGAAGCCGGAGCAAGTGGAAGAAGATACCTTCAAAATGAAGCCCAACACCCGTGTCAGCGACGCGTTTTAACGGAGACGAGGAATGTTTGAACATTATCTGAGCCTGTTCGTCCGCGCCGTCTTTGTTGAGAACATGGCGTTGGCCTTCTTTCTGGGCATGTGTACCTTTATCGCGATTTCCAAAAAGATCCAGACTGCCATCGGCCTGGGGATTGCGGTGGTTGTGGTTCTGGCGATTACTGTTCCGGTGAATAACCTGATTCTTCATAATCTGCTTGAAGAAGGTGCTTTGTCTTGGACTGGCAGCGAACAGCTCGCAAGTCTGGATCTGCGTTTTCTCGGGCTTCTCAGCTATATTGGCGTGATTGCAGCGATCGTACAGATTCTGGAGATGACTCTGGATAAATACGTGCCGAGCTTGTACAACGCGCTGGGTATTTTCCTGCCGCTAATTACAGTGAACTGCGCCATCATGGGGGCTTCTCTATTCATGGTGGAACGCGATTACACCTTCGGTGAGTCTGTTGTGTATGGCGTGGGTGCCGGCGTGGGTTGGGCTCTTGCCATCACTCTGTTGGCCGGTATTCGTGAAAAGCTGAAGTACAGTGACGTACCCGATGGCCTAAAAGGTCTAGGCATCACCTTCATTACTGTTGGTTTGATGTCACTGGGCTTTATGTCTTTTTCCGGTGTGCAGCTGTAAGCGAGGGGTTGAATCATGAGTTTTGAGATTATTCTCGGTGTTGTCATGTTCACCGCCATCGTGCTCGCGTTGGTGGCAATCATTCTGGTTGCCCGCTCGCGGCTGGTCAGCACGGGTAATGTGAGCATTGTCATTAACGATGATCCAGATAAATCCATTGAAGCTCCAGCTGGCGGTAAGCTGTTGGGGACATTGGCAGATCAGGGTATTTTTCTATCTTCTGCCTGTGGCGGTGGTGGTACTTGCGCGCAGTGTCGGTGTCAGGTGCTGGATGGTGGTGGCGATATTCTTCCCACTGAAGAAGGTCATTTCACCAAAGGTCAGATTCGCGATGGCTGGCGCTTAAGTTGTCAGGTCAACGTGAAGCAAGACATGGAAATCCAGGTGCCAGAAGAATTCTTCGGCGTTAAGAAGTGGGAGTGTGAGGTTGTTTCCAATAACAATGTTGCCACTTTCATCAAAGAGCTGACGCTGAAGTTGCCTGAAGGCGAAAATGTGGATTTCCGTGCCGGAGGTTATGTACAGCTGGAAGCGCCGCCTTTCGATGTGAAGTTTTCTGACTTCGATATCGATGAGGAATACCGGGGTGACTGGGAACGGTTCAACTTTTTCGATTTGAACACCAAAAATAACGAAGAAGTGATCCGTGCTTATTCCATGGCCAACTACCCGGAAGAGAAGGGCATCCTTAAATTCAATATCCGTATTGCGACGCCGCCTCCTGGCTCCAAGGATATTCAACCCGGCATTATGAGCTCATACGTGTTCAGCCTGAAGCCGGGTGACAAGATCACTGTATTTGGTCCATTCGGCGAGTTCTTCGCTAAGAAAACCGACGCAGAAATGGTGTTCATCGGCGGTGGTGCGGGTATGGCCCCCATGCGTAGCCATATCTTCGATCAGCTCAAGCGATTGCACTCCAAGCGCAAAATGAGCTTCTGGTATGGTGCCCGCAGTGTTCGCGAATGTTTCTACAATGAGGAATATGACAAGCTGGCTGAAGAGAATGACAACTTCGACTGGTACCTAGCTCTGTCAGATCCGCAACCTGAAGACAATTGGGATGGCCTCACCGGCTTTATCCACAACGTGCTGTACGAGCAGTATCTTAAGGACCATCCGGCCCCTGAGGACTGCGAGTACTACATGTGTGGTCCGCCGATGATGAATGCGTCTGTCATCAAAATGTTGGAAGATTTGGGTGTCGAGCCGGAAAACATTCTGTTGGATGACTTTGGCGGATGATTCCAAACGCCGGCCTTCGGGCCGGCGTTTTGTTAGCTACAAGCTACAGTGGAAGCTATGTTTAGGTTTTATCGTTTGTGATCGCGCCTTGCCGTTGATCGCGAGCGAAGCTTTACAGAACATGGGTTCCTTTTCTGTGTTCCAGCTTGATCCTTGTTCCTTTGCTTTATACCTTCGGACCTAAGCAATGCTCCGCATCCTCTCTGTACTGGCTTTCTCTCTGCTTCTGCTTTTTGGTGGCTGTGATGACAGCAAGAATCGCCTTTCTGTGCTCAGTGGCCCGACTATGGGTACCACTTGGAGTGTGAAATATACAGGGACACCGAGTGATGGCGGAGTACAAGCATTAAAGGCGGATATTGTAGCGGCGTTGGAGCAAGTAAATGCGCAGATGAGCACTTACCGTCCTGACTCCAATATTAGCCGTTTTAATCATGCTGAGCCCGGTGCCCTGATGGTGTTGCCATCTGATCTGGTGAAGGTTTTGCATGCCGCTTTTTTGCTTTCGGAGCAGACTGATGGGGCCTACGACGTGACTGTGGGTCCATTGGTTAATTTGTGGGGCTTTGGGCCTGATCCGGAGCGCTTTGAGCCTCCGAAACACTCTGAAGTGGAGGCCGCGCTAACACGAGTTGGTTGGCAAAAGCTTATGCTCAGCGAGCAGCAGTTACTTCAGCCTGGCGGCGTGTATGTGGATCTGTCCTCTATTGCGAAGGGGTATGCGGTGGATAAGGTGGCGGATTTACTGGACCGTTATGGCTTGAGCAACTATTTAGTAGAAGTGGGGGGTGAATTGCGGGGCAAAGGAAGCAAGCCCTATAAGCAGCCTTGGCGAGTTGCCGTCGAGCGGCCGATTGCTGGCGTTCGTGAGGTTGAGCAGGTGGTAGACTTGAAGGACATGGCGGTGGCTACCAGTGGTGATTACCGTAACTTCTTCGAGTCGCAAGGACGATTATTCTCCCATACGATTGATCCACGTACGGGCTATCCGGTGCAGCACAAGCTTGCTTCGGTGTCTGTTTTGCACAAAAGTGCAATGATTGCGGATGGGCTGGCCACGGCAATGACGGTGCTGGGGCCGGATGAAGGAATGGCTTTTGCCAAAGACCATGAACTGGCCGTATTTTTTATTGTCAGAACTGAGAAGGGAGTAAAAGAGTTATCGACTCCCGAGTTTGATGCAATTGTGGAGGGTAAGTGACATGTTCATGACTATTGTGGCGGCAGTAATTTTTATTGGCCTGCTTTTCGCCGGCATGGCTGTGGGCGTGATTCTCTCCAACAAGCCGGTAAAGGGATCCTGTGGTGGCCTGGCGGCGCTGGGCATGAAGCAGGACTGTGAAATTTGCGGCGGTAATGATGACGAATGCGAAGAGAACGCTCGCAAGGTTAACAACGAAAAAGCGGCGGCACTGGGTAAGAACGTGATGAAGATCTAATTCCAAGCCCGCCCACAAAAGAACCCGCTCCATGCGGGTTTTTTTTATGTCTGACTATCTGCCGTAGGCGCGCCGCGAGCGCGGCGATTACGGCAAGGTATTCTTCAGAGGCGGTTCAATACCACTGCCGTACGCAACTTTGCCTGACCGTACTGTCGCATTTGTTCAAATTTATGGCGTGTAATGGGGACATGTTGGCAATCCATGGGCACCTGGTCTTCACCGGGATCCGGGTCGTGGATGTAGAAGCATTCCTCATCGCTGCCACTAATAGCGACCCAGTGAGGCGCCTTGCGCCGGTCTAGTCGCCAAGTACTGATGAGCACTAGCACGATACTGCCGACACTAATGGCATTATCCAGATCGGTGGCGCTGAAATCGCCGTAGCAGACCGGGACCCTATGCCGCGAACACTCACTGACAAAGTGGTCGTGTAAGGTGGTAATCACGGATTTTTTGTCGCGGTCACGCACCGAATCCAGAAATAACGGGCCGGCCTGGTTACACCATACGCGGGCGCTGAGCCCACGCTGTCGAGCGGCCAGTGCGAGGCCGAGCGGATGACAGCCACCATGGCCTGCGGTCATGTAGATGGTGGTGGCTTCACGCCATAGCAATAGCTCTTCGGTGACCGTGGGCGCCTGTTTTTTCAGGGCAGCTAAGGCCATCAGTAAGCAGGCGGGCCCGCAAGTGAAAGGCGTGGTTTGCTGAACCCAAGGTAACTGCAAACGCCCTGTTTGAGTCGAGGCAGGGTGCGCTTGGCTTGATAGGTCGGGTAAGTCAGCTAAATAGTGCAATCGCTTTTGGTAACGCAGGGCGTCTTCGTGATCCTCGTAATAGTCTACCGTCTGGGCAAACAGGCGGTAGCCCAAGCGTTCGTACAGGGCGATGGCCACGGTGTTGTCTTTGCGGACTTCCAGGCGAAGAAACAGGCGGTGTTGCTGATGTGCATAGCCTTCGGCGGCACCCAGTAACTGTTCTCCGAGTTTTTTGCCGCGCTGCTGCGGATCCACTGCTATGGAGTAAAGGCGGGCAAGACGCGTGCCGGGTTGCAGCAACACTAGCACATAGCCAACCAATTGCTGATGTTCGTTCTGGGCAACGATAAGGCCAGCGTGCTGCCGCTTGAGCCATTGACGAAAACTGCGTCGAGTAAGGCGGTCGGAGGAAAAGCAGCGCTGCTCCAGTGCCGTGAGGGCATCTAGATCGTCGGGAAGAGCGGGGCGAAGGGAGAAAACGCACATAATCCTGTGTCCTTGAAGGTGTTCAGAATAAGGTAGCGGGTATTGCCTTGCCAGCATTATTGATGCGGCGAGTAGTGGTGGCGTGGCGGTTAGCGCGGCATACTGAAAACAACAAACAGGGAGGGTATCAATGCACAAACAGGATCCGGTCAGAGGATTGATATTGTCGGGCGGCGGTGCACGCGGCGCTTACCAGGTAGGCGTCCTAGCGGCGATAGCGGAAATGATTCCCCGTGGCGCGCCGAACCCCTTTCCGATTATCTGTGGCACCTCGGCGGGGGCGATCAATGCAACGGCTTTAGCGGCGAATGCGGGTAACTATCGGGCGGCGGTCCGAGGCTTGGAGAGAGTCTGGTCCAATATTACCGCCGAACAGGTGTATCGCACGGACCTCTATGCCTGCATCCGTGGCGTGTTGCGTTGGTTTTTTTCTGGTGTGGCGACGGGCAAAACTCCGGAGCGAAGTTCGTTGCTTGATAATACGCCGTTACAACGCTTGCTATCGCTAGTGATTAATTTTCGCCGTATTCAGGAGAGCTTGGATCAGGGGCATTTGCGGGCACTGGCCATTACTGCTTCGGCCTATGCAAGCGGTGAATCAGTGAGCTTTTATCAGGGCACCGATGAGCTTGCCGAATGGGCTCGCGCTCGCCGTAAGGGCAAGCGTTCGCAAATTGGGGTAGAGCATTTGTTGGGATCGGCGGCCATTCCTATCCTGTTTCCTGCGACTAAGGTGGACAAGGCTTATTATGGTGATGGAGCGCTGCGTCAGCTTGCTCCATTAAGCCCCGCGCTGCATTTGGGCGCTACGCGGCTACTGGTAATTGGTGTGTCTGGTAATGTGAGTGCAGGGCATCTACGTCAGCTAAGCGGGTACCCTTCAATGGCCCAGGTGCTGGGGCACGTGCTTAATAGTGTGTTTGTCGACACGCTGGAAGGGGATGTTGAGCGGCTTGAGCGCATTAATCACACACTGTCGGCCCTGGGAGAGCGGGCGCGCAGGAAAAAAGATATCAAGCTGCGAGAAGTGGATGTGCTAAAGATTTATCCCTCTCGGCCCATTGATGAAATCGCGGCGGAGCATATTCGGGAATTACCTCGATCCTTGCGGTTTTTTCTGCGCAGTTCCGGAGCGACTCGCTCTCCTGGTGCCAGTGCTATGAGCTATTTGTTATTTGAGCCTGGGTTCACCAATGCATTGATTGAAATGGGGCGTAAAGATGCGACGGCCCGTAAAGATGAGATCATGGCGTTCCTAAATGATCAGCCACTAATGGAGACGGCTTCCGAGGCCCCGTAACGCTGTTTGCGGCGGAAGTGGCTGACAAAGCTGGTGGGGAAGTCGGTGATGATGCTGTTTACCTTTAGTTTTGCCAGCCGCTCGGCTTCTGTCAGGTCGTTCACCGTCCACACAGAGACCTTTAATCCGCGACGTTTGGCGCGGCGCATCAGTGCAGGGCCAACGAGAGAGTAATGTGCAATGAGCCAGTTACAACCCAACCCTTGTGCTCTTCGGGTCGGTTGCAGGTAGCGGTGCTGACACACATAGCCGCGTTCAATATCCGGGGCCATGGTGCCGATCATGCGCAGAAACCCAGTGTGACTTGAGGTGATCACCACTCGTGTTTGCAGTTGTTGGTCGTGGATCATATGCGTCAGATGATGGGCTAGCTGGTGCAGAACAATCCGGTTTGCCCCTTTAACTTCGAACTGGAAGCGTATAGCTGGGCCACATAGGTCGATCACTTCTTGAAGTGAGGGAATCCCGGTGGGGCTGTGCCAGCCTGGTGTATTTCGGCGAGCATCCATGACGCCGAGCTGGGCACTGGTGTACTGATGAACATTGCCGCGAAGCCCGGTGGTTCGGATTACGTCGCTATCGTGCAATACGATCAACTGGCCATCGGAGGATAGCCGTACATCCAATTCCATTTCTGTTACGCCCGCCTCTAAAGCGACCTGGAAGCTGGCGAGGGTATTCTCAGGCGCTTCGCCGCGGGCGCCACGGTGGCCCACCAAGGCTGGGTAGATTGAAGAGGCAGTTAGGTCGGTCATTGGCAGTGTCATAGTGCTATTCTTTGCGAGAAAGATGACAGCGCTGTGACCGAGACACAAGAGATACTGCTGTCATTTTTATGTCTTGGAGCTGTTTTATTGTTTCAACGTTTCTCGCCGCCGAGCTTCACCATGTTAAAGCTGTTGAAACGTTATAGCCGATTATTCCTGGTCAGTTGGGCTCCACGTTATCAAGGGCAATGGCACGGCTTCTCGTTGCAACGACTGCTGGTGATGCTGGTTTTTTGGCCATCTTTTTTGCTGGTGCAGGCGATTAATGGTATCGGGCTGGGGTTGGATTACCTGCTATTTCCGGGGTTTCGCCGGGTGTCGGTGCGCGAGCCATTATTTGTGATTGGCGTGCCGCGAAGCGGTACCACTTTCCTGCATCGTCTGCTGGCCATGGATTCGCGTTTCACGACGACCGCCCTATGGGAGCTACTGTTCGCCCCCTCGATTACCCAGCGCTATTTCTGGACGGGTATGGCGCGCTTGGATAAGTGGCTAGGCCGGCCGGGGGCTAGACTAGTCTGTTGGTTGGAACGGCGTCTGTTGAGTGGGTTGGATGGTGTGCACAAGACTGGGTTGCTCGACCCGGAAGAGGATTATCTGGGGTTGATCCCCGTATGGGGCTGCTTTCTGCTGGTCCTTGTGGTTCCCGTTCCTTCCCTGTGGCAACTGACGTTTCTGGACCGCGATGGCAGTGCGGATGAGAAACAGCGATTGATGCAATCCTACCGCCGCTTTGTGCAGCGTCACCTTTACTTTCACGGACAGGGGAAAACCCTGTTATCGAAGAATCCCTCGTTTACCCCGTGGATGGAAACCTTGGCAGAGGCCTTTCCGGATGCCCGTTTTATTGGCTGCCTACGTAGCCCCACGGCGGCGGTGCCATCGCAGGTGAATTCGATCCTGATCGGTGCGCGCCTGTTTGATGGCCGCGACACTACCGCTTACTGGCGGGAAGGGTTTCTAGCAATGCTGGAATACTACTATCTGCATTTGATAGAAGTGGCCGAGCAAATGCCGCAACAGCGCCGGGCGTTATCGGTGATGGAGACCCTGGTGCGCGCTCCCAGCGATACCGTGCTGGGTTTTTACCGTCGTTTTGGCTGGCAAGCAGACGCGCATTTCTGTGAGCAGCTGCAGGAGCAAGACCGCAAAGCCAAACAGTACCGTAGTGGCCACCACTACTCACTGGACGCCTTGGGCGTCAGTGATGACGAATTGCTGCAGAGGTTTGGTTGGGTTTATGAGCGCTTTGGTTTTATCAAACCCGATGGTTAACGCCGCCTCTATGGAAAGTGATCTCCACACCGCAAAGGGGTAGGCGTGTTAGCGTCGCCTGACGCCCGCACAGGTTGTATGTAGTGTGCAGCCTGTTGGTTTTTTGTCATACCTTGTCGCACTTTCCGCGTTGTGGGTGGCCTTGCTGTCACATTCTCGACATGAGCAGTCCGGATACTGCCGTGCATGGATACCAAAGAGCTACGCATACTGTTTGTGGTGGATGCAATCAAAGGGCGGAATGGCGTCGGTGCTTACTTCCAAGACCTGGTGTCGCATCTAAAAAATCAAGTGGCGCAAGTGGAGTTGGTGCAGCCTTGCATGCACAATCCCCATCCTTGCCAAGGGGCGTCTGTTCCGATTCCGGGTGATCCCACTCAGCGTCTGTTTTTTCCCAAGGTGCGAGAACTCAGTGCCTTGGTCTGGGAAATGAAACCCGATGTGATCGTCATTCCGGGCCCCGGTATTTTCTCCATGATCGGGTACTGGATTGCCAAGAAATGGGGGATCCCGGTGTGCGTAACTTTCCAGACAGATTACAACCGTCTGGTGGAGCTGTATTGGGGTAAGCGGTTGGCGCGTCTGGCTGGGGGCTTTCTCAATTGGGTGAATCGGACGCTGTTTCAGGGTAGCGAAACCGCCGCCACTATTTGCGAATCGATGATCGCCCAGGCCCGTGCAGCGGGAGCGCGTAATCCTCAATTGGTCGGCACGCCGTTGGCCCAAGAGTTCGTGAATACGCCAGTGGTCGAGTTAGATAATACGGTTCAGCGGGTTTGTTATGTGGGCCGGCTGGCGGCGGAAAAAAATATTGAATCCTTTCTCGTGCTGGCATCCCAGCGCCCGGATCTGCAATTTGAAATCGCTGGAGACGGCCCCCTGCGTAACAAGGTAGAAAACGCCTGCCGTGAACAGAATAATCTGCATTTCCATGGTTGGTGCACCCGTGAACAAGTGGTCAGTATGCTGGATCGCTGCCAAGTACTGGTGCTACCTTCATCGGTGGAAGCCTTTGGCACGGTCGCGCTGGAAGCCATGGCACGTGAGCGGCTGGTGATTACTACGCCGGCTTGCGGCATCAACGAATGGCCGGCATTGGTTAGTGGCTTGTGGGTGATGAAGGTGGGGGAGAGCCTGTTCGATACTGTTGAGCGATTGCAGTCGCTAAGCCCGGTGACTCGTGCATTCAAAGCCCGTCAGGCACGCCAGGCGGCACTAGCCATGAACGACGATGCGATTATCCAGTGGACGGCGGTACTGGCCCACTGTGCTTCGTTGGCACCAGCTTCGAGCTGGGCGTTGCCTTCTCCTACCTTGGCATTACTGCGCCGTTTGAGTAGCAGTTATCTACGTAATGCGCTCTGACTCATTAGCTGCGCTGGTCTCGATTCATGACGTGATGCCCGAGACGCGGACGCAGGTAACGGCCATGCTGGCGCGGTTACGCTTGCCTTGTGAAGCGGTAACCTTGTTAGTGGTGCCGGGTAAAGATTGGCAGGAGGGTGATCTTGATTGGTTGCGAAGCCTGCAGAACGCGGGGCATCCACTAGCCGGGCATGGCTGGTCCCATCGTTGTCAGCCCCCCGTGACGCTTTATCACCGCTTGCACAGTGCGCTGTTGTCACGGGATGTGGCGGAGCATCTGTCGTTTTCCGGCGATGGCATTCAGCGGTTAGTGTGGGATTGTTATCGCTGGTTTATCCGTAACGGGCTGAGCCCCTCACCCCTCTATGTGCCACCGGCTTGGGCGTTGGGTGCGCTCTCTCCGGCGCAGCTTTCCCGGTTGCCATTTCGGTATGTGGAAACCCTTTTCGGTCTCCATGATGCTCAAGAGCAAACGTTTACCCGGCTACCTTTAGTGGGCTTTGAGGCCGATACTGCTTTTCGGGCCTGGGTGTTGGGCTTTTCTAATGCGGTGAATATTAGCCGGGCTCGGCGCGTGGGGGTGCCGGTGCGTATCGGGTTACACCCGCACGATTTTGAGTTGCGCCTAGGCAACAGAATTTCACCGTTACTGAAATCCTTATCGCAGGCATTACCGTATCCGCAGTTAGGAATGGAGCCCGGATTTATAGAGGATAGATCGGCACGTTAGGTACGTTACCCGGTCACGGTTTCGCCCACGCTGGCGTGAGAATGGCCGTTTGCGGTTAACGTCAGTCTCGAAAACGCTTGCCCAGGTCATCATAAGCATCCACACGCCGGTCACGCAGATAAGGCCAGATGCGGCGGACGGATTCGCTGCGCTGCAAGTCTACATCGGCGAGCAGTACCTGCTCGTTATTGCTGTTGGCTTGGGCGAGGAATTCGCCCTGTGGCCCACAGATAAAGCTATTTCCCCAGAACTGAATGCCACTCTCGTCCGCCGGACTTTGTTCAAAACCACAGCGGTTGGCCACCAATACGGGTAGGCCGTTGGCGATGCCATGGGCCCGCTGAATCGTGATCCAAGCGTCTAGCTGGCGTTGTTGCTCGTCTTGTTCATCCGTGCGATCCCAACCGATGGCGGTGGGGTAGAGCAGCAGGTCGGCACCGGCCAGGGCCATCAGGCGAGCCGCTTCTGGATACCATTGATCCCAACATACCAGCAATCCTAGTTTGCCCACGCTGGTGTCGATGGGGGTGAAACCGCTGCGGCCGTCGTTGCAGTTGGCATCGCCGGGGGTAAAGTAGAATTTTTCGTAGAAGCCCGGGTCATCAGGGATGTGCATTTTGCGGTAGATGCCAGCCAAGCTGCCATCTTTTTCCAGAACGACTGCAGTGTTGTGATACAGGCCGGTGGCGCGCTTTTCGAACAGGCTGCCGACAATAACAATGCCAAGCTCTTTGGCCAGTTCGCCAAGGGTCTCTGTGCTGGGGCCGGGAATGGTTTCTGCCAGATCAAACACGCTGGTGTCTTCGGTTTGGCAGAAATACAGGCTGCGGTGCAGCTCCTGCAATAGCACCAGTTCCGCGCCCTGAGCGGCGGCATCGCGGACCAGTGACAGGGAGTGGTCCAGGTTGGCTTGCAGGTCGGCAGTGTTGGTCTGTTGAATAGCGGCAACACGCATGGGCGTTTTCCTCTGTGCGGTGGTGGCGTGCGTCATGCTGACAGGGCGCCTTGCGGTAACTGCATGGTGACACAGTGCAGGCTGCCGTGCTGTTCGATCAATACCCGGCAGTTGATGGCTTCCACGCACCGTGAGCCAGCAACGGATTGTAGAGCACTGAGAGCTTGTTGATCCGTATCGCAGCCATAGACTGGCAGCAAGATTTTTTCGTTGGTGATAAGGAAGTTGGCATAGGTGGCCGGCAGCCTTTCACCTTCACGGCAATATTGGGCAGAGGGCAGTGCCAGCGGAACCAGGGTTAAATCATGTTGATCCGCTAGCCGTTGCAGCTCCAGCTCCATGGCAGCGAGGGTCGGGTAGTGGCTGTCAGTGGGGTCCTGACATTGCACATAGGCCAGCGTTTTCTCGTCCACAAAACGGGCCAGGGTATCCACGTGGGCGTCGGTATCGTCACCGTCCAGTTCGCCATGATCCAGCCACCAGATATCGCTGACGCCCAGCTGCTCTTTCAACTGTGCCGTGAGTTCCGCTTCTGAAAGATCCGGGTTGCGATTGGGGTTACGCAGGCAGTGGCGGGTGGTCAGTAGGTTGCCCTTGCCGTCGGTATCGAGGGCGCCGCCTTCGAGCACTAGAGCGTGGCTTCGTAGGGGGAGTTGCCAGGGCAATTGTGCGTTGAGTGCATTGTCCTTGTCGGCGGCGAACTTGCCGCCCCAGCCCGTAAAGGTGTAATCCAGCAGCAGGGTTTTGCCGTCTTCATGGATGGCGATGGGGCCAAAATCCCGGGCCCAGGTATCGTTGTAATCTGCGATCACCAATTGTAGGCGTTGCGGGTCGATGCCCCGGGCCGCGACTTGCGCGTGAATATGCGCATGGGTTTGCGCGTTACGACACACCATCAATACATGCTCGTGGTCGAGCAGAGCAGCGAGGATATTCAGGTAGCAGGTTTCGGCATCGGCCAAGTGATCGGCCCAATCGGTTTGGGCGTCGGGCCAGGCGAGTAACACCCCCCATTGGGGGTGCCATTCAGGAAGAAGTTGGCGCATAGCGAAGAGGGTCCGCAGGATTGACTATGCGCGCGAGTGTGCTACTGGCGTGCGCCCCAGTCAATATAGAAACCACCGCCATCGGCGGCGTCATTGACGTCCTGAGCGGCTTGCTCCGCCTGGTCGGTTTGCTTTGTTGCTTCCTGTTGGGCCTGAGCCCGGGCCGCCCCCACGTTTTTGCTGGCTTCGTCTACAGTGTTCTGGGCCTTGCCCTGAGTGTCTTCAACGGCCTGGTCGGCCGACTCTCTGGCTTGATTAGCGGACTGTCGTGCCTCTTGTTTCATGCTATCGGCTTGCTTTTTTGCCGCCTGCTTTGGTGTGTCTTCACCGGCGATGATGATGCGACCGGTTACCGGGTCGAAGCGAAACTCGCCTTCAGTGTTTGGAGTCGTCGGTGTTTCGGGGTTAGGGCCGGTTTGAGCCGGACTTTCTGCTGGCTTGGTGGCTTCTGGTGTGGAGGGAGCTGTAGGAGCTTCTGGCGCTGCGGGGGGAGTCGTAGTGGGTTCGAACGCATTGTCGGCCGGTGTGCTGGGTTGTGTGGCCGCTTTTTCTTGAATAGAGGGCAGGGCATCGACTTGTTGGCCAGAAACTGGGTCTGTTGCCGTATTCGCCGGGCGATTAACCACGGTGTGCAGAGTGGTATTGTTTTCGAAGTAAACAGTAAATCCGTCGTAATCCCAGCGGGTGATGGCCGGGCTGCCCACTGGCCCTTTACTTTGGTTGGGGGCACTAAATTGAGCTCGAACCTGAGATTGGGACATGCCACGCTGGGGAACATCGGCTGCCAGTGAGACAGTGGATATGACCAGCGCTGCTGAAGCCAGCATCGGTATTATTCTTATCTTCATTTCTTCCCCCAGAAATATTTTATTTTCTTTCAGTATTAGAAAGTTAGGTAGGCTTATTCAACCATTTTGCTAGCTGGTGAACGCTGACACCGATCACAAAGCGGCGTGCCGAGGCGTTTGTGCCAGTGGGCGTAGTATTTGCCTCGGGTTTCGGGTTAAATGCGCTGCATGTTTCGACCTCTATCTTTCTATGTGGGGCTGCGCTATACCGGCGCCCGTGCCCGCAACAGTTTTATTTCGGTGATTACACTGATTTCGGCACTAGGCCTGATGTTGGGCGTAGCGGTGCTGATAACGGTGCTTTCAGTCATGAATGGCTTTGATCGTGAGTTGCAGACCCGCATTTTGGGCATGGTGACGCATCTGTCCGTGCATGGCCGCGAGCCAGTACAGGATTGGCAGGCGTTGGCCAACCGGTTGGATCACCACGACCAGATTGAAGCGGTCGCGCCGTTTGTGCAGCTTGAAGGCATGCTAACTCACCGTGGCAATGTGGCCGGAGCGTTAATTAACGGGATTGACCCGGAGGCCGAGCGAAAGGTGTCCATCGTTGGTGACTTTATGCACCAAGGCGAGCTGGATAGCTTAGAGTCAGCTGAATTCGATGTGGTACTGGGCTATGGCTTGGCACGGCGGTTGGATGCGCAGTTGGGGGACAAGATAACCCTGGTGCTGCCGGAGGCCACCATTTCACCCGCAGGGGTGATGCCCCGATTTAAGCGCTTTACCGTTACCGGTATTTTCCGGGTGCGGGCGGAAGTGGATTCCCTGTATGCCTATGTGAATGTGGCGGATGCGGCCAAGCTGGCCCGTCAGGCGGGCACGGTGCAGGGCGTGCGGTTGAAACTGAATGATCTGTTCAGTGCATCGAATCTGGGTTGGACGCTACAGCAGGAACTGGGGCCGAATTATTACACTAGTGACTGGACGAGAAGCCACGGTAACCTTTTCCAAGCCATCAAGATGGAAAAAACCATGATGACGCTATTGCTTAGTTTTATTGTGGCGGTGGCGGCCTTCAACATCATATCCAGCCAGGTCATGTTGGTAACCGAGAAACGCGGCAATATTGCGGTATTGCGTACGTTGGGAGCCTCACCGGGCACCATCATGCGTATTTTCATGGTGCAAGGTACCTTGATTGGTGTGGCCGGGACGTTGTTAGGTACGGTGCTGGGTGTGTTGCTGGCCACCAATGTGAGCAATATTGCCGAGTGGGTGGAAAAAACCTTTAACACTCGTTTATTTGATGCCTATTTTGTGAATTATCTGCCGTCCGAGCTGCAGTGGTCTGATGTGGGCACTATTGTAAGTATCGCATTGTTTATCAGCTTTTCGGCCACCCTTTATCCTTCCTGGCGTGCCAGCCGGGTGCAACCGGCAGAGGCGTTGCGCTATGAATAATTCAACGCCTGTTCTGCAAGCAAAGAAGCTGGTCAAGGCTTATGAAGAGGGTGACAACGAGCTGGAAGTATTGCGCGGTGTGGAGTTGACCGTAAATAAAGGCGACATCCTGGCGATTATTGGTGCCTCCGGTTCTGGCAAATCCACCTTGTTGAATCTATTGGGTGGGCTTGATCATGCGACCCGAGGTTCTGTGGCCATTGCGGGTACCTCAGTGGCGTCGTTGAACGACCGGGAAACCGGTCGACTACGTAACCGCTACTTGGGATTCGTCTACCAGTTTCACCATCTTCTGCCTGAGTTTACCGCGCTGGAAAATGTGGCTATGCCATTATTGATCCGTGGAGACAAGCCGTCGGATTGTCAGGCTCGTTCCGCCGAGATTCTTGAGCGGGTGGGGCTGGGCCCCCGTCTCAAACACAAGCCTTCGGCGTTAAGCGGTGGTGAGCGTCAGCGGGTGGCCATTGCTCGTGCACTGGTGACAGAGCCTGCGCTGGTAATGGCAGATGAGCCCACTGGTAACCTGGATGAGCGAACGGCAGCGCAGGTGCAAGCCCTGATGATCGAATTAAATGAAAAACTGGGCACGGCGTTCATGATCGTGACCCACGACAGGGAGTTTGCCGCCCGCTGCCCGCAACAATACGAGCTACACGATGGGTTACTGCGGCGGCTCTGAACCGCCGCGAGGCTCGTTGGTTTCGTTTTTTTTCTCTTCTTTGGCTTCTAATCGCGCGTCACGGCGCTGAGCCCGTGCGCGCCGGTGCGCGCGTAGATTCCAACTTCGAATTACAGCTAGCCGCCAGCTGACTTTTACTGCCATGTACGCTAATCCGCCAAACCCGAATGCGCATAGCATTGAACCTACCCATAATGGGATGAGCTGTTCCACAAACCAGGCGACGGTGATGCCTTCACCGCTGTGGGGCGGCATTCCCAGCAGCCAGGCGCCAATGCGGTAGGTGAAATAGAAAATCGGCACATAAGTCACTGGATTGGAAATCCATACCAGCATAATCGAAAGCGGCAGGTTGCAGTGGAAGCGCACCGCCAACAGGGCGGCCAACCCCATTTGCAGGGGGATAGGTAACAGACCGGAGAAGATACCGATAAAGGCTGCGCCGGCCAGTGAACGACGGTTAATGTGCCAAAGGTTTGGGTCCGATAGCACTTCCCCGAGAAAACTCAACGACTTGGTTTGTCGAATACGTTCGGGTGTTGGCAGGTATTTGCGGAATATCCGTTTTGGCATTAACTCGCATCTACTGGCTGAATCGGGAGCACATGTGTAGCCCCGGTGCTTTCATGACAGCGGTATCTGGCTGCCGATGAAGGCACTCTACCAGTTTGGTGCTATGCCCGGTACGTTCGAGCCTGACATCGCCGGGAAAAAGTGGGATTAAGAAGGTATGGGTGATCTCTTCTTGTTCCCGCGGGCGCTATTATGCCCGCATCATTAAAGAAGGCATACTGCCACAAAGGCGAGGAAAGGAATTGTTGTTCCTATAGCAGCGCTGATTTCGCTGTTTACATGGGGTTGTGATAGATAAAACCGCGGAGCAAGGATGCGAATGTGGTTAACGACCGCCGCTATCGTGGCGGGTTGCTGGCTGGGTGTATTGTGGCCACTACTGGTGTTAGCGGTTGTTGCAGCGGCTGGGATGTGGCGCTGTCGGGCCCTGTGGCTTGTGTGGTTAATAATTGGTTACGGTTTTGGCGTTTGGCAGCTGAATATAGGATTGATAAAGCGTCTGCCTGCTGATCAGGATCGGGCCGTAGTTAGCCTGCAGGGCGAAGTAGTGGATGTCCCGGTGACTCATCGTGAGTTTCGTTTTGGTCGCTGGCAATGGCGCCAGCAAATACTTTTTTTGGTGTGGGGAAGCGAGGAGTGGCCTGGAAAGCACCAAGTCGTGCTTAATAGCTATGCGCCGCCTGTGCTGCTGGGTGCGGGCGATCGGGTGAGGCTAACGGCGGAACTGAAGGTGCCGCGTGGCCTGTACAACCGCTTCGGTCCTGATCGCAGCCGTTCTGACCTCTCCGCGGGGATAGATGCCCGCGGTACCCTTAAGCAGATATCAGTGGAGGGGAATAACCGCGGTATTGCTGCCTGGCGTGAGCAGTTGTCTTACCGTGTGGAGGAGCGGGTCAGTGGTTCGCCCCTAGGCCAAGCAGTACTTCCTGCTCTGATCGTTGGCAATCGCTCCGGGCTGGAGGCGTCGCTGTGGCAAGCCTTCCAGGTAACGGGAGGCGCCCATCTATTGGCTATTTCCGGCCTGCATATCGCTATTGTGGCCGGCTGGTTCTGGTGGTTGGGCCGGGTGGTGTTTGCCCCGGTTCTTCAGGCGTTGATGCCGGTATTGCGGCGATACTCTCAGCAGCATCTGGCTTGGGTGCCAGCTCTATTAGCGGCAACGGGGTATGCCGCATTGGCGGGATTTAGCCTTCCTACGGTGCGGGCATTGGTCATGCTGATAGTGGTGGCGTTGGCGCAGTGGTGGCGAGTGCCGATTTCGCTGGGGCGAGCATTGGCGTTGGCCTTGCTGGTGGTACTCATGATCATGCCGCTGGCGGCGCTGTCAGAAAGCCTGTGGTTATCCTTCGGGGCGGTGGCATTTATTGCCATGTTAACCCGCAGTCATGGTTCTTGGCGGTTAATCATACTGCTGCCTGTGGTAATGACGATGGCCAGCGCTGGGTTGTTTCATCAATGGACACCCAGCGCACCGCTGGCCAATCTTATATTGGTTCCCTTATACACTGTGTTGGTCATCCCGGCAGCCTTGCTCGGGGCGTTGCTGGACCAAACTTGGTTGCTGCAAGCGGCTGCGACAGGCGTGGAATTGTCTGTGTGGGTGATGACTTGGTTGGCGAACCAGGGGATACCGTCATGGCTCATGCTTCCTTCTACAGTGTCGGGCATTGTGTTGATGTTTGGCTTGATGCTTCTGCTGATGCCATTTGTTCCTTTTCCCAGACGATTGTTGCCGTTCTGTCTATTACCCTGGCTGACACAGCAACCAGAGCCTCTGGCGTCGGGGGAGTGGTCGCTGACCGCTTTCGATGTGGGGCAGGGGCTAGCGGTGGCAATACGAACCCGCGAGCATTTGCTTATCTATGACGCTGGGCCGTCCTGGCCGGGTGGCAGTGTTGCGGCACAGAGCATATCACCGTGGCTGTCTGTCACGGGGCAGAAGGTGGATCGCATGCTGATTAGTCATGGTGACAATGATCATGCTGGTGGCTTGGTAGACTTGCCGTCTGGGGTTGCCTTATTCAGTGGTGAGCCGCATCGAGTACCCGGTAGCCATTTTTGTCGGGCGGGGGATCGTTGGTCGTGGGATGGCGTCTCGTTCACGGTACTGTGGCCCCGAGAAACGGGTCTAAAGAGTAATGCGGCCAGTTGTGTATTGCATGTCGATGGCCCCTTTGGGTCCGTGTTGCTGCCCGGCGATATTGGCGTTCAGCAGGAATATCATTTGCTTGGAACGTTGCCTTCGGTGGACCTGCTGGTGTTGGGGCACCATGGAAGTCAGTCCAGTACTAGCGCCGCGCTACTGCGGCAGTTACAGCCGCGCTTTGCTATCGTCAGTGCGGGTTACCGGAACCGGTTTAATCATCCTCATCCAGCGGTGTTGGGTCGGCTGGATAGCGCTGGCATCACCGTTCTGCGTACCGACAGAGATGGCATGATTGTGTTTCGGCAGGGGGGCGCAGATAATGGCCGGCTTATAACAAAATGGCGGCAAGCGTATGCTCGGCCTTGGCATGGGCCGGCCGTTTGGCGTCTCTGGTAATATGATTTGTGCGAATGGGGAGAAGTTAAGGTGCAGGATCTTGTGCAGTCCGGAGGCTGGATGATGCTTCCGATCTTGATCTGTTCGGTGGTGGCGTTGGCTATTGTGGTAGAGCGCTTCTGGACCTTGCGGCCCAGTAAATTGGCACCGGCGGACACCGTGCCCCAAGTGCAGGCGTTGCTCAAGCGCGGTCTGCTCAACGAGAGCAACCTGGTAAAATTGCGTGACAGCTCACCGCTAGGGCGTATTCTGGCCACTGGCTTGGCCAATGCCCGACATGGTCGCGAAATCATGAAAGAAAGTATTCAGGAAAGTGCCACGGGAGTGGTGCATGAACTGGAAAAATTTCTCAGCACGCTGGGGTCTATTGCGGCCATTACCCCATTGCTAGGGTTGCTTGGTACCGTGGTCGGGATGATCGATGTGTTTGCGGCCATCATGATCCACGGTACCGGTGATGCGGCACAGTTGGCTGGCGGTATTTCTCAAGCATTGTTGACCACTGCTGCGGGCTTGGTTGTAGCGATTCCGGCCATTTTCTTTCATCGCTTCTTTGTACGTCGGGTGGAAGAAATCACTGTTGAGTTGGAGCAAAGCGCTGTTCACGTGGTGGATCTGGTGCACGGTGATCGTGAGGCAGAACCGGGGGACAAGGCGTGAAATTTCCCCGGCCCAGCCAGGAGGAAATTAGCGTTAACCTAACACCTTTGATTGATGTGGTGTTTTTGCTGCTAATTTTTTTCATGGTATCGACGACGTTCGATGATAAAACGCAACTGTCGATTACCCTGCCGGAAGCGGACGGGGTTCCCTTAGCGCAGATAAATGATCAGGTTGAAGTGACCATTACCTCCACCGGCGATTACTTGGTGAACGGTGAGAGACTTACTGCCAGTGACAGCAATAGCCTACGTACTGCATTGTTACGGCTAGGCCAGGATAAAGTGAACTACCCCTTACAAATTTACGCGGATGCCAATGTGGCCTATCAAGCGGTCGTGCGTGTTTATGACGTGGCCGGGCAACTGGGTTTTGTTAAGCTATCGCTCACCACTCGCGAATCCCCCAATGAGGCACAATGAGTCAATCTCTCCCTGCTGAGGACGTGTGGCCTACCTATAAACGGCTGCTGAGCTACGTTCGCCCATACTGGTTCATGCTGATTCTCAGCGTTATTGGCTACGCCCTGTATGCTGGCACCCAGGCGGGGGCAGCGCAATTGGCTGGCTTCCTTGGGGAAACCATCGTCAATCCGACCGATACACGGGTCTTGATTGTGTCAATTGCACCGTTGGTACTGGTGCTCTTCCAAGGGCTTGGCCAGTTCATGGGCAGTTATTCCATGAACTGGGTAGCTCAACAAATCGTCTACGTATTGCGCAATGATGTGTTCGAGCATGTTCTGAAACTTCCCCAGTCGGAATACCATCGCAACGCTTCCGGGCGCATCATGTCGAAGATTATTTTCGATGCCCAGCAGGTCACCAGTGCCGGTACGGATGCGATCATCGTGATTATTCGCGAAGGTCTGACGGTGGTGGGGCTGTTCAGTTTTCTGCTATGGCAGAACTGGAAGCTGACGTTAATCCTGGTAACAGTGGTTCCTTTAATTGCGCTGGTAATGAATATTACCAGTAAACGGTTCAGGAAAATTAGTCGTCGTATTCAGTCTTCCATGGCCAACATTACTCACTTTCTGGGTGAAGCCATTGAAGGCAGTGGAGAGGTGAAGATTTTTGGTGGCCAGGCTCAGGAGGCAGACCGTTTTCATAACGTAAGTCGTAGCTTTGCCAAACAGAACGTGAAACTCAACGCTAGCAAGATCGCAAGCACGGTGATCGTGCAATTGTTTGTGGCGGTGGGTATTGGCTTCATTACTTATTTGTATATTCACCTGATGGGTGAAGATCTTACGGTGGGGGGCTTTCTGTCTTATATCACCGCTGCCGGCATGATCCAAAAACCGCTCAAGCAGCTCACGGATGTGAATGTGAAGGTTCAGCGCGGTGTCACCGGTGCTGCCAGTCTGTTTGAGCTGCTTGATACTGAGCAGGAAACGGATACGGGTACCTATACTGTAGCGACCAAGGTTGACGGCAATATCGACTTTGAAGGGGTGAGCTTTGGTTATGATCCGGCCTCACCGGTGGTGCGTCAGCTCAACTTTTCGATCAAGGCCGGGGAAACTGTGGCGCTGGTGGGGCGTTCCGGAGCAGGCAAAAGTACCATTAGCGCGATGCTGCCGCGCTTTTTTGATCCAGACCAAGGCCGTATTTTACTTGATGGTATTCCCTTGCAGGAGTATCAGCTGAGCGAGTTGAGAAACCAGATTGCGATGGTGAGTCAGCGAGTTGTTCTGTTTAACGACAGTGTGCGTAACAATATTGCCTACGGTGAGCTACGCAGCTCAGACGATGCGTCCATCATAAAAGCGGCAAAGGACGCCCATGCCTGGTCCTTTATTGAGCAGCTTGAACATGGCTTGGATACCTTGTTGGGCCAAGACGGTGTGCAATTGTCCGGTGGTCAGCGTCAGCGCATTGCGATTGCGCGGGCGTTGCTCAAGGATGCCCCGGTTTTGATTCTTGACGAAGCGACCAGTGCACTGGACTCTGAGTCCGAACACCATATCCAGCAGGCGCTGGAGCAGGTGATGCAAGGCCGCACTACCTTGGTCATTGCCCATCGCCTGTCTACCATTGAAAAAGCGGACCGCATTATGGTGCTTGATCAAGGCCAGTTGATTGAGCAGGGTTCCCACCAGCAATTACTGGAAAAAAACGGGCTGTATACGCAAATGTACCGGATGAACTTTTCCGAGGAGTAATCGGGCGACATGGGGTCACTGAGCGAATGGGTTCAACAGGGTTGGTATAAGGGCAGTCCCTGGCTGGTTCCACTACGGCCTTTGTCGGCACTGGTGTCGTTTGAAGCTAGGCGCCGGCTACAACGGTTCAGAAAACAGCGACCGCGTCCTCCTGTGCCGGTATTGGTGGTGGGTAATATCACTGTAGGGGGGACAGGCAAAACCCCGTTGGTAATCGCTCTGGTAGAGGCTGCCCGCTCCAGGGGATTAAAGGTAGCAGTCGTATCGCGCGGGTTTGCGGGTAAAACTAACCATTACCCTCAGCATGTAACCGCTAGCAGCGATGCCTTGGATATGGGCGATGAACCTGTGTTGATTGCTCGCCGTACGGGCGTTCCGGTGGTGCTGGATCCTGATCGTCGTAATGCCCTGGATGTGGCTATCCGTGAATACGCCCCGGATTTGGTGATCAGCGATGATGGCTTGCAGCATTATGCCCTGCCGCGCAGCGCCGAAGTGGTGGTCGTGGATGCTCAACGCGGTCTGGGTAATGGGCGTTGTTTGCCGGAGGGGCCATTAAGAGAGCCTGCCACCAGGCTCAAGGAAGTGGATTTCGTTATCAGCACTGGCGGTGGCTGGGCCGGGGCTTATCCCATGATTATGCGCCCTTCAGGGGTCACCTGTCTGGCCGATAACCGTACCCTGACGCCTGATGATTTTCTGCGTCTTCATCCCCAGGTTCATGCGGTCGCCGGTATCGGTAATCCCAAGCGGTTTTTTAACCTGCTCAGTATTCTCGGTCTAAGTGCCACGCCTCACGTTTTCCCTGATCATCATGCCTACCAGCCGGCGGATCTGGCATTTACTGATGGGTTGCCGGTTTTGATGACGGAAAAGGATGCGGTGAAGTGCGCACCTTTCGCCGAGCCCCACTGGTGGTTTGTTCCGGTCACTGCGAGTTTGCCGGAAGGCTTGCTGGACCAGATGCTCGACCGAGCGCTAGGAAAAGAATAGCGACAAGCTTCATGCTGCAATGGGCCTTAGCTTTTGTTTTTAATTTGAAGTACGCAGTCCGTGCTCAATCCTTGGGCGAGACCCACGAAGCTTAAGAAACGATAGGCCTTTGCGAGTGTTGTGGCTTAATGCTTGGAGCTTGTGATAATGACGAGGTTTCAATGAGCTTTTACGTAGTTGTGCCGGCACGGTATGCGTCTACCCGTTTGCCGGGCAAGCCGTTGGCGGATATTGCCGGGAAAACCATGGTGGAGCGGGTGGCGCAGCGCTGCCAGCAAAGTGATGCTGATCAGATTTATGTGGCTACCGACGATCGTCGTATTGCCGATGTGCTGGGTGACACCGTGCCCGTGGTTATGACGCGAGAGGATCATCCTTCTGGGACAGATCGTCTTCAAGAGGTGGCTACAAAACTTGCCTTGGCCGACGACGACATTATCGTCAATGTACAGGGTGACGAGCCGTTAATCCCCCCTGCGGTGATCAATCAAGTGGCGGCAAACCTGGCGGCGAACCCGGACTGCCAGATGGCGACCCTGTGTGAAGCCATCGAAAATTCTGATGACCTATTTAATCCTAATGTGGTGAAAGCCGTCTTCGATAATAGGGGCAAGGCATTATATTTTTCCCGAGCGCCGGTGCCTTGGCACCGTGATGCCTTTGCCGATGGCCAACAAGATTTGTCGGGTGGGCAGTGGTGGAGGCATATCGGCATTTATGCATATCGGGTAGCTTTTTTGCATCAGTATGTGCAATGGCAGCCGGCGACACTGGAGAAGCTGGAGTCTTTGGAGCAGCTCCGCGCTATGGCCAATGGGGTAGCGATTCATGTGGAGCCTGCCTGTGAAGTGGTTCCTGGCGGTGTGGATACACAGACGGATCTTGAACGTTTGCGAGCCCAGCTGGGAGGCCAATAATGAGCGTGTCTGTGTTATTTGTTTGTCTCGGGAATATTTGCCGTTCGCCTACCGCTGAAGTGGTTTTTCGGACGCGAGTGAAGGCAGCTGGGCTTGAGGACCGTATTCACATAGATAGCGTTGGAACCGGTGATTGGCATATCGGTAAGGCGCCGGACCCGCGTACTCAAGAGGCGGCTTTGCGGCGAGGATATTCAATGGCGGCTTTGCGAGCACGGCAGGTCAGTCCTGCGGACTTTGCCAACTTTGATTGGGTGTTGGCCATGGATAACGCCAACCTAGCGGATCTTGAGGTTATGCGCCCGGCATCGTACCAAGGAACTCTCGCGCGGTTTTTGGATTTTGCAGACCACACTGGGGTGCAGGAAGTGCCCGATCCTTATTATGGCGGCGAAGACGGTTTCGACACGGTGTTGGACTTGATTGAAGAGGGTGCCGATGGATTGTTGCGCCGTGTGCGGGAGCAGCTGTGAGCGAGTCGGTACCACCAACCCACACTTTCACACAGATTGATGATGCGGATTTGACGGGGCTGAACACCCTAGGCCTGCCGGCCCGGGCTCAACGTTTAGCTCGTCCGACTACTTTGGATGCGTTGTCTCAGGTCTTGGCAGAGCGAAATCCCGCTGAGCCGCTTTTTGTGATCGGCGAAGGCAGTAATTTGGTGATTTGCTCTGATCTGCCGGGCTTGACGTTAAGCTTAGCAATCGATGGCATGTCCCTGGTTAAGCAAGATAATACGCATGTGTGGGTCGCTGCGGGCGCGGGTGTGCATTGGGATGATTTGGTGGCCTGGACCGTGGAGCAGGGTTGGCAGGGGTTGGAAAACTTATCTCTGATTCCCGGCACGGTAGGGGCTGCGCCTTTTCAGAATATTGGCGCCTATGGTGTAGAGCTGTCACAGTTGCTTGAGCAGGTGACGGTGATGGATGTGGTTACCGCTCAAGTAACGCACTTTGCTGGCAATGAATGTGAATTTGCTTATCGCGATAGCCGTTTCAAAAGCCGAGACCGTGGCCGTTATATCATTACCGGCATTGAGCTGCGTCTGAATAAAATGCCGCAGTGTAATGTGAGTTACGGGCCGCTTAAGGCCCGCTTTGGGCACTTGTCGCAAGCAGATATTCTCCCCGCCGCGGTTCGCGAGCATGTGATTGCGGTGCGCCAGAGTAAGCTGCCGGCTCCTGATGTGTTGGCTAACGCAGGGAGTTTTTTTAAAAACCCGGTGGTAACAAAAGAGCGGGGGGATGCGTTAAAGAGGCGCTTTGCGGATTTGGTGGCGTATACGCAACCGGATGGTGTGAAGCTGGCAGCAGGATGGTTAATCGAGCAGGTCGGCTGGAAGGGAAAACGGTTGGGACCAGTTGGTATGCATAGCGAGCAAGCGCTGGTGTTGGTCAATCACGGTAATGCTACCAGTGCGGATGTCATTGCGTTGGCAGAGGCTGTGTGTGCTGATGTGCAGGAGAAATTTGGTGTTGCGCTAGAACAGGAGCCAGTGTTGTTGCCATAGAGGCATGGCGGTGGTTAATTCCAGCATATTATAGCTGGAGCAAAGAATGGACCCACAAAAAAGCCCGCTATAAAGCGGGCTTTTTTGTGGGTGGGATTTCCTCAGTCGTCTGAAGGAGATTCCGTTTGTTGCGCCTTGGCAGTGGCTTCCTGAGCAGCGAGCTGCTCACGGCGGCGTTGGCGCGGGTCGTTGCTGGCTCGGCCCTGTTCCGCGGCGGCCGGCTTAGCTTCTGCTTTGACGGCTTTCACTTCGGTGGCACGGCTGGGTAGCTCATTGCTGGCCGGTGCTGGTTTGGGCTTTTCTTCTACCTTGGGCGCCGGAGCGGCAGGGGTAGGTTTGTAGCCTGGAGAGCGCGGGTCATTGCTGGCACGGCTTGGTGCTGCCGGCTCGGCGGTGACCGGTTTTTCCTCTGACTTATTTTCTTCAGCTGGCTTGGCCGGAGCTGGAGTTTGGGTCGGTGCGGCTGTTGCCGGTTGAGCGGCTACTGGAGCGGCGTTGGTGGTTGCCGCTTGCTGTGGCGCAGAGGGCGCCGGCTTGTCGTCAGTGCTGGCCGCTTTGGGGGTATCAGCTTTGGGCTGCTGAGGCGTGCTGTCGGCGGTCGGGGTCGGTTGTTCCTGCGCCGGAGCAGCGGTGGTGGTGTCGCTGGCTGTGGGCTGAGCGCTGGCGGGTTTGTCGTCCTCGACTTTTGGTGCGGCGGTGGTTTGCGCAACCGGGGCTTTGGTGACGGGCGGTTGTTCAGCAGCAGGTTGCTGTACCTTGGCCGGAGCAACGGTTTGTTCCTGCTTCGGTTCAGCTGCGGCTTGCGGTTGGTTGGTAACGGGTGATTGCTCGTTGAGCGGTGCCGTCTTGTCTGTCGCTGCCTTTTTGGGGGTATCGTCGCGCTTCGCTTGTGCGGAAGGTTCCTGCGCCGGTACCAGCTTGGTCGCCGGGTGACCTTCGTCATCCACAGGTGCCGGCTGTTCGTTGCGTGGCGGCTTAGGGGCCGCAGTGCGCTGAGCTTTGGCCGGTTGAGCTACGCCACCATCGCTGTTGTTAGCTTTGTTGGGGCGCTGTCGCTCGCGCAAGGGACGGTTGTCCTTGGCATCGGTGCGGCGGGGGGCTTTCGGGCCCTTGTCGCTGCTTTTGCCGTCGGCACCATCAGCGGCGTTATCCTGTTTACGGGTGCGCGGCTTGGCTCCTTCGCTTACCTTGCTATCAGGCTTGTTGTCGTTACGGTTACCGTTTCGGTTGTCATTGCGACCTTCGCCACGGCTGTCGTTGTTGCGATTGTTACGACGGTTGTCATTGCGACCACGGCGCTCGTTACGGTTGCCGTCATCCTTGGTATCGGCTCGGCCATCGTTGCGGTTGTCGGCAGCGCGATTGTCCGCTTGACGGTTATCATTCTTGCGACCGCTATCTTTGTCGTTTTGACGCTTGTTGCGGGTGTTGCGATTGTCGTTATCACCGGCTTTGCCGCCATCACGCTTGTTGCGGTTATCGTTCTTAGCGCGGTTATCGCTGTTATTACTGTCGTTGCGGTTGTTGCCGCCACGGCCACGATTGCTTTGTTGCTGGCGAGGCTTGTTGTCGCTTTTGCGTTGGGGGGCGTCTTTCTTCGCCTTGGCTGGTTTGGGTTCGGCGGTGAACACTTGAGCCAACCAAGAGAATAGGCGGGCAAGCAATCCCAGATTTTGCACTTGCGCAGTCGGGGCCGCGACGACCGGTTTGGGCGGCGGCGGGGCAGTATCCGGTGCCATTAGTCTGACGGCCGGCTCTTGGGTTTTAATTTCAGTGTCTTGAGCGGAAGCAATATCTGCATCCTTGGTGCCTTCCAGCAGATCCATCTCATGGCTCAGCTGGGTGGACGTTTGGTCATCTCGGATGCGTTCCACTTCAAAGTGGGGCGTGTCCAGGTTCTGGTTGGGGATAATGACTACCCGCACTTTGTGGTTCTTCTCAATGGCGCGTAGCGGATCACGCTTTTCATTGAGTAGGTAGGTGGCCACGGCTACTGGTACTTGGGCTTGGATTTCGCCGGTGCGCTCTTTCATCACTTCTTCTTCGATAAGACGAAGGATGCTCAGCGCCAGGGACTTCACATCACGGATGTGGCCTTGGCCATCACAACGCGGACAAACGATACTGGACGTTTCACCCAGGCTCGGGCGCAGGCGCTGACGGGACAGCTCCAATAAACCAAACCGGGAGATGCGGCCTAGCTGGATGCGGGCACGGTCTGCTTCCAGGGCATCGCGCATGCGATTTTCCACGTCGCGCTGGTTGCGTGCTGGGCCCATGTCGATGAAATCCACCACGATCAGGCCGCCGATATCACGCAGGCGCAGCTGGCGGGCAATTTCTTCCGCCGCTTCCAGGTTGGTCTGCAGAGCGGTCTCTTCGATGTCTGCGCCTTTGGTGGCGCGGGAGGAGTTGATGTCGATGGACACCAAGGCCTCTGTCGGGTCGATCACGATTGAGCCACCGGAGGGTAACTTCACTTCCCGCTCAAAGGCGGTTTCGATTTGAGACTCAATCTGGAAACGGGAGAACAGTGGGGTTTCGTCGTCGTACAGTTTGATTTTGTGCTGGAAGTCCTGCATTACCTGCTGAACGAAACCTTGGGCTTCATCATAAACTTTCTTGGAATCGATCAGGACTTCGCCGATATCTTTGCGCAAGTAGTCACGAATGGCGCGGATGATAACGTTGGATTCCTGATAGATCAGGAAAGGTGCCTTGCGATCCTGTGAGGCATCGTCGATGGAGGTCCACAGTTTCAGTAGGTAGTTCAGGTCCCACTGTAATTCCTCAGCACTGCGGCCCAGCCCAGCGGTGCGCACGATAACCCCCATTTCGTCGGGGATGTTCAGGGCGCCTAGGGCTTCTTTCAGCTGAGCCCGCTCTTCCCCTTCGATACGGCGGGAAATGCCGCCGGCGCGAGGATTATTGGGCATTAGCACCAAATAGCGACCCGCCAAGCTAATAAATGTGGTGAGGGCGGCGCCTTTGTTGCCCCGCTCTTCTTTGGCCACCTGGACAATAACTTCTTGGCCTTCCTTGATGACTTCCTTGATGTTAATGCGGCCCTGGATGTCCTTGGGATCTTTTTGGAAGTACTGGCGGGAAATTTCTTTGAGGGGAAGAAAGCCATGGCGCTCTGCGCCAAAATCCACAAAGGCGGCTTCCAGGGACGGTTCTACCCGGGTGATCTTGCCTTTATAAATGTTGGCTTTTTTTTGTTCCCGCGTGCGGTGTTCGATATCCAGGTCATACAGACGTTGTCCGTCGACCAGTGCCACCCGTACTTCTTCAGGGTGAGTGGCGTTAATAAGCATACGTTTCATGGTGTTACCACAAGTTTGTGGTGGCATGAGGCAGGGCCGGGTATAACCGGTAGCAGACCAAGGGGAGTGCTGTGGCAGGCATGTCACGGGTAGGGCGGGCGCACGCTGAGCGTGTGGATCGCTTTCCTTGGTGATCGTATTGCCTGAGTTAGCGGCTCTCCGAGTTGTGTGCAATGTTTAGTGCGTAATCATGCTGGCAGTTGGCCAGTCTGTAATGCTTCACGCGATTGCCGTGGTTATCATCACACAGCAATGTGTAAACTCTTGTCTGTCTGTTTTCCAGGTCGTTTGACCAGCGCTGCAGGCCACCATCGTTAATGTTCAGGGCCCGTTTTCGGGCGCTGTAAATGGGTCTTCTGCAGCGTAAGCCCAGTTCCGTATAGGGTATTTCCCGTGTGGAAGGTGGGCCTGACGCTTTTTCTGTGACCGTGTGGCGGGCTCTGTCTTCATCGGCTGTAGCCGGAGAGGGCCGAACGGCGAATGTTCGCTGCGCGTCACCGTTGCCTATTTCAGGTCGACGCTTGACTATAGCAATAAAAGGCCAGTGGGATCAATCAGATAGATTGCTGGTATCGCTTGGTCAGATGCAGACATTTCCTCCGATCGCGCTTAGAATCGCGCCATGTCAGAAGATACCCCCGCAGCGAACAGGGTGACGTTTGTCACCATTGATGAAGGCCGGCACGGTCAGCGCCTGGATAATTTCTTGTTTACTCACCTTAAAGGTGTGCCCAAGTCTCGAGTTTACCGGATTATCCGGTCCGGAGAGGTGCGGGTTAACAAGGGGCGAGCCAAGCAGACCACCCGACTGTGTACTGGCGATGTGGTGCGTGTCCCGCCCATTCGCACCAGTGACTCCACCGCGCCTGCGGCGGTGAGTGAGGGCTTGGCTGAGCGTCTGCGCCGGGCCTGTGTCTATGAAGATGATCAGTTATTTGTTTTTAATAAACCTGCGGGCTTAGCGGTGCATGGAGGCAGTGGCGTCAGCCTGGGCTTGATTGAAGCGTTACGGGTGATGTTCCCGCAAGAGCGGGAGCTGGAGCTGGTGCACCGACTGGATCGCGATACCAGTGGTTTGATCATGGTGGCCCGTCGGCGCTCGTTTCTGCGTAAACTGCAGCGCTTGATGCAGGGCGGCCAGATTGAAAAACGTTACTGGCTTCTCTGCCAAGGGTTTAAGGGTAAGGAGCGCACGCTGGATGCGCCCTTATTGAAAATGATGAATGGCAATGAGCGTATCGTCAGAGTATCGCGTGAGGGCAAACCCTCTGTGACGCATTTTCGCCTCCTTGAGCGGTTTGCTCAGGCGCAGTTGGTGGAGGCTACCCTGGAAACCGGCCGCACCCACCAAATTAGAGTGCATAGTCAGTTTGGGGGCTTTGCACTGCTGGGTGATAGCAAGTACGGCATCGCTAAAGGGGAGGCGTTGTTGGCTGAAATTGGCCGCCGCCGGCTCTGCTTACATGCCCGAACTCTGGTTTTTGTGCACCCGAATACGGGTAAAAGGCTGACGGTTACCGCGCCGCTGGATGATGACTACGAGGCCATTTTGACTGCCCTGAGGAGCAAACCATGAGTGTTGTTCGCCCCTACGACCTGGTGATTTTTGATTGGGACGGCACAGTGATGGATTCCACGGGGCGCATTGTGAGCTGCATGCAGCTGGCAGCGGTGGACATGGCGTTGCCGTCATTGGCTGATTCGGTAGTTTGCAGCATTATTGGGCTAGGGTTGCCGGAAGCCATCGCTACACTCTATCCGCAGCTGGATGCTGCTGGCATTGTTGCCATGCGTGATCGTTATGCGTTTCATTTTATTGCCGCCGAGCAGACACCCAGTGCCCTTTATCCGGCTGCTGAGCAGGTTTTGATTTACCTGCGTGAGCAGGGTCTTAAGCTGGCAGTGGCAACCGGAAAGAGTCGCAAGGGGTTGCAGAGGGTGTGGGGCAATACCGGCCTAGAACGTTATTTTGATGCTTCCAGATGCGCCGACGAAAGCCATTCTAAGCCGCACCCAGCCATGGTGCTGGAACTGCTGGAGGCGATGGCAGTGCCTGCTGAGCGGGCCGTGGTGGTGGGTGACACCACCTATGATCTGGAGATGGCCCGTGCTGCTAGGGTAGACCGCATAGGGGTGAGTTATGGTGCGCATCCAGTTGAGCAGTTGCTCCCATGCGAGCCCTTGGCGGTGATCGATCGTTTGGACCATTTGTTGCCGCTAGTGGGGTTGGCAGCGTCTGAATTTGTAATGGAGAGCGTATGACTATGAATAATCAGCCATCTTCTCAGCCCCCTCAGAATGAGCGGGAATGGAAGCTGATAGAGAAATTACTGGGCCAGGCCCAAGATGAGCAGCGTAAATCCCGTCGTTGGGGTATTTTCTTCAAGGCCCTGACCTTTGTGTATCTGTTTACCTTGTTGGTGATAGTGATTCCGGGCAAAACCGGTTCTGCTGTGACCATGGCGGAAGCCCATGTGGGGATCGTAGATGTGAACGGCGTGATTGCGCCGGATCAGGAGGCGAGTGCGGACTTGATCGTCACCGGCTTAACGAGAGCCTTTGAAGCGGAAAACACCACCGCCGTTCTATTGAAAATCAACAGCCCAGGTGGCTCACCAGTACAATCTAATCAGGTGTACAACGCCATCAAGCGGCTGCGGGCTGAATACCCGGAAAAGAAACTGTATGCGGCGATTACCGATGTGGGTGCCTCTGGGGCGTACTTTATTGCCTCCGCTGCAGATGAAATCTATGCGGACCCGGCCAGCATTGTAGGCTCCATTGGCGTGATCATGGCTGGCTTTGGGCTGGAGCAGGCGGCCGACAAACTGGGCGTGGAGCGCCGTGTGTTTACCGCTGGCGAAAACAAGGATTTGATGGATCCGTTTTCACCGGTGAAGCCAGCCCATCGCAAACACGTACAAACCATGCTGGATGATATTCATCAGCAGTTTATTGCGGCGGTGAAGAAGGGGCGCGGCAATAGGTTGAAAGTTGATGGGCATCCAGAATTGTTTTCCGGCTTGTTCTGGACTGGCGAGCGGGCTATGGATTTGGGTCTGATTGATGGACTAATGAGCCCGGGGCAGGTGGTTCGCGAAGTGGTAGGCGAGGAGGAGATGCTCAACTACAGTGCCAGCCGCTCTCCTATGGAAGAGTTTATTCGCCGTTTTGGGGTTTCCATTGGCGAAGGCGTGGCTACGCAGCTGGGGTTGAGTGCATCGCCGGTGATTCGTTAATCATAATGGCGAGAAACGAGAAGAGACGCGTTCCGAAACCCCAAGGGCGTTCGGTTCCCGCCTCTTCCCTTTATAGAATAGAGGCAGCTGGTTATAGGGGCAGCTGGACGCCTTCTGCAGCCAGAAATTCGGTTAATATAATTAAAGGCAGGCCTACCAGTGTATTCGGGTCGCGTCCTTCCAAGGCTTTGAACAGCACAATGCCGAGGCCCTCGGATTTGAAGCTGCCAGCACAATTCAGGGGCTGTTCGATGTCCACGTAGCGTTCAATCTGCGCTGGTTTCAAGGTGCGGAACTGCACATGGAAAGGGTCACAGACCACTTGGCTACGGCCAGTGGCGGTATTGAGCAGGCACAAACCCGTCAGGAAACTGACCCGCTTGCCGCTGGCGGCGCTGAGTTGACGAATAGCGGTGTCGCGGTCGCCGGGTTTGCCCAGTACTTGATTGCCAATAACGGCAACCTGGTCGGAGCCGATAATTAGCGTGTTCGGGTGTTGGTCTGCGAGGGCCAGCGCTTTTTCCCGGGCCAGGCGCATTACCAAGGCGGTAGGGCTTTCATCCTCATGCCGGGATTCGTCGATATCCGGGCTCTGGTGGATAAAATCCAGTTTCAGCTTGTCTAATAGTTGGCGCCGAAACGGCGATGAAGAGGCGAGTAACAGGGTAGGTGTCTGGTCAGTCATAGGGGTCTCCGCGCTTTGCGGGGGCAAGTGTAAGGATTATTTTTTCATGACGCACGAAAAACCCTGTTGACTCAGGTGTTTAGTGCCTCACATTAACTTTGACAGCGGGGCCTCGCGGCCCTAGAATTGCGCGCTTATGTTTTCAGGGCAACTGCCACAGTTCCTCGATCCTCGCAAATATGCGGATCAAGGTCGCATCGTTGAAGGCCAGCTTACCGTTGGAGACCTGCCACGCCTGCAGGAATACCGCGATAGCTTGGACCAGCCAGTAGCAATATCGCTGGCGTTCGATCGTGATGATGAGGGGCATCGGCGTATCGAGGGCGAGGTTAGCACCGTATTGGTGCTGCCATGTCAGCGCTGCCTGGAGCCAGTGAGTTATTCTATTACTGCCCATATCGATGTGGCGTTGGTTTGGAATGAGGATCAGGCCAAGGCATTGCCGGGGCGACTGGATCCTTGGTTGGTTGGCGAAGAACGCATGGTTCTTACCGATCTAATCGAAGAGGAGCTGTTGCTGGCTATGCCACTGGTGGCTCTGCATGACTCTTGCCCGACAGCTTTACCGCAGGACAGCGGTAAACCTGAGAAACACGAAAACGCGGATAATCCTTTTGCCGTGCTGGCCAAATTAAAAGGTCAAGGCAAGTAAATTCAGGCTGAATAAACGCCCGAGGAGCTCGAAATGGCTGTTCAAAAGAACCGTAAAACCCGTTCAAAGCGTGGCATGCGCCGCTCTCACGATGCGCTGCCTGCCGCTGCGCTGACTGAAGATAGCAACACTGGTGAAGTGCACCGTCGTCACCACATTTCTCCGGATGGCATGTACCGTGGCCGCCAGGTGATCAGTCAGGGTGATTCTGACGACGAATAAGTTGTATGAAAATGGGAGCTGCGGCTCCCGTTTTTCTGTGCCGGTCTGGCCTTGCGCTGCCCTTATTGTGCAGTAACAGCCCAGTTTCAGTGGCGCACTGAAATCCTCCTTCGGGAGGATTTTTTGTAAGTGGATTTGTGATTGAAGGCGGAGAATATGTTACCGCCGAACGTTTTTTGTCAGAATGCCTCCAAATTTGAATATAAGGAAGCAGCCCATGACGGTTGTGACGCTAGCAGTGGATGCCATGGGGGGCGATCACGGCTTGTCCGTAACAGTGCCCGCCGTGGCAGCCATGCTGTCTCGCCATGAGCACATGCACATTATCTTGGTTGGCCAACTTGAACCGTTAACTAGCGCCTTGTCTCAGGCTAATATCGCTGATCACCCGCGTATTACTGTTCAGCCAGCCACGGAAGTGGTGGCAATGGATGATCCCGTCGCCGTTGCTCTGCGGCAAAAGAAGGACTCGTCCATGCGTGTGGCCATCAATATGGTCAAGGAAGGGCGTGCCCAGGCAGCGGTCAGCGCCGGCAATACTGGTGCCTTGATGGCGGTGAGCCGTTTTGTGTTGAAAACCCTTCCCGGGGTAGATCGCCCCGCCATTTGTACGGCTATTCCCACGGCCAATGGCCATTGTCACATGCTCGACTTAGGCGCCAATGTGGATTCAGAGCCCGCGCACTTGCTGCAGTTTGCCTTGATGGGGCAGGCGGTGGTGCGTGCTGTTGATGGGGTGGAGCATCCTCGTGTGGCGTTACTGAATATTGGTGAAGAAGACATCAAGGGTAACGAACAGATTAAGGAGGCGGCAGGGCTGTTGCGTGAAGCCCAAGGTCTCAACTATGTGGGCTTCGTGGAAGGTAATGGCATCTTTTCAGGCGAGGCCGATGTGGTGGTGTGTGATGGTTTTGTTGGTAATGTCTCGCTAAAAACCATGGAAGGTGTAGCCAAAATGATTGGCAACATGTTGCGCCAAGAAATCAAACAGTCCTGGCTGCGCAAACTATGCGGCTTGTTTGCGTTGCCGGTGTTGATTGGGCTCAAAAAGCGCATGGACCCGGATCACTATAATGGCGCCAGCCTTGTTGGCCTGCGTGGCGTGGTGGTGAAGAGCCACGGTGGTACCAGCAAGGAAGGTTTTGCCTGTGCGCTGGAAGTGGCTCAGCTGGAGGCGCGCCGTAACGTACCGTCCTTGATTAGTGATGCACTGGGTCAGCCCGGCACTCACTAAATTATGCGTCGGGGCTGGCTGGCCCCGAATGTCTATTCATACTTTGTTTCAGGCCTGACCGGACAGCGAAAGCGAAAGCCGGCATACTGCGGCCTGCCTATTTTCAAGGGGATGTTGCATGTCCAAGACAGCCTTTATTTTTCCTGGCCAAGGGTCTCAGGGCCTGGGGATGCTCAGTGAGTTCGCCGAACGTCCGGCGGTGAAGCAAACCTTTCAGGAAGCCTCTGGTGCGCTGGATCAGGACCTCTGGGCGTTAGCCCAAGAAGGGCCAAAAGAAGCGCTCAATCAGACAGAAATCACTCAGCCTTTACTGCTGACCGCAGGCGTTGCCCTGTGGCGTTTGTGGGAACAGAGCGGTGGCCCACGGCCGAATGTGTTGGCAGGGCATAGCCTGGGTGAGTACACGGCGCTGAGTTGCGCCGGAGTCATTAATCTGGGTGATGCCGTGCGGCTGGTGCGTACTCGTGGCCAGTTGATGCAGCAGGCCGTTGGCCAGGGTGAAGGCAGCATGGCTGCCATTCTCGGGTTGGATGATGATCAGGTTCGCAGCGCTTGTGAGCAGGCAGCTCAGGGCGGCGTTGTTGAGGCTGTCAATTTTAATGCGCCAGGACAGGTGGTTATTGCCGGTTCAGCGGATGCGGTTGAGCGGGCTATTGCAGCCTGTAAAGAGGCTGGTGCGAAACGTGCCATGGCGCTTCCGGTCAGTGTGCCGTCCCATTGTGCGTTGATGAAACCTGCCGCTGCACAGCTTGCCGATACCTTGAGTGATACCCGTTTTCACGCGGCGGAAATGCCGGTGATCAATAATGTGGATGTGGCCATGGAAACGGATCCGGAGAAAATTCGTGATGCGTTGATTCGCCAACTTTATTCACCGGTGCGCTGGGTGGAAACCATTCAGGCACTGCAAGAGCAGGGTGTTGGTCATCTTTATGAGTGTGGCCCGGGCAAGGTTTTGTGTGGTTTGGTGAAACGCATTGACCGGGAATTGGCCGCTCGTCCGCTGGAAACAGAGGCAGCTTTCACGGCTGCTCTGCAAGGAGAATAAGCATGTCAGACAAGAAAGTGGCACTGGTAACCGGCGCTAGCCGGGGCATCGGCCGGGCGATTGCCGAACAACTGATTGCGAATGGTTTTTTTGTGGTTGGCACGGCTACTACTGACAAAGGGGCTGCCGCCATTGGCGATGCGTTGGGCGAAAACGGTGCCGGCAAGAGGCTTGATGTGGCAGACAAGACGTCGGTGGACGCCACCCTCAAGAGCATCAACGAAGAGTTTGGTGCTCCTTTGGTGTTGGTGAATAACGCGGGTATTACCCGCGATAACATCATGCTTCGGATGAAGGAAGATGAATGGGATGATGTGATCAATACTAATCTCAATTCCCTTTATCGTGTTAGCAAGGCATGCTTGAAAGGCATGACGAAAGCGCGTTGGGGCCGGATTATCAATATCAGCTCGGTGGTCGGCACCATGGGTAACGCAGGGCAAGCCAATTACGCGGCCGCTAAAGGCGGCGTAGAAGGTTTCTCAAGGGCATTGGCCCGCGAGCTTGGCTCACGTAACATTACGGTGAACTCTGTTGCTCCGGGCTTTATTCAAACGGACATGACAGAGGCGCTGCCAGAAGCCCAGAAAGAGGCCCTACTGCAGGGAATTCCCTTGGGGCGCTTGGGGCAGCCGGCGGAGATTGCCAGTGCGGTTGCTTGGCTGGCCAGTGAGGGCGGTGGTTATGTCACGGGAACCACTTTGCACGTCAATGGGGGCATGTTTACCGGGTAGCTCAAAAAGTGGGCACCCGAGGGTTTCTGGGAAGGCTGTCTAATTGACTGTTTTTGCAGAAGAAAATATTTGGAAAAACTTCAAGGAAAGGCATCGGTCTAGTCGGCTTGCAACCGCAAACAGCGTTCACCTAGAATAGCCGCTGACAGGTGCTAGCACACCATTAATCAGGAGAGTAATACGATCATGAGCAGCATCGAAGAACGCGTAAACAAAATCATCGTTGAGCAACTGGGTGTTAAGCCGGAAGACGTAAAATCAGAAGCGTCCTTCGTTGAAGATCTGGGTGCAGACTCCCTGGATACCGTTGAGCTAGTGATGGCCCTGGAAGAAGAATTTGAAACCGAAATTCCGGATGAAGAAGCTGAGAAAATCAGCACCGTCCAGTCCGCTGTGGATTATATTAAAGCACACAGCTGATTTCGGTTGATCGAATAACAAAAAAGCCGCAGGTTCAATGAGCTTGCGGCTTTTTTGTGGCCAGAATATTTGCCGTAACAAGTGACGTTTTCTTACATTACGGCAGCCAGTTAATGGGCCGGTTGTAGTAGTCTTGTTGCATTAAGGCCTTTAAATGGCGCCAAAAAACATGGATTTGGGAGGTATTGGGTGACGTCACGTCGAGTCGTTATTACAGGGTTGGGAATGCTCACGCCGCTTGGAGTCGATGTGGCTTCTACTTGGGAAGGCATCAAGGCGGGTAAAAGTGGCATTCGCAATATCGAGCACTTTGATACGGAGCGCTTTGCTACCCGTTTTGCTGGCCTGGTGCCTGACTTTGATATTTCCGAATACTTGTCCCCCAAAGATGCCCGCAAGATGGACATTTTTGTTCAGTACGGTTTGGTGGCGGCTATTCAGGCTGTGCGTGATGCGGGCTTGGACATGGAAAAGGAAGACGCCGAACGCGTTGGTGCCGCTATTGGCTCGGGCATTGGAGGCCTCACCTATATCGAAGAAAACCATCGTAAACTGCTCGATTCCGGTCCGCGTAAGCTGTCGCCCTTCTTTGTGCCCGGCACCATTATTAATATGATCGCAGGTAATCTGGCGATCATGTACGGGATGAAAGGGCCGAACTTTGCCACGGTAACAGCGTGCACCACAGGCACCCACAATATAGGGTTTGCCGCCCAGCAGATTATTCTGGGGCAGGCGGATGTGATGGTTGCTGGCGGGGCAGAGAAAGGATCTTCACCATTGGGAGTAGGTGGTTTTGCCGCTGCACGTGCATTATCTACTCGTAACGATGACCCACAAGCAGCTAGTCGCCCCTGGGACAAGGATCGCGATGGCTTTGTGCTGGCTGATGGCGCTGGTGCGGTTGTGCTAGAAGAGTACGAGCACGCCAAGGCCCGTGGTGCCACCATCTATGCGGAGCTGGTAGGTTTTGGCATGAGTGATGATGCATACCACATCACTTCTCCGGCAGCGGGCGGCGACGGAGCCATGCGTGCCATGCGCAACGCCCTGCGCAATGCCGGGGTTGAGCCGGATCAGGTGGATTACATCAATGCCCACGGCACCTCCACGCAAATGGGTGATGTGGCCGAAGCGATGGCGGTGAAAACCCTGTTTGGTGATCATGCCTACAAATTGGCGGTGAGCTCCACCAAGTCCATGGTCGGGCATTTGCTGGGTGCGGCGGGGGCCGTGGAAGCGATTTTCTCCATTTTGGCCATGCGTGATTCGGTGGCTCCGCCTACCATCAATCTGGATAACCCGGATGAAGGGTGTGACCTGAACTTCGTGGCAAATCAGGCTCAGGAACGCACCATCAACTACGCGCTGTCCAATTCCTTTGGTTTTGGTGGTACTAACGGCACCTTGCTGTTCAAGAAGGTGTAATGCCACTAGACCCCCGTGATCGCGGCCTCGCTTACGGAGATGGTGTGTTTGAAACCGTGCGAGTGACCGCCTCCGGCAAGTCGCCATTGTGGGCTCGCCATCGCGCCCGCTTGTATGGCGGGCTACAAACGCTGGGCATCGCACAACCCTCCGAGTCTACATTGCAGGCAGCACTGGATGCTGGCGTTGCGGCGCTAGGTGGCGAGCCGGGGGTAGTCAAACTCACGGTTACCCGTGGCGTGGGAGGCAGGGGCTATTTGCCACCGCAATCGGCGCAGCCTACGGTTCTGTGGCAGACGAGCACTTTGCCAGAGTGGTCTGAGCGACAACGCCGTGAAGGGTTAGCGCTGGGATTGTGCCAGACTCCTTTGTACCCTGATCCGTTGGCGGGCTACAAACACCTTAACCGCCTTGCACAGGTAATGGCCCGCCGTGAAGTGGCACAGCAAGGGTGGGACGAAGGATTGCTACTCAGCACCCGTCGTCAGCCCTTGGAGGCTACGTCCATGAATCTCTTTGCCCGCTTCGCCGATCACTGGTGGATGCCTGATTTGGCTGCAGCGGGTGCCGGTGTGGAGGGCGTTATGCAAGGCCACTTGCGTGATACGCTGCGCCATGGCGGTGAAAAAGTGGTCTGCGATCTGCGGCCACTGTCACAGCTGCGTACTGCCGAAGGCCTGTTTTTGTGTAACAGTGTTGTCGGCGTGCTCGCGGTGCGTAAACTGGCGCAATGGCATTGGCCGGTGTTGGCATCGGTCCGGGAACTGCAACAGTCGACAGAAACCTTTTTGGCCGGCTCACTGAAGGGCTAATAACCCCACTATGCGTAAAAAAATCCGTATTTTTGGACTGTTGGTTGTCCTACTGATAGTCGCTGTTCCTGTGGCGGGGGCCTGGGTCAGTAGTTATCTACATCGCCCGTTACCGATTTCTGAAACATTTACCGTGGAGGTGACTAAAGGGGCGGGGCTGAGCCGTGTGCTCTACAACCTCAAACGTGACGGTATTCTGGGTGAGGGGGTTGACGCCCGGTGCCGTCGAGTGGGTGCGCGAATTTATTCTGCTTTCACCGGCATGGATGGGCGCATGCACATGGGCGAGTATCAACTCAAACCCGGTGATTCGTTATTGTCGTTGTTGGAAAAAATGGATCGGGGCGATGTACTGCAACGTAGTCTGACGTTAGTCGAAGGCTGGAATTTCCGAGAATTGCGAGCCCGGTTGGCTGCCCTGGAAACCCTGGAACATCGACTGAAAGGGCTGACTGACGAACAAGTCATGGCGAAACTCGGTCGCCCTGATTTACATCCAGAAGGCTGGTTTGCACCGGAAACCTATTTTTATACCCGTGGCACATCAGACCTGACTATCCTGGCCAGGGCACTGGAGCGGCAGGAGCGTATTCTGGACGCCGCTTGGCAGCAACGGGCCAAGGATTTGCCTTTGCAAACACCATATGAAGCGCTGATTATGGCGTCCATCGTTGAACGGGAAACCGGTGTCCCAGAAGAACGATCTGAAATTGCAGGCGTTTTTACCAACCGTTTGAATAAGGGTATGCGCTTGCAAACTGACCCCACCGTGATTTACGGCATGGGTGAAGCCTATAACGGAAATATTCGCCGCTCGGACCTGCGTCGTGCGACACCTTACAATACCTATGTGATTGATGGCCTGCCGCCCACCCCTATTGCCATGCCCGGTCATGAAGCGATTTTGGCGGCAGTAAAGCCGGCGACAACCGAGTCGCTGTATTTTGTCGCTCGCGGTGATGGCAGCCACTATTTTTCCAAGACCCTGGCGGAACATCGAAGAGCGGTGCGCGAATATCAATTACGACGCCGGGAAGGATACCGGTCTTCGCCGGGAGGAGGGCAATGAGTGGTCGCTTTATTACCCTAGAAGGCGGAGAGGGTGCAGGTAAGAGTAGCAACCTCGTTTGGTTGGCAGAGGCGCTTCGGGCCGAGGGTAAGACGGTGATGGTAAGCCGAGAGCCCGGAGGCACAGCCCTGGCTGAATCGATTCGCGAAGTGCTGCTGGCACCCAGTAACGAAGTCATGGCTGACGATACCGAATTACTGCTGGTCTTTGCTGCACGGGCGCAGCATTTGGAGCAGAAGATTCGTCCGGCACTAGCGCGCGGCGAATGGGTCTTGTGTGATCGATTTGTGGATGCCACCTGGGCTTACCAGGGAGCAGGGCGGGGACTAGATAGCGCCGCCATTGCTGCACTGGAGGCCCTCGTTATTCGAGATACCCGTCCAGACATGACTATACTGTTCGATGTGCCGGTGGAGGTGGGCATGGCGCGCGCGGGCAAGCGTGCCGCACTGGACCGCATTGAACAGGAGGATCGAGCTTTTTTTGATCGCATCCGCCAGTGTTACCTGGCTCGGGCAGCCCAGGAGCCCAATCGGTTTCGCACGGTAGACGCTAGCCAGCCGCTGGAATCAGTACAGCAACAACTAGCCCGGATTGTTGAGGAGATGCAGGCATGGCCGTAACCGGTGCAAAAGTTCAGGTCCCTTGCCCTTGGCACAGCGATGCTATGGCGCAGCTGCTTGATCAACACGCCCGGGGGCGGCTGCCCCATGCCCTGTTGCTAAGCGGTCCGAAAGGCATTGGTAAATTGCGGCTGGCGGAGTCTTTGGCGCAAACTTTATTATGTGAAAAACCCTCCGCTGGCTTGCCCTGTGGTCATTGCCAAGGTTGCCAGCTCAGCACGGTAGGCACCCATCCAGATTTGTATCGACTTAGCCCGGAAGAAAAAAGCAAAACCATCAAGATTGACCAGGTGCGCAAGTTGGTAGCATTTGCCACCCGTACTGCGCAATACAGTGGTTATCGTGTGGCGATTATTTCCCCCGCTGAAGCCCTTAACCGCAACGCCCAGAATGCGTTGCTGAAAACCCTCGAAGAGCCTGGAACACAAACCCTATTGTTGCTGGTTAGCGACCAACCAACCCTGCTGTTGCCAACCATTCGTAGCCGTTGTCAGCAACGTATCTTGCCCTTACCGGTAAAGGAACATGCGTTACAGTGGCTGCAGTCGCAAGTGGGAGAAAGCGCGGCCTCGTTACTGGATGCCGCTCAGGGGGCGCCTTTGCGGGCACTGGCTCTTGAGCAAGCGGAGTGGTTCGCCGATCGGACCCGTTTGCTGGATACCCTAGTCAGGGTGGCAGAAGGGCGCCAATCGGTAGCGCAGGCCTCCCCGGTGCTGGCCAAGCATGACCCCACGGAAATGGCTAGTGTGATTTACGGATGGCTATCGCGGAGTTTGAATCAACGTTTTTCTGGTCAGCAGAGCGCCGATGCCTTGCTGGCGCCGCTGCTAGAGCGCCTTAATAAGGCTGTGCCTCCGGCTCGTCTGTTACGGGCCGCCCAGCGTGTGCTGGAAGGTCGCCGCGCCTTGTTGTCTGGAGCCAACCCCAATAAGGAGCTGCTCTACGAGCAGTGGTTGTTGGTGTTGGTGGGCGTTGACGCTGCGGCGGCGGCGCACTAACCTTGATTATAGATTAATAATAATTTCGTAAGGGGTTGGTTCATGAAGATGCCGGTAGGTCGCAATGGCATTCTGTCGCTTTCCATCAAAGATAAAGCGGTGCTGTATTCGGCTTACATGCCGTTCATTACCAACGGCGGTTTGTTTATTCCCACTGAAAAGCAATACACGTTAGGGGAAGAGATCTTCCTGCTACTGAACATTATGGATGAAGCCGATAAGATTCCAGTGGCTGGCAAGGTCGTGTGGATCACCCCCAAAGGGGCTCAAGGGAACCGTAGTGCGGGGATCGGTGTGCAATTCTCCGATCAGGACGATACCGCCCGCGTTACCATCGAGAATCATCTGGCCGGTTCACTGGAATCGGATCGTCCTACGTATACCATGTGAGAGGCTGACTCGTATTGCGCTGCGTGCAACAACGCAAGCGTGTTGGGTTCTGGCTGTCAAATAAGAAGGCCGCCTCTTTTTTAGGACGCGGCCTTCTGTATTTCAGATGCGATCATTTTAGCCGGTGCTGTGTGTGCCGCGTGGTGTGTGCTGGGCGCTCCCTACGCTACAATGCCTGCGTTTTTAACGTTGGAGCTTGTTGTGATTGCTACCTCTTTTGTGGATTCCCATTGTCATTTAGATCGTCTGAATCTTGACGCCCATGATGGCGACTTCGCGGCGATGATGGCGGCCACCGCGCAGGCTAGGATCAGCCACATGCTGTGCATCGGTGTGGATCTAGAAACCTTTCCGCAAGTGCAGGCGCTGGCTGAACAATATGACAATGTTTTTGCCAGCGTCGGGGTGCATCCACTTTACAAGGAATCCCGTGAGCCCGTTGTAGAGGAGCTGATTGAGCGTGGGGCCCACCCCAAGGTTGTCGCTATTGGCGAAACCGGGCTGGATTACTTCTATGCAAAGGAAGAGCGAGAGTGGCAGCAGCGCTATTTTATTGCCCATATTCAGGCTGCTCGTGAAACCGGCCTGCCTTTGGTTGTGCACACGCGCGGCGCCAAGGAGGATACCTTGGCGCTGTTGCGCGAGCACGGTAGGGGGGAAGTTCGCGGCGTGCTCCACTGCTTCACTGAAGACCTGGACATGGCCCGACAGGCCATAGAGCTGGGTTTCTACATTTCCATTTCTGGGATTGTCACGTTTCGCAATGCGCAGGCCCTGCGGGAGACCGTGAGGCAGTTACCTCTGGAGCGTTTATTGATCGAAACCGATTCCCCCTGGCTCGCTCCAGTTCCTTTTCGTGGCAAGCCCAATGAGCCGCGCTATGTGGTTCAGGTGGCTGAATGTGTGGCAGCACTGCAGGGGATCAGTGTGGATGCTCTGGCGGCGGCCACCACGAATAACTTCTTTTCTCTGTTCAACAAGGCACAAGCATGAACCTGTATGCAATGCTGGCGCTGGCAGCGCTAGGTGGTGGTGTAGTGGCAGCGTTGCTTGTGGCGTTGCTGGAGCGGCGCCGAGCGGCTGCGCGTGAAGCCGTATTGCTGGCCGAGAAAAATGCTCTGAGCGAGCCGCTGGCCCAGGTACCGCTGCTCAAGCAGCAGCTACAAGAACAGCAACAACGGCAGCAGCACACGGACGCACAGCTACAGCAGTTGGGAGCCGATAAGGCCCGGCTGGAAGAACGGCTGGCTGGGCAGCAGGAAAAGTTGGCCTTCTCCGAACAAAGCCGTAATCAGCTGAAGCAGGAGTTTGAGAACCTGTCCGGGAAAGTACTGGAGCAGCGCGGCAAGCAATTACAGGAGCAACACCAGCAGGGCCTTGATGGCATGCTCAAACCGTTCCGTGAGCAGCTGGCGGATTTTCGCCGTCGGGTGGATCAAATTCACAGCGACGAAACCCGTGCTCAGGCATCCCTGATCGAACAGTTGGGCCATTTGAAAAGCCTTAATCAGCAGATGCATGAAGATGCGCGCAATCTCACCGACGCCTTAAAAGGCCAGTCCAAGACCCAGGGTAATTGGGGTGAGATGATTTTGGAGCGAGTGCTAGAGTCTTCCGGCCTGACCCGGGGCCGTGAATACGAAACCCAGGTTACGTTGAAGGATGAGAGCGGCCAGCGACGGCTGCCGGATGCTATTGTGCACCTGCCGGAAAATAAGGATGTGGTGATCGACGCGAAAGTATCGTTGGTGGCCTATGAGCGGCTTTCTTCTGCCTCTACGGCGGAGGAGCGCGAACAGGCATTACGCGACCATCTGGCCTCCCTACGCAGTCATATTAAAGGCTTAGATGCGAAGGATTACAGCGGTCTGGAAGGTATTCGGAGCCTGGATTTTGTGCTGCTTTTTATTCCCATTGAGGGAGCGTTCATGGTGGCCATGGAGCAAGATCATCGCCTTTATTCTGACGCCTTTTCTCGCAACATAGTATTGGTTAGTCCAACTACGTTATTGGTAACGTTGCGCACGATCCAGAATATTTGGCGTTATGAGTACCAAAACCAGAATGCGTTAGATATCGCTGATCGTGCCGGGAAAATTTGTGATCAGGTGTCGCTGATTGGCGATTCCATGGATGATCTCGGTGACAAAATCGGTAAGGCACAATCTGCGTGGGATACCACTTTTAAGCGTCTCAGTAGTGGCCGTGGCAACCTATATCGCCAGGCGCAACAACTCAAAGAGCTGGGGGCAAAAGCGCGTAGAGCGTTACCCGCCCCCGCTGATGAACAGCAAGGCGAATCATAAGAAAAAAGGCTCATCAGTCCGTCAGAATGCACGGAAAGTAGGATATTTCTGCTCAATATAAAAGGTATTGCACATAAAATAAGTGCATTTCAATTATTTTATGTCTGATAGGGTGTGTCGCTTAAGACGACAAAATATAGGGTAAAGTGACGACTTTGATAATCAAAAATAATAGTTATCTAGTGCCATAGTGCTAGTTTAATAATATTAGAACTACGTCACAGGTAATGAAAACGCCTTAGTTAGTATGAGTCTTGTAACTCAATCTAACTAAAGGTGGTTCTATGTGTCGTTTGATGTTCGCCCTACTATTGGTAATGGGTTTGGCACAAGCGGTATCGGCGCTTGACGCTCAACCTCGTATTATCGGGGGACAGGATGTAGTAACAGTCCGGCCGTGGATGGCCGAAGTGGAAGTTAGCCTATCTGGAAACTCCGCCTATGCTGCCACGCTGTGTGGTGGAACGTTGGTTGCTCCGGGCTGGGTGTTGACGGCCGCACACTGTGTGGTAACTCCCAGCGGCACCACCTTGCAACCCAGTCAATTGTTTGTGGCGCTGGGAAGCCTAGATCGAACAGAGGCAAACCCTCCTGAGCGTTTGTCTGTTTCAGCGGTGCGAGTCCATCCGAACTATCGTGCGGTTACCTTTCACAATGATTTGGCATTGCTACGGTTGTCTTCTGACAGTCAGGCCACCCCGCTTAATTTGGCTAAACCCCAGACGGTTTCTGCGCTGGCACGCGGAAGTCATGACGAAGCGCTGCAGATAACGGGTTGGGGTTCCACCTCTCCCAGCGGCAATGGCCTTTCCAACTCCCTGCGTGAAGCTAGTGTGGATTATGTGCCAAACAGTACTTGCGCCAACCAGTGGGGGAACCTAACCGGTAATCAAATCTGCGCGGGTGAAATGAATCCCTTGAATGTCGCACAGGACACCTGTCGTGGGGATAGTGGTGGACCGCTAGTTTATGGTGAGCTTGGGCAACAATGGCTGGTTGGGATTACTAGCTACGGCCACGAACGGTGCGCCACCGCCGGCATTCCAGCGGTATATACCCGAGTGGATCGCTACTTGGATTGGCTTGAGCAAACCACTTTGGGAAGTCTTGTTGACCTTGAGCTCACCGGTGAAGCCGTTGACACCTACACTAATCCGGGTGCATCTACCACGCTGCATACTCGCATCGCTAACACCAGCCAGCAAACACGAGCCGGTAATGTGGGCCTGCGAATTGCACACAAAAATGGACTGACAGTGCGTGTCCCTGGGCTGACCTGTGTCGCTAATATCGGCTATACCGACTGTCTCGGTAATACTGATCTGGCTTTGGGGCAAGAAAGTGCCACTTACAGTATTACCCTCAGCGCCAGTAATCGCTGGTCAGACGACATCCGTATTGATCCGATTAGTAGTACTTCTCATGACTACTTCTCTAGCTTGGGCGAAAACCTGAAATTGGTTTTCAGCGATGAGCCGGATGTGGTGCTTAGCCTGACCACTCAGCGTGGCAGTGATGACCTGGTGCGTGTTAATGCCCAGGTGACCAATGTGGCGACTCACCAAACAGCCGCGCGGGTGCGTGTGAGTTTTGCTCTTCCCTCCGGGTGGAGTACGGCGCAATTGCCGGAGAATTGTTTCGGCACGAACTCGGTGCAATGTGCTCTAGGTGATATGGCTCCTGGCGAAAAGGCCTCTCAGCAATTACTACTAGAAGGTCAGGGTAACGAGAACCTGTGGGTGCGGGTGTGGACCGATAATGGCGACTATCCGGCGAACGATAACACCGCTAGTACTCAACCGGCGCAGGCGCGTAAAGCGTCCAGCGGTGGAAGTGCCGGAGGAAGTGCTGGTGGCAGTGGTGGTGGTGGCGGGAGTCTGTCCTGGTGGTTACTGGCGCTGTTAACCGTGGTTTCCGTTCGTCGGCTCCACTAGTGTCAGGTGGCGTTGGCGCTCTGGCGCCAGCGCGCCCTGATTGCCTTTCCAAGGAAGAGCATCAATCCCTTTGGGGATAGCATTTATCTGGAAAGGCGCCTTGATAATCTCAAAATAGGGGGAGTGGTCGAAGTCTGCAGCGGTAATGGCGCGAGGTTGCAGCCTGAGCAAGCGGGCAGTGGGCTCGCTTTCCTTTACCAACGGCATTACCGGGAACTGCACAAAGCTGAAAGCATCTGCCACCACGGTACCGCTGAGGGCTTTGACCAGTTCACCGGCCCAGCGGCGGAACAGCCCGGCACGCCAACGCAGGGGCAGCAAGCGCCAAGGCAGCAGAGCCATCATGGCTAGCGCCCCCCAGGATTGGGTGCTGCCGACGCCAATACGGCTGATGGCGTAGCGCAGGACATCCTGAGCTTCATTGTCGCTCAGGCCCTGAGCCCGGCATACGCGAATATGGCGGCCTTCTAGTGATGACAAGGGTTCCACGATCAGCCCTCTTTCTAGGCGGGCGTCAATGACCAATTGGGTATCCGGTTCGCAGGGAGTGTAATCCGCTAACAGCGCACGCAGGGCAGGGTCCGCCACATCGTGCAGCCGCCCAATGTAGAGCACTGCGCGAGCATAGCGACTATCGCCAATCACCTTGAAAGTTCGGTCTACGGTGCTATGACCGGCAACAAGTAGCACATCACAAGACCTCAGTACCGTGCGCAGGCTTTCCAAATCAGCACTGGGCTGGCCACTGAACTGTTCATCACGCTGCAAGCGGCGGCAGATCCATTGATAAAAGGCCAGCTGTCGGTTCATGTGTGAGGCTCCGGTATCCATAACGAGGCACGTACGAGTTTCAGGAGCTTACAGCAGGTCCAGAGCTTGGTCGATGACCGAATTGGTCGTGTAGAAGTGTGGTGATAAGCGAACGCCGCCACCCCGCTCAGCACAAACGACTCCGCCATTTTTCAGGCGTTGAAAGGTCTCGTTGGGGGCTTCGTGTGGCAAGCGGAAGGTCACAATGCCAGCCCGGCGTTCCCTGGCAGTGGGGCTGAGCAATGTGGCCCCTTTACTATGTAATCCATCAATCAGTCGCTGTACCCGTTGCTGCAGCGCGTTAGCTACCACATCCATCCCGGTGTCTTGAAGTAACGAAAGGGAGGCATTCAGGGCATGGGCGCCAAGCATGTTTGGGCTGCCGCATTCAAAGCGTTTGGCGGTGATGGCGGGTTGCCAGTCCTTGCGGGTGTAATTGCCCGGATCAGTCACCATATGCCAGCCGTGCTGGCGCAGGGTCAGTTGGTCCTGGACTGCCTGGCGACAGTAGAATAGGGCGAGCCCTTCCGGGCCAAGCATCCACTTGTGGCCATCGGCTACCACGAAATCGGCTTGTACCCGCTCTGCAGAAAACGGCAATGCGCCGAGTATCTGGATGGCGTCCACACAGAATAATGTCCCTTGTGCTCGGCAGGCGGCCCCGATGGGGGCCATGTCCATCAGCAGGCCTGAGCCATACTGGACCGCCGACAGTGACACCAGGCGGGTACGCGGCCCCATGGCGTCAATGACATTCTGTTCCGGATTGTCGCCCTCCAGATTCACTTCAATCACGTCTACGCCTTGGTTGGCTAGGGCCTGCCAGGGAATGCGGTTGGACGGAAATTCTTGATCGCTGATGATGATTTGGTCACCGGTGTGCCATTCAAGACCTTGGGCGATAACAGATAGCCCCTCGGAAGTGTTCTTCAGCAGGCAGATTTCGTCGATATGGACGCCTCCCACTAGCCAGGCCAAACGCTCACGCAACTGCTGCTCTACTTTTAGCCAGAGTGGATAATCCCGGGCGCCAATGTGTACGTTCTGCCGTGCAAACTCGCTCACCGCCGCTTGAGTGCGCAGAGGCCAGGGCGCTACAGCCGCGTGGTTCAAGTAGAGCAAGCCGTCCTGCTGGGGGAATTGCGTTGCAATGTCCAGTGGAGAGCGGTCTGTATGGGCCATGTTGCCTCCATGTGTTGGGGGAAGGTGGGTAGGGGAGCGGTGATGTACACCATGACGCTATGCTAACCGGCGTTGGGTTTCCATGAACAGCATAGCCACCTTGTGTTTTGAGAGGTTGCAGTGGGCTTAGCGGATAGGCGCGCAAAAGGGAATACGTTAGAATTGCGACTGTTCAGTCCGCTACGGAGGTGGACGCAAGGAGAAAAAGATGGGTGATCTGGAAAAAGCCACGCGTAAAGCACAGGAATTTCGTCAGCGAGAACGTGAAATTCTCGATGCCGCTCTGGCCCTTTTTCTGGAAGAAGGCGAAGACCGAGTAACCGTGGAAATGATTGCGGACCGGGTAGGTATCGGCAAAGGAACCATCTACAAGCATTTTGAAACCAAGAACGAAATTTACCTGTTGCTGATGCTGCGCTACGAAGAAGACTTGGCAGGGGTCTTTCAAAAGATTTCCGATGTCGATAATAAGGAAACGTTAGCCCGGGAGTATTTTCGTTTCCGGATATCTGATCCTAAGCGATACCAGTTGTTTGATCGGTTGGAAAACAAGGTGATCAAGGACCACGCGCTGCCGGAGTTGGTGGAGAAACTACACAGCATCCGCAAAGCCAACTTTGCTCGGCTCACCGAGATTGTGAAGGCGAGAATGGAAGAAGGGTCGCTGGAAGAGGTGCCGGCCATCTATCACATTTGCTCTGCTTGGGCGCTGGCCCATGGTGCGGCGGCATTGATGGAATCACCGTTTTATCAAAAACTGATTGATGACAAGGATGATTTTCTCGACTTCCTTATTGAAATTGGTATTCGTATGGGGAACAAAGGGCAGCGAGGTCCGCGATGAAACAAGCCGAGGCGCTGCTTACGTTACTGGAAAAAGCGGCCGATGATGAAACCGGCCTGCCGCCGGTGCATCAATGGAACCCGGAACGTCATGCGGATATCGACATGCGTATCGCCCGGGACGGCACTTGGTTTTATCAAGATTCACCCATTGAGCGGCCCAGAATGGTGGCGCTTTTTTCAACTATTCTGTTGCGCGAAAAAGACGATTATTTTCTGATTACCCCGGTGGAAAAGTTACGTATTCAGGTCGATGATGCGCCGTTTGTTGCGACGCAAGTGCAGCAAGTAGAAGAAGGTGGCACCACAAAATTAGTGTTTACCACCAATGTAGGCAGCCATGTGGTTGCCGGAGACGACCATCCCCTCTGGGTTAACACCGATAGCGAGACCGGTGAGCCTTCCCCTTACCTGTGTGTGCGTGACAATCTGACGGCATTGATTGGGCGTTCAGCGTTTTATCAGTTGGTCGATTGGGCCGAGCAACAGGGCGATATCCTGCAAGTACGCAGCAACGGTAAAACGTTCGCTCTGGGTAGCCTGGCAGACTAACCGCTGACCTCTCATGTAAACATTATCGGGTGAGCCCCGTAGCCAAATCTGATTACACCCCAATCTTGACTGATCAGCGTAGTGTTACGCTGATCAGCAACAGCACAGCCAGTACGATTACGGCGCCTTTCCACATTCTTAATTGCTGGGTGTTAGTGTCTGCCACAGGTTTATTGCTACGAACGGGGCGGCGCAGAGCATCGCGAAATTCTGCTGCATCGGTAAAGCGGAGCTTAGGCTGCCGTTGTAGCGCAAGTTCTAGCACGTTGTTGATCCATAGCGGGATAAACGCGTTATGGCTTTGCAATGGAGGAAGGGGCCGGTGTGAGGCTTTTTCATAGCGACCTTGCCAAGGCAGGGTGCCCGTCAGCATTTCATGAATGATCACCGCGATGGAGAATAGATCGCTTTGCTCGCTTGGAGCTTCGCCTTCTGCCAGTTCTGGCGCGCTGTAATGCAGGGTGCCTAAAGGAATACTGGCGGCAGTTTGTTCCATTCCACGACAATGGCAGCTACCAAAGTCCACAATGCGCACCAATCCAGTAGTGTCTACCATAATGTTATCTGGCTTCAGGTCACCATGAATCACATCGGCACGGTGTAGGGCACGCACCCCGTTGAGCAGTTGATCTGCTAAATATAGCTTTTCTTCAACCGGTGCGTCCGGGTGTTCCCTGAGCCACTGTTGCAGTGTCACACCGTCGATAAATTCCAGGTGTTGGTAAAGGCAGGAAGTATTTTCGGGTAGCGGCAAGGCGTGTAATAAATGCGGGTTGCGTAGCCGGTTACCCACCCAGCCTTCCATGACGAAGCGTTCCAGTGCATCACGATCATCTTCCAGATTGATCGATGGTGTTTTCAGTACCGAGGCGTTGCCTTTCTTATCTTCCACCAGATAAAGGTGGCTGCGTACGCTGGCGTAAAGCTCACGCTTTACTGTAAAGCCGTCAATTTTAATGCCGGGGGAAAGCGGAGGGGGGAGTGGCAGGCTACCACGTTGTTTCAGCGCTTCATCGGCGCTGGCGTCCGGTAGCCCGTCAACATGTATTACCTGACAGCTTACGTTATCGTCGCTGCCGTTAGCCAACGCAGCTTGCACCAACGTTTTGGCAGCAAGTTCTGGTTGGTTGGTTTCGCGCAAAATGTTTTGCATCCGTGAACGGGCCAAGAAACCGTGTAAACCATCGCTGGACAAGAGATAAATATCGCCCACCTGTAAATCTACACTGCTGTAGTCCACGTCCAGACGAGTATCTCCTCCCATGGCGCGGGTGAGCACTTGCCGGTTTGCGCCGATTCGGCGGCTGTGATCGCGAGTCAGGCATTCTAGTCTGTTGTGACGCATGCGCCATACGCGGGAATCGCCAACCTGAAAAATGTGCGCGGTGCGCGAGCGTAAAATCAGCAAAGAAAGTGTACAGAGATGGCTGTCGCCAGCCAGTGTCTGGCGACATAACCAACGGTTCAGGGCTTCCAGTACACGTTGCGCAGAGCGCGGTACGCTCCATAACGATGGAGTGGCGTAGTAATCATTGATAAAACCCAGCACGCAGGACTCTGCTGCCTCTCGAGCGGCACCGGCACTGGATAGGCCGTCTGCCAGGGCTGCGACAATGCCTTTGGTGCGCAGCAGTGACCCTTCCGGTACCTGCATAGCCAAGGCATCTTGGTTGTGCAGCTTGGGGCCGCTGTCACTGAATTGCCCGATCCGTACGCGGGGGTGCAACTCGGGTTCGACCATGGTGTCGGCGTTGCCAGCGGGGCCGGTGGACACTTCCATTCTTGTGCTCCTATACCGATAGCGTGTTGTGAGCGGTGGTCCGAGCAAACAGGAGTTCCCGCGTGCCCGGACTCAAAGGGTGTCATCAACTCACTTTGATGAGCTGCACTTCGCCTTTTTCATCAATTTCTGCAATGTGACCTTTGGGTTCATCTAGGAATTGTACGGCGGCCAAGGCAACGGCGGCACTGGCGGCAATGACCAGAAAGAAAGTAGACGGTTCCACGAAGGTCAGCACGGTAAGGAAAATCACCGCACCCGCATTGCCATAGGCGCCTACCATGCCGGCAATTTGGCCGGTGAGGCGACGTTTAATTAACGGTACGGTGGCGAAGACCGCGCCTTCGCCAGCTTGAACGAAGAAGGAACAGCACATGGTGGCAATAACGGCTAGGGCGATGGGCCAGGTGCCGGAGATCTGGCTCATCAGGCCATAACCTACCATCAACCCGCACAACAGGATGGCCAAAGACTTTTTGCGGCCGAATTTGTCCGATACCCAGCCGCCGCCGGGCCGTGCAACCAGATTCATGAACGCATAACCGGATGCCAGCAGGCCAGCGGTAACCGCAGACAAGCTGAACGTATCACTGAAGAAAAGCGGCAGCATGGAAACCACCGCTAGTTCAGAGCCAAATGTCACCATGTAAGACAGGTCGAGAATGGCCACTTGTTTGAAACTGTAGCGATCGTGCTCGGCAACGCCTTCTTTCAAGTGGTCGCGATTCACGCGCCAGGCTTGGCCTAACTGCACAATCGCAAGGCTGATAATCAACGCCGCCAGTAGAATTTGGGTAGTCCCCCCGAACAGATCAAGATTGGTTGGCCCAAGGCGCCAGACAATAACCAGCAGGGCAATATAAAGTGGCAGGCTCATCAAGAGATAAAAGAACAGATCTTTTCGCGTGCTGACTTCAAGAGCGCTGGCTTTCTTGGGTTTGAAGTAGGAGGAGCCAGCGGGAGTATTTCGGGCGAACCACAGGAAAAAGATACCGTATAGCATTGCTACCGCACCGGTGCTGGCAACGGCCCAGCGCCAGCCGTTTTCGCCCCCAAAAAGCATGGCGATGGTTGGTAAAGTAATCGCTGCTGCTGCAGAACCAAAGTTACCCCAGCCGCCATAAACGCCTTCTGCTAGGCCGACTTCCCGGGCAGGAAACCATTCACTAATCAGGCGAATGCCGACCACAAAGCCAGCGCCAACAAAGCCCATAAGCAAACGTGTAACGGCCAGTTGTTCAAAGGTAGTGGATAGGGCGAATGCCCAGCAGGGGAAGGCCGCCAGTATCAGCAGCAGACCAAACACCCGGCGTGGCCCGAAGCGATCGACCAGGGAGCCAATAACCACCCGGGCCGGGATGGTCAATGCCACGTTAAGGATCAACAATGCTTTGACCTGTTCCGCGCTCAAGTCGAAAGCCTCGCGAAGGTGCCCCATTAATGGGGCGTGGGAAAACCACACCACAAAGGTAATAAAGAAGGCAACCCAGCTTAGGTGCAGTAACCGTATACGAGGCTGGGACAGGTTCAATAGATTCAGGTTTTGAGCGCTCATGAAATCTCCATGCATGGGCGATTAACGATAAGAGAGCCTGAGCAACTCCTGTGCCATGTGCTTAAGTTCATGTTTTTAATAGAGTATTTCTTGGTAGAGAGAGGCGATTAGAAAATATGTGCGCAAAAGGGGAGCGTTTTTGGGTCAATACGGTGCACAAGAAAGTGCCTTTTTCTCGTGCACCGGCGCATTAAAAGAAAGCAGGGCTTTTGTTATTACTTGATAAAAAAGGAAATAACCTTATTTATTTCAATGGGTTAGTTAGTTGGCATAAGGCTTGCTGTAGTGGTGGTGTCAGTTACGCACCGCGAGGGTGAGCCTTATGGCAAAGCAACAACTTCTTCTGATCGGCCACGGGATGGTCGGACAACGTTATCTAGAGTCTCTGGTAGCCCTGGGTGGCCGAGAGCACTTTGATATTACGGTACTGTGTGCCGAGCCGCTGCCGGCCTATGACCGAGTAGGGCTGACCAGTTATTTTTCCGGCAAGACCGCCGACGACCTGTCGCTAGTGCCGGAAGGGTTTTTCGAAGAGCACGGCATCACGCTGAAACTTAACACCAAGGTCAACGCGATTGATCGCGCGGGCAAAACGGTCACCACCAATACGGGTGAAACCCTGCCTTACGACAAGGTCGTGCTGGCCACCGGCTCCTATCCTTTCATCCCGCCGATTCCCGGCAACGACCGCGACAACTGTTTTGTGTACCGCACCATTGATGACCTGGATGCCATGATTGCTGCCAGCAAGAACGGCAAGGTGGGCGCCGTGGTCGGTGGAGGGTTGCTGGGTTTAGAAGCGGCTAAGGCGCTTCATGACTTGGGGCTTGAAACGCATGTGGTGGAATTCGCTCCCCGGCTGATGGCGGTGCAAGTGGATGATTTTGGCGGCGGCTTGCTGAAAGACAAGATTCAGGAGCTGGGTGTCACCGTGCACACTAGCACCGGTACACAAGATATTGTCGACGGTGAAACCTGCACTCATCGAATGAACTTCGGTGACGACAAGTATTTGGAAACCGATGTCATTGTTTTCTCCGCCGGGATCCGTCCTCAGGACGAATTGGGCAGGGCTTGTGAGCTGGCCATCGGCGAGCGCGGCGGCATTGTGGTCAATAACCAATGTGTCACTTCCGACGAGCATATTTATGCGATCGGTGAAGTGGCGCTATGGGAAGGGCGCATTTTCGGGCTGGTGGCGCCGGGTTACCAGATGGCAGAAGTGGCCGCAGAACATCTGATAGGAAAAGCAGAAAAGCAGTTTGCCGGTGCGGACATGAGCACCAAGCTGAAGCTGATGGGCGTGGATGTGGCATCCATCGGAGATGCTCACGGCAGCACGCCGGGCTGTCGCAGTACCGTGTTTATGGATCAAACCGCGGGTATCTACAAAAAAGCGGTGATCAGCGCGTGTGGCAAGAAACTGTTGGGTGCGGTGTTGGTGGGTGATGCTGCCGATTACGGTAACTTGTTGCAACTTTGCCTGAATGAAATGGACTTGCCCGGTGATCCGGCGGCCCTGGTGGCACCGGTGTCGGACGGCGCTCCTCTGCTGGGCGCCGATGCATTGCCCGATTCGGCGCAGATTTGTTCCTGTAATAACGTCTCCAAGGGCGACCTGTGTGCGGCCATCGACGATGGCGCCCAGACCGTGGGTGACTTGAAAGCTTGCACCAAGGCATCGGCTACCTGTGGGGGTTGCTCCGCGCTGGTGAAACAGGTGCTGGATAGTGAGCTGGAAAAACGCGGTGTGGAAGTGAACAACCATCTCTGCGAACACTTTCCGTATTCCCGTCAAGAAATCTATCACCTGGTACGCGTCGGCCAGATCACCACTTTTGATGCCTTTCTGGAAGCCCATGGTAGCGGCGATGGTTGTGACATCTGTAAACCGACCGTGGCCAACGTGCTGGCTTCCTGCTGGAACGACTGGGTGCTCAACAAACCCCATGCTGGCCTGCAGGACACCAATGATTACTTCCTTGGCAACATGCAGCGCGACGGCACGTATTCCATTGTGCCCCGGGTGGCCGGCGGTGAAATCACGCCGGACAAACTGATTGTGCTGGGCGAGGTGGCCAAGCAATACGATCTCTATACCAAGATTACGGGTGGCCAGCGGGTGGATTTGTTCGGTGCCCGTGTGGAGCAGCTGCCGGAAATCTGGAAGATTTTGGTCGATGCCGGTTTTGAAACTGGGCACGCCTACGGTAAATCCCTGCGCACGGTGAAGTCTTGTGTGGGCTCTACCTGGTGTCGTTATGGGGTGAAAGATTCCGTGGGCACCGCTATTCAAGTGGAGGACCGCTACAAAGGCCTGCGTAGCCCGCACAAGATCAAGATGGCGGTGAGTGGCTGTACCCGCGAATGTGCAGAAGCTCAGAGCAAAGACGTGGGCGTAATTGCCACGGAGAAAGGCTGGAACCTGTATGTGTGCGGTAACGGGGGTATGCGCCCGCGCCATGCGGATCTGTTTGCCTCCGATCTCACCGATGAACAGCTGATTAAAACCATTGATCGTTTCTTGATGTTCTACATCAAAACAGCGGATCGTTTGCAGCGCACCAGTGTCTGGCTGGAAAACTTAGAAGGCGGGTTGGATTACCTGAAAGACGTGATCCTCAACGATTCCTTGGGCATGGGTGATGAGCTTGAAGCACAGATGCAACACGTGATCGAGACATACCAGTGTGAGTGGAAGTCCACCATCGAAAATCCCGAAGCGGTGAAACGTTTCAATCACTTTATCAATGATACCGCTGAAGCGGATGACAACTTGACCTACGTGCGTGAACGTGGCCAGCGACGTCCCGCCTACGAGCATGAACGTATCGAGCTGGTTGAGGAGGCGTAAGCCATGAACAATGCAGTAGCGGTTGAATGGAAAACAATCTGCAGCGTCGACGATGTGTTGCCCGGCACCGGAGTGGGAGTACGCCTGGCCACGGGGCAGGCGGCACTCTTTCGTACTAGGGATGGAAAGTTCTATGCGCTAGACAACATGGACCCGTTTAGCCATGCCAACGTGATTAGCCGGGGCCTGCTGGGCTCGCTGGGTGACAAACGGGTGGTTGCCTCACCCCTCTATAAGCAGCACTTCGATTTGGAAACCGGGCAGTGCATCGAAGACGACAGCGTCAAGCTTAAGGTCTATCCGGTGCGCGTGGTCGGTGATGTGATTGAGCTGGCCACCTCGGCCTGAAGCGAATCGAGAGGGTGATGCAGTAATGAAACGACTGGTTGTAGTGGGTAACGGTATGGCGGCTTGCCGCTTACTGGAAGAGCTGACCCGCCTGGCACCGGATCTGTATCAGATCACGGTGGTGGGGGATGAGCCCTTTGCCGGCTATAACCGCGTCATGTTGTCCCCCCTGTTGGGTGGTAGCACGGATGAAAATACTATTACCACGCACCCTCACCAGTGGTATCGGGAGCGGAGTATTCGCCTGATCACCGGCACCCCCGTCGTGGCCATTCACCGCGGCCGCCGCCAGGTGGAAACCGCCGCCGGGCACGTGCTCGATTATGACCGGCTATTGCTGGCCACAGGGGCGGGGCCACGCCAGTTACCGGTGGACGGCGTTGGTTTGAAAGGCGTTGTCAGTTTTCGTGATCTGTATGACGTTCGACGCTTGTTATCGCTTTCGGCGGCACGGGTGGTGGTGGTCGGCGGCGGTTTTTTAGGGCTGGAAGCGGCAGACGCTTTGGTGAAGCAGGGGCATGACGTCACCTTGGTACACAGCCGCGGGCACCTGCTCAACCAGCAGCTGGATGAGGCGGCTGGCCATCGCCTGCAGAAGGACCTGGAAGCCCGCGGGATCAAGTTCGTGATGCACGCGCGTACCCAGTCAATTGAAGGTTGTTCTGTTCGAAAAAAAGAGGATAAAAAAGGCTCAAGCAGCTACAGCTCCGACCGTGTGGCCGCAGTGCATCTGGCGGATGGCCAGCGTTTGCCGGCGGATTATGTGGTCCAGGCGGTGGGCATTGTGCCGCGGGCAGAGCTGGCCGCTCAGGCTGGCCTGACCGTAAATCAGGGAGTGCGAGTTGACGATACCCTGCAGACCTTTGATCCGGCCATCTACGCTATTGGTGAGTGTGTGGAGCACCGTGAACGTACCTTTGGCTTGGTTGCTCCGCTGTATGAACAGGCCTCGGTCTGCGCTAGCCACTTGGCGGAAATGGGTCATCGTCGTTATCTCTACGCCGACTCTGCCACCCGGCTGAAAATTTCCGGTATCGACCTGGTGTCCTGCGGGGATTTTCTCGGCGAGAAAAGGAATGAAATCGAACAGGGTGAGACACTGCAATTGAGCTTGCCTGACAGTTATCGCCGCTTGCAAATTCGCGATAACCGTGTGGTCGGCATGGTTCTGTATGGCGATGTGTCTGACGCTCCATTTTTCGAAACGTTATGGCGTGATAGCACTGATATTAGCGCCCTGCGCGAAACCCTGTTGCTGGGTGAGGCGTTCTGCAAGCGCCCCGGTGACAAGGGTGATAATGCAGAGGGAGTGGCGGCGTGAAGGCGGAAGTGGCAGCCGGCAATGTCGGAGAAAACCGTGCAGGAAAACATATGGCAAAAAACACCGAACGGCCCATTTGTACCACCTGCCCGTATTGTGGTGTGGGTTGTGGTATCAGCACCGATGGCACGTCCCTGAAAGGCGATACCTTGCACCCGGCCAATGCCGGTAGGCTTTGTGTCAAAGGTTCTTCTGTGCTGGAAACCTTGGGAGACCAGGATCGTCTGCTCAATCCAGAAGTGGAGGGCGATGTGGTGTCCTGGGATCAGGCACTGGACGAGGTCGCTGGGCGGTTCCGGCGTATTGTGGACGAACACGGCCCCGATGCGGTGGCCTTTTATGTGTCCGGCCAGCTGTTGACCGAAGATTATTACGTGGCCAACAAGCTGATGAAGGGCTACATCGGCAGCGCCAATATCGATACCAATTCCCGGCTGTGCATGAGCAGTGCGGTGGTTGCCCACAAGCGCGCTTTCGGTGAAGACGTGGTGCCCGGTTGCTACGAGGACCTGGAGCTGGCGGACCTGGTCATCCTGACCGGTTCCAATACGGCATGGGCGCACCCTATTGTGTACCAGCGCATTGCTGCGGCGAAACAGGCGCGCCCGGAAATGAAAGTGGTGGTGATCGACCCCCGCCGCACGGCCACCTGTGACTTGGCTGATCTGCACCTGGCCATTCGTCCCGGGCAGGACGTGCCCTTATTCAATGGTTTGCTCACCTGGCTCGACGATAACAATGCATTGGATCAAGGGTACATTGACGCCCATACCGAAGGGTTTGAGTCCACACTGGATACAGCCCGCAGCCAGGGCAATGACTGGGCATCGTTGGCCACGCACATGGGCGTGAGCAAGGTGGATCTGACCACCTTCTATCACTGGTTTGCTGCCTGCGACCGCACCGTAACCGTCTTTTCTCAGGGCGTGAATCAGGCCCGCAACGGCTCGGATCAGGGCAATGCCATCATCAATGCGCATCTGGCCACTGGCCGGGTTGGCAAGCCTGGCGCCAGCCCCTTTTCCATCACCGGCCAGCCCAACGCCATGGGCGGCCGGGAAGTGGGAGGCCTCGCGAATCAGTTGGCGGTGCATCTGGATATCGATAACCCAGCACACCACGCGGCGGTGGCCGATTTCTGGCAGGCGCCGGCATTGGCCAAAGAGAATGGCCTCACCGCAGTGGATCTTTTTCAGGCGGTGGCCAGCGGTAAAGTGAAAGCAGTATGGATTATGGCTACCAACCCGGTGGATTCCTTGCCGGAAGCGGATAAAGTACGCCAAGCCCTAATGGCCTGCGACACCGTGGTGGTGTCCGATTGCGTGGCCAGCGGTGACACCCTGGCCTGTGCGGATATTCGTTTGCCCGCGCTGGGCTGGGGTGAGAAATCCGGCATGGTCACCAACTCTGAGCGGTGCATGTCGCGCCAGCGCCCGTTTGTTACTGCTCCCGGCCAGGCCCGCGCAGACTGGTGGATTATTACCCAAGTTGCCCAGCGCATGGGGTTTGCCGATGCCTTTCCCTACCAGCATGAGCACGAAATTTTTGCCGAGTTCTCGGCGCTTACCGCACTGGCGGGCCAATTTGGCAAACGGCTGGATCTGACCGCCGCTGCGGACCTGACCGCCGACCAATATGCTCAGTGGCAACCACAGCAGTGGCCACTCAATAGTGGCCCTCGATGCTATGGCGATGGCCGCTTTTCTACTGCCAGTGAGCGCGCCCGTTTCATTGCCTGCGAGAATCCGCCGGTGCGCGTCATTGGCGATGCCTTCCCGATTATCCTCAATAGCGGGCGGATCCGAGACCAGTGGCACACCATGACGCGCACCGGCCGTGCCGGGCGTTTGTTTGCCCACCTTAGCGAGCCCTTTGCGGCCTTGCATCCCAAGGATATTGAGCGTTACCGACTGCAGGAGGGGGGCTTTGTACGCCTGACCAGCCGTGTCGGTGATGCCCTCGTGCGGGTGACCCGCGACACCGGGCAGCGGCCGGGTACCGCGTTCATGCCCATGCACTGGACCGATCAATTTTCTCGCCGCGCTCGGGTGGATGCCCTCGTGCCGGCACGTTTAGATCCGCATTCCGGCCAGCCAGCGTTCAAGCATACGCCGGTTAATGTCAGCGACTGGCAACCCCGTTGGCATGGCTGGTTGTTCACGGCGGCGTCTCCACCCGCTGTGGAGTACTGGGCCCGCGTTCCTGTAGATGCATTTTTGCAGGCGGGCCAAGTACAGCGTTATCGGCTGGCCGGCGATGCGGACCTAACCGAACAACAGCTCCACGACTGGTTGCCCCAGGCCGCGCAGTGGCTGGCGCTCAACGATCCTGCCACGGGCCATTACCGGCGTGCCGCGCTGGACAAGGATGGCCGTTTACTGGCCTGGCTGGCGATTGGCGAAACCCTGCCGCTGTGCGATGTGGATTGGTTGGCCGACTGTTTTACGCAGGGCGCCGATATTCAACACATGGCCATTCTCGCTGGGCAACCTGCCGATGCTGGCCCAGACCTGGGGCCGGTTATCTGTAGCTGTTTTCAGGTCCGCCAGAAGACCATTGAGGGCGCTGTGGAGGAGGGTGCCGACTGTGTGGAGGCCATTGGTCAATGCTGCCAGGCAGGCACCAATTGTGGCTCCTGCATTCCGGAACTGCGCGGCCTATTGGAAACGTGTACCACATGAGGGTTATTTGGCTGCCTGCGCGAGTGAGGTTGTAACGTAGGCGTTTATTTCGCATCTTAATATCTGATTCGAAATAGGAATGATGATGAAAAGCCTCAAATCTTTGTTTATCTCCGGGTTTATTGCCTTGGCGGTGTGTACCTCCAGCATAGCGTTTTGGCAGTTATTTACCGGTGGCGGCTGGCCCTGGGCGGTGTTGTTGTTCACCTGTGTACCCTCGGTGTTGTTCTTCAGTTATCTGTTTCTGTTCAAGCCTGCCCGCACCAGTGCGAACCTGCCAGGCGTCTTCTGGCCGACCTTGCTTGGCTCACTCGCGGTGATCAGCCTGGCGCTGGCTGGGCAAGCCAGTATGGTGATGGTCAGCCTGGCTATTATTAACTTGCTTGGTGTGCACGCCTATATTCGTTGGTACAGCCGTTACGGTGTGCGACAAGCGAATGTGGTGATAGGTGAGCCCCTGCCTGACGTTACCTTTAGCGATCTGAATGCTAAGCCGGTAACGGTGGCGAGCTATGCGGGGCAGCCGTTGGTGATGTTGTTCTTCCGGGGTAATTGGTGCCCGCTTTGTATGGCGCAGATTCGTGAAGTGGCTGAACAATACCAGTCGTTGCAGTCCCAGGGGGTTCGGGTGGCGTTGATTAGCCCGCAGTCTCACAGCCAATCTGGGGATTTAGCCAAGCAGTTTGATGTGGATTTTGAGTACCTTCGCGATGACGATAATCGTGCGGCGCGCGCCTTGGGTATTATTGATGCAGGGGGCACTCCCGCTGGCCTGGAAGCGTTGGGTTATGACAGCGATACGGTGATGCCCACGGTGTTAATCGTCGATGGACAAGGGCGCCTAGTGTATCAACACTTAACCGATAATTACCGAATACGCCCGGAACCGGCGTTGTTTGTTCAAGTGTTAAAAGAGAAAGGGCTGATTGACGGCTAACAGCAGGGGCCAGCTTCTAGCTACGAGCTAGAAGCTGGCAATCTGCCGCTGTCTTTAATCATCCGGCCCTTTCAGGGAAAGCTTGGGCAGTTCTTCGCCGCATTGCTGACAGAAGCGGGCGTCGGGGTCGTGGGAATGCCGGTAGCAGTTGGGGCATTCACGTTCATAACGCATGCTCACCCGAGCAGCAGAAATCTCTGCGGTGACGATCCCGGTGGGCACCGCAATAATCGCATAACCGGTAATCATGGCCAGTGAGGCAATCATTTTGCCAAAGCCGGTCTGCGGTGAAATATCTCCGTAGCCCACCGTGGTAATAGTCACGATAGCCCAGTAAATGCTTTGAGGGATGCTGGTAAAGCCGTGCTCCGGGCCTTCCACCACATACATCAGGCTGCCAAAAATAATAATCACCACAAACACGGAGAACATAAACACAGCGATTTTGCGCCGAGTGCGGATCAAGGCGATGCCCAGCTGGTTCGCCTCGCCCATAAACTTGGCCAGCTTCATTACCCGGAACACACGCAGTACTCGCAGAGCACGGATAGTGAGCAAGTAATTGGAGCCAGGAACCAGCAAACTAAGGTAGGTAGGGATAATCGATAACAGGTCTACGATGCCGAAAAAGCTACGGGCATAGCGCAATGGCCGCTCGCTAACCCATAACCGAACGCTGTATTCAATGGTAAACAGGATAGTGAAAAACCATTCTGCGGCGTACAGTGCTTCGCCGTATTGTTCGTGCAGGCTGGCCACACTGTCGAGCATGACCGCGACCACACTGCCCAGAATCGCCACAATCAATAGAATATCGAATAGCTGCCCGGCGGGAGTGTCGGTGCCGAAGATAATGTGCTGCCAGCGTTGCCGCAGGTTTTCCATACGTGGGTTGTGTCCTTAAGCATGAATGAACAAAGCCGGGCATATTGTGGCTTGTTCAGGCAGTGATGACTACTTAAGCCAAAATCCCTCACAGAGCCTTACTTTACCTCACCCGTTACTCAACATCGCCGGGGGGCTTTAGTCATGGCCAGGGTGTTTCCAGCAGCGCGAGCGTAACCGGCCAGACAAAAAAATAGAGCCTCATTTGAGGCTCTATTTGTGGCTGCCCAAACGTACAGGACAGCAGCCCTTAAGGCGTATTTATATACTGAGGGGCGTTATTTCTGCCGTTTGGGCAGCGCGTCGCGCAGTTTGTCGGCCATGCTGCGGATGGCTTCTTCGGTGGTGTCCCAGGCAATACAACCATCGGTGATGGACACACCGTATTCCAAATCATCCAGGTTCGGCGGGATCTTTTGGTTGCCGAATTTCAGGTGCGATTCCACCATCAAACCGAGAATGGATTCATTCCCTTCCAGAATCTGGTTGGCAATGTTTTCCATCACTAGCGGTTGCAGGCCCGGGTCCTTGTTGGAGTTGGCGTGGGAGCAATCCACCATGATGTTGGTAGACACACCGGCTTTCTCCAATGCCTGCTCGGCCAACGCAACGGACACGGAATCGTAGTTCGGCTTGCCACCACCACCGCGTAACACAACATGCCCGTACTGGTTACCTTTAGTGGTGGTTAGCGCCACGCGGCCTTCCGGGTCGATGCCCAAGAAGCGGTGGGGATGTTGCACACTGAGCATGGCATTCACTGCCACATCCAGGCTGCCATCAGTGCCGTTCTTGAAGCCCACAGGGCTGGACAGGCCGGAAGACATTTCCCGGTGTGTCTGGCTTTCGGTGGTGCGCGCGCCAATGGCGTTCCAGGCGATTAGGTCCTGCAGGTATTGCGGGGTGGTCGGGTCCAGCGCTTCGGTGGCGGCGGGCAAGCCAAGTTCCGCCACATCCAGCAGTAGCTTACGGGCGATATGCAGGCCCTCTTCCACCTTGAAGGAATCGTTCATGTAAGGGTCGTTGATCAAGCCCTTCCAGCCCACGGTAGTACGCGGTTTTTCAAAATAAACACGCAGCACCAAGTAGATAGTATCGCTCACCTCGTCGGCCAGTTTTTTCAGCCGGGTGGCGTACTCCATGGCGGCGTCCGTATCGTGGATCGAGCAGGGGCCGATCACCACAAACAGGCGGTGGTCCTTGCGGTCCAGAATATTGCGGATAGTCTCGCGGCCGCTGATGACGGTTTGGCGGGCGTTATCGCTGAGGGGCAGTTTTTCCTTCAGCGCGTTGGGCGTAATCAATACGTCCTGCGAGGCGATATTAAGGTCGTCTACCTGCTTGTCGGTCATGATGTGCTTTGCTACCTGTAGTTGCTGGAGGCCCCGTGCCCTATTTTTGCGCGGCGGGCTCTGGCTGACACTCCTTTTGTAGAGGTTCAGCAGTCTAGCGGAATCAGGCGGCTATAGAAATATCAAGGGCCCTGTCTGCGCCATAGCTGTCTCTTATACACATCTGACGCTGCCGACGATCTACTCTGTGTAGATC